>ERZ773130.2547-NODE-2547-length-13533-cov-19.471064_pt1 | contig 13533 bp, 10 predicted proteins | sample MGYA00511919_ERZ773130 | MGnify/ENA primary metagenome ERZ773130 (study PRJEB29015, sample SAMEA2737851) | human gut metagenome | biome: human gut; feature: human-associated habitat; material: faeces | place: China | collected 2012 ...
ATCCCCATGCCTCCCCGCCATTTGCGCTTGCATACTCTGCCACCAGCTTATGCGGAAAAACAGGGGAGTATGATAAAAACACCCCCGGTCAGGACTTGCGCCGCTGACCGGGGGTGTTTAGTCTCTTTTATCCGATATAGCTGATATTGGCGTCCAGCTCGCCGCTGTAACCGTTGATGCGGGCCTTCTCGGTGCCCTGCCACAGGTCACAGCCGATGGGGCTGGAGGAGACGCCGTAGTGGGCGTTCCAGATGGTGTAGCGGCTGCGCAGGGTGTTGTAATCCACCCGCTTGCGGTACCATGTGGTGGAGGCGTACACGCCGGGCTTGTAGCCCAGTTCCTTCACCCGCTCGCAGAAGGCGATGGCGCATTTGGTGCGGTCCTCAACACCCAGACCGTCGGCGCGGCCGGTGCCGTGCGGGGCGGTGGAGGCCTCGGTGTCATAGAAGATGGGGTAGTCCAGCATCCGGCCGTTCAGCGCCCAGTTGCAGCCATCGGCCTCCTCCTGCGCCTCGGCCTCGTTCACGGCCTGCGTAAAGAAATACACGCCCACCTTCAACCCCGCATTGCGGGCGTTGGTAAAGTGCTCCTCGAACATGGGGTCCTTGACCAGGTTTCCCGCAGCGCCGTAGCCCCGGTAGCCGATGCGGATGATGACGAAGCTCACCCCGGACTTTTTGATCTTGTTCCAGTCCAGCCCGGACTGATACTTGGACACGTCGATGCCAAAGGTCACATTGTCCTGCTTTACGCCGTTGGCATCGAAATAATACAGCTTGCCGTCAATGGAGCGCAGGCCGGTGACTTTTTTGTTGGTGTCCTGCGCGTAGTAGTAGGTCTTGCCGTTCTCGGTGCGCCAGCCGGAGTAGACCGGAGCCGGTTCCTCTTCCTTATCCTTGCTGCCGAACAGCCAGTTGAACAGCCACCGGAAAAAGCCGTTTTCATCGGTCAGGTCGATGCACTGCGCCTCGGCATCTTCCAGCGCGCCGGAATCCAGCGCCTGCTGGATCTGCTCCGGGGTCAACAGTACGCTGCCCTCCGGGGTGTGCTGGGCGGCGGTATCATTCTGTGCGGTGCCGTCCGCTGCGGGAGCCTGCGGGTCCTGTGCGGCCAGCTCCGGGGTCTCTTCCAGCAGCATGGCAGGGGAGTTCTCCTCTTCCAGCGCGGCGTCCCCGGCGGGCTGTGCCGGCGTTTCCGGCGTTTCCGGCGTTTCCGGTGCTGCGGCAGCTTCTTCCGGTTCAGCCGATTCTGCTTCGGCGGTTTCCGGTTTTTCTACCTGTTCCGGGGCAGAGGCAGCCTGCTGCTGCTGCGCGGTGCTTTCCGCTGTCTGCTCCGGGGCAGTCGCCGTGCTCTCCGCCGCCGGGGCAGGGTCAGCCGGAGCAGTCTGCTGCGGTGCTTCGGCGGTGATGTGGGGAACGACCGCGCCCACGGTCAAAGTTTCCGGCTGTGCAGACAGCAGGGTCGCTGCCCCTGCGCCGCCCACAGCCAGAACCAGCGCCATGGTCAGCGCTGCAATGGCTGTCACCGCCTTGCGGCGGGCTGTGCCGGATCGGTCAAATCGTTTTTTCATCTGTCGTCTCTGCCTCCGAATCTCCCGGTGATGCAGCGCTGTGCTGCACCGGGCCTTTGCCCCTTGCCCGGGGCGGGCCTGCTTTTATTCCACACCGCCCATGGGTTCAGGATAAAAAGGACGGCGGATGATAACTTTACGCTTTCTCTAGTATACACCCGCACGCGGGGAGCCGTCAACGGCACAGCGGGCTTCTACACAAATTCTCCACCGGGGCAGTGTGTCGGGAAAAGTTCCAAATGGAATACGTTCCGGCAGGGCAGAACATTGCACAAAGCCGAAATTTCACAATTTTTCCAGCAACCTCTTGCTGTCTTGACAGGTGTATGGTATGATACAGAACATACGTTCGTAACCTTAACGATCTGTTTTGGATAGAAAGGCAAGTTTTATGTCGAAGCTGAAAGAATTTTTGGCGCGGAAGGATATCGTCATCTCTCCGCAGCGTTACCTCATTGACGCACTGGGCGCAATGGCACAGGGCCTGTTCGCCAGTCTGCTCATCGGCACCATCATCAAGACGGTGGGTCAGCAGACCGGTCTTGCACTGCTGGTGGATCTGGGCGGCTACGCAACGGCCATGAGCGGCCCCGCCATGGCCTGTGCCATCGGCTGGGCACTGCATTGCCCGCCGCTGGTGCTGTTCAGCCTGATCACCGTGGGCTACTCGGCCAACGCACTGGGCGGTGCAGGCGGCCCGCTGGCCGTGCTCATCATCGCCATTGTGGCGGCAGAGCTGGGCAAGGCTGTGAGCAAGGAGACCAAGGTGGATATTCTTGTCACCCCGCTGGTGACCATCTTTGCGGGCGTCGGGCTTTCCATGCTCATCGCCGCCCCCATCGGCGCAGCCGCAAGTCAGGTGGGCACCCTTATTATGTGGGCTACCGAGCAGGCTCCGCTGGTCATGGGCATTCTGGTGTCGGTCATCGTGGGTGTGGCACTGACCCTGCCCATCTCCTCTGCTGCCATCTGCGCCGCACTGGGTCTGACCGGCCTTGCAGGCGGCGCTGCCGTGGCGGGCTGCTGCGCCCAGATGGTGGGCTTTGCCGTGATGAGCTATAAGGAAAACGGTGTGGGCGGCCTTGTCAGTCAGGGTCTGGGCACCAGTATGCTGCAGATGGGCAACATCATCAAGAACCCCCGCATCTGGATCGCCCCCACGCTGGCCAGTGCCATCACCGGCCCGCTGGCTACCTGCCTGTTCCACTTTGAGATGAACGGCGCGGCGGTCTCCTCCGGCATGGGCACCTGTGGTCTGGTGGGTCAGATCGGCGTTTACACCGGCTGGGTCAGCGACATTGCCGCCGGTACCAAGGCTGCCATCACCCCCATGGACTGGGCCGCCATGGCGCTGCTGTGCTTTGTGCTGCCTGCCGTGCTCAGCGTGGTGTTCTGCGAGGTGGAGCGCAAGCTGGGCTGGATCAAGGACGGCGATCTGAAGCTGAACTAAATAGTTATAGTTAAACCACCGGAGCGTCTGCGGATGCTCCGGTGGTTTATTTCTCCCCAACTCCATGAAAAAATACACTCAAATTGCATAAAATACGCATATATTTAAAAATATTTGCATAAAGATACAGATTGAACCAAAAGAAAAGCGAAACAGGTGCTATGTTTGGCAGTTTTTAGCATTGACGGAAAACCCGCGCTGCGTATAATAAAAGCATCAACCGCAAACGAAAGACAGAGGATGCGAAGGGAAATGCGCATCAGAGAACAAAAGTGTATTTTTATTAAAGGAGCGCGTTTATCATGAAAAAGGAAAACATCAAAAAAGTCGTGCTGGCTTACTCCGGCGGTCTGGATACCTCCATCATCATTCCCTGGCTGAAGGAAAACTACAACAACTGCGAGGTCGTTGCTGTTTCCGGTGACGTGGGTCAGGGCACCGAGCTGGACGGTCTGGAAGAAAAGGCCAAGGCTACCGGCGCATCCAAGCTGTATGTGCTGGACCTGAAGAAGGACTTTGTGGAGAACTACATCTTCCCCACCCTGAAGTTCGGTGCTAAGTACGAGGACTACCTGCTGGGCACCAGCTTTGCACGTCCGTGCATCGCCAAGGCACTGGCAGACATCGCCATCAAGGAGGGTGCAGATGCCATCTGCCACGGCTGCACCGGCAAGGGCAACGATCAGGTGCGTTTTGAGCTGACCCTCAAGGCACTGTGCCCGGATATGGCCATCATCGCTCCGTGGCGTGAGTGGGACATCAAGAGCCGTGACGAGGAGATCGACTACGCCGAGGCGCACCACATCCCCCTGAAGATCAACCGCGAGACCAACTACTCCAAGGACAAGAACCTGTGGCATCTGAGCCACGAGGGTCTGGATCTGGAGAACCCCGCCAACGAGCCCCAGTACAATAAGCCCGGCTTCCTGGAACTGGGCGTCAGCCCCGAGCAGGCACCCGATGTGCCCACCTATGTGACCATCCACTTTGAAAAGGGCGTTCCCACCGCTGTGGACGGCAAGGAGATGGGCGCTGTGGAGCTGGTGGAGTACCTGAATAAGCTGGGCGGCGCAAACGGCATTGGTCTGCTGGACATCGTGGAGAACCGTCTGGTGGGCATGAAGAGCCGCGGCGTGTACGAGACTCCCGGCGGCGCCATCCTGTACAAGGCCATCGACGTGCTGGAGACCATCACGCTGGACAAGGAAAGCGCTCACTTCAAGGCACAGCTGGCACAGAAGTACGCCGACATCGTGTACAACGGCCAGTGGTTCACCCCGCTGCGCGAGGCACTGGATGCCTTTGCCAATAGTCTGGAAAAGACTGTGACCGGCGATGTGAAGCTGAAGCTCTACAAGGGCAACATGATCAACGCCGGCGTCACCTCTCCGTACACCCTGTACGACGAGCAGACCGCTTCCTTCGGTGAGGACGAGGACTACAATCAGGCCGATGCCGCAGGTTTCATCAACCTGTTCGGTCTGTCCATCAAGGAGCGCGCAAAGCTGTCCAAGAACTGGCCGGAGGTCAAGTAATCGCAACATTTTCGACTGCGTGTGTTTTCACACTTTCACACGCGGGTTCTCACACCGGCATCGTTGCCGGCGGCACCGCCGCAGGAGCGTTTTCCCCTGCGGCGGCTTTGCCGTTTTTATAAGGAGTTTATATTATGGCAGAACAACTCTGGAAGGGTCGGTTTTCCAAGGCGGTGGACAGCCGCGTCAACGACTTCAACTCCTCCATCCGCTTCGACCAGCGGATGATCGCGCAGGATATGCGCGGCAGCGGCGTCCATGCCGCCATGCTGGCACGGCAGGGCATCATCTCGGAGCAGGACTGTGCGGATATCCTCAGCGGCCTGGCTTCCATCGCGGACGACCTGTCCAGCGGTGCGCTGACTATTGATCCCGCCGCCGAGGACGTGCACACCTTTGTGGAGCAGACCCTGACCGCCCGTATCGGGGATGCGGGCAAGCGGCTGCACACCGGCCGCAGCCGCAACGATCAGGTGGCGCTGGATATCCGCCTGACTTTGCGGGATTACAGCAAGACTTTGCAGGCCTACATCGTGGAGCTGGTGCGGGTGCTGTGCAAAAAGGCGGCGGAGAACACCGCCTCCGTCATGCCCGGCTACACCCATCTGCAGCGCGCCCAGCCCATCACCTTCGGCCATGCGCTGATGGCCTACGCTTCCATGCTGCTGCGCGACCTCGACCGCTTTGCGGACGCCACCGCCCGCATGGACAGCCAGTGCCCGCTGGGCTCTGGCGCACTGGCGGGCACCACCTACCCGCTGGACCGGGATTTCACCGCCGAAAAGCTGGGCTTCGCCGCCCCCTGCGCCAACAGTCTGGACGGCGTGTCCGACCGTGATTTCTGCATCGAGCTGGCCAACGCCATCTCCATCTGCATGATGCACCTGTCCCGCCTTTCGGAGGAAATCATCCTCTGGTGCAGCTGGGAGTTCAAGTTCATCGAGCTGGACGATGCCTTTACCACCGGCTCCTCCATCATGCCCCAGAAGAAGAACCCCGATGTCACCGAGCTGATCCGTGGCAAGACCGGCCGCGTCTACGGCGACCTGAACACCCTGCTGGTGATGATGAAGGGCATTCCTCTGGCCTACAACAAGGATATGCAGGAGGACAAAGAAGCCATCTTTGACGCGGTGGACACCTTGGAGCTGTGCCTCAAGACCGTCACCCCCATGCTGGACACCATGAAGACCCTGCCTGCCAACATGCGCCGCGCTGCCGCCAAGGGTTTTATCAACGCCACCGACTGCGCCGACTACCTGACCAAGAAGGGAATGCCCTTCCGGGATGCCTACAAGCTGACCGGCTGCATGGTCTCCGACTGCATCGCAAAGGATAAGACCCTGGAGGAACTGACCCTTGACGAGTTCAAGGGCTACAGCGCCCTGTTCGAGAACGATATCTATGATGCCATCGACCTCATCAAGTGCTGTGAGGGCCGCACCAGCTACGGCGGCCCCAGCGAGGCAAGCGTCAACAACCAGATCCGGCTGGCCATGGACCAGCTGGCCGCATGGGAGGCGAACAACGCATGAGCGTAAAGGTCTTTATCGACGGCTCCGCAGGCACCACGGGTCTGCGCATTGCTGACCGTCTGGCCGCCCGGCCCGAAATTGAACTGCTCTCCATCTCCGAGGAGAGCCGCAAGGACGTGAACGAGCGGGCAAAGGTCGTCAATTCGGCTGACCTCGCCTTCCTCTGCCTGCCGGATGCCGCCTCCAGAGAGGTCATGCCCCTGCTCCGCCCGGATGTCAAGGTGCTGGATACTTCTACGGCTTTCCGCACGGATCCCAACTGGGTCTACGGCTTCCCGGAACTCAGGGGCCAGAAGGAAAAGATCAAAAATGCCTGCCGCGTGGCGGTGCCTGGCTGCTATGCCAGCGGGTTTATCAGCATCATGCGGCCTCTGGTGGAGCTGGGCCTTGCCGGAGCGGGTGATTTTTACAGCTGCACCGGTATTTCCGGCTATTCCGGCGGCGGCAAAAAGATGATCGCCGATTACGAAAGCTCCGACCGTCCGGCCCACAGCAAGCTGGATGCACCCAAGAGCTACGGTCTGAGCCTTGCCCATAAGCATCTGCCCGAGATGCAGAAGATCAGTGGGCTGGCAAACCCGCCCGCCTTTGTGCCTGTGGTCTGCGATTATTACAGCGGGATGCAGGTGCTGGTGCCCTTCCAGCCGGTCTGGGGCGGTGCCGAAAAGGTGGCCGCAGGGCTGGCGGAGTATTACAGGGATGCCGCCACCATCAAGGTGCACGCCCTGAACGAGCCGCTGCCCGAGAATGGCCTGTATTCCAACGCCATGGCCGGTACCGACCGCATGGAGCTGTACAGCACCGTGAATGCCGCCGGGGATCAGATGATGCTGGTCTCCCTGTTTGATAATCTGGGCAAGGGCTCGTCTGGCGCGGCAGTCCAGTGTATGAATCTGATGCTCGGTTTTGAAGAGACGGCTGGATTGGAATGAAATGGCTCACCCTCTCAGGCCGCTTCGCGTCCAGCTCTCCCGAAGGGAGAGCTTTTGACAAAACCGCAAACTCTGCGGGGAATGCCAAGGCCTCCCACTTTGGGGGAGGTGGCAGCGCGTTAGCGCTGACGGAGAGGGTGAGGATGCTGAAGGGAGAAAGTAGTATGTATCAAGAAGTTGCGGGCGGCATCTGTGCCCCCAAGGGCTTTGCAGCGGCTGGCGTGCATTGCGGCATCCGCGCAAATCATAATGAAAAATACGATCTGGCACTCATCAAGGCAGAGGTGCGCTGTGCCGCCGCCGGTGTCTACACCACCAATAAGGTCTGCGGTGCGCCCATCAAGGTGGACCGTGCCCACCTGAAGGACGGCTATGCACAGGCCATCCTTGTGAACAGCGGCAACGCCAACACCTGCGCCGCCAACGGCGTGGCTCTGGCCGAGGAGTGCTGTGCGCTGGTGGGCGAGGCGCTGAACATCCCCGCAGAGGATGTGCTGCCTGCCTCCACCGGTGTCATCGGCCAGCCCATGGTCATTGACCCCTTTGCCCGGGGAATCCCCGCCGCCGCCGCAAAGCTGGCGGCCACTGCGCAGGGCAGCACCGATGCGGCCACGGCCATTATGACCACCGATACCCACAAAAAGGAGTACGCCATCCAGTTTGAGCTGGGTGGCAAGACCTGCACCGTGGGTGCCATTGGCAAGGGCAGCGGCATGATCGCCCCCAACATGGCCACCATGCTGGCCTTCTACACCACCGATGCCGCCGTTTCCCCCGCTCTGCTGGAAAAGGCCCTCAAGACCGTGGTGCCTGGCACCTACAACCAGATGAGCGTGGATCTGGACACCTCCACCAACGATACCCTGATCATCATGGCTTCCGGTCTGGCCGGAAACCCCGAGATCTGCGAAGAGAACGCCGACTACGATGCTTTTGTGGCGGCCCTGACCGCCATTGCTGAGCACATGTGCGCCGAGCACGCCGGTGACGGCGAGGGTGCCACCCACCTTATCACCTGCGAGGTGACCCACGCCCCCGACCTGAAAACGGCCCGAGCCGTCAGCCGCAGCGTGGTCTGCTCCAACTTGTTCAAGGCTGCTGTCTTTGGCCGCGATGCCAACTGGGGCCGCATCCTCTGCGCCATCGGCTACACCCCCGGCGATTTCTCCATCGACAAGGTCTGTGTCTGGCTGAGCAGTGCCGCAGGTGAGGTCTATGTCTGCGAGAACGCTGCCTACCACCCCTACAGCGAGGACGAGGCCGCCAAAGTTCTGGCGGAGCATGATATCCTTGTCAAGGTGGATATGGGTACCGGCGATGCCAGCGCCAAGGCATGGGGCTGTGATCTGACTTATGATTATGTGAAGATCAACGGGGATTATAGAACTTAATGGAACTCCTCCAGTCGCCTGCGGCGACAGCCCCCTCACGGAGGGAGCCTGAAAGCCTCCCTCTTTGAGGGAGGTGGCATCGCGTAGCGATGACGGAAGGAGTTCGTCTTGGTGAAAAACGAATGCCGGAGCAAGCGTGCTGGCGGCAAGGAGAGTATATGAAAAACGAAGAAATGGCCCTCCTGTTTTCGGAGGCGACCCCTTACATCCAGAAATACCATGGCAAGACCATGGTCATCAAATACGGCGGCAACGCCATGATCAACGAGACGCTGAAAAACGCCGTGATGAACGACCTTGTCACCCTGACCCTGCTGGGGGTGCGGGTGGTGCTGGTGCACGGCGGCGGCCCGGCCATCAACGAGATGCTGAAAAAAGTCGGCGTGGAGAGCCATTTCAACAACGGTCTGCGCGTGACCGATGACGCTACCATGGAGATCGTTCAGCAGGTGCTGGCCGGTAAGGTGAACAAGGACCTTGTGGCAAAGCTGCGCGGCCGCGGCGTGGGCCTGTGCGGCATGGACGGCCAGATGCTCCGCTGCACCGAACTGGACCCTGCTCTGGGCCATGTGGGCGAGATCATCCATGTGGACCCCACCCTGATCTCCACCCTGCTGGATGGCGGATATATCCCCGTGATCGCAACGGTGGGCATGGACGATCTGGGCCAGGCCTATAATGTCAACGCCGACACCGCCGCCGCACAGATCGCCATTGCCCTCAAGGCCGAGAAGCTGGTCTCCATGACCGATATCGCCGGCCTGCTGCGGGATAAGGACGATGAGACCACCCTCATCCCCGAGGTGGAGGTCAGCGAGATCGAGGGCTACAAGGCTGCCGGGATCATTGCGGGCGGCATGATCCCCAAGATCGGCGGCATGGCCGATGCCATCTATCAGGGAGTCCACGAGGCGGTCATCATCGATGGCCGCGTGCCCCACTCCATTCTGCTGGAGCTGTTCTCCAACCGGGGCTCCGGCACCCGGTTCTACCGCCGCAGCCATCAGGAATAAGGCTTGCTGAAAATTATATCGGGCGATATAATAAAGATGAGTAGGCTCCCCCTTTGGGGGAGCTGGCGAGCGAATGCGAGACTGAGAGGGCGAGGACGCTAACCAAGGAGGGTATATCTATGGATTCCGAAAAAGTCATCAAGCGGGACAACGAATATGTCCTGCACACCTATAACCGCAACCCCATTGCACTGGAAAAGGGCCACGGCCTGTATGCCGAAGGCCCCGAGGGCCAGAAGTATCTGGATTTCACCAGCGGCATCGGCGTGAACAGCCTGGGCTACTGCGACCTGACCTGGGCCGAGGCTGTCTCCGAGCAGGCCCATAAGCTGCAGCACACCTCCAACCTCTATTACACTGCCCCCTGCGGCAAGCTGGCCAAAAAGCTGTGCAAGCGCACCGGCATGAACAAGGCGTTCTTTGGAAATTCCGGTGCCGAGGCCAACGAGGGTGCCATCAAGGCTGCCCGCAAGTACAGCTTTGACCACTACGGCAAGGGCCGCGATGTTGTGATCACGCTGGTCAACAGCTTCCATGGCCGCACCATTGCCACCCTGACCGCCACCGGTCAGGAGGTGTTCCACAACTACTTTGGCCCCTTCAACGAGGGCTTTGTCTATACCACCGCCGGTGACATCGAGGGCCTCCGGGAACTGGTGGACCGCCATACCTGTGCCATTATGCTGGAGCTGATCCAGGGCGAGGGCGGTGTGATGGCGCTGGACCCTGAGTATGTGCAGGCTGTGCGCGCCCTCTGTGATGAAAAGGACCTTGTCCTCATTGTGGACGAGGTGCAGACCGGCGTGGGCCGCACCGGCACCTTCCTGTGCTGTGAGCACTACAACCTCAAGCCCGATATCGTCACGCTGGCCAAGGGCCTGGGCGGCGGCCTGCCCATCGGTGCCGTTCTGCTGAACGAAAAGACCGCCGAGGGCATGGGCCCCGGCAGCCACGGTTCCACCTTTGGCGGCAACCCGGTGGTCTGTGCCGGTGCCAATGTGGTGGTGGATCGGATGAATCAGAGCTTCCTGGCCAATGTCAGCGAGCGGGCCGTCCAGCTGCGCGCCGGTCTGGCCAAGCTGCCCATGGTCAAGAACCTTTCCGGCATTGGCCTGATGGTGGGCATCGAGTTCTTTGGCGGCATCCGGGCCGCGGACGTGCTGGCCGCCTGCCGCGAAAAGGGCCTGCTGGTGCTCACGGCCAAGAGCCGCCTGCGCCTGCTGCCCCCGCTGACCCTGACCGCCCACGATGTGGAAAAGGCTCTGGGCATCCTGAACGAGGTGCTGACCGAGATGGAGCAGAAGGCTCCGAAGGAGCAGGCATGAAACATCTGCTGAAAATGAGCGACCTCTCCCCCGCTGAGCTCCACCACATCCTGGATGTGGCGGAGGAGCTCAAGGCAGAGCAGAAGGCCGGGACGACCCCGGCGCTGCTCAAGGGCAGGAGCGTGGCACTGATGTTCTCCAAAAATTCCACCCGCACCCGCACCAGCTTTGAGGTGGGTGTCTACCAGCTGGGCGGTCTGGGCAACTACATGAACGCCGCCACCGAGCTGCAGTCCGGCCGGGGCGAGCCCCTCAAGGATACCGCCCGGGTGCTGGGCCGCTACTACGACTGCGTGGTCTGGCGCACCTACCGTCAGAGCGATCTGGAAGAGTTTGCCGAGCTGGCCGGTGTGCCCGTGATCAACGGCCTGACCGACTACGCCCATCCCTGCCAGGTGCTGGCCGACCTGATGACCATCCGGGAGCGCCGGGGCACGCTGGAGGGCCAGAAGCTCTGCTTCATCGGGGATGGCTGCAGCATGGCAAACAGCCTGATCGTGGGCGGCCTGCTGGCAGGGATGCGTGTGACCTGCGTCTGCCCCGAGGGCTACCGCCCTGCCGCTGACGTGCTGATGTTCGCCCACAGGTATGGCGAAAAGTTTCACCTGCTCACTGACCCCGCCGAGGGTGTGAAGGATGCCGATGTGGTGGTGACCGCCGCATGGAACACGGCCCCCGGTACCCCTGAAAGTGAGCGCCGCCTGCGGGACTTCGCGGGCTTTCAGGTGACCAGCAGGCTGATGGAGGGGGCAAAGCCCGATGCCATGCTTCTCCACTGTCTGCCTGCGCACCGGGGCGAGGAGATTTCCACCGCTGTCTTTGAAGAACACGCCGACGAGATCTTTGACGAGGCCGAGAACCGCCTCCATGTGCAGAAAGCCGTGCTGGCCATCCTGCTGGCAGGTCTGTAAAAACGAGAAAGAACCCCGGAGCTGCAGAAAACTGCAGCTCCGGGGTTCTTATTGTTTCTCTCAGGGTCTGCGGCTCAGGCCGGGGCCCTCATCAGACCCTGCCAGCGCCCTTGTCCAGGATCTTATTGAACTGGAGGAAGAAGGTGGTGGCGGTCACGGCAGCGGCGATGATGTCACTGACGGGCTCGGCAAGGAACACGCCGAACACGGGGTTCGCGACCACATGGGGCAGGATGAAGATGAGGGGAATGAGCAGGATGAGCTTGCGCAGGCAGGCCAGCAGCAGGCTGACCTTGGCCTGACCCAGCGCCATAAAGCTCTGCTGGCAGGCGATCTGGACACCGGTGGAGAAGATACCCGCCATGTAGATGCGCATGGCCCAGGTGGTGTAATCGATCAGGGAGGCATCCGAGGTGAAGATGCCGGCCACTGCACCGGGAACCAGCATCATCAGCAGCCAGAAGATGGTGGTGTAGCCCAGGCAGAGGGTCAGCTGGAAGCGGAACGCCTGCTTGACGCGGTCCTTCTTGCCCGCACCGAAGTTGAAGCTCATCACCGGCTGGCCGCCCTGGCAGATGCCAGAGATGGGCATGGTGCACAGCTGGGAGGCGCTGGTGATCACGGTCATGGCACCCACGGCCACGTCACCGCCGTAGCGGGCCAGGCTGGAGCTGAAGCTGATGGACAGCAGGCTCTCGGTGGAGAGCATGACGAAGGTGGAAATGCCCAGTGCCAGCACGGGCATGATGATCTTCCCTTCCAGCTTCATGTCCTCTTTGCGGATCTTGAGGATGGTCTTGGGGCCGGTGAGGAAGCGGATGACCCAGATGGCACCCACTGCCTGGCTCAGCACGGTGGCAATGGCAGCACCCTTTACGCCCATGCCCAGCCCAAAGATGAGGATGGGGTCCAGCACGATGTTGATGACCGCGCCGATGACGGTGGTCAGCATACTGATCTTGGCAAAGCCCTGCGCAGTGATGAAGGTGTTCATGCCAAGCACGATCAGCACGCAGATGGTGCCCAGAATGTAGATGCGGCTGTAAGCCAGAGCGTAGGGCAGGGTGGTGTCACTGGCACCAAACAGCCGCAGCAGGGTGGGTGCGGCGGCGTAAAAGACGATGGTCAGGACTACCGAGAAGAGCAGCAGCATGGTAAAGCTGTTGCTGACGATCTTTTCTGCCTGCTTCTTGTCGCCCTGGCCCATGGCGATGGCGGTGCGGGGGGCACCGCCGGAGCCGATGAGCATGGCAAAGGCGTTCAGGAGCATCAGGATGGGGGTAAACAGGCCCACGCCGGTCAGAGCCGCCGCGCCGATCCCCGAGATGTGGCCGATGTAAATGCGGTCCACGATGTTGTACAGCAGGTTGACCACCTGCGCCACAACGGCGGGGATCATCAGCTGGAGCAGGAGCTTTTTCACGTCACCCGTGCCCATATCCTGCTGTTTTTTCTGCGTTTGTGCCATGGAAAGTGTCTCCTTTGGTTTGGGCGAGACGGAGAGGGCTGCCCTCAGAACGTCAGGCCGAAGTTCATCTCGTAGTAGTTGCCTGCGGCATCACGGTAGGCGTAGGCCTTGCCGTTCTCGTCCTTCATGCTGTCGGGCATGTAGGCATCCTTTGCAAAGCCGGGCACGTCGTTGGGGCTGATGCAGACACCGTCTGCGTTCACAGCCAGCACCTCGTCGCCCTTGGGCAGGGTCAGAGGCAGTTTGCCAACGGGAGCAAAGCGGCCGAACATCACATCCAGCGTTGCGGAGGGGTAGGTGTCAAAGCCGACGGTCAGAGCATCGGAGACCTTCTCCACATTGCCGACCTCCCAGGCCAGCGGGCAGTTGATGTTGGAAACGACCTTGCCGCCGTGGGCGTGGA
>ERZ773130.2550-NODE-2550-length-13515-cov-3.733507_pt1 | contig 13515 bp, 14 predicted proteins | sample MGYA00511919_ERZ773130 | MGnify/ENA primary metagenome ERZ773130 (study PRJEB29015, sample SAMEA2737851) | human gut metagenome | biome: human gut; feature: human-associated habitat; material: faeces | place: China | collected 2012 ...
CAGGCCAATCGGAGTGTAGAGAGCGGAAGTTGTGTCAGGCTTCCAATCTGCTTGGGAAGTGTGCGCCTGTACTACCTTGTAGAGCTGCGGGTCGCCTACACCGTTCACGCCGTAGGTGAAATAATCACCAACAGCATAGGCATGACCGACCTGATAGGGGTCGTAGATGGTTGCAATCATCATCGCAGAGTCTTCGTCAAGGCTTTTGGCGAACATCTGAACCGCCTTGCGGAACTGCTCAGAATTGCGGAGGTCATTCGGGTCAGACAGCAGAGCCGTCAGACTGTTGGCATAAATGCCATCGTCCACATCTTCAATCGAAACGGTTTCTGCACCGTTCAGATCAGGCTTGCCATTGACGTGATACACCGTACCATTTAGAGCGATACCCTGAGCGTTGTCCTCGATAGTCAGCCCATAGCAACCGTTGTCCTGCATACGAACCCATGTCGGGTTACTAACAATACCGAGAACCTTATTTTCCTTGATGATCTTGAACATGAGTTTCCCAACCTTTCTTGTTCGGGTAGAACCCGTACAATGATTTGAAGTATTGATTGGTGCGTTGCCGCACCTTGAAGCTGTGACCTCGTTTCATGTGACCGTTGTAGGAGTCCACGGAACACCGAATGTCAGCCAAGGTCATTTCGCCCCGGTCGAGCTTTCCTCGGAAAGCCCTGAGTTTGTGTCGAACGATTTTCGTTGAGTCCTTGTTCATCTTCCGAACAACCTTTCCGGTCGGTGTGATGATGAACCTCGTTTTCAACCAGCGGTAATAATCTCTGAGAGGAACAATTCGTGTCTTCTTCAAATTCAGTTCCAGACCGCATTTCCCGCAAATGATCTTTAGTCCGTCCAAGTAGAGATACAGGTTGTCAATGTCAGGGCTGATTGCCACACCATCGTCCATGTATCGCTCATAGGCTTTAATACGGCAGACCTCTTTGAAGTAGTGGTCAATCATATTGGGAAGCATGAGGGCGTTCGTCTGAGACACCTGACTGCCAAGACCCAAACCGACCGAGCCGAAGTCCGTAACAAAGCTGTTCGCAAGCTCCCTGATTTTCAGGTCATGAAGTCTGCGGTCGGCTTCACGAAACAGCGGTTCATGGGGAGCTGAGTCAAAGAAGCTGTGAAAATCGTAAAGCAAAACACCTCCTTCCAGACCGTACTTCCTGTAATGCCGTTGGAGGTAACAGGTCATACGGCGCAGGGCGAAGTCCATACCTCGGTGTTTCAAACTGGCTGAGTTGTCATAGATGAAACAGGCCGAATAGATAGGAACTAAGCAGTAGTCACACAGACACTTTTGAACCGCTCGTTCCGTGATATGGACTGATCGGATATACCGCTTCTTTCCCCGTTCCATGATGGTAAAAGCGTGAAAACCACGGTGTTTGAAGGTTCCGTTTTGAAGTTCACGATGGGTCTTTGCGATGATCGGAATGATATTGCCGATATACCGCTGAGTTGAGTTTTTCCAGTAGACACCCTTACAGCATTTCTTCCCAGAAAGGTAAAGGTGTCTGAACGAAAAGACTTCATCGAAATCACCACATTCTTTGCTTCGCCGCAGACGAGCTTCGTCCCGCTTGGCTTTCCTGCGTTGATAACGGGCTTCTCTCCGTTCTTCACTTGTCATAGAAGGTTCCCCTCCGTACAGTCTTATTGTCGGGTACGGGTTCTAACTGCTTGTAGTACCAGCCATGAAATGAGCTACCGTACAATCGCTCACCATGCAAGAAGCGTCCGGCTGACTACATCAGACGGGGTGTTTTGGCTTGGTAGCCGGGAACAAGCCCTCCCTCTGCAAAAGGTACTGATTTCGCCCAAAGGGGTTACTACGACTGACCTATGCGAAGTTGCAGAGTCCGAAGGACACGCCATTGGAGTTGCTGGCGTTGTTATTGTTGGCGTTGCCGTTGTTGTTCACATTACAGAAATTGTTGGTGTTGCCGGAATTAGGAGAACGCTCCCACCAGTTGTTCGCAGAAACGGTAACAATTACAGGGCTTGACCCAATGAAAAACTCACGCAGGGAGGTCTTTATACCTCTCGTGGTCAGCTTTCCGAACCTTGGAGATAAGCTGTGCTTCGTCCGTGATGTACTCTCCAAATTCCTTCATGGCGTGGTCAATCCACGGACATTTTTCAGGGTTTTGGAGAATAGCGTCATAGAGCAAAGTCAGCTTCGGGCTGAGATTTTGAAGGGCGATGTTGGCGTTAATCAGGTGATCTCGCCGCATTTGCGCTTCATGCTGATTGTGCGGATAGATGTTGTTCGCCGCTCGGACTTCCTCGTGAACCGTGGAAGCCAGCTCGAAGATACGATTTGTCAGCAACGGTGCGTATCTTTTAGGAGCCTTGGTGCAGACGGAGAAAGCGTGAAGCTCTAACCGTCTGGCGGTTTCGATGAACTGCATGGAGCTTTCGCCACGCATAGCTTTGATGACTGACACGCCAACATTCCTTTCTTCCACCGCCCCTAACGGGGCGGGATTGGTGTTGATGAAATCGGGGATTAAACGCAGAAGCCGAAGGACACGCCATAGGAGGCGCTGGCGTCGCTACGGTTGGCGCTGCCGGTGTCGTCCACATAACAGAAATTGCCGGTGGAGCCGGAACGAGGAGAACGCTCCCACCAGTAGTTCGCAGAACCATTGACCTTCTTAATGGTGCTGTTGCCAGCGGTGTAATACTCGTATTGCTTACCCTCACCGGCGTAAGAATACTGAGTAGCACCAAAAACTTCGATCTCGGACAGAAGAAACAGCTTGTCGGAAGTGGTTTCCAAACCGGACTGATTGTTGCCCTTGCTGGTCACTTTGTTGACGAACTTCAACACGCTTTTCAGGTCAGAGGAAAGCTGGTTCAGCAGCGTTGCCATTGTGGAGGTACGCATAGTGGAACCACGCCAGCCGTTCACATTGGTATTGGAGCCGTTCATAGAGTAGGTGGTTTTCAGGCAGTCAACCAACTGGAAGGTGATACCAGCCTTGGTGCGGCTACCGTCTGCGGTGGTTAGAGTGTCATGGTCAAAGCCGATGATCTGCGCCGCATAGGTCACACCGTTGACGGTGATGTTCTTTTTGTCACCGACCTTCCAGTAGTTCGGAGCCTGACCAAACTTGGAAACGGCGGCGATGTTATCCCAAGAGGTAGCTTCCAGCGTAGCGCCAACTACAAAGGGATAGACATACACGATACCGATGACTTCCAGCGTGTAAACCTTGGTTTTCTGAGAACCGTTATAAGTAAACACGATAGTCCAGTCACCCAGCTCGGTCGGGTACAGAGTGGCATAGCCGGTCGAAGCAACCTTGCCTGTCAGAGTTTTGCCACCCCTACTCATGGTGACGGTCGAGCCTGTATCAGCGATGACACGCACCTCGGCGGGAGAACCCTTCTGGCTCAGAGCATACAGAGCGTCATTCACCGTGGGGTCGCTGCCGCTCAGTTCCAGTGCCGACTTGGTGGTGTCGGACAGCAGATTTGCCTTGCTCATGGCTGTGCCGACCACATCACAGCCTGCGGCGTTCAGACCAATGTCGAGGGTGGCGGTTCCAGCGAGAAGCTGTGTGCGCCATTCCTCGAAGGTTGCAGGCATATCGGTAGGAGCCTTGATAGAACGGGACTTACCGTTGCCCTTGATGACAGTATCTTTCATGAAATTTCCTCCTTACTCTCCGCAGTTATACAGACCAACATAGGCGAAAGCGTCCACCGTGCGGTCGATCTTGGAATACAGCTCGGTTTCTACCTCAGTCAGCGTTGTGTCGATGACATACAGGAGATATTCAATGTTGTTTGCCGTGGAAAAAGTGAGATTGTCCAGACTGCTCGGAACCAGCGGTGCGTCCGGCGGAAGCGTGAGCTGCTTTCGGAGAACCGTCAGGTTGTTTAAGTAGGCTTTCACGAGAGATTGGGTGGGCGTATCACCCATCGCCCAATTCGTCTTTGCCGCAACCACCACCGAGGAAGGGTCATACGGAACTTGGTAGATCGGGTCATCAGCGACTCCTTTCTCCGCTCGGTATGCCGCCAACTGTCCGGGGAGAGAAGTCATACGGTTGGCGATATAGGCTACCGCCTGCCCCACACGGTTCATGTCCCCGTAATTGTAAGCACCCTTCATACCAGCCATGTACTCGGTCTTTTCCTCAGCGGAAAGGCTCGAAAGCCCTTCCGTGAGGATTTTGTTTTTCAGGGTAAAAACCCTGTCTACATCGGCCTGTGTGCGGTCGTAGACGAGATTATCAATAATACTCATATCAGACCTTTCACCTTCAACTTTCCGCTCAGAGAGCCGTTAAATGTGATCTCGTCCACCAAGATCAATGCGTCCATTTCATCGGTGTAGAGCGTCTGCAAGCCAATCACATCGCCCACTTCCAACTCAGGATTGCCACGGTATTTTGTCTGATAGGTGTTTCTCATTTGCAGATACTTTTTCACCTGATCGGCAAGAGCGGCGCACATCGTATCGTTGGTGATAAGGGGGTTTTCCTCCTTGTCGATTTCTCCATCGAGAGCTACGGGATAGGAAACGACCACCGAGTTCTCAGACAGAGTTTTGCCGGTAATGACTACGGTTTTAGTGCCGGAGGATAACACCAAATCCGCAGCTCTGGCGTAAATGTTGGAGGATACCAACGAGCCGCCAGAAACAGAGATAGAAACATCTTGTGCAAGACCAGAGAACTCGACATGAAGCTGAGTTTCGGTGGTCGTTCCCTCGAAAAGTTTGGTGGTGTCATTTGCCGCCGTGTACGCATACTTGGCGACAGACACCGCTTTGAGCTGGTCGATCTTTGCGATGGATTGGGAGTCCTTGTCAATCGAGTCAAAGTCCAGCGTGAAGTCCGTTTCACGGTAGTAGAGCTTGCTCACCCGCATACGGCGGTATGGCAGGCCACCGTCCATCGTCACCTCAATTTTGGTGCAGTCAATCGCCGCTTCGCTGTTGACAAACACCTCCGCAGAAGTAATACCCTTCACAGTCTGCGTGTCCAGCAGCTTCGTCCCGGCGTAATATTTCACCTGAATAGATGTAGGATACTCACCCAAGGGAGTATCGAAACGGAGAGCCAGCACGGGTAGATCGTGAGAAACATCAAAGGTTTTAGTGAAGGTCGGCTTCGTGGTATAAGTACCATCTGCCGCAGTCATCGCTTCACTGATAAACCCTCGACCGGAGGGGTCGGTGTCTTCGACAATGACCTGATCTCCACCATCCAGCGTCCAGCGGTTCAATTCCAACGCCGCATAGGTGTTACCGACCTTGTTACCACGGTCAACAGTGTCCCATTCGCTGTACCACAAGTGACCGTTATCCGCCCATACGCCGCTGTAAATACCAACCACAGTCACGCCAAAAGGCTTGATGTGAATGATATTGTCATCGTCTGTAAACAGGCGGCAGCGGCAGGCATGAGCGATCAGTTGCAGACAGTTCATGTGCGAGTCAATGGGGAGCGCCGCCGTAGTGAACATCTGCTTCAAGGTTGGGTCAATCACCCACGGGTGCGTACCTTGCGCTGTCAGCGTCAGGTCTGCGTCCAAAAGTACTTCCTCAGCTATGTCGTAGAAGTTTTTGGAACCGAGCTTACTCTTGTAGAAGGTTCCGGTCAGACTTCCAACCAGACCTGTCCCTGTGAAGGTGGCCTGATTTTTGGCGGCTTTCGGTTTACTGTTCAGCACATACTTGTCCGCTTTCAGCCACTCGACTTTGCCCGTGGGAAGCATATAACCGTATCGGAGAGAAATCGGTGACTTCTTATCCAGATAGGCATAAATGCCTTTCGGGTTATCCGGGTCATAATTGTGTTCGTAGTCCAAAAGAACGAACTGCATGGTTTCCTGCGGTAGTCTGCGGGAGAGCGGATCTACATCGTGAGACTCCTTGATGGAAACAATGTCATCATTTCCAAATTTCTTCTGCACACCGTAGAGAACCTGTTGCAACCGAGGTCGGCGGTACGGGAGGGTGTTCCCCATCGTCAACACGATCTTGTCACAAGAAGTGACCTTCGTGTTGATGACCAACTCTGTTCCCTCTACGGGAAGGGTCAGACTTTCCAACGCCGTACCATTCAGGTAGAAATCAACTGTCACGGTGTCAGGCCATTCCTGATAGCGAGTGTCAAAAGTCAGAGTGATACCGGGGAAGGTATGAGGATTGCTGAAAGCACGGGTCAGCACCGCAGGAGTGGTGAACTTGCCCTCAGCATTACTCATGTGGCTCGAAACAAAGCCGTCATACATCGTCCCGGAAGAAGGAACGATAACCGTATTTCCGTCCAGCGCCCATCGGTTCAGCTCCAACGCCGCATAGGACTCCTGATAATCATATCCGTAGTCCAGCGTGTCGAACTCAGAATAGCTCTGCGCCCCGTTGCTGACCCAATTACCGTCTGTTGCCGCTGCCGTGTCCACCTGAGAGAAGGTGATCTCCACAAAGGACTGCTCACGGAGCAAAGACTTCATCGACAGCTTGTAAGCGTTGCTTACCTGTTTCACGGCTACACCTCCTTAGAATGGTTCGCCGCAGTCAATGATGTTGACTTTGCAGTTGATGTAGTCCGCAGGAAGCCCCGTGTTCGGGTCAAGATGGTACGGGGTCGCCGTGCGGTCGCCGGGGTACATCTTTCTGGTTGTCCAGCGGTTGTTCACCATGTCGGGATAAGTGACTGTCACAAAGAAGTTCTTGTCAAAAATCTGCAACATGGTAGACCACTGTTCCGCTGTCAAGTAGCCCCAAAAGAGGTTGTTGAGCTTCTGTTGATCTCTGCCGACCTTCTGACCTACCACAACGCCGTTGGCATTTCTGGCAGAGTCTACGATAGTGGCAGACAGCAGCTCTAAGCCCCTGCGGGGCTGAGGAAACTTTGTGCCATTGATTGTAATGAAACTTTGCATTTCCTCAGCCCTCCTTAGTAGGCATTGGCGAACACGCCAGTAGATACTTGCCGACCTCGCTTCTCCTTGTAGCGGTCGTAGGAATGACCGATTTCATTGTCACCAATGACAACGGACATATCCTTTTCCTCAACGACATTCAGCAGAGCGTAGATAGCGGCGATCACGCCATCGTTGGCGATGGACACGCCTGCGGAGATACCCTCAACGATCTGGTCATTGTTGGCAACTGCCGTTCTGCGACCCATCGCACCGACCATTTCCGCACCCGCTTCACGGGCGATAAAGAGCTGCCCTTCATTCGGGAAACCGCCGTCTTCAAAGAACGGAATGTGCGGAATATCCACCAATCGAATATCAAACGCAGGAATAAGCGTGATACCCATAACGGACAGACCGTTGAACTGGATGTGGAACATATCATTGATTGCGTCAATGACACCGTTCACAAGTCCAATGATGGAGTTTGCCATCTGTCGCACAAAGCGAGTAATGGGGTTATCGTCCAGCGTCCATGCCGCATACGACAGGGACAGACCCGCCGCCAGTACCGCAAGGCCAAGACCAACACCCGCACCGCTCAGACACAGCAGGACACCGAGAACGATCAATGCGCCGCTGAGAATACCCGTGATGACCGATACGACTTTCTTAATGGAATTAACAACAAAATCCCAATTCAGGGTAGCAACAGCGCCAAGGCTCAATGCGCCAGCCGCCATCAGGCCAAGACCGAGAGGAAGGGCGACCCCGCTCAGAGCAAGGATAGCGCCGACCGCCAAGAGAGCGCCGCCGACAACGGTGGTAATCATGCTGATCTTCTGCTGAACATTGTCGGAGAGGTCATTCCAGTTCGGCATGATAGCCGTACCCATTGTGACCGCACCCGCCGCCAGCAGAGCCAGACCCAACGGGATATTCGCCCCGGAGAACGCCAGTGCCGCACCAATAGCGAGGAACGCCACAGATACAACCGTGGTAATAATGGCAATCACATTCTGGATTTCATCGCTCAGGCCATTCCAGTTGAGAGCCATTACGGAAACCAGAGAAGTAGCGCCAATAGCCATCAGCGCAATACCGAGGGGCATACACCCGGAGAAAGCGAGGATAGCGCCGAGCGCCAAGGTTGCTCCGCTGACCAGCAATCCTACTCTGGACAAGGGAGAAGCCAGAGCGTCCGGGATACTGTTCCAGTTCAGAGCTGCGGCAGATACAAGCGTGACAGCACCAATAGCCATCAGCGCAATACCCAGCCCGGTTGCGACCCCGGTAAAGGCCAACATAGCGCCTACCGCCAGAGAAGCACCCGCCAGAACTCCCGTTAAGGTGGTCAAAGCGTCAGTGAGGTGCCGGTCGCTGTTATGCCAGTTGATAACAGCGGCAGTTACAAGGCTTGCCCCGCCCAAGGCCATCAAAGCGATACCAAGAGGAAGGTTCGCCCCGGAGAACGCCATAATTGCGCCAAGAGCCAGCAGGAAGCCGCCGACAACACCTGTAATAAGAGCCAGCGTACTTGCCAATTCGCTACTCATAGCAGTCCAATTCAGCCCAACGGTAGCCGCAAGGCCGACCGCACCCGCCGCCATCAGGCCGACACCCAGCGGAATATTCACACCGGTTACGACCAGAATTGCACCTACCGCCAGCATAAAGCCGGAAACAATCGTAGTGATCTCTGCGAGAGTGTCTTCGATCATTTTCTTGATTTCACCGATACGGGTCTGCACAGCGTCACCAAGGAAATCGTAGGTAGGCAAATCGAAATCAAATCCGCCTGCGCCGCCAGCACCCGCCCCGGAACCGCTTCCCGTGTTAGGAGCAAAGACATTCAGCTCGTCAAAGCCTGCGGTGTACTGTTTCAGCTTCTTAGCAGCACCGGCAGCGTCATCGAGATTATCAGCCAAAGACCCCGCTCCGACAGCAGCGCTATTCACTCCCGAATAGTCCACATCGGTTAGCTTGAACCCCGCAAGGTTGGCAAGGGCGTTGGCGATCTCTCGAATGACCTGAACAACGGCGATTGCATAGGGAAGAATTGCGTTCAGTGCGGGAATGAAGATGTTACCGATCGCTCGTGCGGCCTGTGTAAGCTGTGCCTGCAAGATACGAAGCTGGTTTGCGGGAGCTTCCAGCGTTCTCGCCATATCGCCCTGAGCGGTCGTTACCTGAGTCATAATGGCGTAATACCGAAGTTCCGCCTTTTCCGCCTGTGTCATGGCGGATACGCTCTCCTTAACGCCAAGGTTCAAAGCGGTCTGTTCCAATCGTGCCTGCGACAGATCGTAGCCCAGCCGCCGCAGAGGTTCCAACTCGCCGGAAATACCGGACTGTAACTTCTGCATAGCGTCTTCAATGGAAATATTGAAGAAAGACGAAATATCGTAGCCAAGCTGTGTCAGGTTTTGGCTCATGATTTGCGCTCGTTCTGCTGTGTCACCGAAGCCGGTCAGCAGCGTGTTGAAAACACCCTGATTGCGGAGCCACTGTGCGGGGTCAATACCCATAACATCGGATACCTTTTCGGCGTAGTTCTGAGCTTCGGCGGCGTACTGCCCCAAGGCAACCGTGAACAGGTTCAGGTCTTCTTGGTACTTATTGGACTCCGTGACCGCCTGTGCGATGAAATGACCGATTTTGCGGAAAGTGATTGCAACAGCGGCGACATTCAACGCTTTCAATCCGCTTGTGAACTTCCCGGTAGTGGAGGTTGCTTTACGGGCAGAAGCGTTGTATTTCTCCGTGCTGGTAATCAGCTTTTGGATTTTGGACGGAAACGCCGAGAAGCCGTTGGACACCTTCTGCATTTCATCGGCAAAAGGCTTCATGGCGGCGGCAAGAGCGGTCATCTGCTGTGTGAACTTGTCAATGTCCGCCGCTTCCAAATCCTCGATCACCTTCGGCAGCTTGGAGAGCTGATTGATAAAGGTGGTCATATTAGCCTTACCCAACTCGGAGAGAGGGCATAAACCGTTGGCAAGGGAAGTCAGCTTGTCGCCGTCCGTCCATTTCAGACCAGCGAGAGCGGTGTTGATTGCCGTGAGCTGGTTGGCGATGGAGGAAGAAATCTTCACATTTCCAACCTGACTCAGAGCGGTTAGCGCATTGGTAAGCCGGGTGATCTTCTGCGAAGCGTCACCGCTGTTCAAGCCTTTCAGAGAATTGGAAAGCTCCCGAATACCCTGAGCGGTCTTGCTCAGACCCGTTGCGCCGCCGTTGGTAGCGGTTTTCAAACGATTGAGTGTGTTAATCAGGTTTTGAAGTCCTGCGACCGCCTGCGTACTGTCATTGACGATCTGAAACTCCAACCCCTGAATTTCCACATTGTCGGCCACTTACGCCACCACCTTTCTCTTGAAATTTCTTATTGACCGATACCATAAAGGCTTCCATGTATGCCTTGGCTTGGTCATCGTGTTTTTCTTGAAGCTGCTTCTGCTGTTTCTTGTCCTGCCGACTGAACAGCTCATAGGGGCTTTCCCGATACGGCGTGGGCTTGGTTCCCTTCTTGGCGAAAGCACGAAGAACCGGGGCGGCATCAATAAGAGCTTCGTAAAAATAAGCTCCTTGGAGCCAAGCGTCTTGATTTCTCAGGTCTTGCTTGATCTGCGCCGCCTTTCGGTAATACTTCACCAATTCGCAGTCCTGTTCCCAAAACTGCTCATAGGTCATGCCGATGGAAAGATAGTACGGGAAAACCTCATAAAACTTTGGTGTGTAAGCGAGAAGGGGAGCAGGGCGATGGTCGCCGCCGCCCCCCTCACTTCTGGAAGATCGGTCGCTTACCAGCCGGTCTTCCAGCTCAGGTTTCCCTCGTTGCCCTCCTGCTCAGGCTCGTCCAGCAGACTCAGCAGGGGGTCGTTATACATCTCTACCAGAGCGGCAATCAGCTCGTCCTTGTGGTTCATACGAGCGTAAATGCTGTCGATCACATCACGCTTCACGAACCGATGATGGGCGAGGAACGCACCGGCAAACAGAGCCGGAAGCAGGGTCATAGGCTTGCGCTCCACATCGGCAGCAACGAAGCCGTTCTTCTCCATCGCTTCAACGGTCTTGCGGGTGTATTCCAGCGTGTAGGTCACGCCGGTAGTAGGGTCATTGATCGTCAACTGCTTTGCCATGATAAATCCTCCTTATCAATACGGCGATGGTTGGTGTTTTAGGTTGCGGAGAAAGTGATGGGAGTGGAAGGAGCGATGGTGATGTTCATGTTCACCACTTCGTTCACGCCGCCGCCCACGGGATACACGGACAGCTCACCGTCAAAGGAGAACTTACCGTTAGAGCCATCGGGAGCGACCACACCGGCGTTCTCCGTGCCGCCGAACCAGACTGCATAGCTGACCTTCTTGCCTTCCAAAGCCTTGAGGGTCTGGAAATCAGTCAGCGTGTAGTTGGCGGTGAAGGACAGACCATCGAGGGACTGGATACCGGCGATGTAGGTCTGCATATTGTCGCTCAGGGTGGTGATTTCCAGCATTTCGGGTTCGCCGCCGAGGTCAGGAAACTCCTTAATGTCGATCAGCTTGCTCCACTGTTCACCAGTGTCGGCTTTCTTCATCAGAAAAACCTTGTAGGTGGAAATAGCCATTTCATTTACCTCCTATAAAGAGTGGTTCCGTCCGTTTCAGCCTTGTATCGGGCGACCAGACGGTAGATTGTTGCGTTCTCCAAATTGGGAACCGGGGACAGAGAAGTACGCCGGAAATTCTTGGCGTACATGAGATCGTCCACAAACCTCATGATTTTTCGGCAAACGGATTTCTTACCGCCTGCCTTGTCGGAGTAGACATTCACCTCGTACATCAGCGTAGCGAACCTCTCCGTATCGCCGCTGTCCATGTGGGCTTCCGTGGTGTAGTTATCCTGCTCCACCAAGCTCACATAGGGAAAACGGGTAGGGGCATTAACATACTCACCGCTGACCAAGATACCGGGAAACTGCGCTCTCAGGGCTTCCGCAATCGGCGTGTAGATTTGACTCTCCACATCAATCATGAAAACACCTCCTTCGCAATCTCCGTGAGCCGGTCTTGCAGCTCCTTTACCGTTTCATACATCGGCATATTGGCGGGATTGCCGTGAGTGATGACCACGAACCCGCCGTTCTTCTTTTCTTTCAGCACTCCGTTCGTGCCGGGGTCGTCGTAATAACCCCAGGAGTGTTGCTTGCCGTGACCCTGACCGTATTCGCCACGCTTCATACCGAGTTCTTCCGCTTCCGGGTGATCGTCCGGGTAGGTCACGCCTGTGCCGAACTCAATGAACAGGGTAGCCCCGCCTGTCGCCACCACCGCTCGAACATTGTTCCCACGGGGTTCCACCGTCACGGAAACATCGTTCGTGCCGTCATAAACGGCCTGCGAGAACTTGACAGAAGCTCTCTCCATGCCCTCCTGCGCCACCCGGTCAAGAAAGACCGCAGTCCGCTCTTGAAGCCGGTTCTTCCGGTTCTCGGCTTCCCGTATCAGCCGCTCAATCCCTCTCCCGGAGAGCGGAATATTGATCGTCTGACTCACGATACCGTCACCTTACTGACCGCATAGGAAATGGAGTTGAGGGACTTGGCGACCCGTTTGACCATGTAATCGTAGAGCGGCTTCCCGTCCTCGTCATACTGCGGTTCTTTGTCAATGAACAGCACGGTATGCTCGTCAATGGGGCAGCTCAGGTCATCGGTGACGATCACCTTGTCGTACCCTGCGAAATTACCGAACTGCTCCACCTGAGCGGAGCCGGTCGCCGCCGAGATATTGGCGTTCATCGCCACGGCAGGCTTGTAAACCACCAGTTCCTCGCCGGTTTCGTTGCCGTACTCGTCTTTGACGGGAACCTTGCGGTCATACAGCAGATACCAGAAGGGCGATTTGTTGCGGTTCAGCGTCCTCATGCGCTCAACCTCCCATCACAGCGGCAAAGGGAACAATGTCCCTCAGCAGCGTAGGCGGCACATCGCCGTCTTCATAGGAGCGGAAGATACCGTTCTCACTGTGAGTGGTCTGCCCTTCGGCCCCCCGCTTGTTCAGCAGATACACGGCGATCTCCACCTGAATGTGAGCGTACTGGTCAGGAACAGCGGTCACGGTGGGGTCAAAGGGGTATGCTCTGCGGCACACCTTATTTCCGGCGATAGAAAGGTAGGTGGAAAGCGTGTCCTCGTCTGTCTCGCCGGTGTCCACCAACAAAACACCCTCCTGGTCCATTTTTACGTCCCAGGTGCCGGGCAGAATCAGCTCCGGCTTGACGGTGACGTCCAGCTGCTCATCCACGCTGACTTCCAGCCAGAAATAGGAGAGGGGCTGAACGCTCTCCCAGGGGCGCTGGTAGGAAAAGGTGAAGTAGGCTTCACCGGCGCTGACACCGGTAATGCGGAAATTATGGATGGCAGGGGAGCCTACCAGCCAGGGATCATTTTCCAGAGACATAACATCCAGGTCGTCGGCAACGGCGACATCTTCATTTTCACTGGTGGCGCTCCATCTGTAGCCGGTGCTGGGGTTGCAGGCAAGGCTGACATCCACACACCGCTGGGGCTCGCCCTCGTCATCGGCGCTGACCATGGGGCAGGTGAGCAGCAGGGCAGCCAATAGCAGA
>ERZ773130.2565-NODE-2565-length-13461-cov-4.214755_pt1 | contig 13461 bp, 10 predicted proteins | sample MGYA00511919_ERZ773130 | MGnify/ENA primary metagenome ERZ773130 (study PRJEB29015, sample SAMEA2737851) | human gut metagenome | biome: human gut; feature: human-associated habitat; material: faeces | place: China | collected 2012 ...
CCATGCGCTATATGCTGGTGGACGGCCACGGCAACTTCGGCTCCGTGGATGGCGATCCCCCGGCAGCCTACCGTTATACGGAGGCCCGGCTGAGCAAAATTTCCGATGAAATGCTGCGGGACATCGAAAAGGACACCGTGGACTGGGACCCCAACTTCGACGAGAGCCGGAAGGAGCCCCGGGTCCTCCCTGCCCGGTTCCCTAACCTGCTGGTAAACGGCTCCAGCGGTATCGCCGTTGGCATGGCCACCAACATCCCGCCCCACAACCTGCGGGAGGTCATTGGCGCCTGCATCTGTGTGCTGGACGATCCCAATGCCTCTCTGGCTGACCTGATGGAGCACATCAAGGGACCGGACTTCCCCACCAAGGGCATCATCATGGGCCGGTCCGGCATCCGGGCGGCCTACGCCACCGGCCGGGGCCGCATCGTGGTCCGGGCGCGGCATGAGTTTGAGGAATTCGGCCATGACCGCACCCGTATCGTCATCACGGAGCTGCCCTATCAGGTGAATAAGCGGATGCTGATTAAGAGCCTGGCGGATCAGGTGGAGGATAAGCGGCTGGAGGGCATTTCCGACATCCGGGACGAGTCCGACCGGAACGGTATGCGGATGGTCATTGAGCTGAAGCGGGACGCCAATCCTCAGGTGGTGCTGAACCGCCTGTTCAGCCAGTCTCAGTTACAGACTACGTTTTCCATCAATATGCTGGCTCTGGTGGATAACCAGCACCAGCCCAAGATCCTGTCCCTGCGGCACATTATTGACGAATATTTGGCGTTTCAGGAGGAAATCATCATCCGCCGAACCCGCTACGATCTGAAAAAGGCACAGGAGCGGGCGCATTTGCTGGAGGGTCTGCTGATCGCACAGGACAACATCGATGAGGTCATCAAGATCATCCGCAGCGCTTATGACGATGCCAAGCAGAAGCTCATGGAGCGCTTCGGTCTGGACGATATTCAGGCACAGGCCATTCTGGATATGCGCTTGAAGGCGTTGCAGGGCCTGGACCGGGAGAAGCTGGAGGGCGAGTACAAGGAGCTGGAGGAGCGGATCGCTTACTTCAACCGGGTGCTGTCCGACGAAAGTCTGGTGCGTCAGATCCTGAAGGAAGAATTGACCGCCATTGCCGAAAAGTTCGGCGATGACCGCAAGACCGAGATTCAGGACGTGGAGGACGAGATCGACATTGAGGACCTCATTGAGGAGGAGCAGTGCGTCTTTACTCTGACGGAGGCGGGCTACATCAAGCGCACCCCCGTCAGCGAGTATGCCGCCCAGTCCAAGGGCGGCATGGGCAAGAAGGGCATCACCACCCGGGAAGAGGATACGGTGGTGGATGTGTTTACCGCCTCTACCCACGATCATATCCTGTTCTTTACCGATACCGGTAAAGTCTACCGGAAGAAGGGCTATCAGATCCCCGAGTCCGGCAAGACCGCCAAGGGCACCAACCTCATCAACATTTTGCAGATCGAGCAGGGTGAGCGGGTGCAGGCCATGCTTCACTACCGGGAGACCGGCGAGGAGCAGCTCTATTTGATGATGGTGACCCGGAACGGTACGGTGAAGCGTCTGCCGGTGGAGGCGCTGAAGAACCTCCGCAACAACGGTATCCGGGCGTTGACCATGGACGAGGGCGACCAGCTGGTATCTGTCCGGGAGACCGACGGCAGCCAGAAGATCCTCATTGCCACCCATGACGGCATGGCCGTGGTGTTCGACGAGAATGACGTCCGGCCGATGGGACGTTCCGCTATGGGCGTCCGGGGCATCCGTCTCCGGGAGGGCGACTATGTGGTAGGTGCTGCCCGGGCCAGAGAGGGCAAGAGCGTGCTGACCATTACGGAGAAGGGCTACGGCAAGCGGACGCCTGTGGAGGAGTACCGCATCACCAACCGGGGCGGTCTGGGCATCAAGAACTACCAGATCACAGACAAGACCGGCAAGATCGTAGGCGTCAAGGTGGTGGACGGCACCGAGGACCTGCTGCTGATGACCCAGTCCGGTATCCTGATCCGGACGCCGGTGGAGAACATCAAGGAGACCGCAAACCGGGCCACTCAGGGCGTCATCGTCATGCGCTTCAAGGAAGAGGGCGACCAGGTGATCTCTATGGCGCTGGCAGAGCATGAGGACACGGAGGAAGCATCCACGGAAGCGGAGGTTTCCACAGAGATCTCCGCAAATGAGGAAAATTCCACCACAGAGACCTGATGGAACCGCAAAAATGCAAGGAATTAGCAAAAAGCTGATTCCTTGCATTTTTTGTGCTTTTTAAGAAAATACGAATTAGTTTCCGGTGAAAAAGTACAGAATACCAGAGAAATTTTTGTGCGGAAAGCAAATTGATTTTTCCTGTGGCGGCTGTTATGTTAATAATAGAAATGGAAGCTTGGACTGCGGGAAAGGAGACGCTATGAAATATTTCGTTATTCTGTTTGCCCTTGCGGCTTGGGGATCTTTGGGACTGATCATTGGAAAGGGCGTTGCCGGGACTTGGAGAGAGGAGAGCAATGCCGATAAGAAAGCCAGAATCTTGAATGATCCTGATATTCAGACCTGTACCCACGGTTCTGAGGAATGAGAAAACAGCATTGAAAATGCGATAAAAAATCCGTCTGGAGTATTCCAGACGGACTTTTTTCAGTGAGGGGGCAAAACAGATCCCGGCAGGTATCCACAGATCGATTGACAGAAATTTTCAAGAGTGCCAAAAGAGGACGGCTGAGGCGGCTGCAAGAGAAATTGGAGTTGGCTCAGCGCTTTTCAAGTATTTTCCTTATAAACGCGGAGAGCAGCATGGCCGCGGCCCCTAAAAGCAAGTAGATCAGCGCATAGAGAAAAAACGCCGGTTCGCCCATATCGAAATGCAGCCATGTACCGGCTAAAAACAAGACCGCGGTGATCATCGGCAAGGCCCAGAAGCGTTTGACGTCTCTACTGGCCTGCACTCCGGCAAATATGGCATAAATAGGGTTCAGCGCAAAAAACAGAATGAAGCAGACGGCCATTCCGCCGTCGCCTTTTACGAAGGTGACCGCAAGCCAAGGAAAGACCAGCATGATCACGGCCGATGCAATGATCCACGGTATCATTTTTTTCATACCATCACACACCTATGTCAAACAGTTAGTTACCTCTGCTTCCCTTTCAGTTTAACATGCCACGGAGGAAAGAACAAGCCTCCGGTCATTGACCGGAGGCTTGCGGTTATGCGACTGTTTGATGCCCTTGCGGGAGAATTACATCTCCTTGATCGCAGCCTGAGCGGCGGCCAGACGGGCGATGGGCACACGGAAGGGAGAGCAGGACACATAGTCCAGACCGGTGCGGTGGCAGAACTCCACGGAGGAGGGATCGCCGCCGTGCTCGCCGCAGATACCCAGATGCAGGTCGGGGTTCACGCTGCGGCCCAGCTTGCAGGCCATATCCACCAGCTTGCCGACGCCCTTCTGATCCAGCTTGGCGAAGGGATCGTTCTCGTAGATCTTCTTATCATAGTAAGCGCCCAGGAACTTGCCGGCGTCGTCACGGCTGAAGCCGAAGGTCATCTGAGTCAGGTCGTTGGTTCCGAAGGAGAAGAAGGCAGCTTCCTTGGCGATCTCATCGGCGGTCAGAGCGGCGCGGGGGATCTCGATCATGGTACCAACCAGGTACTTCATGTCGGAACCGGCAGCCTTGATCAGCTCGTCAGCAGTCTTGACCACAATGTCCTTGACATACTTCAGCTCCTTGGCCTCGCCCACCAGGGGGATCATGATCTCGGGGACCATGGTCCACTCGGGATGATGGGCCTGAACGGCCAGAGCAGCCTTGATGACGGCGCGGGTCTGCATGGCGGCGATCTCCGGATAGGTGACAGCCAGACGGCAGCCGCGGTGACCCATCATGGGGTTGAACTCGTGGAGGCCGGCGATGATGTTCTTGATCTCGGCAACGGTCTTACCCATGTCGCTGGCCAGCTTCTCAATGTCGGCCTCCTCGGTGGGAACAAACTCGTGCAGAGGGGGATCCAGGAAACGGATGGTGACGGGGCAGCCCTCCATGGCCTCATAGATGCCCTCGAAGTCGCCCTGCTGCATGGGCTCCAGAACGGCCAGGGCGGCCTCCCGCTGCTCCACCGTGTCGGAGCAGATCATGCGGCGGATAGCGGGGATACGGTCCTCGTTGAAGAACATGTGCTCGGTACGGCACAGGCCGATACCCTGCGCGCCGAACTTACGGGCCTGAGCGGCATCGTGGGGAGTGTCGGCATTGGTGCGGACCTTCAGGCGGCGGAACTGGTCAGCCCAGCCCATGACACGGCCGAACTCGCCGCCGATGACAGCATCGGTGGTGGGCACAGCGCCGTCATAGATGTTGCCGGTGGAGCCGTTCAGGGAGATCCAGTCACCCTCGCGGTAAGTCTTGCCGGACAGCTCGAACTTCTTGTTCTCCTCGTCCATCTTGATGTCGCCGCAGCCGGAGACGCAGCACTTACCCATGCCGCGGGCCACAACGGCAGCGTGAGAGGTCATGCCGCCGCGGACGGTCAGGATGCCCTGAGCAGCCTTCATGCCTTCGATGTCCTCGGGAGAGGTCTCCAGACGGACCAGGACCACCTTCTCGCCGCGCTCAGCCCATTCCTTGGCATCCTCAGCGGAGAAAACGATCTTACCGGAGGCAGCGCCGGGAGAGGCACCCAGAGCCTTGCCGATGATGGCGGCCTTCTTCAGGGCCTCAGCGTCAAACTGGGGATGCAGCAGGGTGTCCAGAGAGCGGGGCTCGATCATGGCCACGGCCTGCTTCTCGTCGATCATGCCCTCGTCCACCAGGTCGCAGGCGATCTTCAGAGCGGCAGCGGGAGTGCGCTTGCCGTTACGGGTCTGGAGCATGTAGAGCTTGCCGTGTTCCACGGTGAACTCCATGTCCTGCATATCATGATAATGGTCCTCCAGGGTCTTGCAGACACCCTCAAACTGCTGGAAGGCCTCGGGGAACTTCTCAGCCATCTCAGCGATGGGCATGGGAGTACGGACGCCGGCGACGACATCCTCGCCCTGGGCGTTGGTCAGGAACTCGCCGAAGAGCTTCTTCTCGCCGGTGGCGGGGTTACGGGTGAAAGCAACGCCGGTGCCGCAGTCATCACCCATGTTGCCGAAGGCCATGGACTGCACGTTGACGGCAGTACCCCAGGAATAGGGGATATCATTGTCGCGGCGATAGACGTTGGCGCGGGGGTTGTCCCAGGAACGGAACACGGCCTTGATGGCGCCCATCAGCTGCTCCTTGGGATCAGAGGGGAACTCCTGGCCGATCTTGGACTTGTACTCGGCCTTGAACTGCATAGCAAGTTCCTTCAGGTCCTCAGCGGTGAGATCCACGTCCTGCGTGACGCCCTTCTTCTCCTTCATCTCGTCGATGAGCTGCTCGAAGTACTTCTTGCCCACTTCCATAACCACGTCGGAGTACATCTGGATAAAGCGGCGATAGCAGTCCCAAGCCCAGCGGGGGTTGTTGGACTTCTTGGCGATAACGTCAACAACGTCCTCGTTCAGGCCCAGGTTCAGGATGGTATCCATCATGCCGGGCATGGAGGCACGGGCACCGGAACGGACGGAGACCAGCAGAGGATTCTCGTGGTCGCCGAACTTCTTGCCGGTGATGCTCTCCATCTTCTCGATGTATTCCATGATCTCGGCAAAGATGCCGTCATTGATCTTCTGGCCGTCCTCATAATACTGGGTGCAGGCCTCGGTGGTGATGGTGAAGCCCTGAGGCACGGGCAGACCGATGTTGGTCATCTCAGCCAGGTTGGCGCCCTTGCCGCCCAGAAGTTCACGCATGTTGGCGTTGCCTTCCGTGAACAGGTAACAATACTTCTTGCTCATAGAAACTCTCCTTCGATTTTTGCCCGGAACAGGCAGAATAGAACAACATGGAGCCGGTGGACGCCCAATGCGGAAAACCGGCGGCCTGCGGCTCCGGATATAACCATTTTGTATTATAGTAGATTGGGAAAGAAAATACAATCAATATATTTTACAAGATTTTCTTTTGAAATTAAACGTTTTCGATAAAGAAAAAGGCGGTTTTTCAAACGTATGCTGCAAAAGTGAGCGCAGAGGGCCGCTTTTAGATGAATCGTTTATGCGAAACGAAGGTATTCTGAGGAAGATCGAACGGCAGTCTGCGTATGCAGACCGCCGTTGTGGGGTTCTTCTTCAGTTGCCGAGATCCTGCCCCAGAATGTACTTTTTCAGGGGCTTATACAACACCGCCGCGATGACCAGCGCAATGATGGTATTGGGCAGCATATAGGAGCCGTTATAGACCAGAGAATAGGCGGAAGGACTGGTGAAGGTCCACTTCATGAACTCCGTGGGAGCCAGAATTTTGTAGATGGTCACGCCGCTGATGTAGTGAACGACAAAGCGGCCGAGGCAGCCTGCCACGGTACCGACAAAGATGCCCCACTTCTTGCCCTTGAACAGGCCAGCCAGACCCAAGGGAGTAAAGGCCACCAGATAGTCCAGCAGCATGGACTGCCAGCCCCAGGCGTAAGCGCCGTCAAAAATGAGCTGCAAGAGGCCGAAGGTGAAGCCGGCCATGAGGCCCGGAGTCAGTCCCCAGCGGACGGCAAACAGGATGATGGGGAACATGGCGGGGGTCAGGGAGCCGCCGTTGGGCAGTTCCATCAGCTTGATGTAGCTGAGTACCTGGGCCAGGGCCACCATCATGGCACCCTCGCACAGCATCCGGACTCGGAAATGGGAGTTGGTATTCTTTGCGGACATAAACGTCCCTCCTGAAAAAAAGTACCGCAGGCCACATGAACGGGCTTGCGGTACGGAAAGACAGATCGTTCACTTCCTACGCCGGCATTACCCGGATCAGGTTTAAGGGAAAGAGGGCAGTCACAGCCCCGCATCTCAGCCGGAGTTCTCTCCAGCACCCCTGTGTTCAGTTTTCTACGGCCAGTTAAAATTATAGAGAAAAACGGCGGTTTTGTCAATACAATTGCCGAATCTCAGTACCGTTTGTCCAGAATGGAGACGATCTCCGCAAGGGTGTCATGGTCACAGTCCGCCACAATGGTAGCACCGCAGCTTCGCACGGTTTCTACGCAGTTAGCCGGGGCAAACCCCTCTGCCGCCATCGTCAGCATGGAGAGATCGTTGTTTTCGTCTCCAGCGCAGTAGATATGATCCATGGAGATCCCCAGGCGCTTTGCCAGACGAGCTACCATAGCTCCCTTGCTGGCGCCCTTCCGGGTGACCTCCAGCAGAGTCCTGTCAGAGAAAAACACCTCGTAGTCCGCTGACCAAGGCTGCCTGCTCACATAGTCCCGCAGAGCCAGCAGGTGCTCGTGGTCATCCTCAAACATGATCTTGATGAGGGGCATTGGCACCTCCAGCAGGGTTGGGACAGGCTGCACCCCGGCATGGGTCACGTGCTCATGCTGCCGGGTGTACTCGTTGGGCCGCACGGCATGGATCACATTGTCCATGTGATAGGCCTCCACTGCCGCTGTGGGAAACCGGTCCAGCACATCCTGACCCTGCGGACGGATGGTCTCCGGCAGCTCCATGGTTTCCAGATAGCGCTCCGTTTTGAAATCGTACAGCGCGCCGCCGTTGCACACAACGGCCGGTGCGTTCATGGGCACCTGCTCCGCGAACATCCGGAAGGCGGGCAGCGCCCGGCCTGTGGCTACGGCAAAGCGGCCGCCGTTGTCCATGAAATAGCGGAGGGCTTCCACATTCCGCTGTGAAATAGGCGGAATGGGGCAGCCGGTGCGGCGGGGCCGCTCTGTATTCAGGATGGTATTGTCAAAGTCGCTGGCCAGCAGGACGCCGTCAAATTTTCCCATAGTTATTCTCCTAAAAAACGGCGGAGCGGAAAGATTCCCGCTCCGCCTGAGATAGCCGCTTATTCCGCGGAGGGTGTTCCGCCGGCGTTTCCGCCGCCACCGCCGCGATGGCGGCGTCCGCCCCGGTGACGGCGGCGCTTAACAGCTTCACCGTTTTCCGGATTGATGACCTTTTCCCGGGCGGGAGCCGCATCCTGTTTGGGACGTTGGTCCTGCTTGGGCCGCTCGGTCCGGGGGCGGTCCTGCTTGGGCCGCTGAGACCGGTTTGCGGGCTTGCCGCCCTGACGGCTCTGGCCTTCGGGGGCCTTGGGAGCTTCCTTCTTCGCCGGTGCGGAAGTGTTGGGCGTTTCCTCGCCGCTGCCGCCGCTTCTGCGGCGTCCGCCCCGGTGACGGCGGCGGTTCTTGCTCTCGCTGCCCTCCTCGCGGGGACGTTCCCGGACGGGGGCCGGCGTCTCCGTCGGTTCCTCCGCTTCAAAGTGCCGGGAGATCACCGGCGCGATGAACTCCTCTTCCTTTTCCTCCACATACCGCTCGGGCCGCTCCGTGGGGATCTCAATGCCCTCACGGCTGCCCTTGCCGTTGCGCAGGACGCAGATCTCGCAGTTGTGGTAGCACTTCTGGGTCTCCGGAGCACTGTCCAGGCTGACCTTTACGGTTTCCCGCAGCAGGTCCACGGCTTTTACATTGCCGGGGCCGTCTGGGGTCTGAACGAAGGATTCCTGCTTGGGCATCCGCTTCTGAGCATCCTCATAGGCGTTCTGCTCATATTTCAGGCAGCACATCAGCCGTCCGCAGGTGCCGGAGATCTTGGTGGGATTCAAGCTGAGATTCTGGGTCTTGGCCATCTTGATGGAGACGGGCAGGAACCCGTCCAAAAACTGGGAGCAGCAGAAGGGCCGCCCGCAGATGCCGAGACCGCCCACCATTTTGGCCTCGTCCCGGACGCCGATCTGGCGCAGCTCAATGCGGGCCCGGAACACGCCGGCCAGATCCCGCACCAGCTCCCGGAAGTCCACCCGGCCATCGGCGGTAAAGAAGAAAATGATCTTACTGCCGTCAAAGCTGGCAGATACGTTCACCAGCTTCATTTCCAGACCGTGATCCGCGATCTTCTTCTCGCAGATGTCGAAGGCCTCGCTCTCTTTTTTCCGGTTGTAATCCACGGTGCGGCGGTCGGCGTCAGTGGCCAGCCGCAGCATGGCGCACAGGGGCTGGACAACGGCTTCGTCCGCCACCTCGTGGTTCCCCTGGGTGCAGGTGCCGAATTCCGGGCCCTGGGCGGTCTCCACGATGACCTGATCGCCCATTTTCACCGCATGTCCCTTAGGGTCAAAATAATAATTCTTGCATCCGCCACGAAAGCGGACACTGATCACTTCAGTCAAAGGATTTCCTCCAATTCCACCGCCAAAGCCCCCAGCACATGGCTGGCGCCCACATTGTAGGAGCAGGCTCCGCGGTACGTTTGTAACAATTCTATTGTGCCCATGATCCGCTGTTTTGTCAAGCGTTTCCCAAGTTGGACAATGAGGGCCGCGTCCGGTCCCTCCGGGGATTGACCGTACTGGGCCAGCAGGGCTGCCGCCAGAAGGGTCCGGGCCTGATCCAGCATGGCCGCAAGGCCGTCCCGGTCCAGCCGTTTTTTCTCAAGACGGACCATCAGCTCTGTGACAGTCCCCCTCTTCCCTGCCGCCAGCAGACGGCACAGCTCCACGCCCGCCTCCGAGCTTTCCTTTTCCACGGTGACGGCGGGATGGAGCTTCAGCTCCACGCACCGGGAACGGAGCGTCTGCAAGACCACGGAAGAATTTTCCGCACAGAAGAGGAATGCCGCGTAGGGCGGGCCTTCCTCTACGATCTTCAGCAGTACGTTCTGGTCCTGCTCTGTCAGAATGGTGCAGTCCGGAAAGATATAGACCTTCCGGGCACCCTCGTTGGGCCGGATATAGGCATCGGCGCGGATCTGGCGGACGGTGTCCACAGAGAGGTTCTTATGGGCCTCGTCCCGGACGGTGATAACGTCCGGGTGAATGCCGGAGAACACCTTGCGGCAGGCGGGACATGTCCCGCAGGGCTTTTGTCCGCCGCCCTGACACTCCATGGCCGCAGCAGCGTACTGCGCGGCGGCGATCCGGTCCCCGCTGCCGGAAAACAGCAGCGCGTGGGAAAGTGTTCCCCGTCCGGCGGCTTCCCGGATCCGCCGGGCAATGGGGTCATTGGCAAATTCCATTGGACCGCCTCCCTTCTTTCCCGTTTCCCGCAAAAATGCGGAATAAGTATAGCATATTTCACGCAAAAAGGGAAGAACCGTTTTTCCTATCAACGGAGTGCGAAAAAATTTTCAATTCCATATTGACAACTTTCCTTGTCAATGGTATCATCCATAAATGACAAAGATAGTTGTCAAATTGACAAGCGGACCTAACAGAAAGGAGGGGCCTATGCCCCTGTATAACCGATTGAAGGAATACCGGGCCCGGCTGGGAGTCAACCAGCAGGAAATGGGCCGTCTGGCGGGGGTCTCCCGCCAGACCATCAGCCAGATCGAGCGGGGGGACTACTCCCCCTCTGTGACCCTGGCGCTGAAGCTGGCAAAGCTGTGCCAGGTCTCTGTGGAGGATATTTTCAGCTATGAGGAGGATGTGCGCAATGAAGCAGAAAAGTGAGAATCAAAAGGCATTTCCCAGATTTTTGGGGATCTTAGTGGTGGCTAGCCTTATCGGCGGTGTGCTGGGTGGTCTGTCCGGTGTGGCCGGGTATTTCTGGGAGGACCATACTGCTTTCGGTGCGGCGTTTGCCCACCTGCTGGGCGCCGCATCCCCCTGGGCTATGGCTGCCTGTGCCGCCGTGCTGCTGGGTCTTGGACTGTACCAGTACCGCAAGTCCGACACTGCCTTCCATGGCTGGGACGGCGAGGATGAGGACGTGATGCAGCGGGCGGAGGAGCGCCTGAGCTGGGCGTTGCTGCTGGACAGCCTGACGGTGATCGTCAGCTTCTTCTTTTTCAATGCCGGCACCGCGAAGCTGCCACAGAGCTCCGATGGTAATACGATCACGCTGCTGGTGATCTTTCTGGTAGTCATCGCACTGGCCACTCTGCTCCAACAGAAGACGGTGGACCTCACCAAGAAGATGAATCCGGAAAAGCGGGGCAGCGTATATGACATGAAGTTCCAGGAGCGCTGGTGGGAAAGCTGCGACGAGGCGGAGCGCCGCCAGATCGGCCAGGCCAGCTACAAGGCCTACGTTACGGTGAGCCGCTTTTGTCCTTACTGCTGGGGCGTGCTGCTTCTGGGGAACATGGTCTTTCACTACGGCATCCTGCCCAGTGCCGTGGTGCTGGTGATCTGGGCGGTGCTGTCGGTGAGCTATACCCGGGAGGCCATCCGCCTGGGCCGCCGGGGCCAGAAAACAGAATAAGAGGACAAAAAGGAAAGGCCGCTTATGCGGCCTTTCCTTTTGTGGATCGTGTACTTTGATTTACTTCTTCTTGCTCTCCCACTTGGTGACGCACAGGGAGCAGGCAATGTCGCCGGTGACGTTCAGGCAGGTACGGCCCATGTCGAACAGACGGTCCACAGCCACGATCAGGCCGATGTAAGCCACGGGGATGCCGATGGCTTCCAGCACCATGGCCAGCATGATCATACCGGCGCCGGGGGTACCGGCAGTGCCGATGGAGGCCAGCGTAGCGGTGACCACAATGAGGATCATCTGGCTCAGGGTCAGCTGCATACCGGCACAGGTGGCCAGGAACACAGTGGCAACGCACTGATAGATGGCGGTGCCGTCCATGTTGATGGTGGCGCCCAGAGGCAGCACGAAGGAGGAAATATCGTCCTCAGCGCCCAGAGCATCGGCGCACTCCTTGGAGACCGGCAGGGTCGCGGCGGAGGAGGGGGAGGTAAAGGCGAAGATCATAGCCGCGGAAGCGTTCTTGAAGAACTTGACGGGGCTGATGCCGGCAAACGCCTTGGCGGAAACAGAATAGACCAGCACGGCGTGGAGAATGTAGCCGATGTAGGCGCACAGAATGACCAGCGCCAGAGAGCCGAGGATCTCAGCGCCCTGGGTGGCAACCACCCAGGTCATGTAGGTGAACACGCCGATGGGGCTCAGGGAGATGATGAATTCCATCAGCCGCTCAACCACGGCATAAGCGGAGGTCACCATGTCCCGGACCAGCTTGGACTTCTCGCCGGCAGCCAGAATGGAGCCGCCGAACAGCAGGGCAATGACGATGACCTGAAGCATGTTGGCTTCGGTAAACGCCTTCCACATGTTGGTGGGGAAAATGGCAACCAGAGTTGCCATGAAGCCGGCGTATTCCTTGGCCTCGTACTCGGCGGCCTGGGCAGCCTCGCTGAGGTTGGGGAACAGGCCCGCGTTGTTGAACACCGTTGCCAGAACCAGACCGATGACGCAGGCCACGGCAGTGGTGACCATGAAGTAGAGAATGGTCTTCCAGCCCACGGCGCCTACCTTTTTCATGTCGCCCATGGAGATGATGCCGTCGATCATAGACAGCAGCACCACAGGCACCACGATGAACTTCAGCAGGTTGACGAAGATATCACCGAAGGGCTTGATGTAGCTGGTGGTGAAGCCGGCCGCGCCGGTGAAGTAGAACACCAGACCGACAACGATACCCAGTACCAGAGCAATAAAGATCTGTACCGGCAGGGACAGTTTTTTCTTTTTTTCCATAGAATACGCTCCCTCTTTCACACTTTTTAATACGCTGTGCGTAAAATTCGCAGAAATTTACGCAAATATGATTGGAGATATTATAGCGGTATGCCGGGAACTTGTAAAGTCCGCACTAATAAAGTTGTTTATTTTGTGCAAAATCCCATCTGTTTCACTGGATCATTCGTCAAAACAGAGATTCTATGGGCGTTTTTTGCTTATTTTGCCCGTACACGGAAGCCGCAGAAACGGATGGCGGCTTTTGCAAGCTCCGCAGTGGGATCCACCACGGGGACCGTCAGGCCCACGGCCTCCGCAGCCAAGGGCAGTTCCGTGCAGCCCAGCAGGAACACACCGGCCCCACGGGTCATCATATGCTCCACCACGGTCAAAAGATCCGCCCGGTAAGCGTCCGGACCTTTTCCGGCTTTGACACCGTCATAGATGACCCGCATGAGGGCATCCTGCTCTGCTGCCTCCGGGATCAGGTACGGCACATCGGCTTCCCCAAGGGCATTTTGATACAGTTGAGCGGAAAGCGTCCCCTTTGTGGCCAGAATTCCCACGGTTTTTCCGGGAAACCGGGTTTTGCAGGCTTCCGCGGCAGCGGTAAGGATGCTGAGGAAGGGGATCTCTGTCATGGCCTGAAGTCGGGGCAGGAAGTAATGGGCGGTGTTGCAGGGCATGATGACACAGTCTGCACCGCAGGCTTCCAGATTCCGGAGGGCGCTTGCCATTTCCGGTACCGGGTCCGGGCCGTTGCTGAGGATGGCGGCGGTGCGGTCGGGAATGTTGGCATTGCTGTCGATGTACACCCGGATATGATCCCGGTCCGTTTCCGCCTCCGTCAGCAGAGTGATCTTCTGAAACAGGTCGGCGGTGGCCAGAGGGCCCATGCCGCCTAAAATACCG
>ERZ773130.2567-NODE-2567-length-13456-cov-8.148944_pt1 | contig 13456 bp, 9 predicted proteins | sample MGYA00511919_ERZ773130 | MGnify/ENA primary metagenome ERZ773130 (study PRJEB29015, sample SAMEA2737851) | human gut metagenome | biome: human gut; feature: human-associated habitat; material: faeces | place: China | collected 2012 ...
GGGCAGAGCCGGGACGCCAAACGTCTGGCGGCGGCCCACGCCCTGTTCAACCTGTCCGGGGCGGCGGTGTGCTGGCTGCTGCTGCCCCAGTTCACCGCGCTGGTGCGGCTGGTCTCGCCCCACGGGCCGGAGAGCGCCGTGCTGGCCCGGCAGATCGCCAACGCCCACACCCTGTTCAATCTGGGCTGTACGGTGCTGTGGCTGCCCCTGACCCCTTGCATGGTGCGCATCGTGTGCATTCTTTTGCCGGAAAGGCACGCCCCTGAGTTGAAACGAACGCCCTAAAATGGTATAATGACAATGTATCGAACAAATTTTGTGACGCTTTTGTTGCGCAAACGATGAACTGACCCTTCTGTGGGCCTGCAGCGGTGTGCGGCTGCCAGGGCACAGAGCGAACCAAGAGGACGTGTTTACTATGAAGGATATCATCAACGGGTTGACCGAGCGGTTCCGCAGGCAGCATGTACAGGCCCGGCGCTATGTGGCCATGATGCTGGTGCTGGCCCTGCTCACCACCCTGTTCGTCAACTGGCAGCTCCATGGGGTGGGCATCACCATGACGGCCGACTACCATTGCGGCTACGAGGAGCACCAGCACACGGCGGCCTGCTACGAAAAAGTGCTCACCTGCGGTTACGAGGAGGGCGAGCCGGAAACGCCCGTCACCTCTTCGGACAGCAGCGCCGATCTGGTGTCCGCCTACAGCGCGGCCGAGCCGGAAGAGCTGGAAGAGCCGGTGCAGACCGAGCCGGAGACCATCTGGGTGCCCCATGAGCACACCGATGCCTGCTACGAGGAGCACCGGGTGCTGACCTGCTATCAGGAAGAGCACGAGCACACCGACGACTGCTTTGACGAGTACGGTGCGCTCATCTGCGGCGAGTTCGAGCATATCCACGACGACAGCTGCTACACCACCGAGTATGAGCTGGTGTGCGGCCTGGACGAGGGCGAACTGGTGGAGGAGCCCAACCCCGCCTATCAGGAAATGCCTGCCAGCCGCCCCGTGGTGGACTTGCCCCCTGAGCCGGCCGAGACCACCCCGGACGAGCCGGTGCTGCATCACCACACCGACGCCTGCTACACCGAGGAGCTGGTGTGCACCATCCCGGAGCACCACCACACCGTGGAGTGTCTGGCCGATACCCAGGCCGACGTGGAGACTGCCGAGGAATGGCAGGCCGCGGCCAACGTGGCCCTGAACGGCAACTGGGCCGAGGACCTGCTCACCGTGGCAAAGTCCCAGCTGGACTACCAGCAGAGCGACAAGAACTTCAAGCTGGATGTGGAGGACCAGCAGGTGCTGCGCGGCTACTCCCGCTATGGTGCCTGGTACGGCAACCCCTACGGCGCCTGGGACGTGATGTTCCTGTCCTACTGCCTGCACTTTGCGGGTGTGCCCCAGACGGTGGTGCCCCAGCGTGCGGGCGTGATGGCCCTGCACAGTGACCTGCGCGGCTCCCAGTGGCTCACCGACGCCGACGGCTCCACCGCAAGGCCCGGCGATATCGTCATCTACAACACCCTCACCACCGAGCAGGTGGCCGTGGACGAGAGCTCCTATGGCATCGCCCTGCTGGACCTGGACGAGGACCCCGACACCGCCGCCCAGCTCACGGCTTCCGAGCCGCAGGTGGACACCCGCACTGTGACCACCGAGACGGTGGGCGTCGTGTCCGCCGTGGACCCCGACGCCGGGACCCTGACCGTGATCTCCGGCAACGTGGACGGCAAGGTGGCCGAGGTGCCCGCTGCCATGTCCGACGTGACCAGTGTCATCTCGGTGACCGGTGCCTATGCCGCCGAGACCACCGCTGTGGCCCCGGAGGACCCAGCAGGCTCCCAGAAGGAGCTGGACGGCAGCTATGCGCTGCTGGAAGATGAGGATGGCTTTGGGGCTACCGTGGAATGGGTCGGCGAGGCCCGGCAGCAGGACCCCGATGCCCCGGCCCTGCTGGCAGAAACTGCCGATACGGAGGTGATGCTGGACCCCGCCTGGATCACTAAGACAGAGTTCGAGCAGAAGGTCAATGGCTCCTGGAAGCCCCTGGTGGGGAATGAAGTGGAAAGCGGTACCAACGTGCAGGTCACCGTGACCTACAAGCTGCTTCCAGGCACCCTGACGCCGGACCGGCCGACCCTGTGCTACCAGCTGCCGGATGCCATGAAGCCCAAGCAGCCCACCTCCGGCAATATCAAGGACGAGACCGACAACAACAAGGTCATTGGCACCTATACCATCGACACCAACGGCCTGGCAAAGCTGACCTTTTATAAAAGTGATAAGTTCACCGGTTTGGATGCCAACGGCAACCGAGAGTTTACCGGAACCTTCCAGTTCTCCCGGAAAGTATGGGCAGATGATTTTGAGAATAACAAAACCATCACCTTTGAAAATGGCTTTACTCTGACCATCAAGGCGAAAAAGGCAGATATAAAGATCAGTAAAGGGAGCACCGACAGAGATAGTATTTTTGAAAATCATCCGGAAAATGGCACCTTCATAAACCATTATAAGGTGACGGTGGAGACCACCAGCGGTACCAAAGAGCAGGTGTTCCTTACGGACACCCTGAACACGAATAGGAATGGCGAAAACCGTAGCGACTACCTGAAGGGCGGCCAATACCTGGAAAGCTCCTTTGAACTTTACAAGGTGGATGCTTCTGGTACAAAAACGATGATTAAGCCGGTCCCTGTGTATCAACGGACAACGGATCGCCACGGCTACCCCCAGGTGGTCCTTGGCCCGCTGGATCCATTGGAGATCGGAGAAAAGTACATCTGGTACTACGACGTTCAGCGGAACTATGCAGACTTTGACCAAATGCCCGGCGGTGTCGGTATCATCAACAACACGGCAAAAGCCGAGGCAGGGAACGTGGTGGACCAGGCTGACGCATGGTACACCTGTAAAACCCCTCGCATTGAGAAGAAGGGCCAGTACGACCCCAAGACAGGCCGCATCCAGTGGACCATCACCGTAAAAGTACCCCATTCTTTGCTGGGGTCCTATCTCCTGCAGGGCAGTAAGATCACGGATAGCCTGCCGAAGGGTGTGCAGATCGTAGGGGATGTAAAGGTGGGCAACACTACGATATCGGCAGAGGAATTCCGGCAAAACGGTTATACCATCCCGGAGAACTATAGTGGAACAGAGCTGAAGATCACCTTTGAGACCACCACCCCCCTGGGCGGCGGCTCGGTGACCAACACAGCACAGATCGAGACCAAGAGCAAACACACCTTTGAGGCCTCGGCTACCGTGAACATCGGGCAGGGGACTTGGACCCTGAGCAAGGAGCTGTCCAGCAGCAGCAAGGGCCTGGCAAAATGGGATATCTCTGCCGCCAATGCAGCTGGCGAAAGCAGCTTTACCCTGGTGGAGACCCTCCGGGACGCTGTGAACGAAAGCGGCCAGACCCAGGATAACACCCACTACGCCTACGCCGCAGAGCTGGAGAAGGCTTTGGAAAACGGCCTGACCCTGACCCTCCACGACGGCGGCACCATGAACTATGCTGATGCTAAGGCCGCCGGGGTCATTGCCGTCACCTACTACAGCGGTGCCGACGGCACCGGCGGCACGGTGACTGCCAACGACCCCTCCACCCGGGTGCGGAGCTTTACCATCCAGATAGACAAGGCAGATGGCAACCCGGTGCGGCGTGTGGAGGTAAAGGACCTCCCTACCCACGAGGATCAGAGCAATGTGCCCACCGGAGAGAAATGGACTTACAAAAACAGCGTCAGCATCCAAGGCAGCTCTCAGAGGGCTACGGCAGAGGACACCTACCACAGCTACAAGAGCTTTGAAAAACGGGTGTCGGCGAACAGCGATCAGGACGAATCTGGTTACCAAAGCGGAGACCAGACCTACCAATATAGTGACCTCAGCGACAACAACCTCCACTATCAGCTGGTGGTGCAGACCGCTGCCGAGGATGATGCCGCCATCGTCATCACCGATATCCTGCCGGAAAACACTGAGTTCAAGACCGACTGGGTAACGATCGGCATGGACAAAGGGGCCCCGGATAAGGCTGACAAGTTGGAGGGGGCCAATGCCACTGTAATCTACGAGGAAGCCACCCGGAAGCTGACCATTACCATCAGCGGCTACAACCTGAACAAGCGTGAACAACACAAGTTCCGCATTCTGTACAAGGTGGGGGTCAGCAACGACCCTGCTTGGCAGAACCCCTCGGTGGGCCAGGTGATCTACACCAACACGGCCCAGTGGGGCGAGCTGACCGAGACCCTCCACACCACGGTGGAAAAGACTGTGGACCCCCTGAAAAAGACCGGAAAGCTGGTGGATGGCAAAACCGACCGCATCGAGTACCAGGTGGTGGTGAACCCGGCCCGGAAGGACCTGTCGGTGGAAGCCAACAAGGCCCCGACCATTGAGCTGTGGGACGACGTAAAAGCCCAGAACGGTGCCATTGTCCGGGGAGACCCGGCGTCTGTAAAGCTGTATTACTTCCAGTATGACGAAGCCAACAACGCCGTGACCCGAGGGGATGAAGTGCCTCGCAACCTGTACCAGGTGCTGCCGGCAGATGACGAGGGCTGGCTCCACATGGTGATCCCCAACCAGACCGCCATGATTCTGGTGTACCAATGTGATGTAAAGCAGGGCAGTGCTGCTGAGGATTACAACGTGGACAACACCGTCAAGCTGGGCAATGGGGACTCCACCGAATCGGATTCCATCAAGTTTACCTATGCATCTGCCGCCACTGCCTCCACCGGACAGTTCCTGCTCCACAAGGTGGACGATTACTCCGGCGTGGCATTGCAGGGAGCAGAGTTTACCATCTGGCAGTATGATCCGAAAACCCAGGTATGGCAGCCCTGGAGCGGCGGCGTAAACGGCACCGTCACCACCAACGAAAAGGGCCAGGTGAGCCTGACGGTGCTGGAAAACGGCAGCGAACAGACCCTGAAGCCGGACCTGCTGTATAAGATCGTGGAGACCAAAGCACCCCAGAACTACCAGAAGGACGATACCCCCCACTATGTGCTGTTCCACAAGAGCAACGAGACCCCCCAGACGGCTTTTGATACCGCTACGGGCAAGGGGACGGCGATGGATGGAGAAAAAATCATCCAGTTTGAAGATGTCCAGGTGGGCAGTGCCGCCCAGACCACCACGGCCCAGTATACCAACCGCTACAGCAACCTGACCGTCAGCAAGCTCTGGCTGGATGCCGATACCCGCCAGCCGGTGGAACCGGCGGTGGACAGCATCCACATCAAGGTCTGGCAGTACACCGACAATGACAAGGACAGAACGTTGTTTGCCGAAGCCGACCTGACCGCAGGTAACAACTGGACCTGGTCCGAGTCGGGGGACAAGCTGCCCCTGACGGACAAGAACGGCAATGCGTACCACTACCTGGTGGAGGAAACGACCACCGGCAACTGGAACGTGTACATCTCCAACAACGGCGTGCAGACCGGCAATATCACGGTGCAGAACTACGTTTACACCGGCTACGAGCTGCCGTCCACCGGCGGCATGGGCACGGCACCCTTCGGGGTGCTGGGCGGCGCACTGGCCGCTGCAGCAGCCCTGCTGCTGGTCCGCAAACGGAAACAGAACGAGGAGGAGTGAGCAGCCATGAAACAAAACAAAAACAACCGGTTTGCCGCTCTTCTGCTGGCGCTGTGCATGGCCGTGTGCTGTGCACTGCCCGCGCTGGCAGCCCCCGCGGCCAGCGCCAACATCGACCTGAGCCGCACCGGCAGCATGGACGTGACCCTGTACGACCACCAGAACGACGTCCCCCTGCGGGGCGGCGCACTCACCGTGTACAAGGTGGCGGACGTGGCCCGCACCAATGGCGACCTGCACTTTGTGTACACCGCCGACTTTACGGGCTGCGGCATCGCGCTGGGCGACCTGACGGACAGCACGCTGGCTTCCAGGCTGGAAGCCAAGCTGCCCGCCCGCGCCGCCGGCACCACCCATAAGATCAGCGAGCAGGGCATCGTCTCCTTTGACGCGCTGCCGCTGGGCCTGTACCTCGTGGTGCAGACCGAGAACTCCAAGGGCTACGAGGCCATCAATTCCTTCCTGGTGTCGCTGCCCATGGCGGACGAAAGCGGCTGGCTCTACACCGTGGACGCCACCCCCAAGGTGGGCGCGCCCACGCAGGAGGTGACCCCGCCCGAACCGGAAACTCCCAGCACGCCTTCGAAACCGGACAAACCGTCCGAGCCGGAGAAGCCCTCGGAGCCGGACAAGCCCACCCAGCCCGACAACCCGGACATGCCGGTCAATCCCAACGACCCCAACCGCCCGGTGTCGCCCGGTACGCCGGATAACCCGGTGAACCCTGGCAACCCGGACAACCCCGTGGCCCCCGGCAACCCGGATAACCCGGTGGCGCCGGGCCGCCCGGACGGCAATGCACTGCCCCAGAGCGGCCAGCTGAACTGGCCCATCCCGTTCATGGCCTGCAGCGGCGTGCTGCTGTTTGCCGTCGGCTGGGTGCTGGACCGGAAGGAGACGCTGGCATGAACACAAAGCAGAAGATCGGCCGCGCCTGCATGATCGTGGGCATCCTGCTCATTCTGGGCGCGCTGGTCCTGCTGGGCTATAACCAGTGGGACGCCAACCGCGCCGACAAGGCTTCGCAGGACGCCCTGGGCAAGCTGGAAGAGACCCTGACCGAGACCATGGAGGACAAGACGAAGGACGAAGAGCCGGTGGTCCAGCCGGAGCTGGACCCGGAGCAGGAGATGACCGTCACCGACATCGACGGCTGGGGCTACATCGGCTATCTGTCCGTCCCGTCCATCGGGCTGGAACTGCCCGTGATGAGCGAGTGGAGCTACGCCGGCCTCAAGGTGGCCCCGGGCCGTTACAGCGGCTCCACCTACGCTGACAACATGGTGGTCTGCGCCCACAACTACGCCAAGCACTTCAGCCCCATCAAGTGGCTGGCCCTGGGCAGCGAGGTGTATTTTACCGACATGGACGGCCAGCGCTGGAGCTATGAGGTGTCCAACGTGGAGACCATCCAGCCCACCGACATCGACAAAATGATCACGGCCAGCGACGAGGACGCCTGGGACCTGACCCTGTTCACCTGCACCACCGGCGGCCGCGCCCGCTGCGCCGTGCGCTGCACCCGCACCGGTTACCCGGTCTTGGAGACCAGCGCGGCAGGGCGGATCACGGAGTAAGCAGGACGATTTGGAATTGCCTCCGCTTTGCTCTGGCAATATCAGCGGAAAATTATTTTTAAAGATATGCAATCCCGGAAAATCTGCGGATTTTCCGGGATTGTTTTTTCACGGAGGGGCGTTAAGGAAAGTGGCCTGTTCTCTGGAAGGCAAACGATTTAGAATGCCCTCCGCTTTGCTCTGGGCATAAATAGCAGAAAAATTATTTTAGATTTTGCAAATCCGGCAGGGCTGCGGCCCCGCCGGATTTGCTTTTTCACGGGAAGGGTCGTTACGGGAAGTGGCATCGGCTGCTGTTGGCCTGCGGCCAAAGCGCAGAAGGAGAACTCGCGTTTTGCGGAAAGGAATCCCGTAACGTCCCTCCCGGTGCGATGTCATTCCGGTATCAGATGCCACTCCCCGCCATGACCCCTCTGGTGAAAAGGCAACTCCGGAAAATCCGCAGATTTTCCGGAGTTGCAATAAAAAATAATATTTCCTCTAATTATGGCGCAGCGCACGCGGAGCCATTTCAAATCGTTCTGTTCCGGTTTCCCGCAAGCGTACAGGGAGCTGGCGCGCCAGCGTCCACAAAAAAGCACCCGCCATGCGGATGCACAGCGGGTGCCTTGAAGGGCTCTGCGGGGGTGCTCAGTGGGTGGTGCCCATGTCCACAGCCAGGTCGGCGTCGTTCTTCACAACGGCCTCCACGGCCTTCTCCAGGCCGCGGGCGATCTGGTGCAGGTCCATGCTGGGGGTGCCCAGGGGCTTGTTGACCACCTGCTCCATGGCGTAAGGCACATGGATGAAGCCGCCCCGGATGTTGGGGTACTTCTTGTCGATGAGGTACAGCAGGGTGTACATCAGGTAGTTGCACACATAGGAGCCTGCAGTGTAGGACAGGGCGGAGGGGATGCCTGCATCCTTGATGCTCTGCACCATGGCCTTCACGGGCAGAGAAGTGAAGTAGGCGGTCTCGCCGTCCTGCTGGATGGTCACGTCGATGGGCTGATAACCGGCGTTGTCGGCGATGCGGCCGTCCATCAGGTTGATGGCCACCTTTTCCGGGGTGATGGCGGAGCGGCCGCCGGCCTGACCGATGCAGATGACCACATCGGGCTGGTTTGCCTGAATGGCAGCTTCCAGCACCTCACCGGCACGGATGAACTCGGTGGGCACTTCCTGCTTGACGATCTCGGCACCGGCGATGGTGTCGGGCAACAGCTTTACCGCCTCAAAAGCGGGGTTGACGGTCTCGCCGCCAAAGGGGTCGAAACCAGTGAGCAGAATCTTCATAGTAAAAAGCCTCGATTCTCAGATATAAATGGACGGCTCCAGAACGGTGAGCTGTCCGTGATCCATGATCATGCGGTTGTCCACATAGATGCAGGGAGCGTGGGTGACCAGATCGTAATGGCCGGAAGCATCCTGCACACCGCCCAGCGCAATGTTGCGCCCGAACCCGATATGGAAGGTGCCATAGGTGGATTCGTCCTCGATGTAGCAGTTGCCTGCACAGCGGGAGTGGGTGTTGAGCCCGATGCCAAACTCCGCCGCCACCACCATGTTCTCCGGGTCGTGGAAGCGGGCCAGAAACTGCTTGAGCCGCCTGCCGCTGGCATTGTCCTCGATCTCCACGATGCGGCCGCCGCGCAGCTCCACCCGCACGGGGCTGTCCACGATGCCGATATAGCCCATGGAGCCGTCCAGGATCAGGATGCCGTTGGTGTCGCTCTCCACCGGTGCCACATACACTTCCACGCTGGCAGAGGAAAGACCCTTGCCGTCGTGGCAGCAGCCGTTGAAGAAGCCGGGCACACGCCCCTCGATGTTGAAATCCAGGTTCGTGCCAAGCTCCGTGGTCACATGGATGTGTCGGGCGTTCTGGTAGCAGGCCATGATGATGCTGGCCATGATCCTGCTTTTGGGCAGGCTCATGTTCAGGAAGTCGTAGCTCAGCAGTGACTGCCCGTTGCTGGTGCTCAGCGGCAGCGACAAAAACCGGTTGCGGCGGGCGATGACCCGCTTGACGGCCCGTGTGGTGATGAGGGAATACTCGGCAGCACCGATCACGGCGTTGTAGGGGTCAAAGGCGTCCTCGCGGTCATCGAAATACTGGCCCACCTGCTCGTGCAGGTCGTCCAGCATCAACACATCCGCCACGCTGCCCACCGCCTGTGCGGCTTGCTGCATGGCCGCCACCTCGACAGCATACTTCTGGCTGGATACGATCAGGATGCGTTCGCCTGCACGGAGCCGGACCCAGTCGCGAATAATGATATCGGCTCCGTGCTGAATTGCTTGTTCCATTGAATCACTCGATCTAACAAAAAAATCACTTCAGGAGGATCATCATCACGATCTGGACCACCATCATGATGATGGCGACAGGAACCTGATTCTTGATGACGCCCATGGGCTTCTTCATATCCAGCAGTGCCACGGGCACGGTGTTGAAGTTTGCAGCCATGGGGGTGCACAGGGTGCCGCAGAAGCCGCAGGTCAAAGCCAACATGCCGATGACCACCGGGTTTGCGCCGTGGGCCAGCACGAACGGGTAGCCGATGCCCACGGTCATCACGGTGATAGCGGCGTAGGCGTTGCCCATGATCATGGTGAACAGCATCATGCCGATGGCGTACACCACGATACCGGCGTTCACATTGCCCTCGGGGATGATGTGGCTGACCAGGTCAGAGATCACATCGCCGACACCGGCAGCGGTGAAGACGGAGCCAAGGCAGGCCAGCAGCATGGGCAGCATGGACAGGGGGCCCACGGTGGACAGCATGCGCTCGGAATCATTCAGGAAGGTGGAGGGCTTGTTGTCGCGGTTCATGATCATCAGCAGGATGATGGCCACGAGAACGCCCAGAGCCACGCCGTTCAGGGCGGACAGGCCGATGCCCATGCCGGTGATGGCGCAGATGACGGCCAGCATGCCGATGCTCAGGGTGGGGACAAAGATCTTCATGCCGATCTTCTCATAGGTAGCCTCGGTCTCGGCCTTGGTGGCAGCAGAGACAGCGCCCTTCTTGACCTTCTTGAGGATGGCGGGGATGCACATCACCACCACCAGGATGCCGCTCACCAGAGAGGGCAGCCAGCGGCCCAGGGCAAGCACGACGCCCAGCACGGCCCAGAAGATAAAGGTGCCCACGGGTTCCGGGTTCTCCTTATCCTTCAGGTTCTTCACACCGCAGTAGATGCACAGCAGGCCGATGATAAAGTAGATGATCTCCATCACCTTGGTGGACAGGCTGTAATCAGCACTCATAAAAAAGCTCATTCTTCTGTCCTCCCTTACTTATAGTACTTCTGGATCATCTTGCGATCCTTGATCACATAGAATACGATGGCGACCACAGTGGCAATGATGCACACGGGGATCTCGATGGCAGCCAGCTGGGCCAGCTCCACCTCGATGCCCAGGCCGGCCAAAGTGCTCTGCACCAGCAGGCCGCCGGAGCCGCCCACGAACAGGACCTGACCGAAGAACCAGGTGATGTTCTCCATGCCGGAAGCCATACCCTTCAGCTCCTCGACATGCTCCTCATTGGGCTCATAGCCCTGTGCCACAATGGCACCTTCGGCCATGGGCATGATGACGGGGCGCACGAAACCGGCCACGCCGCCAAAGCCCACGTTGAAGGCTGCAAAGACCGAGCGCATCACGCCGTAGATGCCGATGACCAGGCCGGAGGTGGCACCCTTGAACTTGCCGATCAGGGCAGCGGCTGCTTCACGCAGGCCGTTGCGCTCCAGCGTGCCGGTGACCAGCATCACGATGATGAAGATGGCCATGCTGCGGTTTGCCACAAAGGTGCTGCCCAGCGTTTCCAGCAGGGTGACCGGGCCCAGACCGCCAACCAGTGCAGTCACAACGGCTGCCACCAGAATGACCAGAATGGAGTCCAGCTTCAGTGCAAAGCCAGCGATGACGATGACAATGCCGAGTAGTTTTAGTAGTTCCATAATTGCCTTCCTTTATACTTATATTTTCCCGGCATCGTACCGCGCCCCGGCAGCCTGTGGGTCAGAGGGCCGCCGGGGAAAAGCCGTGTGCCGAAAAGACGAGAAGGGGAAAAGAGCCTGCTCAGAGGCGGACGAAAGCCGCCAGCAGAGCCGAGAATGCGGCCGCCGTGATCCACAGCGGGACAAGGCGGCGGCGCAGGTGGGCGGCGATGTCGCACTGCTCCAGCACACCGGAGGACTTGAGGGGCACCACGGTGGTGGAAGCGGGCACGGCGGCCTCGCTGCCATAGGGATTTGAAGAGGTGAACTCGCCGGTGCCGTCCTTGGCCGGGCAGGCGTACACGCCGTACCAGGAAGCCAGGATGCCGCCCTTCCCGGCGGCGGCCTTCTGCACCCGTACCCGCTGCACGGTCAGTGCCTCGGCCCTGCGCTCCTCCACCATCAGGTTGACGCGCATCATATTCACAAGGTTCAGCACCGAGGACACGGCGATGAGCAGATCAAAGACCAGTACCAGAATGAGCAGCGGGTGCATGGGCAGTTCCCTCCAAAAGCGGTGCCGCAGCCCGCAGGCGGTGCAGCACCTTATAAAGTTAAGTTCATTATATCATAAAACCATCACAAAAGTAAATGAATCGCCCCAGATTCGCGTTTGCGAAGTGCAGCGGAGCAATGAAAGCCCCAGTGGGGCTTTTAAGCGACAGAGCGGTCTTGCGCCAGCAAGATGGAGGGGCCTCGCCCCGACAAGCTCCGGACGATGAGCGCAAAAAAATCCCCCGTTTCCCGAAAGAAACAGGGGAAGTGTGCCGGTTAGTTTAAAAGAAGAGCAAACAGAACGATCTCGGCCGCACAGCGCTTTATCGCAAGGCTAAAAAAGCGCAGATGTAACAGCATATCTGTGATATGCAAACCAACGCGGTTGCTGTTGCATTAAAAAAGTTGGTTTGCTATAAATTTTCAGAGGCTCCCACGGCATTTTCTCCAATTCCGGTGTTGGCATTTTGGTTATAGCTACGAACTTATTTGTTGTAAGTACTATTTGTAGAACAATATATTGACAGATATGATCAGCTCTGCTACGTTAAGTACAGGGTGACCACCATTTTTATTCTATTCAAAAAAGGAGGCTTGACCATGAAACAACTTCGCTTAGGCATACAACTGGCTATATGCCTGCTTGTTTCTCTGATGTTGCTTCTGTGCGGCTGCAGTCGGACAGAAACCAGAGAGATTCCGGCCAGTTCTGCACCGGAAACCGTCCAGGCAACACCGGAATCCGTAAAAAAGAACACCTCCCTTACCCCGCAGGAAGAATTGGAAAAGCTTTCTTTGACACCGCAGACCACACAGTGCCCTATTTGCGGAGGAACCGATCTGAAGGTAACACTTGCAAGTTCTGAAGTGCAAAAAGGGAGCATGCGTGCACAGAAGTGTATCCACTATCTCTATGGGGAAGATTATGTCAGCCCGCTGAACCTTCGTGTATGTGACGTTTGCTTATCGTGCACTTATCCCGAAGACCCCTGGCACGGAGATTGCTATGATGTCCCGCTTGGTTCCAGCACCGTCTGTCATGGCTATCAGTGAGATTCCCGTTTTAAACTGTGATCATTTGACAAAACAGAGCAAATATGCCATCACAAAAAGGCAGAACTTCGCAGGAGGTTCTGCTTTTTTTATCGCAAGGCTAGAAATTAGCGTAACCGTAACAGCATATCTGCGATATGCAAACCAACGTTGTTGCAGTCGCATTAAAAAGTTGGTTTGCTATAGTTGGAACAAAACCTTCGCCTTGTTATTGCAGCCCTCCGGAATGGCACAAAAAAATCCCCCGTTTCCCGAAGGAAACAGGGGAGGGGACTGCCTTGCGGCAGCAATTACTTGTTCTGGATGTACTCGTGGATGGCCTTGGCGGCTGCCTTGCCGGCGCCCATGGCCTTGATGACGGTAGCGGCACCGGTCACGGCATCGCCGCCGGCGTACACGCCGTCACGGCTGGTCTTGCCGTCGTCGCCGTCGGTGACGATGCAGCCGTGCTTGTTGGTCTCCAGGCCGGGGGTGGTGGAGCGGATCAGCGGGTTGGGGCTGGTGCCCAGGCTCATGATCACGGTGTCCACATCCAGCTCAAACTCGCTGCCCTTCTTCTCGATGGGGCGGCGGCGGCCGGAAGCATCGGGCTCGCCCAGCTCCATCTCCACGCAGGTGATGGACTTGACGAAGCCTTCGTCGTTGGCGTGGATCTCCACGGGGTTGCACAGGGTCTTGAAGATGATGCCCTCTTCCTCGGCGTGCTCCACCTCTT
>ERZ773130.2574-NODE-2574-length-13413-cov-11.042446_pt1 | contig 13413 bp, 10 predicted proteins | sample MGYA00511919_ERZ773130 | MGnify/ENA primary metagenome ERZ773130 (study PRJEB29015, sample SAMEA2737851) | human gut metagenome | biome: human gut; feature: human-associated habitat; material: faeces | place: China | collected 2012 ...
CCCTGACCTTCAACACCATCGGCCGCCACCAGAGCATGCTGGTGCGCACCCGCATTGCATCCACCGGCAGCCCGTGGCTGTCCAAGTGCGAGGTGGGCGAACAGTTCACCGTTGCCATCAGCCATGGCGAGGGCCGTTTCGTGGCTCCGCAGGAGGTGCTGGACACCCTCATGAAGAATGGCCAGATCGCTACCCAGTATGTGGACATCGAGGGCGATCCCACCATGGACCAGCGCTATAACCCCAACGGCTCTGTGCTGGCGATCGAAGGCATCACCAGCCCGGATGGCCGTGTGTTCGGCAAGATGGGCCACTCGGAGCGCAGCGGCGAGTACCTGTACAAGAACGTTACCGGTGACAAATATCAGCCGATCTTTGAGGGCGGCGTGGACTATTTCAAGATTTGATGGTAGAATAGAGAAAAACTCCTTCCGTCATCGCTGATGCGATGCCGCCTCCCTCGGAGAGGGAGGCTGAAAGGCCCCCTCCCCGAGGGGGCTGTCGCCGGAAGGCGACTGGAGGAGTCACTTTCAGGAGGAAACAATCAATGTCTCAGCATGATCGTTATATCAGCCCCTTTTCCACCCGCTATTCCTCGGACGAGATGCAGTATATCTTCTCGGACGATAACAAGTTCCGCACATGGCGCCGCCTGTGGGTGGCGCTGGCCCGGGCCGAAATGGAGCAGGGCCTGACCAACATCACCCCCGATATGGTGGCTGAGCTGGAAGCCCATGTGGACGATATCAACTATGAAGTGGCCATCGAGCGCGAAAAGCTGGTGCGCCACGACGTGATGAGCCATGTGTACGCCTACGGCCAGCAGTGCCCCAAGGCGGCCGGCATCATCCATCTGGGTGCCACCAGCTGCTATGTGGGCGACAACACCGACATCATCGTGATGCGTCAGGGTCTGGAACTGGTGCGCAAAAAGCTGATCGGTGTGTTGGCAAAGCTGGGCCGCTTCGCCGAGGAATACAAGGACATGCCCTGCATGGCCTACACTCACTGCCAGCCCGCTCAGCCCACCACTGTGGGCAAGCGCGCCACCCTGTGGGCCAACGAGCTGGTGATGGACCTGCAGGAGATCGACCACCGTCTTGCTGTTCTGCAGCTGCGCGGTGTCAAGGGTACCACCGGCACGCAGGCTTCCTTTATGGAGCTGTTCAAGGGCGATGCCGATAAGATCCGCGCCGTGGATGCTTCCATCGCCAGGGAGATGGGCTTTGCGCCCGAAGCGGTCATCCCCGTGTCCGGCCAGACCTACAGCCGCAAGGTGGATGCCTTCATCCTGAATGCCCTGGCCGGCATTGGCCAGAGCTGCATGAAGTTCGCCACCGACCTGCGCCTGCTGGCCAACTTCAAGGAGATGGAAGAGCCATTTGAGAAGAACCAGATCGGTTCCTCCGCCATGCCTTACAAGCGCAACCCCATGCGCTGCGAGCGTATCTGCGCACTGAGCCGCTACCTGATGGTAGATGTGCTGAACCCCAGCTTCACCACCGGCACCCAGTGGTTTGAGCGCACGCTGGACGACAGCGCCAACAAGCGTGTCGCCATGGCTGAGGGCTTCCTTGCCACCGACGCTATCCTGAACATCATGCTCAACGTCACCGACGGCATCGTGGTGTATCCCAAGGTGGTGCGCAGCCGTCTGATGGCAGAGCTGCCCTTCATGGCCAGCGAGAACATCATGATGCAGGCTGTGGAAAAGGGCGGCAACCGTCAGGAGCTGCACGAGCGCCTGCGCCAGCACGCCATCGCCGCCGGCAAGCAGGTCAAGGAAGAGGGCCAGCCCAACGATATGGTGGACCGTATCGCTGCCGACCCTGCCTTTGGCCTGACCCGCGAGGAGATCGTGGCGGGCCTTGTGCCGGAGAACTTTGTGGGCCGTGCACCGCAGCAGGTGGAGGAGTTCATCGCCAATGTGCTCAAGCCCATCTTCGATGCTAACCCCGATGCCGTGGAGCAGCACGCATCTTTGAGTGTTTGATTTTAAATGCTCTCCGCTTACGCTCTGAGCATAAACAGCGGAAGTTACAGTTTTTTTGCAAGAAGGAGAAGCCTGCGGGCTTCTCCTTCTTGCTTTTTCACGAAAAGGACCGGAAAGAAAAACTCCTTCAGCTGCACTTCGTGCGTCAGCTCCCTCTAAGAGGGAGCCTCTGACGAAGAGAAAAAGTTTACCGTACTTCCAAAGCCTCCCTCATTGAGAAAGACTTCCCCCGGCCGGGACAGATTCTCCCCGCGCCGGGGAGAAATGTCACCACAGGTGACAAAGAGAGGAACAGATGTCACGCAAGTGACAAAAAGGGGAACAGTGGCATCGCGCAGCGATGACGGAAGGAGTTCTCTTGCGCAAATCATTTTATCATGTTACACTAAAACTCCAAACCTATGTAAAAGGAGAACCGCATATGCGATTGGATAAATACTTAGCCGAGACGGCCCAGTGCACCCGCAGCGAGGCTAAGGCGCTGCTTTCCAAAGGGCGGGTGCAGGTGAACGGTGCTGTCTGCAAAAAAGGGGACACCCAGCTCAGGGAAACCGATATGGTGGCCGTGAACGGCAAAGCCCTGAATTACCAGCAGTTTGTGTACCTGATGCTCAACAAACCCGAGGGCGTGGTGAGCGCTTCCACCGACAAGCGTGACACCACCGTGGTCGATCTGGTGAGGGATGCTTATCCCCGGCGGCAGCTGTTCCCGGCGGGAAGGCTGGACAAGACCAGCACCGGCTTTGTGCTGCTGACCGATGACGGCACCTTTGCCCACGACATCCTTGCTCCAAAGCGCCACGTCTCCAAGACCTACACCGTGGTGCTGGACACGCCGCTGACCGAGCAGATGCGCACCGGCTTTGCGGCGGGCGTGACCCTTGCCGACGGCACAGCGCTTTCGCCTGCGGAGGTGACGGCCCTTTCTGCCGATGGCTGCACTGTGCGGGTGGTGCTCAAGCAGGGCGTATACCACCAGATCAAGCGGATGTTCGGCGTGTACGGCGCAGGTGTGAACGGCCTGCACCGGGATGCCATCGGCGGCCTTGCACTCGACCCGGCCCTTGCACCGGGCCAGTGGCGGGAGCTTTCTGCCGAAGAAGTGTCAAAAATTTCCAGCTGACAGGGTCGGCTTTTCACCCGAATTTCAAAAAAGCAACACATTTTTCCGGTAGAATAGGGGGCAGAACCACGCAAAAAGGCACTTTTTTGGTTCAGAATGGCCCCTAAAGATAATATTCACAAGAAAAAACTATCTTTTTTGTTGAAATATGTTGCAAAAGTAAATTCTTTTGTGTAAAATATAAAATGTAATGCAGCTAAATTGTTAAAAATCACGACCGGCTGCCGCTGCGGTTTGCACAAACGAGGAAAAGGGGTATCCATTATGGCCAATAGAGTATTTCAAAGCGTGATCTACCAGATGAAAGACGCGATCAACCGGGTGGTCGGCGTGGTGGATGAGACCGGCGCTGTTATTTCCTGCTCGGAGCTGAACCTGATCGGCGAGGTGCGCGAGGGTTTCATGGCGGAGCGTCTGACCGCAGGCGACCGCTTTGTGCGCGATGGCTACACCTATCAGCAGTTCTCCAGCGCCAAGCATAACGATTATGCAGTATTCGTGGAAGGCGTGGACGAGACGGCTGGTCAGTTTGCCGCCATGCTGTCCATCAGCCTGCAGAGCATCAAGCAGTACCACGACGAAAAGTTTGATAAGTCCAACTTTATCAAGAATGTGGTGCTGGATAACATCCTGCCCGGCGATATCTATGCCAAGGCCCGTGAGCTGCACTTTGCCACCGATGTTTCCCGCGTGGTGTTCATCGTGCGCGTGACTTCCGGCGGCGACATCTCGGCTTATGATGTGGTCAGCAGCCTGTTCCCGGACAAGCAGAAGGACTTTGTGTTCAACATCAGCGAGACGGATACCGTGCTGGTCAAGGAGATCCGCAAGGGCATCGACCGCACCGATATGGAAAAGCTGGCTGCCAGCATCGTGGATACCCTGTCCGGCGAGCATTACATCAAGGCTGTGGTGGGCATCGGCACCCCCATCTCCAACGTGAAGGATCTGGCTACCTCCTTTAAGGAAGCACAGATCGCCATGGAAGTGAGCAAGGTGTTCGACACCGAAAAGCAGATCATCCGCTACGATAATCTGGGCATTGCACGCCTGATCTATCAGCTGCCCACCACCGTGTGCGAGATGTTCCTGCGCGAGGTGTTCAAGCAGGGCAGCATCGAGAGCCTGGATCAGGAGACCCTGTTCACCATCCAGCGCTTCTTTGAGAACAACCTGAATGTGTCCGAGACCAGCCGCGGCCTGTTTGTGCACCGCAACACGCTGGTGTATCGTCTGGAAAAGATCAAAAAGCTGACTGGCCTGGATCTGCGTGAGTTCGACGATGCTATCGTCTTTAAGGTAGCACTGATGGTCAAGAAGTACCTGTCCAACAATCCGGCCAAATACTAATAAGCTGCAGGCTCTGCCTGCAGTGCAGAACCGGCCGCTCGAAACCGATGCTGGCCGGTTCTTTTTGCTGTGAAAACAGATTTTAATGTCAGGAGCTAATATTACCCTATGATCGATTTAGAACACGTTTCCAAGGAATATAAACGGGGCGGACCGCTGGCACTGGACGATATCAATCTCCATGTGGACGACGGCGAGTTCGTGTTCCTGCTGGGCCATTCCGGCGCAGGCAAATCCACCCTGCTCAAGCTGCTGCTGCGCGAAGAGCTGCCCAGTGAGGGCAAGGTGACCGTTCTGGGCAAGGATGTTGCCAGCCTGCACCGCCATCAGGTGCCGTATCTGCGCCGTCAGATGGGCATTATCTTTCAGGATTTCCGGCTGATCCCCACCATGACTGTGTACGAAAACATCGCCTTTGCCATGCATGTGACCAACGTCAAGCGCCGGGAGATCAGCGACCGTGTGGAGTACATGCTGGAGCTGGTGCATCTGGAGGATAAGGCCAAGGCCTATCCGGACACCCTTTCCGGCGGTGAACAGCAGCGTGTGGCTGTGGCCCGCGCCCTTGCCCACGGCCCCAAGCTGGTCATTGCGGACGAGCCCACCGGCAACATCGACCCGGAATTGAGCCTGGAAATGATGGAGCTGCTGGAGCGGGTGAGCGAAATGGGCATCACCGTGGTGGTCGTTACCCATGAGCACGAGCTGGTGCGCCAGTTCCACCAGCGCGTCGTCACCCTGAAAAAGGGCCGCATCATTTCGGATGTGCCTGCCGACAAGGAAGCCATCCGCGCACGCGCAGAGCGCAAAGAACGCCTGTTCGAGACCGAGCTGGAACCTGCTGACACCGCAGAAAAGGAGGCGGCCACCGTATGATGAGACCTTCTACCTTCTTTTTTCTGATCCGGCGCGGTATCCGCAATCTGGGCAAGCACTGGGCCATGACCTTTGTGTGCATCCTGTCCCTCAGTGTCTGTATGACCCTGAACACCTTTGCAAGCCTTGCCGAGGTGAATGTGGACAGCATGGTGAACTATCTGGGCAGCCAGAACGAGACCGTGGTCTATCTGGACCCGGAGTGTGATGATGCCACTGCGCAGGCCGTGGGCGAAAAGCTGGCGGCAATGCCCGGCGTGACCAATGTGCAGTTCGTCTCCAAGCAGGACGTGCTGAACACCTACCGCAATTACATGGAAGATTACTCCTCCCTGTGGGATGAGTTTGAAAATGACAACCCCTTCAAGGCCAACTACCGCGTTTCCATCGCGGATCTGAGCCAGATGGAGAGCATGAGCAAGCAGATGCAGGCCATTCAGGGCGTGTACAGCGTTACCGCCCCGGTGGAAATGACCAACGTCTTTGTGCAGGTGCAGCGCTCTGTTACCAAAGTGGGCCGCGGCATCGTGCTGGTGCTGATGGTCGTCAGCATCATCACGGTGGGCAGCACCATCCGCCTGAGCGTGTTTGCGCGCCGCCGCGAAATTGAGATCATGAAGTACGTGGGTGCCACCAACGGTCTGGTCACTCTGCCCTTCGTTGTGGAAGGTCTGGCCATGGGCCTGATCTCCGGCGTGCTCACTGCAGCGATCAGTCTGGGCGGCTACTCCTACATGGTGCAGGCCTCCGACGGTCTGGGCGGCGTGTGGGAAATGATCATGGGTCAGGCACTGGTGCCGGTGAGCGCCGTCTGGTCCACTATCATCCCGTACAGCCTCATCGGCGGTGCCGTTGTGGGTGGTCTGGGCAGTATGTTCTCCATCCGCAAGCACCTGAACGTGTGATCGAAAGGAGCCGCACATGAAAAAAGCACTTCATGCAAAGCCCTTCCGCCTGCAGATGCCCGGCCATACGCCGCGCCATGCACGGCCGGAGCCTGCCCGCAGCAAGCTGCTGCGCGGCGTGAGTCTGTGCCTGGCGGCGGTATGCCTTGCGGCAAGCGTCAGCTTCCAGCCGGCCACGGCAGCCACCAGCATGGCCAGCCTGCAGAACAAGCTGAACAGCCTTTCCAAATCCATCGACCAGCACAAGAAGGAGCTTTCGGACGCAAAGAAAAAGGAAGCTGCTGCAAAAGCGCTGGAAACTGAGCTAAAGGATCGCGTGGGCATCATTCAGTCTCAGATCAGCGTGCTGAGCACCCAGATCGCTGCTGTGCAGAACAACATTGGCCAGACCGAGCAGAAGATCACCGCCAAGGAGGGCGAGATCACCCAGAAGCAGGCCGAGATCGACAGCCAGTGGGGTGATTTTAAAAAGCACATGGCTGCCATGCAGGAGCTGCGCGACGGCGGCAGTGTGGCCATGCTGAGCGCAGTGAACGACCTGTATGAGCTGCTCACCTTCAACGAGGTCATGCAGGATATCTCCATCAAAGATACCGAGATCATGGACAACATGAAGGCGGCCAAGTCTGAACTGGAAGCGGACAAGGTGGAACTGGAGGCCCAGCGCAAGGAACTGCAGAGCCAGAAGGCGGAGCTGGATACCCAGAACTACCAGATGAAGGCAAAGCAGAGCGAGCTGAACAGCAGCATTTCTGCGGCGCAGCTTTCTGCACAGGATGCCCAGAAGGCCCAGCAGACGGCACAGGCCGCTATTGAATCGGACGAGCTGAACTATGAGGCCGTCAAGAAAGAGATCCAGAAGCTGATCGCGGCCGCTGCATCCAGCAAGCCGCAGCTGAGCTTTACCGGCTTTGCCTGCCCGCTGAAGAGATATACCCGCATTTCCAGTGAGTACGGCTGGCGCAAGAACCCGGTGTCCGGCGTGAACAGACTGCATGCCGGCATTGATCTGGCTGCGCCGGGCGGTACCCCCATCTACGCAGCCGCAAGCGGCTATGTGCAGGTGGCGGGCTGGTCCAGCGGCGGCTATGGCAACTATGTCATCATCTACCACGGCAGCATGTCGGACGGCAACGCCTACAGTACCCTGTACGGCCATATGAAGTCGGTAGCCACCAGTGCGGGCAAGTATGTCAAGCAGGGCGAGCTGATCGGCTACGTTGGTTCCACCGGCAACTCTACCGGCAACCACCTGCATCTGGAGGTCTGGAAGGGCGGCAGCAAGGCCAATGCGGTCAATCCGCGCGGTTATATCCCGTTCCCGCACAACTGAGTGTATTTATAAGGAGTCTGGTATTCTATGAACGAACAAAAACATAAGCGTTTGCTGCGCATCGGCTGCCTTGTTCTGGCAGGCGTGTTTGCACTTTCGCTGCTGGGCAGTGTGCTGATGATGCTGCTGTTCTGACAGGAGGGAGCAAGGCATGAACCGTAAGATCTCTGTGGGCATGGCTGTCACCATTGTGATCCTTGCCATGACCGTGACCTTTTCCATTACCATGCTCATTGCCATGCGTCTGTTTGACAGCACAGTGAGCAGCGTGAAGGAAAAGGAGAGCATGTACAACAAAGTGGCCGAGGTGGACCGCTATGTGCGCAGCAACGACTACTACACCATTGATGAAACGGTGCTGTACGACCGCCTGACTGCAGGCTACCTGCTGGGTATCGGCGACAAGTACGCCCGTTACTACACCGCCAACGCCTACACCGAGCTGATGAACCAGCAGAGCGGCAAGGTGATGGGCATTGGCGTGGAGCTTGGCATGGACCAGACCGGCTATGCCAGAGTGACCAGGGTGTATGAGGACTCGCCTGCGCAGGAAGCCGGTATCGTGGTGGGCGATTACATCACTGCTATTGACGGCACCGATGTGAAGAGCCTTTCCGGGGTGGATGCCGTGCAGTCCCGCCTGCAGGGCGAAGCCGGCACCATCGTCAATGTTACATGGCTCGACAGCAAGGCTGCTTCCCGGACGGCGGACCTGACCCACTCCGGCTACACCAGCACGACTGTGGACTACCAGATGCTGGACAGCGTGGGTTACATCAAGATCCGCCAGTTCGACGGCAGCACGCCCAGCGAGCTGGACTATGCCATCCGGTCTCTCACTACCAGCGGTGCCCAGAGCCTTGTGTTCGACCTGCGCGATAACGGCGGCGGCGTGTTGGATGATGCCATCAGCTGCATCGATCTGATCGCCCCGGAAGGCACTGTGGCCTATGCCGAGGATAAGAACGGAAACCGAACCATCATTGGCAGCAGCGACGATGAGAGTAAGGTGGAGCTGCCCATCGTCTGTCTGGTCAACGGCAACACCGCCAGCGCGGCAGAGCTGTTTGCTGCCAGCCTGCGCACCATGAACGGCGCACGTCTGGTGGGCACCACCACCATGGGCAAGGGCACCATCCAGAGCAGCCCGCAGCGCCTGTCGGACGGCAGCGCCGTGAGCATCACGGTGGCAAAGCTGCTCTGCGGCGACGGCACCAGCTTTGACGGCACGGGCCTGAGCGTGGATGTGGAGCGCGCCCTGAGCGCGGATGAAGCCAACTCCTATCTGGACTACACCCCGACCACGGACCCGCAGATCCAGCGCGCCGTGAGCGCAGCCCAGCAGCTCAGCGGCACCACCACCGTGGCCGGTGCCAACGACAGTGCTTCTTCCGCCGCTGCTTCGGAGGCTGCCGACAGCACCGCTGCTGACGCCGAGACTGCACCGGAGACGGATGCACCGGAAGAACCGGCAGACACTGCACAGAGCGAAGCGGCGGCCGATTCTGCGGCACAGTAAATAATTAGAACACCCCCAAAGGCTGCTGCATACCCTGCAACAGCCTTTTTCTGAGAAAGGATGGCCTCCATGCCCGAACTGACCGACATTTCCGTGATCCGTGCCCTGTGCGAAAAATACGATTTTGCGCTCTCCAAGGGCTTTGGACAGAACTTCATCATCAATCCGGGCATCCCCACCAAGATCGTGGATGCCAGTGGGGTGGACAAGCGCTACGGCGTCATCGAGATCGGCCCCGGCATCGGTGTGCTGACCAAGGAGCTGGCCAAGCGTGCCGCCAAGGTGGTGTCCATTGAGGTGGACGAGCGCCTGCCGCCGCTGCTGGCCGAGACCATGGCCGGGGTGGACAACTTCAAGCTGGTGCTGCAGGACGTGCTGAAGGTGGACCTGAAAGCCCTCATTGCGGCAGAGTTCCCGGGCATGCCGGTGGCCGTGTGCGCCAACCTGCCCTATTACATCACCAGCCCCATCGTCATGAAGCTGCTGGGCGACCGCCTGCCCATCGAGAGCCTGACCGTGATGGTGCAGAAGGAAGCCGCCGACCGCTTGGCCGCCGTGCCCGGCACCCGGGCTTCCAGTGCCATCAGCTGTGCGGTGAACTACTACGCCACCTCCAGGCTGATGTTCACCGCTGCGCCGGGCAGCTTTTACCCGGCCCCCAAGGTCACCAGCGCCGTGGTGCGCATGGACATCCGCCCCACCCCCGCCGTGCAGGTGGAGGACGAGGACGGCTACTTTGCACTGATCCGTGCGGCCTTTGGACAGCGCCGCAAGACTGCGGCCAACGCCATTGCAGGCGGCCTGAACCTGCCCAAGGAAAAGGTCATTGCCGCCATTGAGGCGTCCGGGTTCGACGCCCGCATCCGCCCCGAGGCCCTTACCCTGTCCGACTTTGCAAAGATCCAGCAGGCCCTTGCCTGACCGGACTGCAAACAGAAAGCCCTGCCGCTTGATTTTCAGCGGCAGGGCTTTTATGCTGTCGGTTATTGCGGCTGCTCCGCAGACGGTTCGTAGCGGAAGCGCTGCAGGGTCTGCTCCAGTGCGTTCAGGTCCACCGGCTTGGACAGGTGGGCGTTCATGCCGGCGTCCAGGCTCTTTTTGACGTCCTCGGCAAAGGCGTTGGCTGTCATGACAATGATGGGAATGGTCCGGCCCAGCGGGTTTGCACCGCTGCGGATCGTCCGGGTGGCTTCGTAGCCGTCCATGCCGGGCATCTGCACGTCCATCAGGATGGCGTCGTACTCGCCGGGGGCCACGGTCCGGAATTTCTCCACGACCTCGACACCGTCGCGGCAGATGGTGCAGGAAGCGCCCCGCATCTCCAGCAGGGACTGCAGGATCTCGGCGTTGATCTCGTTGTCCTCGGCGCAAAGGAAGCGCATCCCGTGCAGCGACGGGCTGTCCTGCGCCGGGGCAGGGCAGACGGCGGGTGCTGCCTGCGCCGTTTCTTCGCAGATCTTGAAGTCCAGCACCACCTCGAAGCGGGTGCCCTTGCCCAGCTGGCTTTGCAGCGTGATGACACCGCCCATCATGTCCACGATGTTCTTGGTGATGGCCATGCCCAGGCCGGTGCCCTGCACCTTGTTGGTCACCGAATTCTCGGCCCGGCTGAAGGACTCGTAAATGTGCTTCTGGAACGCTTCGCTCATGCCGATGCCGTTGTCGGTAACGGTGAACTTGTAGCGGGCATAGTGGCCGCTGCGGAGGATCTCCTCCACATTCAGCGAGATGCTGCCGCCATGGCCGGTGTACTTGACCGCATTGGACAGGATGTTGAGCAGTACCTGCCGCAGGCGGGTGGCGTCGCCTTCCACATTCTCGTGGAGCAGGTCGTGGACCTGTACGGTGAACTGCTGGTCCCGCAGCACGGCCTGCTGGCGGATCACGCTGTCCACCTGCGCGATCTGCTCGGCCATGCGGAAGGGCTGGATGTTCAGGGTGGCCTTGCCGCTTTCGATCTTGCTCATGTCCAGGATCTCGTTGATGAGGTTCAGCAGATGCCAGCTGGCGGTCTTCAACTTGTCAATGTAGCCCTGCAGCTTGCCCGGGTTTTGCAGGTCGTTTTCCATCAGGCTGGCCAGGCCCACGATGGCGTTCATCGGGGTACGGATGTCGTGAGACACGTTGCTCAGGAAGGTGGTCTTGGCCGAGCTGGCGCTCTCCGCCTGCTGCAGGGCCGCCCGCAGCTCTCGCTGGCTTTCCTGCAATTTCTGGTTCAGCTTCCGGGCCTGCCGGGCGGCTTCCTTGGCGTTTGCCTCAGCGATGCGCGACCGGCGCAGCGAGACAAGGATGACCGCCAGGATCATCCCGAAGAAGGTGATCAGCATCACGGAGGCGACAAGAAAATTATCCTTTACAAAGTCGATCACGGTCACCTTATCCAGCGAGGCCTCGTACATGGGCAGCGCACCCGTCAGCATGGAGGCCGGGATCGTGCGCAGGGTCTTGTTCAGGATCGACATCAGGGTGACATCTCCGCGTGCCACGGCAAAAGAGACATTGCCGTCCTGCGTGAGGAAAACGCTGTGGAGTCTTTTGTCCTCACGGTACTTCGCGACCTCGCCCGATTCGGCAAGCAGGCAGTCGTTTTCGCCGCTGCGCACGGCTGCCTCGGCATCCTTCAGGGAATCGTACTCGACGATGTTCCAGTCCGGATAGCAGTAAGAAACGTACCATTTCAGCAGCAGGTCATCCTTCAGCAGGGCAACGGTGTTCGCATGGTTCTCGTTGAAGTAATTCTGCGCCGTGACTGCCGCCATGTTCAGGGTCAGGACCGTGTTGGACAGAACGAAGTTGTTCTCTTCCGCTACATAGGGGTTCTGGGCAAAATGGAAGATGAGGTCGATCTGGCCGTCCTTCAAGGCCTGGACCTCCTCTTCCATGGAATCATACCCGACCAGTGAAAAATCCAGCTTCTGGTTGCTGATGCTGTCGGATGCAAAGGTGATGTAATTGTTGATCACCCCCACCAGCTGCCCGCTCTCCGGCACATAGGTACTGATGCCGGCATCGCTGGTCAGAAAACCGATCCGGATGTCTCCATGCTGCGTGACCCAGTCCTGTTCCTCACGGGACAGCACAGGCGTATAGGAGGCAGAAAGATACCGCTGGTACAGCTCGTCGGCGTAAAACGGCTTGTCGAATTCCATCTTGCGCATGGCGTGATCCAGCTCTTCCTTCAGGTCCTGCCGGGTCCTGCTGATGGCAAAGTAGATGTCGGAGCCGCCGGTCTGGGCAATGGCAGACATGCCGTATTCCACCCAGCCAGGCGTCTCGGTGGAAATGACGCAGTCGATCTCGCGGCCCTGCGCCTGCTGCTTGTCCTGCTCGAAGCTGTTGGACCACACATATTGCAGATGCAGGCCGTGATCCTCCTCCCACTGATAGAACTGGGCGGCCTCCACGCTGGTTTTCAGCAGGGCGATGCGTTTGCCGTTCAGAGTGCGCAGGTCCGAGGCCGAAATGTCCGTGTGGGCCAGGTCGGCATACAGATAATAGATTTCCCGGCCCATCGGCAGCTCACTGAACAGCATGTCCTGTGCACGGTCCTCGGTGTAGGAAACACCTGCCATCAGGTCGATCCCGCCGTTTTTCATCATCTGGAGCAGGTCCGACCAGCCGGCCTTGATATATTCATAGGTCCAGCCGGTGTATGCCGCGACCGACTGCTCGTATTCGTAGGCATAGCCGCTGCGCTCGCCGTTCTTGCCCGTGATATTGTAGGCGTCCTCATACCAGCCCACACGCACCACTTTTGACGCGGCTCCCGCTGCGTGTGCAGGAAGCGGCAGCAGCGCAAGCAGGCACGCCAGCGCTGCCAGAAGGCAGGCCCATCGGCGCAGATTCACCCGGATCTGACACATAAACAACTCTCCTCACAGAAATCCTCTGGGTTTGTCCGCCGTCAAGGCTGCTGCCGCAGGCTCCGCACCGGGAAGTAGACGGCATTTCTACATAACATCCAAATTCAATTATAGCGCTGCAAACCCCGCCTGGCAAGCGGTTTTATCGGTTTGATACGGCCAAAACGCTGTCGGCATGGCTCTGCCTGCCGGAACATGCCTGCTGCTGCACAGCCCGGGAAACGAACCGTTGAACGAACAGGAAAAAAGTGCTCACGCTGCCCGACGCTTCCCATCCGAGAACACGAGTGGATATTGACAATTTGCGTGGTTTCTGCTATCCTATAAACCAGTGATTTGTCACAGGCGGAAGGCATTATCAATCGGCAGACCGCCCTTCGGAAAACAATAAAATAAGCTGGTGTGGCGCAATGGCAGCGCAACTGATTTGTAATCAGTGGGTTGCAGGTTC
>ERZ773130.2578-NODE-2578-length-13403-cov-5.999176_pt1 | contig 13403 bp, 14 predicted proteins | sample MGYA00511919_ERZ773130 | MGnify/ENA primary metagenome ERZ773130 (study PRJEB29015, sample SAMEA2737851) | human gut metagenome | biome: human gut; feature: human-associated habitat; material: faeces | place: China | collected 2012 ...
GAGCCGGTGCCGCCGGCGCAGACGCCGTTCATGCGTTCTTCCAGCCCGCCTTTGAAGTAAATGATCTTGGCGTCCTCGCCGCCGAGCTCAATGGCAACGTCTACCTGCGGCGCGGCGCGCTCCAGCGCCTGCGCTACGGCCACGACCTCCTGCACGAAGGGCACGCCGAGCGCCTTGGCGAGGTTGATTGCACCGGAACCCGTGGCGCGCAGAGAGAGCGCGCATTCACCGAGTACCTTGTGCGCCTGTTTGAGCAGGTCGGACAGCGCGCGCTGCGTGTGGGAAAGATGGCGCTGATACTGCCCGAAGATCATGTTTTCGTTTTCGTCCAGAACAACGAGCTTCACCGTGGTGGAGCCTACGTCGATGCCAGCCTGATATGTTTTCATTGGGAACCCCTCTTTTCATGTCGATGCGATGGGGCGGTGAAAGAGTCCCGCCGATTTGCAAGTTATCATTTTAATTATAGGCCGCGAATGTGCAAGAGGTAAAGTTCAGGGTTTGTTAAGAAAATGAACAAGTGTTTACAATTGAGATTGACATACCTCGATATTCTATGTATACTACAAGCATAGAGATTCTATGTATCACAGGAGGCGCGAGATGAAGAAAAAGAGCATTGACCACACGCAGCTTCTGCTGCTCAAGCTGCTCGCGGGCGAGGACATGTACGGCTATCAGATCATTCTGGAGTTGGCGCGTCGCTCAAGCAATGTGTTCGAAATGAAGGAGGGGACGCTCTATCCCGTGCTGCACGGCATGGAGCGCGAGGGCTATGTGGAGGCTTATGAAAAGAGCGCGCCCACAGGCCGCGTGCGCAAATACTATCACCTCACGCGCGCCGGACGCGCGGCGCTCACGGAAGAGGAAGCATCTTGGCGGGAGTATTCCGGGGCGGTGAACGCCGTGCTGCACTTTGCGTAAAAGGGTGAGGCTATGGATAGAAACGAGTATTGTGACCGCGTGCTCGCGCAGGTCGGACGACTGACGAGCGGCGAGGCACGCGATCTGCGTGCTGAGCTTTCCGGACATATCGAGGATCATGCCGAGGCGCTGACGGCGCTCGGTTACGGGGAAGATGAAGCCGGCGAACGCGCGGTGATGCTGATGGGAGATCCCGAGGAGACAGGCAGGGCGCTGCGCCGCTGCTACCGCGGCTGGTGGCTGGTGCTCGCACGCTATCTGATGGTCACGGTAACGGCGGTGCTGTGCGTGCTGATCGCAAATGAGATGATCAAGTCGCCGCGCTTTTCCGACAGCGACCGCTACCGGGCACGCGAGCAGAGATTCCACTGGATCGAGCTGTGGGGCAGCGAGACACTGGATGTGCAAATTCCCATCGGAAACGATATTGTATGCGTGGACAGGGTCTCTACGGGCATAGCGTATGATCAGATCCGGGGAGCACAGCTTGCCGTGGTGCAGCTGAGAGGCTACGACCGCATTCCGGGCGGTGTCGTTTACAAACGGCTGCTGCAGGAGCTGCGGCTGGAGAATCAGCGCGGCGAGGTGTTTTTTGAAGGCAGTGAGTATGGGTATCCGAGCTGTGGCGGCTGTAGCGGCACACTCTGGGTGCATACTGCGGAGCATTACGTACCCATTGCGCCGGACGATACTTATATAACGCTCATCTATGACCGCCTTGGCGAGCGCATTGAGGTGGAGATCCCGCTGCCGGAGAGGGTGGTGCAGACATGAAAAAAATCAAACGTAAGCCCTCTCGTCTGCGCCGCGCGGTGCGCGCCGCTGCGGTGATGCTCTGTGCGGCGGCACTGTACCTCTTCCTCGCAGATGCCAAGCTTACGCCGATGATGGCGATCCGCAAGCTGGAAGAGTTTCACGGCATCTATGAGGAAACGCACGTTGTGGCGTCCTGCGGTACGCAGGCGGGGCGGCAGTATTACCTGGTGGCGGGAGAGAACGCACTTTTGTGCGCGGAAGTCGATCGCCGTGGTCTTTTCTGGCAGGAAGCAAACGGCACCGTGCTCGACTGCTCGGACGGGAAACCCTTTCAAGCTGGCGGGTGCAGCCGGTGGCCGCACGGCGGACAGGGTACGCTGGAATTGTTCGGGCGCATCGACGACAGCAGCGTTGCGTGCGTGGAGATCTGTCAGATGCGCCGGGACAAGTGGGACGGGGAGACGCAGGATTATGTTTATCAGACACGATGCGTCTACCCCGTGGACGAGCTGATCGAAGATGGCGGGCGGCGGTACTTTCTCGGCACCTATCGGTTGGACGAAAAGCCGCGAAGCGACGGGGAGTATGACCGCTTTGTGCTCTCGGCCTACGACGCCGCGGGCGAACGCACGGCAGAATATGAGATCACGAATTTCAGCTATTGGACGTAAAGAGAAAAGATTTGCTCAAAAAAGGACGTTTCCTATTGGGAAACGTCCTTTTTTGCCCTTTTACAGTGATTTTACAAAAGCAGACTTTTTGATTTTACAACCCGCTTTTATGATGGCAACTGTAGCAAGGAAAAAGATCCATGAAAAAACGAAAGGAAGTATTTTAAATGAAAAAGTTTTTTACTCTTGCACTGACTGCCGTCATGGCGCTGAGTCTGCTGACCGCCTGCGGCAGCAAGGACAATGCCTCTGATGACAACAAGGGCGAGGAAGGCGGCACCACCGCGGCGCTCTCCGGCACCGTTTCGACCGACGGCTCGACCTCGATGGAAAAAGTCATCAGCTCCCTCGGTGAGTCCTTCATGGCCGCCAACAAGGACGTGAAGTTCACCTACAACCCCACCGGTTCGGGCAGCGGCATTCAGGCCGTTACCGAGGGACGCTGCGACATCGGCCTTTCGAGCCGTGCGCTCAAGGACGATGAAAAGGCCTCCGGCCTTGTGGAGACCGTGCTTGCCTACGACGGCATCGCCATTGTCGTGAGTCCCGAGAACCCCGTTTCCGACCTTGACGTGGATACCATCGCCAAGATCTACACCGGCGAGATCACCAACTGGAAGGACGTCGGCGGCGATGACGCCGAGATCGTGCTCATTGGCCGCGAGGCAGGCTCCGGTACGCGCGACGGCTTTGAGTCCATCACCGGCACCAAGGACGCCTGTGCTTACCGTCAGGAGCTGACTTCCACGGGCGATGTCATCAACACCGTGTCTCAGAACCCCAATGCCATCGGCTATGCCTCCCTCTCCGCAGTGGGTGAGAGCGTCAAGGCGCTGACCGTCGGCGGCGTGAAGGCAAGCGAGGCAACGGTCAAGGACGGCAGCTATGTTGTGCAGCGTCCCTTCGTCCTTGTGACGAAGGAAGGCACCGAGCTTTCCCCCGCGGCACAGGCCTTCTTCGATTACGCGATCTCCCCTGAGGTTGCCGATATCATTGCCAATGCCGGTGCAGTCGCAGCAAACTAACAGAGAACCATCTGAAGGGAGGCGGTGAAAACCGCCTCCCTGACCGGGTAAAGAGGAAACGACTTATGGCACAGAAGAAAAAAATATGGGAAGCCGTCATTCACGGTATGTTTCTTATTCTCGGCCTCATCACGGTGGGCTGCGTACTGCTCATCACGGTCTATCTCGTGATTTCCGGCATTCCTGCCATCCGGAGGATCGGCCTTGGCGCGTTTCTGACGGGGAAGGTGTGGGAGTCCACGGCGGCACAGCCGCATTACGGGATCCTGCCCTTCATTCTTACGAGCGTATACGGCACGGCGGGTGCGATCGTCCTCGGCGTACCCATCGGCTTTCTGACGGCGGTATACCTTTCCAAGGTCGCGCCCAAGGGCGTGAAGCGTGCGCTCAACAGCGCGGTGAGCCTGCTTGCGGGGATCCCGTCGGTGGTTTACGGCCTGGTCGGCATGCTGGTGCTGGTGCCCGCCATTCGCAAGACCTTTCATCTGCCAGATGGCGCGAGCCTGCTTGCGGCGATCCTCGTGCTGGCGGTGATGATCCTGCCGTCGATCATCAAGGTGAGCGTCACCGCGCTCGACGCGGTGCCGAAGGAGTACGAGGACGCCTCGCTCGCACTGGGCGCAACGCCGATCGAGACCTATTTTCGCGTCTCCGTTCCGGCGGCGAAAAGCGGCATCGCCGCGGCGGTCGTGCTCGGCGTCGGCCGCGCCATCGGCGAAGCGATGGCGGTGATGATGGTCTCGGGCAACGCGCCGAACATGCCTTCGCTTTTTGAAAGCGTCCGATTTCTCACCACGGCCGTTGCAAGCGAGATGTCCTACTCCTCCGGCTTGCAGCGTCAGGCGCTCTTTTCCATCGCGCTTGTGCTCTATCTTTTCATCATGCTCATCAATGCGGCGTTGAATTTCTTTTTAAAGCGCAACAAGGAGGGAGACTGAATGCTCAAAGCCCGTGCTTCGGCCCGCCGCAGGGCCTATATTATCCTGATGCATGCGCTCATGGGAGCCGCGGCAGTATTGACTTGTGCGCTCGTTCTGTTTATGATTGGATATATATTGGGCAATGGTATTCCAAACATCACATGGGAAATGCTCTCCACCGCGCCAAGCTATCTTGCAAACCGCGTCGGCATCCTGCCGGACATTCTGAGCACGCTTTATATCGTCATTGCAACGCTTTTGATCGTGCTGCCGCTCGGCGTGGGCGCGGCGATCTATTTGAACGAATACGCCGCGAATAAAAAGCTTGTCTCCGCCATCGAATATGCGTCGGAAACGCTTTCGGGTATCCCCTCGATCATCTACGGCCTGGTCGGTATGCTGATCTTCTGCAAAAACGGCACGTCGCTTCTTGCCGGCGCGCTGACGCTTACGATCATGAACCTGCCGACCATCATGCGCACCACGCAGGAGAGTCTCAAAACCGTGCCGCAGAGCTACCGCGAGGGTGCCTTCGGCCTTGGAGCGGGCAAATGGCGCACCATTCGCACGGTGGTGCTGCCAAGCTGCGTGGACGGCGTTGTGACCGGCTGTATTCTGTCGGTTGGCCGCATTCTCGGCGAATCGGCGGCGCTGCTCTTTACGGCGGGCTCTGCGCACATGCTTTATGGCTTCTGGGAGGGGCTGCACAACGCGGGTGCGACGCTCACCGTGGCACTTTATTTTTACGCCAAGGAGTCGAGCGATACGGGACTGGTGTTCGCCATCGCAGCCATCTTGATGCTGCTGACCATGCTCATTAATCTGGCCGCGGCACTCGTCGGCAGCTATTTCAGGAGGAAACAACAATGATTCGACCCGTCAACGGAAGCGGTATGAAGCGCATGGCGCTGTTAAACGATCTGTCGTGCTTCGGCAAGTGCTCGCTGAGCGTTGCCATGCCCATTCTCTCTGCCTGCGGGGTGGAGACCGTTCCGCTGCCGACGGTGATTTTATCCACACATACGGCAAGCGGCTTCGGCGATTACGTCATGCGGGACATGACGGACGAGATGAAGGCCTTTGCCACGCACTGGAAGAAACTCGACGTCAAATTCGACGGCATCTGCACCGGCTTTTTCGCCTCGGCAGAACAGATCCGATTTGCGGAAAGCTTCCTGCGCGATTTTGGCGGCAAGGACACCTTGATCGTTGTCGACCCGGTGCTGGGCGACAACGGCGCGCTCTACGGCTGCTTTTCGGAGGAATACGTGCAGGCGATGCGCACGCTCTGCAAGGCGGCCCGGCTCATCACGCCCAACCACACGGAGGCGGCGCTCCTTGCAGGCTGCTCGATGGACACGGACGTGAATGAACTGCTTGAAAAGCTCCCCGTGGAGAATGTTATCATCACCGGTGTTCGCCGCGGCGAGGAGATCGGTTACTGTGCGCGTCTGGACGGGGAATATACGGAAATTTTCAGACCCTGCATTCCGCAGACGCTGCACAGCACGGGCGATGTGTTCGCCTCTGCCCTCTGCGGCGCACTGATGAATGGCAAAACGATGCCGCGCGCACTCGAAGATGCAGCAAAATTCTGCGACGACTGCGTGCAGAAAACAGTAAAACGCGGCGAGGCACATTGGTACAGTCTCGCCTTTGAAGACGTATTGAAAGAGGAAAGAGAACGATGAACAGTATCCTTTCTGTGCAGGATCTGTGCCTGTGGTACGGGAGCCATCAGGCACTCAAGGATATCAATATCGAAATTCCCGAAAAGAGCATCACGGCGCTCATCGGCCCGAGCGGCTGCGGCAAATCGACGTTTCTCAAAACGCTTGACCGCATGAATGACCTCATCCCCGATGTGAAGATCACGGGAAGCATCAAATATAAGGGTGAGGATATTTTTGAACCGTCCGTCGATGTGAGCGAGCTGCGCCGTCAGGTGGGAATGGTCTTTCAAAAGCCCAACCCCTTCCCCATGAGTATTTACGACAACATCGCCTACGGCCCGCGCACGCACGGCGTGAAGAGCAGAGCCAAGCTCGATGAGATCGTGGAGCAGTCGCTGCGCGGGGCGGCCATCTGGGACGAGGTCAAAGACCGCCTTAAAAAGAATGCACTGGGTCTTTCCGGCGGCCAGCAGCAGAGACTGTGCATCGCCCGCGCGCTTGCGGTCGAGCCGGAGGTGCTGCTGATGGACGAGCCGACGAGTGCGCTCGACCCCATTTCGACTTCGAAGATCGAGGAACTCGCCATGGAGCTCAAGGATCGTTATACCATCGTCATCGTTACGCACAATATGCAGCAGGCGGTGCGTATTTCCGATCACACGGCGTTTTTCCTGATCGGCGAGCTTGTGGAGTACGGCGAGACGGAAAAGCTCTTCTCCCAGCCGCAGGACAAGCGGACGGAAGACTACATCACGGGGAGGTTTGGCTGATGAGAAGCCGGTTTGATGAACAGCTTGCGCTGCTCAACCGCGAGCTGATTGAAATGGGCGCGCTGTGCGAGGAGGTTATCGCGCTTTCGGCGCAATCACTCACTGAAGGGAGCACGGAACTGGCTGCGCGCGTTGCGCCGCTCGATGAGGAGATCGACCGCAAGGAGCGCGAGATCGAATCGCTGTGCTTAAAGCTCCTTTTGCAGCAGCAGCCTGTTGCAAAGGATCTTCGCCAGATCTCGGCGGCGCTCAAAATGATCACGGATATGGAGCGCATCGGCGATCAGGCCGAGGATATCGCAGAGATTGTCACCTTCCTCGGTGGGCGCGGTGCGGAAAACAGCGCGCTGCTGCGGGAAATGGCGCGCTCCGCCATTAAAATGGTAACGGAAAGCGTGGACGCCTACGTCCGGCAGAATACGGCGCTTGCCGAGCAGGTCATCGCCGAAGATGATGTGGTGGACGATTATTTCACCCGCGTGAAGAAGGGACTCATCGAGCGCATTGCGCAGGATCCCACCGACGGTGAATTTGCGCTCGACCTTTTGATGATCGCCAAGTACTTTGAGCGCATCGGCGACCATGCGGTGAACATTGCCGAGTGGGTCATTTTCTCTGTGACAGGAGAGCATAAGGAGGGGTGAACGATGATCTGGTGCGTGGAAGATGACGCCAGCATTCGCGATATTGAGGTATATGCCCTGCAATCGACCGGCTTTGAAGCAAGAGGCTTTGAAGACGGCACGTCGTTCTGGGAGGCGCTGCGCACGGAAAGACCGGAACTGGTCGTGCTGGACGTGATGCTTCCCGGCATCGACGGAATGGAGCTGCTACGCCGCATGCGCGCGGACAGTGGGCTTTCCGATATCCCGGTCGTCATGGCGACGGCCAAGGGCGCGGAGTACGACAAGATCCGCGGCCTTGATCTGGGTGCGGATTACTACCTCGTCAAGCCGTTCGGCGTGATGGAACTGGTCTCCTGTGTCAAGGCGGTGCTGCGGCGCTGTGGGGCCAGGAGCGTGCCACAGCAGCGTCGCCTGGGCGGACTTGTTCTGGACGAGGAGAGCCGCACCGTCACGGCGGACGGCGAAAACATCACGCTGACTTATAAGGAGTTCGAACTGCTGCGGCTGTTCCTCTCGCATCCCGGCACGGCGTTTTCGCGCGACCAGCTGATGGCCGATGTGTGGGGGATCGATTACTGCGGCGAGACGCGCACGGTGGATATGCACATTCGTACGCTGCGGCAGAAGCTCGGCACTTACGGTGAAAAGATCGAGACCGTGCGCGGCGTGGGCTACCGCATGGAGGGAAAGGCATGACCAAAAAAATCTTCCGTTCCATTCTGGCGGTGGCCGGAACGGTGCTGCTGGCGAGCTTGCTTGTCATCATGGGCTGCCTGTACGAATATTTCGGCAGCGTCGAAAAAAAGCAGCTGCATGATGAACTGGCGCTTGCTGCTGCCGCTGTGGAGGCAAACGGGACGGACTATCTCGAAAAACTCTCCTCCGGACACTATCGCCTGACATGGATCGCGCCGGACGGCGCGGTGATCTTCGACACGGAGACCGATGCGGAGAGCCTTGAGAATCACGCCGACCGCGAAGAGGTGAAGCGTGCGTTCGAATACGGAGAGGGCGAAAGCTCGCGCTATTCCTCCACGCTGCTGCAAAAAACGATGTACAGCGCGCAAAAGCTCTCAGATGGGAGCGTGCTGCGCATTTCCATCAGCCGCGCGACGGCAGGCGTACTGCTTGTCGGCATGATACAGCCCATCCTGGTGGTGCTGATCGTGGCGCTGATCCTCTCCGGCGTTCTGGCAAAGAGCCTCTCGCGCCGCATTGTGAGACCACTCAATGAAATTGACCTTGAGCATCCGCTTGAAAACGATGCTTATGAGGAACTTGCCCCGCTGCTCGGGCGCATCAACCGTCAGCACCGGCAGATCGACGAGCAGATGGGCGAGCTGCAGCGCCAGCAGACGGAATTCTCGCAGATCACCGGCAGCATGCGCGAGGGCCTTGTGCTGCTTGATGAGAAGGAGCGCGTGCTGAGCATCAACCCCGCGGCGGAAAAGCTTTTTGGCGCAGACGAAAGCTGTATCGGGCAGGACTTCCTGACCATCGACCGCAGCCATGATGTGAGTCTTGCCATTCAGGACGCCATGGAGGAAGGCCACAGTGAAGCGCGTGTGGAGCGCGGCGGCAGGATCTGGCAGTTCGACGTCAGCCGCATCGGCGCGGCGGTGGGTGCGGTGCTGCTGGCGTTTGACATTACCGAGCGCGAAACGGCGGAGCAGACGCGCCGGGAATTTACGGCGAATGTTTCCCACGAGCTCAAAACCCCGCTTCAGGGCATCATCGGCAGCGCGGAACTGCTGGAAAACGGTATGGTGAAGCAGGAGGACGTTCCCCGCTTTATCGGGCATATCCGCAAGGAGGCGCAGCGCCTTGTCACGCTCATCGGCGATATCATTCGCCTGTCGCAGCTCGACGAGGGCGACGTCATGCCGCGCGAAACGGTCGATCTGTTACAGCTGACGCAGGAGGCGGCGGACGATCTCAAAACCGCGGCGGCGGAGAAGAACGTCTCTGTCACCGTCGAGGGAAAGATGGTCTGCCTTGACGGAGTACGGCGGCTTTTGTACGAGGTCATCTACAACCTCTGCGACAACGCCATCAAATATAATGTTGAGGGCGGCAGCGTGAAGATGACCGTCGGCGAACAGGACGGCAAGGCGGTCGTCTCCGTCTCCGACACGGGCATCGGCATTGCACCGGAGCATCAGGAGCGCATTTTCGAGCGCTTTTACCGCGTGGACAAGAGCCACTCGAAGGCAAGCGGCGGTACGGGACTCGGCCTTTCCATCGTCAAGCACGCCGTGCAGTATCACCACGGCACGGTGACACTTCAGAGTGAGGAGGGCAAGGGGACGACCATTCGTATCCTGCTGCCGGAGGAAAACTAAACAGAGCGGGGAGCCGTTTCCAAATCGGAAACGGCTCCTTTTTTGTGCCTCGCGGGTGCAGGCGCAAATGCACAGATGACACGCAGAGAGGAAACTTCCGGCTGCGTCGCGCATACCCTTTATGGAAAAGGGGGAATGAGATGGATCAGACGATAGCATTCCTGGGCGGCGATCAGCGGATGCGCCTGCTCGCGCAGATGATGGCGGCGGATGGGTACGAGGTCTGCTCGTGGGAGCTTTCCAGCGCGCCGAACCCACAGGCGCTGTGCGATGCGCTGAAGGCGCAGGTCATTGTCCTGCCGCTGCCAATGGAGAAAAACGGATACTTAAGCGGCACGGAGCTGACGACCGAACGCCTTTTTCGCGCACTGCGGCCGGAGCATCGGATCTTCGCCGGAAACGTGAGCGGGGAGGCGATGGCGCTCGCGGACGCGCTGGGGCTGCACATCACGGACTATTTTGCCGCAGAGGAGCTGAGCGTGCGCAACGCCGTCCCAACGGCGGAGGGCGCGATCGAAACGGCGATGAAGCATACAAGCGTCACGCTGCATGGTACGCCCTGCCTTGTCGTGGGCTTTGGACGCATCGGAAAGGTGCTTGCGCACGACCTGCACGCGCTGGGGGCGAAGGTGAGCGTCAGCGCGCGCAAGCGTTCCGACCTTGCGTGGATCGACGCCTTCGGCTATGCGCCGCTGCACACAAACCGGCTTTCCGGTACGCTGGGGGTATTCCGCGTGGTGTTCAACACCGTGCCGCATCAGGTGCTGGACGAGGCGCTACTCTCAGAGCTTCCGCGAGACTGCCTACTCATCGAGCTTGCGGGTGCGAGCGGCTTTGACATGGACGCGGTGGAAAGACTGCGCCTTTCCTATCTGCGCGCGCCGGGACTGCCGGGGCGCGTTGCGCCGGAGACAGCGGCGCGTGCCATTCAAAAAACGCTGACGCGACTCATGGAGGAGGATACATGAAAATTGGATTTGCTTTTTGCGGCTCGTTCTGCAACCACCCCGAGCTGCTGAAAATTTACGAAGACATTGCGCGCGAGCATGAGATCGTGCCGATTCTGTCGGAAAACGCGGCAAAGTATTCGACGCGCTTCGGCACGGCGGAGGACTTTGTGACGCGCGTGGAGGCTGTCGCGGGGCGCCGTGCCGTGCGAAATATCGTGGAGGCGGAGCCTCTCGGCCCGCAGGGGGCGATGGAGGCGCTCGTCATCGCGCCCTGCACGGGCAATACGCTTGCAAAGCTCGCCAACGGCATCACGGACGGGGCGGTGACGATGGCGGCGAAGGGACACCTTCGAAACGGCAAGCCCGTGGTGCTCGCGCTGGCGACGAACGATGGGCTTTCCGCGAGCGCCGCGAACATCGCCACGCTCCTGAACCGAAAAAACTACTACTTTGTCCCCTTCGGGCAGGATAATGCTGCGGAAAAGCCCACATCGCTCATTGCAGACTTCCGTAAGATCATGCCGACGCTCGAGGCGGCGATGGCGGGGAGACAGCTTCAGCCGATCCTGCTGTGAAGCGCAAAAAGGCAGGAACTTCCTGCCTTTTTGCGATGTAACACCAAACTTGCGCGCACTTTTTCCCAATGCTCGCTGAACGTGCTTGAAAAAATCCGCGCACTCCCCTATACTCTGCATAGAGAAAAAGGGGGGGGAGTGGACGCAGATGGACGAAAACCTGCGCGAAGCAACGGAGTTTCCGGAGAAGAACGAGACCACGGCGGCCAAAGCCGACGAGCCCAAGACCAAGAGCATTCACTTCAAGGTCAGCGCCTACGATCCGCGCGGCATCGAGCAATGGCTTTCCGAGCGCGCGGCGGAGGGTAAGCTGCTCCTGCGCGGAGATGAATTTGTGATCGGTGAGCCGTGCGAATGCCGCTATCACCTCGAACCCGCGCTGGACGATGCCGACCCCGACAAGCGGACGCGCGAAACACGCGCCCAGATGGGCTGGGACTATGTCTGCCGGACGAAGGACGGCATCTTTTATATCTGGCGCGGAGGTATGAGTGAGCGTGCGCCCTCGCCGCGCCCCTGCACGGATAGCTACGCCTACCGGCGGCTGCGCAAAAAGATGCGAGGCAGCTATTTTCTGCCGCTGATCTCTCTTGCGTCGTTTGCCGTGATCGTCTACATCCTTGCATACCTTCCGAAACTGCCAATCCTATCGCTCATCACGATGACAAAGAGCGCGGCGCCCCAGATTATCGCGCTGCTCCTGAGTTGCTTTCTCGCCTTGCTCAGCGACGCGCAGGAGCGACGGGAGATGCGCGCGCTCAAACGCGCGATGGAGGACTGCGAGCGCACGGAGAAGATGCAGCGCAACCGCTGGGCGAGGTTGAACCGGCTGTTCGGCATCGTGATGAGCGTGCTGCCGCTCATGCTGATCATTTTAGTGGGGAGCGGCTCGCCTTACAGCGAAGCGTATGATGAGCCGACGCTGCCCTATCTTCGCGCCGAAGAGCTCGGCGGCGATCCGTTTGACTGGTGCTATCAGCGCGATCTTTCGACGCCGCTCGGTGGGCATGTGTATTCTGTCGGCGAAACGCCGTATGCGGGAATGATTGACGACTGGGAGCAACTGAGCACAGAGGTAGACTTCTACGCCCCGCGCATTTCTGCGCTGGCAACGCCTCTGACGCGTGAGCTGCGGGACTATTTTATGGGCAGCGGTGCGCAGACGCTTTCGCTCGACAGCTTTGACGAGGCGTACTACGCGGAAAATACCTCCGGAGATACGCAGTTTCTCATTCTGCGCCGCGGGGGAGAGGTGCTCTACTTTCGCACCGCGGCGGGCGATGACCTGCGCGACCGTTTAGAAGAATTTGCAGAGCTTTTTGACCAGTACGCAGCTTTATCATAAAGAAGGAGTGCGTTCCCGTCGGGAACGCACTCCTTCTTTGTTTTTTGTTACTGCTCGAACTTCTTGAGCTCGTCGAGCTGGTCTTCCAGCGTGGTGAACGCGCCGGGCAGCTGCGACACGGCGGCGTCTGCGTGGCGCAGCGCGGTCGAAACGCTCTCACAGGTATTGCCGAGCGTTGCAAGCACCCGCGCGCACTGGCTCGTGCAGGAAGCGATATATGCTTGCAGCTTTGCGCGCGTGGCGGCATCGAGTGCGTCGGCGCGCTCGCGGGCGGAAAGCTCAATCTCGGCGATGTGCGCCTTCACGCGGCTGTATTCCTCCACCTGCGGGCGGAGCGTCTCGAGTTCTGCTTGCAGTTTCTGCATCTCGCGCTCGTGCTCGGCCTTCTGCGCCTCGCGCAGACGCTCGTGCTCCTTCTGCGCGAAGGCGGCTCGCTGTGCGCTCTCTTCCAGCTGCGCGCGCAGCTCGGTGATGGTCTCCTGCGCGGCGGTCAGCCCCTTTTTGAGTGCTTCCTGCGCGCCGGACGCGGTGTCGTAGGACTCTGCGAGCTGGTCGCGCTCGCGCTCGGCGGCGGCAAGCTTATCGCGAAGCTCTGCATTCTCGCGGCAAAGGCCGTCGCTCTCCTGCTCGAGAGACTCGATCTGCTGCTTGCTCTCAAGTGCGGTTTTTTCGATATAGCGGATCACGTCATCGCGGTTGAAGCCGCCGAAGACGGAACTCTTGAAGGTATTTTCCATGATGCTCCCACCTTTTTCTTTCTCAAGCATATCGTAACACAAAAGGCAGGGGATGACAAGGGAAAAAGCGCGGCGCCGGTCAGGGTGCC
>ERZ773130.2580-NODE-2580-length-13401-cov-9.737524_pt1 | contig 13401 bp, 13 predicted proteins | sample MGYA00511919_ERZ773130 | MGnify/ENA primary metagenome ERZ773130 (study PRJEB29015, sample SAMEA2737851) | human gut metagenome | biome: human gut; feature: human-associated habitat; material: faeces | place: China | collected 2012 ...
TGGTCATGCCCAGCGTGACCATCTGCACCTTCCTGACCCTGACCAACAGCTTCAAACTGTTCGACCAGAACGTTGCCCTGACTGCAGGCGAACCCGCCAACGCCAGTGAAATGCTGGCCCTGAACATCTACAACACCTTCTATGGCCGTTCCGGTGCCCAGTGGAAGGGCATTGGTCAGGCGAAGGCTGTGGTGTTCTTCCTGATCGTCGTGGTCATTTCTCTGATCCAGCTCCACTTTACCCGTTCCAAGGAGGTGCAGCAGTAATGCCTAAACAGAAAAAAATGTGGGATAACATCCTCACCGTCATCATGACGCTGCTGAGTCTGCTGTGGATCTACCCCATCGTGCTGATCCTGCTGAACAGCTTGAAGATCGAGGGCACCTTTACCACCTCCACCGTGTTCAAGCTGCCCACCGCCGAGACCTTTGCGGGCCTGAGCAACTACGTTTACGGTGTCACCAAGATGGGCTTCCTTTCCAGCCTTGGCTACAGCCTTGTCATCACCGTTACCAGTGTGGCGCTGATCCTGCTGTGCTGCTCCATGACCGGCTGGTACCTCACCCGCGTGAACAACAAGCTGAGCAAGTTCATGAACCTGCTGATCGTGTTCTCCATGGTCGTGCCCTTCCAGATGGTCATGTTCACCCTGTCCAAGACCGCTGACCAGCTCAATCTGAACACCCCCTGGAACATCTGCATCATCTATCTGGGCTTCGGTGCCGGTCTGGCCGTGTTCATGTTCACCGGCTTCATGAAGAGCGTGCCCATGGAAATTGAGGAAGCGGCCATGATCGACGGCTGCAACCCCATTCAGATCTTCTTCAAGGTCGTATTCCCCATCCTCAAGCCCACCATGATCTCCACCGCCATCCTCGAGACTATGTGGGTGTGGAACGACTACCTGCTGCCCACTCTGGTGCTGGACATCAAGAAATACCGCACCATTCCCATGGCCATCCAGTACTTCCGCGGCGGCTACGGCCGTGTGGAGCTGGCTCCCATGATGGCCTGCATCATCATTGCCATCATCCCCATCATCATCCTGTACATCACCTGCCAGAAGTACATCATCGAGGGCGTGGTTGCAGGTGCTGTGAAGGGCTAAGGAGGTGCGCACACTATGCGTGCAAGCGGCATTCTGATGCCCGTTTTCAGTCTGCCGGGGCCTTTTGGCATCGGTACGCTGGGAAAAGAGGCCTTTGCATTCGTGGATTTTCTGGCCGATGCAAAGCAGACCTACTGGCAGATCCTGCCCATCGGCCCCACCGGCTACGGCGACAGCCCTTACCAGAGCTTCTCCGCCTTTGCCGGAAATCCCTATTTTATCGATTACCGCCTGCTGGCTGCGGACGGTTTGCTGACCGCCGACGAGATCCCCGCTGAAAAGCCGGTCGGTTCTGTCGACTACGGTGCCCTTTACAACGAGCGGCCTGTTATCCTGAAAAAGGCTGCTGACCGTCTGCTGGCAGCTTTCTCCCCCGCCTACAAAGCCTTCTGCAAAGAGCAGGCTTTCTGGCTGGAGGATTACGCCCTGTTCATGGCTGTGAAGGCTGCACAGGGTCAGGCCGGCCTTGCTGACTGGCCGGATGCACTGCGCTGCCGACAGCCGGAAGCCATTGCCGAAGCCAAAGCAGCGCTTGCCGGAAGCATTGGCTACTACAAGGCGGTGCAGTTCTTCTTCTACACCCAGTGGAACGCCCTGAAGGCTTACGCCAACAGCAAGGGCATCAAACTGGTGGGCGATATTCCCATCTATGTCAGCCCGGATTCCAGCGATCTGTGGACCCACCCGGAACTGTTCCAGACCGATGGCCAGATGCACCTGACGCAGGTTGCCGGATGCCCGCCGGATGCCTTTGCAGCGGATGGTCAGCTATGGGGCAATCCGCTGTACGACTGGCCTGTTCACAAGGCCACCGGCTTTGCGTGGTGGAAGCAGCGCATGAAGCACGCCACCTCCATTTACGATGTGGTGCGCATCGACCACTTCCGTGGCTTCGAGAGCTATTACTCCATTCCCGCCGGGAACAAAACGGCGGCGGGCGGCCACTGGGAAAAAGGCCCTGACCGCGATTTTATCAACGCCATGCACGAAAGCCTTGGCGAGGGCGGCATCATTGCCGAGGATCTTGGCTACCTGACCCCGGAGGTCAAGGCCATGCTTTCTGCCAGCGGCTATCCTGGCATGAAGATCATGCAGTTTGCCTTTGACAGCCGGGAATCCGGCAATTACCTGCCCCACACCTACCACCGCAACAGCGTGGTGTACACCGGCACCCACGACAACGTGACCACCGAGGGCTGGCGTCAGAGCGCCAGCGCCGAGGATGTGGCCTATGCCTGCCGCTACCTGCGCTGCCAGCCGGAAGAGCTGACCGAGGCCATGATCTGTGCCTGCCTTGCCAGTGTATCGGATACCGCTGTGATCCCTCTGGCGGACTGGCTGCATCTGGGCAGTGAGGCCCGCATCAACACTCCCAGCACCCAAGGCTCCAACTGGCAGTGGCGGCTCACCTGTCCCCTGCCGGAAGCACTGGCCGGGCACATTGCGCAGCTGACCGTGCTCTACGAACGGGCACAGTAATTCCCTGATCATTTTCTCCCCACAAAAGCGCCTGCACCCGGAATCTGCAGGCGCTTTTGCTTTTTCTACAGAACATTTTTTCAGGACCAGATTATGGACATATTGCGCATTTTTTGGCTGATATCCGTGATTTTACCGTCTTTCCGCAACAGTTTATTCACAAATGTATCATGATTTTGCACATCTCTGCTCTTGTTATTTGGACACAGTTATGTTACAATTCAGATAGTATTATTGTCTGCCTTTGTGCAGATTCCACTACGGAAAGGAGTTCTTCCATCATGGATCATCCCAATCAGAATACCATGCTTTTACCGGCTTCCTATGCCGTTATCTCCGAAGAGGAAATGACCTATCTGGATGGCGGTCAGTCCATCTACCTTGGCTCAGCCTTTAATCACGATATTTATTTCAACACCGATCAGTTTGCTACATTCTGCCAGAATGCAGCGATCAACCTGTTCGTGCTGATGACCAACTATTCCTTCCGGTACATCGCAGGCCGTGTGCAGTCCGGTCTGTCGAATGGTCTGAGCCTGTCCGGCACCTTCTATCACACTTGGGATAAGATGAACACCTGGAGCCGTATCGCTTCTGTGGGCGTTGCCGGTCTGGCCGGTGTCTATGTCTATTCGCAGGTCATGAACGTCATTCGTACCGTTACAAGCATCTACGATCAGATCGTGAACCCCATGCCGAGCTTTGATGCCGCTCAGGCCGAGGGAACCGCTGCCGCCTGAGTTTGATCCCATTCCTGGAACGATCTTGTCAGAAAGGAGCTTTCTCCATGAAAAACCTTCAGATGCCGCATTCATACATTTCTGTTTCCGAAGAAGAGCTGCGCAGTATTTCCGGCGGCGGGCCGCTGGGCGATGCACTGGATCTTTTCTTCAGCAATCTGCGTCTGGACGATTTTTTCTTTAGCGGCGGATTGATCTCACTTTCTTTCACCTTTGTGCCCATGCTGCTGTTCAATGTGGTAAAGACAGGCTTCAACTTCGTGGTGAGCGCCTACGATACCATCGCAGACCTGTTCCATTTTTCCCACGAGGAGCGGGACATGGTGCAGTATATCTCGGATCAGCAGCAGCGCCGGGAAGAAGAAAAAGAGCAGGCTCAGTCCGCTCCCGGCCCGAAACCGGTTTTCTGAACTTTCCCAGCAGTATAAAGCATAGCAAAAAACGCATCTGCAAAATCTTGCAGATGCGTTTTTGTTTTCAGATCACTTTCACTGCCCCCTGCTCCCGCAGACGCAGAATGTAGCAGCTGCCCTTGCCGAATACCCGCTCGATCTCGCTGTGATAGCGTTCCAGCAGGCTCTGGGGAACATACGCCTGAATGGTGCCTGCAAAGCCGCCGCCCTGCATCCGCCAGGCTCCCGTGCTGCCCTGCAGGATACTCTGGCTCAGCGCCAGTGCCACCGAAAGCCCCTGATGCCGCACATCGGTGCTGCAGTAGACATTCTGGCATAGCGCAAAGGATGCGCGTCCGCTTTCCAGCACCAGCGCTGCAAAGGCAGCAAACTGTCCGGCCTGCAGCGCGTCCCTCTGGGCAAGGGTGCGAGCGTTCTCTTCAAAATAGTGGATGGCGCGCAGCACCGCCCGGTCGCCGCAGGCTTTGCGCAGTGCAGGCAGTGCTGCCCAGAATGCGCTCTCCGTCACCTGTCCCAGCACCTTTTTGCCAAGAAACGCTGCGATCTGCTCCATCTCCTGCCGGATGGCTGCAAACTCACCGGTCAATTCGCTGTGGCTGCCGCGCGTATCGGTAACGCACAGGCTCATGCCCGGCGGCAGCAGGCCGTCGGCGTGGATCTTTTCCAGAACCGGCTGCTGGGGGTCTGCAAAATCCGCAAAGATAATGCCGCCCACTGCGCTGGTCAGCTGATCCAGCAGGCCGCTGGGCTTGCCAAAATAGGCATTCTCCGCATACTGACAGATCTTTGCCAGCTCCGCCGGGGCTAAACCGCAGCCATATTCTCCGTTCCAGATGGCAGCCATGCCCATTTCAAAGGCAGCAGAGCTGGAAAGGCCGCTGCCGCGCAGCACATCACTGGCCGTGTATGCATCAAAGCCGCCCACCGCTTTGCCTGCCGCGCGGAAGCCCTCGGCAATGCCGCGGATCAGGCTGGCCGAGTGGGTGCTCTCCCCTTCCTGCGGCCCCTCCACGGTCAGGTCGATCACATCCAGCTTGTTGAACCCGCGGGATTTGACCCGCACGTAGCCGTCTGCATTGTGCGCAGCCACGGCCACAAGATCCAGCGTGACAGCCGCCGCAAGGCCATAGCCGTGCTGGTGATCGGTGTGGTTGCCGCCCAGCTCTGCGCGGCCCGGTGCCGAGTAAACCTGCACCTGCCTGCCCGGCCCAAAGTACAATTCAAACTGTTCCAGCGCAGCACAGTAGCGTGCCCGCTGCCGGCAGATCTCCTGCGCCGCATCGCCATACAGTGCCCGGAGCTTATCGTCCCATTTGCCCGCCGCGATCTCATTTCGGAGCTGCGCACTGTTTGCCATAACGATTCCTCCCTCAATATGCTGCTTTGGGATAGATGGGTATGTTACGTCTATTGTAATGCATCCAACCGCTTTTTTCAATTTCCAACGCTGAAAAAACGCGAATTTTGGCACCCAGTTCAAAGAATAAGATGTACTTTTGTTGAATTTGCGGGCAGATGTGTGGTATACTATACCAAAGATCGGGCACAAAGCTGCCCGCAACGTGACAGAGCGGAGGAAACGCGGCTATGGCAGATGTATATAAGCAATCCTTCAAACAAAATTATACCAATAATATTGAGCTTTCCATCTTCAATTGCGGCATCGAACGCTGTGCTCCGGGCCAAACATGGGGGCCGGGTATCCGCGACCATTACCTGATCCATCTGGTACTTTCCGGCAAGGGCGTGTTCGAGGTGGGCGGACGCACCTGGGAAGTGAGCCAGGGTCAGCTGTTTTTTGCCCGACCAAGCCAGCTGATCCGGTATACTGCCGATGAGCAGCAGCCTTGGGAGTACAGCTGGGTAGGCTTCAACGGTGCGTGTGCCCACAAACTGGCCGCACAGCTCCCTTTCACCGACGACTCGCCGGTGCATCACACCCACGACCCCGATGGGATGCGTGCCGCTCTGGCCAACATTTATTCATCCCGCGGGCTGCAGCCGCAGGATGAAGCCGCCATGGTGGGCTACCTTTATCTCTTCATCGCCTCTCTGATGAAGGAGACCAGCGCTGGCAAGCCGCACACGGCTTCCTCTTCCAGCCAGTATGTGCTCAACGCCATCAAGTACATCCAGTTCAATTATTCACACGATATTTCCATTGATGATGTGGCAAAAAGCGTAGGTGTCTCCCGCAGCCACCTGTACCGCGTGTTCATGCTGAACGTAGGCAAAAGCCCCATCGATTACCTTACCGAATACCGCATCAACGAAGCCTGCAAGCTGCTGCGCGCAGGCAACCTTTCCATTGCCGAGGTCGCGGTGTCGGTAGGCTTCTTTGACCAGTTCTATTTCTCGCGGGTATTCAAGCGCGCCAAGGGCGTGCCGCCCAGCAAGTATTTTGCGGCGCAGGCGGATGCTCCCGCCGACGACCCCGACCACCAGTAAAGGAGACACTTTATGCCCTTACAGAAAAATCAAGTTCTCACCCTGCGCGTAGAGCGTCTTTCCAGCGATGGCAGCGGCGTAGCACACAGCCCCGACGGTGAGACCGTGTTTATTCCCGGTGCCGCCCCCGGCGACGAAGCCCGGGTGCGCATCGTTAAGGACTGCAAGCGCTACGCCTTCGGTATTCTGGACGAGGTGCTCACTCCTTCGCCGGACCGTATCCCGGTGGATTGTGCCGTGGCAGGCCCCTGCGGCGGCTGCAGCCTGCGGCATCTGGACTATGCTGCCGAGCTGCGCGCCAAGCAGGAGAATGTTGCAGATGCCTTTGCCCGCATCGGAGGATTGGATGTGCCTGTGCTGCCCATTGTGGGTTCGCCGGAAGTGAACCGCTACCGCAATAAGGTGCAGTTCCCGGTGGGCGTGGACAAAAGCGGTAAGCCCTGTATCGGCTTCTACGCCGGGCGCACCCACCGCATCGTCCCCTGCCCGGACTGCCGCCTGCAGCCCGGTGTGCTGAATGAGATCGGCAACGCATTGTGCGCTTTTTTTGCAGAAAAGGGCATCCAGCCGTACAGCGAGGAGACCGGCAGGGGCCTTGTGCGTCATATCTTTCTGCGGCGCGGCGCTCACAGTGGCCAGATCATGGTCTGCCTTGTCTGCACCTGTGCCAAGCTGCCCTGCGCCGAGGAGCTTTGTACCCGGCTGAAAGCTCAATTTGCAGAGATCACCACGATCCTGCTGAACGTAAATGCAAAAAACACCAACGTGATCCTTGGCACCGAGACCCACACCCTGTATGGGCAGGGGTATATTGAAGACACCCTGTGCGGTGTTCCGGTGCAGCTTGGCCCGCTTTCCTTCTATCAGGTCAATACCCTTGCTGCCGAGCAGCTTTACGGCATTGCCGCCCAGTATGCTCAGCTTACCCCGGACGACCTGCTGCTGGACCTCTACTGCGGCATGGGCACCATTGGTCTTTCCATGGCAGCGCACTGCCGTGAGCTGATCGGTGTGGAGATCGTACCGGAAGCCATTGAAAGTGCCAAGGCTAACGCTGCCCGCATGGGTGCAGATGTGGCCGCAAAGAGCCGATTTTTCTGCGCAGATGCCGGTCAGGCCGCCACCCGCCTTGCCGCTGAGGGCCTTCACCCGGACATCGTAATGCTGGATCCACCCCGCAAGGGCTGCGACGAAGCCACCCTTTCCGCCGTGGTGCGCATGGCTCCCCGCCGGGTGGTCTACGTCAGCTGCAACCCCGCCACCGCCGCAAGAGATGCTGCATGGCTGGAACAAAATGGATATCACGCAGAGAAGGTGCAGCCGGTGGATCTGTTTCCAAGAACACGGCATTGCGAGGTTGTGAGTTGTTATACCAAAATGATGTAACAAACGCAACCCTCAAGCCATTGCGAATGTGTGCTGAGCCTTTCCAACTTTCCAAGGCGTGAGGTTTGAAAAAATGGCTATTCCAAAATATAATGAACTTTACTCGCTGTTCCTCTTTGCGATTCAGGACGGTGCCCCGCATTCTTCAAAAGATGTAAAGAAAATCATCTCCCAAAAACTCCAATTAACCGCCTTGCTCTTGAATTGGTAAACATACATAAAAAGCGCCCGTCCCGGTTTTTTCCGGGACAGGCGCTTTGCATTTTAACCTTGTAATTTATCAGGACAGAATCATGCGGTCATTTGCAAACTCGCCGCCGCTGGCGATCTGGAACTTTGCCAGCAGGTCGGAGACGTGCAGGTTCTTCTTTTCCTCACCGGAAACATCATAGATGATATGACCTTCATACATCATGATCAGGCGGTTGCCATACTTAATGGCATCCTTCATGTTGTGGGTGATCATCATGGTGGTGAGATGGTTTTCCTCCACGATTTTGGCCGAGAGGGTCAGCACCTTGAGCGCGGTCTTGGGGTCCAGCGCAGCGGTATGCTCGTCCAGCAGCAGGAGCTTTGGCTTGTTCATGGTAGCCATCAGCAGGGTCAGTGCCTGACGCTGGCCGCCGGAAAGCAGGCCCACACGGGCCGTCAGGCGGTCTTCCAGACCCAGATCCAGCGTCTTGAGCAGTTCACGGTACTGCTCGCGCTCTGCCTTGGTAATGCCAATGCGCAGGGTGCGGGGCTTGCCGCGGCGTGCAGCCAAGGCAAGGTTCTCTTCGATCTGCATGGTGGCAGCAGTGCCGGTCATGGGGTCCTGAAACACGCGGCCGATGTAAGCGGCACGCTGATGCTCGCTCAGGCGGGTCACATCCACACCGTCAATAATGATCTTGCCTTCGTCCACCGGCCACACACCGGCAACTGCGTTCAGCATGGTGGATTTGCCTGCACCGTTGCCGCCGATCACGGTAACGAAATCGCCCTCGTTCAGCTTCAGGTTCAGGCCGTTCAGGGCAGTTTTCTGGTTGACCGTGCCAGCGTTAAAGGTCTTGGAAACATTCTGGATCTCAAGCATTTTTTGCATCCTCCTTTGCCTTCTTCACCGGCTTCGAGAAGTACTTGCCCTTCCAGTACGGCACGGCAAGGAAAACAGCCACCACAGAAGCGCTCAGCAGCTTGAGCAGGTTGGCATCGAAACCCAGAGTCAGCACCAGCTGGATGACAATGTAGTAGATGATGGCACCCAGAGAGACAGAAACCATCTTGAGTGCAAAGTTGTGGAAGATGCGGCTGAACAGAGCCTCGCCAATGATGACAGCAGCCAGACCAATGACGATCGCGCCACGGCCCATGCCGACATCTGCAAAGCCCTGATACTGGCTCAGCAGAGCGCCAGACAGCGCCACCAGACCGTTGGACACAGCCAGACCCAGCACGATATTGAAGTTGGTGTTAATGCCCTGCGCACGGGACATGGCGGGGTTAGAGCCGGTGGCACGGATGGCACAGCCCAGCTCGGTGCCGAAGAACCAGTACAGAATGCCGATCAGCACCGCTGTGACAATGATGATCATAACGATCGGGTTGTGGAGAGCGAACTCCTTGACCCAGCGCAGGGAGATCAGCAGGTTGTACTTGTCCACGTTGATGGCCTGATTGGCCTTGCCCATGATTTTGAGGTTAATGGAATACAGCGAAAGCTGGGTCAGGATGCCGGCAAGGATGGCCGGAATGCCCATAAATGTGTGCAGGACGCCGGTGACGAAGCCGGACAGCAGGCCTGCCAGCAGCGCCATGAGCAGGGAGACCCAGACGTTCTGGCCGGACAGCAGGCACATGACGCACACTGCACCGCCGGTGCCAAAGGAGCCGTCCACGGTCAGATCGGCCACATCCAGAATACGGTAGGTCAGGTACACGCCAATGGCCATGATACCCCAGATAAGGCCCTGTGCACAGGCACCCGGCAAAGCGCCCGGCAGGTTTGCCAGTCTTGCAATGATTTCCAAAACAATTCCTCCTAAACGTTACACTTTTTTACTTCCCGTTTGATACGGGAAAGCGGAGAAGAGCACTTTTTACCCTTCTCCGCTGATTTTCTGTTTGGTTTCCCGGAGTATTTTAGCCCTCGATCTCCTCGTAGCCGTCGGGAACGGTCAGGCCCAGATCGTCGCAGATAGTCTTGTTGTACTTCTTGGTCACATCGGTGTACTCGATGGGCATGGTGGAGATATCAGCCTCGCCGTTCAGGATCTTCACTGCCATCTCACCAGTGGTGTAGCCCAGATCGTAGTAGCTGATGGAAAGGGTAGCCACGCCGCAGCCGGCGCAGATGCCCTCTTCGCCAGCGAACACAGGCTTCTTGGCCGGGCGGCAGATGCCGTCCACAATGCCGGTGTTTGCAGCAACAGTGTTATCGGTGGGCACATACAGTGCGTCGTTCTCGTCGGCTGCCTTCTGGCAGACAGAGGACAGGTCGTTGGAATCAGAGAAAGCGTACTGGGTAGCGGTGACACCCTTTTCCTCCAGATACTTCTGGACCTCATCCACCTGATACTGGCTGTTTGCCTCAGCAGAGCAGTACAGCAGGCCAACCTTCTTGGCCTCTGGCATCCACTCCACGATCATCTCAGCCTGCTGATCCAGCGGGGCCAAATCAGAGGTGCCGGAAATGTTGCCGCCCACGGTGCCGTCGAAATCGGTCAGGCCCAGAGCCACACCGTACTCGGTAACAGAGGTGCCCAGCACCGGAATGCTGTTGGTAGCAGACTGTGCAGCCTGCAGAGCGGGCGTAGCATTGGCCATGATCAGATCCACACCAGAGGAAACGAAGCCGTTGGTGATGGTAGCGCAGGTAGCGGAATCGCCCTGTGCATTCTGGAAATCGAAGGTGACGTTCTCGCCGAAGGAAGCAGTCAGAGCATCCTCAAAGCCCTGCGTAGCGGCATCCAGAGCGGCATGCTGCACCAACTGGCAGATGCCAATCGTGAACTTCTGGCCATCGGCTGCAGCAGAAGCAGCAGCGGAGGATGCAGACGCAGCAGAAGAAGCAGCTGCAGAAGATGCAGAAGAACCGCCGCAGGCAGTCAGGGCAGCAGCTGCGCCGCAGGCAGCGGCAGCAGCCAGAAACGAACGACGAGTGATTTTACGCATAATGTTTCTCTCCTCTATCTCTTTGCGTGTGCGGCCTACAGGTACCGCACCGGAAAGCTATGTTTTGTATGCAAGGCTCGTACAGTCTCGCTTTACACTCGTGAAGTATATCACACATTTCACGGTAAAACAACTCACTTTTGCCCTAAAACGGCCTTTATTATCGATTGCATCAAATATATCGATCGATTATTTTGATGTGTTGTTTCGTTTTTGCTGATATTCCGTCAGTTTTGCAAATTCAGCATCCAGCCAGTGCAGGTTTTTCTCCAGCTGCGGCAAGAACGGTGCGGCATAGTCGTAGCCAAAATACAGCGCCTGCCAGAGCTTGTCCTGCATCCGACGCACCAGCACCGGGCTGAGCTGCGCACCCAGCTGTTCCACCGTGTCTTCCAGTGTCATGCAGGTCTGCGCCCAGCGCACATCGGTCTGTTCCCGGGCCGGGACATCGTAACGAGCAAGATAGTCCTCCACCCTTGCCTCGATCACCTGCCCGCCGCAGCCGGTGGGCTGCAGAAAATAGCTCACCTGTCCTTTCCTGCTGATCTCCTGCGCCAGCGGGTACAGAGCACACACCAGCGGTTCGGCATCGTGGATGGCACAGCGGTCTCCCGTAAGGAAGGGACAGTTGTTCCGGTTTTCCTTCACCGGGGCCAGCCGCAGCACCGGCAAATGGCTCACCGTGCCAATGCTGGCCCGGCAATATCCCCGCGCCACGATCTGCGGCGGCAGGCGCAGCCGGGCTGCAATGCGCCACAGGTCAAAGCCTGAAAGTACAATGTCCTCTCTGCCACGGCAGCAGTCGCCGCAGCCATTGCACGCAAAGCTGAAATGTGCATCCCGCGCCAGCAGGGGCATTGCCTCGGTACGGGTAAAATCGATCTGGCCGCACAGGTCGATATGGTGGTCTCGCATCTGTTCTCTCTTCTTTCCTGCATAATAAATAACAGGTCTATTGTACCGCAGGGCCGGTTTTTGTGCAACAAAAAAGCTGCTGTACGCTTGACAGCAGCTCATAGTGGCGCAGCGCGCCCGCACTTGGGCGGTACATCTATGCCATCTCACCGATTTGGAACGGTTCCCGCTCAGCCATACAGCACCGCTTTCTGCTGCCGCTTGAGCCAGTGGTAAGCGATCATGCACACCAGAATGGAGAACAGCGAACCGCAGGCCGAAGCAAGACCCATGGGCAGCAGCGTCTGCGGGAAGAACTTGGATGCGAGGTAGGCACCCGGCACGCGCACCAGCAGAATGGCATCCACACGGTCGTGCTTGCCGGCACCGATGTTCTGCGCGCCCAGTGCCGATACAGTGGACAGCATGGAGCTGGGCACCAGGAACAAAAAGCTGATGATCTTTTCCACGATGCCCACGGCGGCGGCATCGGTCAAGCCTCGGTGGTTGGCAATGATGGTGATAATCATAAAAGATACCTGAATAAAGCCGTCCTGCATCATCACCGGTATGCCAATGGAAAGGATCTCGCCAAGTGCACTGCGTTCCGGCTTGAAGTCCGCACCCGAAAGGTGGATGCCGCTCTTACGGCGCAGGATCACGACCAGCGAGATGATCACGCTGACCAGCTGAGAAAGAGTGGTACCCAGCGCTGCACCGGCAGGGCCAAGATGCAGCGCGCCCATGAACAGATAATCCAGCGCAATGTTGCTTGCACAGGCCACCGCAATAAAGTACATCGGGCTTCTGGAATCGCCCAGCCCGCGGAAGATCGATGCCATGATATTATACGCCGTGATGCATGGAACGCCGATAAAGCAGATGATCAGGTAGGTACGAGTGCCCGCCACGGCCTGCTCCGGTGTGGAGACAATGCGCACGATCGGATCCACAAGCCCTACCAGCACAGCTGCCAGTACCACAGATCCTGCCATAAACAGCGTGACTGTGTTGCCAATGAGCCGCGCTGCACGAGGTTTGTTCTCTGCGCCCACGGCCCGGCCAATAGTGACCGTTGCCCCCATGGCAAGGCCCACGATCATCACAGTGATCATATGCATCACCTGACTGCCAATGGACACCGCCGTTGTGCTGGCCACACCTTCAAACTGCCCGATGATGAACAGATCCGCCATGCCGTACAGCGTCTGCAAAAAGTACGAAAGCAGATAGGGCAGTGAAAAAAGCAAAATGCTTTTCAACACACTGCCGCTGGTCAGATTTTTTTCCATAATGTTTTCTGCCCGGCTTCCCTCTTCTCTGCCGAATGTACAGAGCTTACACTGCCAGACCGGGCAGCTCCTTTCCGTTATAGATAGTAAACCCTACAACGACTGAAGAGTCAAGGTTTTATTACAATAAAGCGGCCCGGTCGTGCCAAAAGGTCAGCACAGCCGAGCCACCATGAATTTATTTAAGGTTTTGTTTGTTCAATAGATAAGGCACAAACACATCATAAAATTTTTCGCTTCACTCTGCATGAAATTGTGCCCTTCTCTTCCAGTCTGTTTCATCTTCAATGCTCACATCATTTTCAAAGCATACCTACCTTTCTGTTTTCTCCTAAAACGGTTTCAAGACAAAAGAAAAACGCCTCAGAATTTCTTCTGAAGCGTTTATTTGTTCAAGTCGGCGACTACCTATTTTCACGCGCCGTTTCCAGCGAACTATCTTCGGCACAAGTGAGCTTAACTTCTGTGTTCGGAATGGGAACAGGTGG
>ERZ773130.2585-NODE-2585-length-13378-cov-40.668918_pt1 | contig 13378 bp, 13 predicted proteins | sample MGYA00511919_ERZ773130 | MGnify/ENA primary metagenome ERZ773130 (study PRJEB29015, sample SAMEA2737851) | human gut metagenome | biome: human gut; feature: human-associated habitat; material: faeces | place: China | collected 2012 ...
CGGGTGCCTGCTGGCACCCGTCTAAAAGGTGACACCCTAAAATTGGAAACTTACGTATTAATCCAATATTTGAAATTGCATTCTCATCAATTATTGCAACAATTGTAATTCTTGCAGCTTGGGCAACAGGAATAGTCATAAAAAATAGCAAATGGCTAAGTAAATGGTTATTAGGAACAAGAATTATATGAAAAAGAAAGTTCTATTTATGATAGACAGTTTGACTTGCGGTGGTGCTGAAAAAAGCTTAATAAGTCTACTGCCTCTATTAGACTATGATAAAGTTGATGTAACACTAATGCTAGTTGGTAGAGGAGGTATATTTGAATGTTATGTTCCAAAACAAGTAAAAATAATCAATTATACCACAGGCTGTGTAACCGTAACACAAAAGTTATGGCTCCGCATCTGTCGCCTTGCATTTTCCGCACTGTTACGACTTAATAAACTCCGTAAACATCCATTAAATCCTCCCACAATGGAATGGATGACATGCAGTAGTGCTATTCAACCATATAAAGACCATTATGACGTTGCAATTGCATATCAGCAGGGATTCCCTTGCTGGTATATTTTAGAAAAAGTGAATGCAGACAAGAAATATGCATGGATCAATGTAGATATCACAAAAACTAAATTCCGTTTAGAATACTGCAAAAAATTTTATGACCGTTATGATGGTGTGATTGCAGTCAGTGATGCATTATACAAAATATTACTCAATGTAAAACTTATAGATAATACGCGTTTACATTGTGTATATGACATTCTTAACGAAGATTTAATTCGTAAACAAGCTATAGAAAAGTTTGGAGGAGAAATCCCTAACAAGTCAGTTATTACATTGACAACTGTTGCTCGCTTAATAGCTTCAAATAAAGGACAAGATATGTGCCTTGAAGCAGCCAAGATTCTTAAAGATAAAGGCTATAAATTCCAGTGGTTTTTTGTTGGCGATGGACCAAGTCGACAAGAATTAAAAGCATCTGCTATTTCTCTGGGTATTGAAAATGAAGCTCGTTTTGTTGGTATGCAACCCAATCCATATCCTTATATAAAAGCGGCAGATATATATGTTCAATCTTCTCGTTTTGAAGGTTTTGGTTTGACTATTACAGAGGCTAAAATTTTAGGTCGAGCGATAGTCTGTACTAATTTTCCAACAGCTTTCAATCAGTTAGAAGATGGTAAGAATGGTATTATCGTCGAAATGACGGCAGAGTCTATCGCTTCAGGTATAGAAAAGTTATTAAAAGACGAGTCTTTACGCCAACAATTAATGAATGCTACAACCAAAGAAGTTAATACAACAGCCATGACAGAATCAAAAAAAGTCATGGATATAATAATGGCATAATAAATATATGTTTCTCTCAATAATTATTCCCGTATATAATGTCAAAGAATATTTGCCTCATTGTGTTAGTTCTATTATCAAAGAGTGTGCTAACATTGACTATGAAGCAATATTAGTAGATGACGGTAGCACTGATGGCAGCGATATACTTTGTGATAAATTAGCAAAAGAGGCTAAACAATTTCAAGTATTACACAAAACAAATGGAGGATTATCGGATGCTCGCAATTATGGTGTATTACATGCACAAGGCGAATATGTATTCTATATTGATAGTGATGACTATTTAGCTGATGGAGGAATGAAAACAATGGTAGAAGCTGCACTGCAAAGTAAAAGTGATGTCATATGTGGAAACTTTTATTATCAATATTCTGACCATAAAACATTATTCAACCCTGAATCACACGAAACTATAACATATAATGGCGGAGAAGAAGCTTTATCCGTCCTTATTGATGGCAAGCAATATCAAAATTTTGCATGGGGAAAATTAATCCGTAAAGAGTTGGCTCAGAAATATCTTTTCCCAAAAGGTAAGTTGTTCGAAGATACTTATTGGTTTCATTTAATTTTGCATAGTGCTAACTATGTAACAGTAATAAATAAACCTATAATACATTATTTACAACGTAGTGATAGTATATCTTTCACTTATAAATTACATAGTTTAGATATCTTAGAGGGCTATACAGAACGCTTATATTTTTTTAAAGTTAGATATCCTAACCTAGTTCAAAATCATAAACGAATAATGGCTCAGAGTTGTATAGAACACGCATGGATGACTTATCGATATTTAAAAAACAAAGAAAGAAAAACAGCTATTGACAAATTATGTACCATAATTAATGATTGTAAATTACTCAATAATCCTTTATTAAGTAATATAGAAAAGTACAAACTTAAATTAATAACAAAGTCTCTCTATTCTTATATATATGTGTGTGTTATTGAAAAATTTATAAATAATATAATATGCTATTTAAAAAGAGTTTGATACCATTTTTTAGAAAATGGATATATAGATGGAAATGTTTCTTAATAAAAGACAGATGGAACTTACTGTTTTATACGTTACTACTTTTCTTACCCGAATTAAGAACTAATCCTTGGGGATTTACATTCTGGTCATGGCAATCACTACCATATTGTTTTGCCCTCGCTTTTGTACTATGTGCCATTGGACATATTATACGTAAAATAATAGGACGACTATGGGGCACCTCTTTTATGAAAGGATGGCATAGGATACTACATGTCATAATATATAGCTTCTCATTTATCGAAATGTATCTAGTAACAGCATTCGGATTACGATATAATAACACAGCAATCAGATTATTAACAGGAACTAACGTAAATGAAATATCAGAATTCTTTTCAACATATTTGTTCTCAAATCCAACGCTCATATGTATAGTAATGTATAGTATAATTGGATTTATAGAATTTTACTTAACTCGAAAAGAAAAACAGTGTGCACTTATTAATATCCCAATATTCAATATATTACTATCGCTCTATCTTATACTTGGATTGGTTGGATTATCAATAACCTGCATATCATTTAAAGAAGAAAACCCAATTGAAGCTAACAGATTATTAAAACGTACAATAAATACAGGTGAGAATGGAACTGTAATGTCTATTTTTGCAATATGGTCGGAATTAGAATCAGTAAAAGATGGCGAAATTCTATCACACCATATTCATGATGTAAAACTAATTAGTACTAATGACAGTTTACCACAAATGGATATTGTTATGATTATAGGTGAATCTCACATCAAACGTCACACTTCTCTCTATGGATATAATAAACAAACTTATCCTTTATTAGAAAAGATACGAGATAGTCTTTTATTATTCAATGATGTGATAACTCCAATTAATTCAACTCATGAAGTTATACGCAATATATTTTCTATTTCAAGTACGGATGATGATAAAAAATGGAATGAAGTACCTTTATTCCCTGCTGTATTTAAAGCAAGAGGTTGGAATGTCATATTATGTAGCAACCATTTTACAGACCAAGATGCTGGGGATTTATGGAATACGTCTATTAATGGTTGTCTGAACCATAAAAATGTTTCTCCATTCTGTTTTACAACTCGTAATCACACAACTTACAGATATGATGGATTAATGATTGATAGCTTGTTTAATGTATCTGATACGAATATCTTGAATAATAAAAAACCAACATTGACTCTTATCCAATTATTTGGACAACATTTCAATTATGAAGATCGATTCCCCCCAAAAGAAGTATTCTTCACAAAAGATGATTATAAAGACAGAACAGATTTAAATAATTACCAAAAACAAATTGTTGCTAATTATGACAATGCTTGTCGATATAATGATAAGCAATTGTATAAAATATTTAAACATTATAAGAACAGAAACGCAATTGTGATTTATTTCTCGGATCATGGAGAAGAAGTATTTGATTATCGTAATCATTCTGGTAGAGAACATCAGTTAAGTAAATATGCTCCTAATTCCTATAAATATCAGATTGAAATTCCATTTATAGTATATATGTCTCCAAAATTTAAAGAAAAAAATCCTTATATAGCTTATGCAATGCAAAATGCTGTGGATAAACCATTTATGACAGATGACATATGCCATTTATTATTTTACTTAGCTGACATAAAGACGGCATGGTTTAACGAAAAGCGATGTCTCATTCATCCAAACTATAATATCAATCGTAAACGTATTCTTACAAATGGAGATGAATATAAAAAATAATACACTACCCTTTTAATATTATCATTTATGGAATACACAAATATTGCAGATATGTTTGCTCGTATGAACAAGGCTGATTGTGAATATGTAGTACTGCGCAATTATGATAATTTGCTTGAAGATGAAATCTACATGGCAGGACATGGAGATATTGATTTACTCTGTAGAGATGTTAAACAGGTAGTAGATGCAATAGACGCTAAAACTTGCAGACCACAATTAGGTCCAATGGGCGATAATATTCATTTCTTTATCGTATACAAAGGTAAAAAAGTGAGTATTGATATACGAAATGTAGGAGATAATTATTACTGTGAAAAATGGGAAGAAGCAATTCTTAAAACTCGTGTGCCATATAAATGTTTCTATGTAATGAATGAAGAAAATCACCTATATTCACTCATTTATCATGCGATTTTTCAAAAACCTGAGCTAAGTAGCGAATATCAGCAACGGCTTTCAGACATGATTGGTAAAGGAGCTATGACTGAATATCAATTAATCGACATGCTAGAAGCATATATGCGTAAGAAAGGATATAATTATGTATTCGCCAGAGATTTTTATGTACGAACTCGTATGTGCATGCACGATAAATCGCTTCTGAAATTTACATGGGCAGAACGCTGGCCACATATTAAGTTTGATACTCGGATTAGTATCATTGATTTTCTAGTAAAAATAAAACACTCATTAAAAATATAAGATGATTTTTGATAAAATACAGGAACATACCATACAGATATATGAATTGAGAAACAAACAGTATGAGATTCACGATGTACCAGCCCGCTCCTTGCTTGTTGGAGAACGTTTCGACTTATTTGCTAAGCTTTTTTATATAAAAAACCGAAAAACTAATCACGATTTAGCAATTGAAGTATACAATAATCATATCAAAGCTTTTAATCCCGATCTGAAAGAACCAGGCAGAATAGATAAAAGTGGATACGATGATTTCATAAATACTTTCGATAAACTTATCGATGATCTTGGGACCAACGGATTTAATCCCAATAAGTCTCTCATACCCGTGGATGAAAATGGGATTTTACTTGATGGCGCTCATCGGGTATGCGCTTTGGCATATGTAGATAAAACTGTGCGTATAGTGCATTTTAAGGGAGTTCAAAGTAAAGGAAAATTCAACTATGAATATTTCTTAAAACGTGGATTAAGTTGGAAAATAGCAGATATAATTGCACATGAAATGGTATTGTGGTGTCCCAATATGTTAATCGCTTGTCTTTGGCCTAGAATGGGAGGAGCAAAAGTCAAGCAAGAAACATTGAATATCCTTAATCATCATTACCCACTTTGCTACACCAAGACTATTAACACGAACCTTGAGTCTTTTGTAAATTTTATTGCTAAAGTGTATAAAGATCAGAATTGGATAGGTAATGCTGATAATAATTTCGCAGGAGCAAGATCTAAAGCTCTAAACTGTTACGGTTCTAACAGGCAAATAACCTTTGCACTCTTTGAAGCAGACGATCTTAATGCTGTCATCAATTTAAAAAATAAGATTCGTCAACATTTGCAAAGTGAGAAACATTCTATTCACATAACAGATAATGTGCATGAAACCAAAGAAATCTCTAATATTGTGTTTAATGCAACAGAATTAGCTTTGTGGAATAAGGTTAACAATAGCTATTTACAACAAATCAAAGATATGCTAAATGAAAAAGTGTACTACTTCAAGCATGTTACGCTAATTAATTGGAAAGTAACTATAGCAGCAATAATGAATAAGATAAGAAATAATTTCATTATATTTTTAAAATAATGAAAAAACGCATTTTCATAGCCATACAATATTTGGAAATCGGAGGAGCCGAACGTGCTTTAATAGGTTTGTTAAGCTCTTTGGACTATACAAAATATGAGGTAGACCTTTTTGTTTACCGACACTCAGGGGAATTTATGAAATTCATTCCAGATGAAGTAAATTTATTGCCGGAAATAAAAAAATATACAACGCTATCAAGACCTATAAAAGAGATAGTAAAAGAAGGGTATATTGATATTGCTATAGGGAGAGTTTTAGCTCACCTGAAGAATAAAATTTTTAATAAAAGACATCAAATTAAAGACAGTATAGCAATTTATCAATATGTAGCGTCGTATACGACTCCATTTATGCCTTCATTTTATAAACGAGGTGAATATGATCTGGCTATCAGTTTTTTGATACCACATAACATTGTTAGAGAAAAGGTTCTTGCCAAACAATATTGGGCATGGATCCATACGGATTATTCGTATGTAGATATTGATGTGAATTATGAACTTCCGGTATGGAGTGCTTATGATAAAATTATTTCAATTTCGGAAGATGTTACCAAAGGTTTTCTCAGTAAGTTTCCAGCACTTAGTCCAAAGATTACAATCATCGAAAATATCTTGTCGGAAAACTTTGTCAAGGAACAGGCTGAGGAAAAAGTTGATTTATCTTTTCTTCCCTCTGATAGCATAAAATTCTGTACCGTAGCTCGTTTTTCATACCCCAAAGCTATTGACAGAGCTGTATATATCTGCAAAGAACTGATTGATAAAGGATTGAACATTTATTGGTACATAATCGGTTATGGTAGTGACGAAACAATGATCAGAGAAAAAATCAAGGAGACTCAAATGGAAAAACGGTTTGTCTTGATTGGCAAAAAAGAAAATCCATATCCATACGTAAAAGCAACTGATTTTTATATTCAACCTTCCCGATACGAAGGCAAAGCAGTAACTGTAAGGGAAGCACAGATTTTGGAAAAACCTGTCGTTATAACCAATTATCCTACTGCAAAAAGCCAATTAAACGATGGTATTGATGGTGTAATTGTACCCGATTCAATCGAAGGAGCAGCTGATGGAATTGAAGTTTTTCTTAAAGATAAAGACAAGCAAAACCGTATTATAGCTTATCTGGAAGCTCATCACTATGGGAATGAATTTGAGGCAAAGAAAATTGATAAACTCTTGAATGAATGATAAAATTAATTAGCCTACTGATTTATAATATAATGCGTATATTCGTCCTTAAACTGATTCATCCTAATCGGTTTAATGTACATCTGATACAACGCATCAGCCCATCGGCTTCACTGATTATATCCGGAAAAGGGAAATTTAACATTGGGTATAATACAGAAATAAGCAAGGGATGTGACTTCGAAGCTCATGGCGATGGAGTTATCTCAATAGGAACTGGAACATACTTCAATAGATACTGTATGATTAGTGCACAACGTTCGGTCACGATTGGTAATCACTGTATGTTTGGTCCCGGAGTGAAAATATTCGATAACAATCACAAATTCTCAAAAGAGAAAGGAGTATCAAGTCAATTAAAATGTGATGATATCCATATAGGGAACAGATGTTGGATTGCATCAGATGCAATTATATTAAAGGGAACTTATATAGGCGACAACTGTGTAATTGGTGCCGGCTGCATTGTTTCAGGTAACATTCCAGCAGGCACTTTGGTAAAACATAAGTCCGATTTAGAGCTAATATCAATGAAATAGTTATCCTTTACTTTCATCAGGATAAAGCATTTGATAGCCTCATTGAGGAGAACTTAACTTTATTAAAGTGCTGAAAATATTTTTATACATGGCTTCATCTAGTTTTTAATTTATATCTTTGGTAGATATAACGTATTACATATCTCCAACAGTCTGCATAGCCGTCTAGCAAAATCTCACGACAAACTGAAGATAAGAGGAAATATGCCTACGTTACAATCGCCTCACAAAGGTGAATATATCGCCCCACTTAGGTGAAACGAACATTTCATATCAGTCAGGCGAAAGTTTCACAAGGGTGAAAAGATACCTATAAAACTATATGAAACATGCCAATTCTATTTGATTTTTATGTTTCCCCATCCGATTCGGGAAAAGGAGAAAAAGAAAAATACCATGCACGGGTGGTAAGAAGCCATACCGTACAAATAGATGATATAGTAAACAACATCAGCAAGCGTTGTACGCTCTCTAAAGGGGATATCCGGGCAGTACTGGACGAACTGGGAGATGAATTAGTATATAACTTATGTGAAGGGAACCGTGTTTACCTGCCGGGTATAGGTTATTTCTACCTCTCGCTCTCGGCTCCCAAGGATGCGGATCCCAAGACCACCCGTTCACAGAGTATCGGGATAAAAGCTGTAGAATTCAGGGCAGACAGCATCCTGAAGAATGGTCTGGAGAACCATGCCCGATTTGAAAGAAGCGACATCAAGATACACTCATCCAGGCTGGACATCTACGAAATAGATGCCTTGCTGGTAGACTATTTTTATAAGAACGAGTTTCTGACAAGAACCAAGTTTGAAAAACTCTGTGGCTTTACGAAAACAACAGCCCAACGGCATTTACAAAGACTAATGGACGAAGGCAGACTGGTTAATGTCAACACACGGCACAATCCGATATACAAGCCCGCAAAAGGCTTCTACGGGAATGTGTGAAAATATTCTATAATATGATACCTAAAATAATACATTATTGCTGGTTTGGCGGAAAAGAGAAGCCGGAAGAGGTAAAACGCCTGATAGGTACATGGAAGAAATACTGCAAAGGATATGTTATCAAAGAATGGAACGAAAGCAATTTTGACATCAACCAATGTGCATATTGCCGGGATGCCTATCAGCATAAGAAATGGGCGTTTGTAAGCGATGTTGCAAGACTATGGGCACTTTATCACGAAGGAGGTATCTATATGGATACGGATGTGGAAGTGCTACGTCCGCTGGATGATTTACTGGAGCACAAGGCTTTTTTGGGATTTGAAGGTACACAATGGATAGCGACCAACATCATGGGAGCAGAACCGGAAAATGAACTGATCGGGAAATTCCTGAATTCATACCAGCAGAGAGAGTTCATCAAAGCAGACGGAAGTCTGGATCAAACAACGAATGTAGAAGAATGGACCCGAATGCTTACTCGTTCATACGGACTTATCCTGAATGGAGAGAAACAGCAAATCTGCGATTTCACGGTATATCCTTCGGAGTATTTTACCCCTTACGACTACCTGAATGGAAAAATCACCCAAACACCACAGACTTACACCATACACTGGTTCAGCCAATCGTGGATAGGCAACGCCAAATGGCGCACTAAATTATCACAACTATTCCATCGGCTGATTGGGACAAAAATGAAATAAAACAGAATAAATAAATGAAGACACTTACCATATTTACCCCTGCATATAACCGGGCTCACACTTTAGGCAGAACGTACGAAAGCCTGCTCCGTCAGACTTGTGATGATTTTGAATGGCTGATAGTGGATGACGGTTCCAAAGACTCTACCAAAGAGCTTGTAGAAGAATGGATACAGGAGAATAAAATAAGTATCCGATATATCTATCAGCAAAATCAGGGTATGCACGGTGCTCATAATACCGCATACCGGAATATAAGTACCGAACTGAATACCTGTATCGATTCGGATGATTACATGCCTAATGATGCTGTGGAAACAATTGTCAATTTTTGGAAAGCCAACGGTTCTGACAAATATGCAGGCATTATCGGACTGGATTTTACTGAGAATGGAAACATTATCGGAACTTCTTTCCCGAAAGAGATGAAAGAAACCACATTAAGCGGTTTTTATGCCAAAGGTGGAAAAGGTGACAAAAAGCTGGTGTACAGAACTGAAATTATCAAACAATATCCGGAATATCCGATATTTGAAGGAGAGAAGTATGTTGGCCTAGCTTACAAATATATGTTAATAGATCAAGACTATTCTCTGCTCACTTTAAATAAACCACTTGTCGTTGTAGAATATCAGCAAGATGGATCTAGCATGAACATGTACCGACAATATTGGAATAATCCCAAAGGATTTGCTTTCTATCGAAAAACAGAAATGGTTACAACTCAGAGTCTTATAAGAAGATTTAAAGTATGTATTCATTATGTATCCAGTTCATTTATAGCAAAGAATTATACATTTATAGAAGAATCCCCATGTAAATTCTTAACATTTTGTGCAATACCATTCGGATTTTGCTTATATAAATACATACAAAAACAAGTGGTTAAAAATAAACTCTTTAAAATATGAACAAAGAAATAAAAAAAGATTTATATAGATATATTGGGGAAGATTGTAACAAAATTATCTGTCAATTACGATATTTCCTGTTCACTCCAGGGTTTCAATATATCTATTTTTTTCGTAAAGCAGCTGCCGCATCAAAATTAACCCGGCTATTCTGGCTGATAGGTTTACGTTTTTGTATGTTTAAAACAGGAATACAAATACCATATACAACAAAAATCGGCCCCGGATTCAGAATAGTACATTTTGGCAGCATTGTCGTTAACCCTCAAGCCATTATTGGCAAAAACTTCAATATTTCGCAAGGAGCACTTATCGGAAATTCATCAGGGAAAAATAAAGGAGTACCGATAATAGGGGATAATGTCTGCGTCAATGCTAATGCTATAATAATTGGAGGAGTTAAAATAGGGAATAATGTCTTAATTGCTCCTGGGGCATTTGTCAATTTTGATGTTCCTGATAATTCTATAGTCATAGGAAATCCCGGAAAAATAATTTCAAGAGATCAATCTCCAACTGATAAATATATAGTCTATTCATTAAAATGAAAATTTTACAAATAATTACTTCATTAAGAATCGGTGGAGCAGAGAAACTAATTACAGACATGGTTCCTTTGTTTATCAAAGAAGATCATACCGTTGATGTATTGTTATTTGATGGTATAGAAACATCTTTCAAACAGCAATTACTAAACCAAAACATCAAAATCATATCTTTAGGTGTAAATACATTTGTTTATAATCCACTACTTATTTTTAAACTTATTCCTATTATCAAACAGTATGACATCGTACATACTCATAATACGGCTTGTCAATATTTTACAGCTTTAGCTAAATTAATATCTCATGCAAAAACAAAGCTAGTAACTACAGAACATAGCTCAAATAACAGACGACGATCTATTCCATTTTTTAGATTTATCGATAAACTAATTTATCATCAATATGATGCTATCATTCCAATATCCCAACAAGCTTGTGACAATCTAAAAAAAAGTATTGGAAACCTACCTACTATTCATATTATACCTAATGGTATTTCAGTAAAATCATACGCACAAGCAAACGCACTTAACAGAAAAGACATCTCATTATCTGAATCAAACTTTTTAATAACAATGGTTGCAGGGTTCAGGACAGCAAAAGATCAAGATACGATTATTCGCTCACTTAAATATCTTCCCTCAACATGTAAATTACTTTTAGTAGGTGATGGAGAACGTAGAAAAATATTGGAAGATTTAGCTATATCCGAAAATATCAAAGATCGTGTCATTTTTTTAGGGATTCGTTCTGACATTCCTGCAATACTTAAAACATCAGACTTAGTAATAATGTCTTCTCATTGGGAAGGACTTTCCTTATCAAGCTTAGAAGGAATGAGTTCAGGCAAACCTTTTATAGCCAGTGATGTAGATGGATTACATGAAATAGTAAACGGGTATGGAATACTTTTTACTGAAGGTAATGATAAAGCTTTAAGTGAAATAATTATTAAGTTAATGTCAGATAAAACTTTATACACAAATATTGCCCAAAAATGTCAAAAAAGAGCAGAAGAATTTGACATTGAAAAAACGGCCAGCAGCTATTTAGCTATTTATCAAAACACATTATAATAGTAACCATTTTATTTCTCGCCTTGGCACGCATGCTTCCCAAACATTCCTTTGCGCCATAACCTTTAAGAACAACGATTATGGCAAAAGAAGATATGGTATTAATCGACCCCATTCACTCACCCTTATACAACAAGAAACAGATACGAAGAAACACAAAGTATATCCTAATATAACGGGATGGGTGCAGATAAACGATAGAAATGCCATCATTGGGACAAAGAAATTTGAATATGAAGTAGGTATGTAGATTATTGTTCTTTCTGGTTAGACTTGAAAATAGTCTTTCTGACAAATAAGAAAGTATTTATCCGAGAAAGGATTTCTCAGAAAGGACAGGCTACAATAGATTTTTTTAACAAAAAATTGATTACAATGAATATTTTAATGATTCTTTCAAGTCCTGATAAAACAGGATTAACAACTCATACTCTTGATCTGAGTAGTGCATTGACTCAATTGCAGCATAAGGTAACAGTTTTAACTTGCGTAGATGCTGTTCTTAATAAAGAGCAAGTTCACTTTCTTAGGCAGTTTAAGCAAAATGGCGTAAATGTAATTGTGAAGACTCGCAAAAATAGTAAATTTTCTAAATTATTAGTAACAATAGCTTTCTTAAAGGAAATTGTTACTAATAGATGGGATGTTATTCATGTTCAGTCTCCTTATTATTCATTCATGCCTTGGATATTGCACAGAAAATTTGTTTCTACCTTGCATGTAAATGATTTGATCCCATGTTTTTATTATAAGAATGCTACTCACCTAATAGCAATAAGTAAAGAGACTAAAAAATTTGCAAAGGATATTTTCGGCTATTCTGATGATGATATTACTATAGTTAATCATGGTGTATCTTTAAGATTTGCTTCTGAACTTACAGAGGAAGAGTCTGTAAAAGAGAAATTAAACTATAATATACCTACAGATAAAATATTGATTGGTCTGGTGGCTTCTATTGAAAAAAGAAAAGGTCACGACATCTTGCTTGAGGCAATATATAATTTGCCGGAATCTGTAAAAAGCAGGATTCATGTGATATTGGTTGGAAGTTCTAAAGATGGAAAAACAAATAGTTGGCTGCAAGGTTTGGTAGATAAATATGGAGAAAAAAGAGTAACATGTGTACCATATCAGGATCCAACCATTTTTTATAAACTATTTGATATATTTGTTTTACCTTCACGCTTAGAAGGTTTTCCATTAGTTGTTATTGAAGCTATGTTGAGTAATTGTTGTGTAATACGTTCTAATACGGAAGGAGCATCTGAGCAAATTATTTCAGGAATAGATGGGTTTATTTTTGAAAATGAGAATATAAACCAATTGACCGGAATTTTAAAGCAAGTTATTATAGATGATTCTTTAAGAAGAAAAGTTGCTAAAGCCGGAAAAATTAAAGCTTTATCTCTTTTTACAAATGAAACGATGGCTAAGAATACCATAAAGGTTTATAATAAAATTATTTGAGTTTCACAAGTGTAAGTTTCCAATTTTAGGGTGTCACCTTTTAGACGGGTGCCAGCAGGCACCCGT
>ERZ773130.2595-NODE-2595-length-13328-cov-5.086567_pt1 | contig 13328 bp, 18 predicted proteins | sample MGYA00511919_ERZ773130 | MGnify/ENA primary metagenome ERZ773130 (study PRJEB29015, sample SAMEA2737851) | human gut metagenome | biome: human gut; feature: human-associated habitat; material: faeces | place: China | collected 2012 ...
ATTATTTAAATATAATAATAGTATTTCTAAAGAAACTGTCCTATATAATAACCCTCTTATTCCTTTTAGAATCAGTTTTACTAAAAAAGAAGAAATTAAACTAAAACAAGTTGCTTATCAAGAAGATAAGACTTTAAAAAAGATAAAAAAACTAGCTGTTGATAAATTAAAACAAAGAATAGGTAATGATATTAAAATATTATCAATAAATGTTTTGAAAAAAAAGGCAAGTGCTGATAAAATAGAAGTAGAATTGTTTTTCAAAGTAGAAGAAGATATAACTAGTTATGAATCACTAGAAAATATTGATATTACTTTAGAAAATCAGAAAGAATGAGGTACTTGTTATGTTAAATAGTCTTGGAAATTCTATTGAAAATGTCTTAGAATTTAGCTTACCAATGGTTATTTTATCAGTAATAATTGCTGTATCATTAAGAATTGCTGATATTATTAAAAATAAAAGAAAGACAGTCTTATATAAAGAAGTTTTAGCTCTGTTCTTTATGATTTATATTCTTTGTCTCTTTCAAGTAGTTACCTTTCAAGATACTACATCAGTTACAGGAAATAATTTAATACCTTTTAAAGAAATATTTAGATACTCACTTGGTAGTAGATTATTTATTAAGAATGTTTTAGGTAATGTAGTAATGTTTATACCTTATGGTTTCTTTTGTAGTTATATATTAAAAGAAAATAGATATCTTCCTATTTTAGTTCTTACTTTAATTGCTTCAGTTTCAATAGAAACAACGCAATTAATGATAGGTAGAGTATTTGATATAGATGATATAATGTTAAATACTGTAGGTGGAATGATTGGATTTTACATCTATATCTTGTTCTTAAAAGTAAGAGAGTTTTATAAACCATTACTATCCAAAGAGTGGATGCTAAATATAATAGCAATATTATTATTAATTGGCTTTATTAAGATAATACTTTAATGCATAGAAAAGTTTCTATGTGTTTTTTTAGTGAAATTAATTGTTAGTGATGACAATTTGTGATAAATTTGTTAAACTTATGGTGGTGATGAACTTTGAAAAAAATTGGAATTTATAACGAAAGTGGGGAAGATGTCCCTTATCTAACAACTGTTAAAAAAGTAATTAAAAAAGCAATGGAGATGGAAAAGATTGATGCTGAATTAAATATTATCATAGTAGATGATGACTATATCTGGAAGTTAAATAGAGATTATAGACATATTGATAGACCAACAGATGTAATAACTTTTGCTTTAGAAGATGATGATATTTGTAAATTACCAGAAGGTAAAAGAGTCCTTGGTGATGTTTATATCAGTATTGATACTGCTAAAAGACAAGCTGAATCATATGGACATGGTTTGGAAAGAGAAATTTGTTTTTTAGCTGTTCATGGTTTTTATCATTTATTAGGTTATGATCATCAAACAGAAAGTGATGCTAAAATAATGTTTGCCAAACAAGAGGAGGTCTTAGAAAGATATGGAATTAAAAGGGAAAAATAGAAAATTTGGTCTTAAAAGAATAATAAATGCTACTAAAAACTCTATAGCTGGTTTAGTATCTGCTTATACCTCAGAACCTAGTTTAATGGTACTTTTCTTAGTTTCTATTTGTTTTATCATTTTAGGAATTATATTTGAGATAACTATTTTAGAATGGATTGCTGTTATAATTTGTATAGGATCATGTTCGGCTGCTGAACTATTAAATACGGCAATTGAAAATGTTGTAGACCTTGTTACTAAAGAGTTTCATCCTCTTGCCAAAGTAGCCAAGGATACAGCAAGTGCTGCGGAATTTGTCTTCGTTATGATGACTGTTTGTATCTTAGCAATTATTTATATACCAAGAATAGTGGAGATGTTTTAAATGAAAAAATGTGGATTTGTAACAATTATGGGTAGACCTAATGTCGGAAAAAGTACACTACTAAATGGTCTTTTAAATATTCATTTAGCTATAACAACTGATAAAGCAGGAACAACTAGAAATAGTATTGAAGGAATTTATCAAGATGATGAAGCCCAAATAGTATTTATTGATACACCAGGTATTCATAAACCAATTCATAAATTAGGAAATGTCTTAAATAAAACAGCTTATCAAAATATGGACCAAGCAGATATTATTTTATTTATGATAGATGCTAAGACTGGGTTTGGTAAGGGTGATCAGTTTATACTAAATAAAATAAAAGAGATTGAAGATGTACCTGTTTTTCTATTATTAAATAAAGTAGATAGTATAGCCAAAGAAACATTATTTAAAACAATAGATAAAGCGACTAAAGACTTTGATTTTGCGGAAGTTATTCCCATATCAGCTTTAGAAAAGGATGGACTAGATGATTTAGTTACTACTTTAAAAAAATATTTAATAGATAGTGAACCAATCTTTGAAGATGATGCTTTAACTAATGTTTCTACTAAGTTTATTTTAGCAGAGTTTGTAAGAGAAAAAGCAATGCAATTAACTAAAGAAGAAGTTCCTCATGCGATAACTTGTTATACCGAGAAATATGAAGAAGATGATAACTTAATTAGAGTCCAAGTCTTAATTGTAGTAGATAGATTATCGCTTAAGAAAATTATCATTGGTAAAAATGGTAGTATGCTTAAGAAAATAGGAACAGCGGCAAGATATGAAATGGAAAAGTTTATGGGTAAAAAAGTTTATCTAGAAACATATGTAAAAGTAATAGAAAACTGGAAGGAAGAAGAAAAATATTTAAAAGAATTTGGTTTTGAAAATGAATAAAAAATGTTTCTTTCTATCATATTAGTAGTAGGTGATAAAATGGATGAATTAATATGGAAATTATTTAAAGAAACAGGGGATGTTAGGTATTTTCTTCTTAATAAGAAGATAAGGGAAAGTGATAAGGATGAAGATAGTAGACGTGAAAGGAATCATCTTAAGTGAAGTAAACTATAGTGATTCTAGTAAAATACTAAACGTTTTGACTGAAGAATATGGTCTTATCAGCATCTTATCTAAAGGATGTCGTAATTTGAAAAGTAAACTAAGAGGAACTAGTAGAAAACTCCTTTATGGAACTTTTCATTTTTATTACCGAGAAAATGGTGTTTCGACAATATCTAGTATAGATGTGATTAATGCTTATCCTAAGATAATGACTGATTTAGCAAGCCTATGTTATGCCTCCTTTATTTTAGATTTAACTTATCAAGTAGTAAGACAAAGTGAGGCAAAAGAAATTATGTCTTTACTAATTAATGCCCTTGATAAGATAGAACAGGGGCTAAATAAAGAGACTATTACTAATATTATTCAGTTAAAGTATCTAACTTATTTAGGAGTAGAACCAATTTTAGATGGGTGTGTATCGTGTGGTGATAAAACAAATATTGTAGGATTAGATGCTACTTTAGGAGGCTTTGTTTGTGCTAATTGTTATCAAAATAGAGGATATAATAGTTCTAAAGCGATTAAATTAATAAGAATGTATTCCCTACTAGATATTAGTAAGATAACTAAAATAGAAGTAGCAGATGAAACTAACTTAGAAATATATAAATTTTTAGAAGAATATTATGATAGATATACCGGTATATATTTAAAGAGTAGAAAAATGTTAAATAAAACATTAAGTTTGTTAAAGGAGTAGTTTATGAAGAGTCGTTTAAAGAATTATATAATTATTTCCCTATTTGCTTTTATCTTAATAGCTACTGCTGTTTTGTTTAAAGCAACGATGAAAGAAGATTTATTACTTTACTACTTATTAATATCTATTAAAAATAACATCTTATTATCAGTTGCTACTTTACTATCTTTCCTAGGAAGTATTAAAGGCTTAATAGTAGTATCTTTCTTTTTAGTTTTTATTTTAAAATCAAATAAACAAAGAATCTTTCTTTTTCTAGACCTAATTGGTAGTGGATTAATTATTAATATTACTAAAAATATATTTTTAAGAGAAAGACCAATTATCGGTCAAAACTTATTAGCAGATTATAGTTTTCCTTCAGGACATACCTTTATAGCTATAACTTTCTATGGATTTTTACTCTACCTTGTAATGAAAGATAAAGAATCTAACTATAAGAAACTAAAAGAAGGAGTACTCTTATTCTTAATAATAACTATTCCGTTAAGTAGATTAATATTAGGTGTACACTATCTTACCGATGTATTAGGTGGTATTACTTTAGGACTAGCTTATTTATTCTTTCTTATTATCATGTATGAAAGTAATTTTCTAAAAGATAAAGAGGATGAGACAAAACTCACCTTTTCCTTTAAATATGCTTTTGAAGGGATTATTACTACTATTAAAGAAGAAAGAAATATGTTTATTCATTTTCTTATCGCAATAATAGTAGTTATTACTGGCGTTTATGTAAGGCTATCACTAAATGAATGGCTTATCTGTTTATTATTATTTGCCTTAGTATTTAGTCTAGAACTGATTAATACAGCGATTGAAAATACAGTTGACTTAGTAACAACTAAGAAGAATAAGAAAGCAAAACTTGCCAAAGATGCAGCAGCAGGAGCAGTTTTGATAGCAGCTATTTTTGCAAGTATTATAGGTATAATCATTTTCTTACCAAAATTTTTTTAGGAGGTAGCAATGAAGATTGGAATAATGGGTGGTAGTTATAATGGAACGGGAGAGATAACTACTAAAGTTTATGAAATAGCAAAGACTCTATCTAAGTATGATAACTTTGTAATGGGACCAAATGAAACTGGTCTATTAAGGAAAGTAAAAGATGTTTTATTTGAAAATAATAAAAATATTACTATTTATGGACTAGATACCAATGAGTTTAAAGAAGTAAGAGGTACTACTAAATATAAAGTTAAAACAGTAACTGATAGAATTGCTAACTTGTATAATGAAAGTGACCTAATCATCTTTTTACCAGGAGGAGTAGGAACAAGAGCCGAGTTTTATACGATGTTAGATAGTAAAATGGAACTAAAATGTGACAAGAAGATATATCTATATAATGAGTTTGGTGACTTTGACCTACTACTTCAGGAACTTAAAAGTTTAAAAGAAAATAATTATATAAGTAAAGATGAAGACTTATCTTGTTACTTTAAGATAATTTCATCTTGTGAAGAAATTGAAAAACTACTATAATATATAAGAAAGAAAAGAGGAAGTTTATGGAAAAATTAACTATGGAAAAGCTAGTAGCTTTTTGTAAACAATATGGATATGTATTCCAAGGAAGTGAAATTTATGGTGGACTTGCTAATACTTGGGATTATGGTTCCCTAGGAGTTTTACTTAAAAATAATATTAAGAATGCTTGGATGAAGAAATTTATTCAAGAAGATATAAACTGTGTAGGACTAGATAGTGCAATACTAATGAATCCAAAGACTTGGGAAGCATCAGGTCATATAGCTACATTCTCAGATCCTTTAATCGACTGTAAGAAATGTAAGACTAGACATCGTGCGGATAAACTAGTAGAAGCTGATGGAGTAGAAGATGCTGGAGGAATGAATCATGAAGAATTAATGGACTATATCAAGGAACATAATATAACTTGTCCTAACTGTGGAGCATTAGACTACACTGATATAAGAGAATTTAATTTGATGTTTAAAACATTCCAAGGAGTAACAGAAGATGCTAAAAATACTGTCTACTTAAGACCAGAAACAGCTCAAGGAATATTTGTTGATTTTCTAAATGTTCAAAGAAGTATGCGACTTAAAGTTCCATTTGGTATTGGTCAGGTAGGTAAAAGCTTTAGAAATGAAATAACACCGGGTAACTTTATTTTCCGTGTTAGAGAATTTGAACAGATGGAAATGGAATTTTTCTGTAAGCCAGGGGATGAGTTAAAATGGCATCAATATTATAAAGACTATTGTTATAACTTCCTATTATCATTAGGAATTAAAAAGGAAAACTTAAGATTAAGAGATCATTCAAAAGAAGAATTATCTTTCTATAGTAATGCTACTACTGATATTGAATATAAATTTCCATTTGGCTTTGGTGAGTTATGGGGAATAGCTTCTCGTACTGATTATGATTTAACACAGCATCAAAAAGTATCAGGAGTTAGTCAGGCTTATTTAGACCCAGAAACTAATGAAAAGTTTATTCCTTATGTAATTGAACCTAGTGTTGGAGTGGATAGAATGTTCTTAACAGTATTATGTGATGCTTATGAAGAAGAGACGCTTGATAATAATGAAACAAGAGAAGTATTACACCTTCATCCATATTTAGCACCATATAAAGTAGCAGTATTGCCACTTGCTAAGAAGTATCATAGTGAAAAAGCTCATGAAGTATGGAAAAATCTTGCTAGTAAATTCTCTTGTAGTTATGATGAAGCAGGAAGTATTGGAAAAAGATATAGAAGATGTGATGCTATTGGTACACCATTTGCTATTACTATAGATGATGAAACTATTAATAATAATACCGTAACCGTAAGAGATAGAGATACGATGGAACAAGTAGTAGTAAAACTAGATGAGTTAGAAGATTATATTAAGGAAAGAGTAGAATTTTAATGAAACCAGTAATTGGGATACTTACACGATATGATGTAAATCAAAAAGGTAGTTGTTTAAACTATGTTTTTGATAGTACAAGAACAGCTATTTTAAAGATGGGAGGTTTTTATACAATAAGAAAGTTATAAAAAAGTTTTAAGCAGTTTTGTATAGGATTACAGTGGCATCCAGAGTTGATGCTAGATACTGATATAAACTCTTTAAAAATATTTAAATACTTTATAGAAGAAGCTAGTAAACATAATAAAGATATAGAGGTGGTTAGTCTATGATAGATAAAGTAAAAGGAGTAGTAATAGAACCAAATGGAATAGCTCATTCTTTTGGAAAATGTAGAATGGTTTTAAATACTACAGCTGATGAAGCACATGATCCTAGTTTTAAAAGAGAGATATTACCTAAAGAATGGTTTAAAAACTATGGATATGATTATAAACAAGATGAAACTCTTTTTAGTCAAATACCAGAAATGACTAAGTATGGTTTTTCTTTCGTTATAAATCATAGTTCAGTTAATCCAAGAGGAACTAATTATTATTGTTATAGTATTCAAATTGCAAAAGAATCAATACCAAATATTAAGAACTATTTTAAAAATATATATCCTATTATTAAAGAAGTACAAGATGTACCAGAGCCATGTTATGTTGAAGGAATGATTTATGAAAATGGGTGTGAAGCACTTGAAGATATAATATATGATGTGGATGAGTTTTATGAAGAATTAGGTTTTTCTAAACAAGATGCTAAAGGAAGAATAAGATAGGGGTGATATTGTTGAGCGATGAGTCAATAAAAATAGATAAAGTAAAAGGAGTATTAATAGAACCAAATGGAATAGCTCACTCTTTTGGACATTGTTTAATGATTCCAAATGAGATAGAAATAACTCATGAAAGACATGAATCATGTTTTAAGAATGAAATATTAGCTAGTGATTGGTTTAAAAATAATAATGTTAAGTATGATTATAATCATTATTACTATTCTCAAATAGATACATTAACAAGTCAAGGATTTTCCCTTGTTCAAAATAGTAGTTGTACAACTGATAGAGGAAATCGTTCTATTTCCTATATAGTAGCACTTAGTAAAGAGTCACTTTCTAATCAAGAAGAGTATATAAAAAGTATTTATCCACAAATTAATAAAATAATAACTAATGAAGAAAAAGCATATTTTGAATTAGCACTATATAGTGAAGGGATACCTTTAATAGATATGTTAGCAGAGTCAATTGAAGAATTAGATGAATTTTATGAAAAAATAGGATTAGATATAGAAAAAACAGGAAAAATAGCAAAAAGTATTTGACTTTTGTTATTTTTTTGCATATAATATTAGCAGTTAAAGAAAAGGAAAGCGATGTTTATCCACCTGATTGCTAAATAGCGATAGGTAAAAAGCCAAAATTATAATTTAATAATATGGTTTTTTAAGTGGGTAAATGTTTATCCACTTTTCTTAATTTATGGAGGTGTTAATTATCGCAAAAGACAAGAATAGTCTAATGATTAATGATGAGATTAGAGCCAAGGAAGTATTAGTTATTGGACCAAATGGAGAACAAGTTGGGATTAAATCAATTCAAGATGCTAGGACACTTGCAAATTATGCTAATCTTGATTTAGTACTAATGAATCCAAATGGTAATCCCCCTGTATGTAAGGTAATGGATTATAACAAGTACCGTTATGAAAGACAAAAGAAAGAAAAAGATGCCTTAAAGAAACAAAGAGCTAGTCAAGCAGAATTAAAAGAGTTTCGTTTATCACCTGTAATAGATGTAGGTGACTTTGAAACAAAATTAAGAAATGCTATTAAATACCTTAAAAAAGGTGATAAGGTTAAGCTTAGTATTCGTTTTAAAGGTAGACAAATGGCACATACAGAACTTGGTAAAGAAGTCTTAGATCGTTTTGCAGAAAAAGCAAGTGAATATGCTGAAGTAGCAGAACAAGCAAAATTAGACGGTCGTAACATGACGATGATGTTAGTACCAAAAAAAGATAAGTAGGAGGAATAAAATTATGCCAAAGATTAAAACACATAAGGGAACAGCAAAAGTAATCAAAAAACGTAAAAATGATATTAAAATAGGACGTCCAGGAAGTCGTCATAATACTGGTTATAAACCAACTAGTGCAAATCGTAAGAATAGAAAAGGATCTAACTTAAGTAAAGCAGATCAAAATCGTTTAAAGAATGTTCTTTAAAATGAGATGAAGGAGGAGAAAGTATGGCAAGAGTAAAGAATGGAGCAACTACAAAAGCTCGTCATAAAAAAGTATTAAAACAAGCAAAAGGATATTTTGGAAGTAAGCATAGATTATATAAGACTGCAAAAGAACAATTAATGCATTCAGGACAATATGCTTTCCGTGATAGAAAACAAAAGAAAAGAGAATTCAGAAAATTATGGATTACTCGTATCAATGCTGCATGTCGTCTAAACGATATCAGTTATTCAAAATTCATTAATGGATTAACTAAAAACGGTATAGAAATTAACCGTAAGATGTTATCAGAAATAGCTATTAATGATCCTAAAGCATTTACTGAATTAGTTAGTGTTGCTAAAGGAGAAAAGAAAGTAGCTAAAGCTTCAAAGCCAGCTAAGAAAGAAGAAACTAAAGCTGAAGTTAAAAGTGAAGAAAAAGATTATAGCAAAATGACAGTTGCTGAATTAAAAGAAATAGCAAAAGAAAAATCTATTAATGTAACAGGACTTAAAAAAGCTGAAATCATTGAATTATTAAACAAATAAACATATTTTGGAATTAGATTATCTAGTGCCAGTGATGGTGGTAATCTTTAGAACAAAATAGAAGATATAAAAACGAAAAGGAGAAAAATATATGACAGTTGTATCAATGAATTATTTATTAGAAGCTGGTGTTCATTTTGGACATCAAAAAAGAAGATGGAATCCTAAGATGAAGGAATACATCTATACTACTAGAGATGATATTTATATTATCGATTTACAAAAAACAGCTAGAGCTATTGAAAAAGCTTATGCAGCATTACAAGAAATAGCAGAAAATGGTGGAAAGGTTTTATTTGTAGGTACTAAAAAGCAAGCTCAAGAAGCAGCTGAAGAAAATGCTACTCGTACAAATATGTATTTCATCAATGAACGTTGGTTAGGTGGTACTTTAACAAACTTTAAAACTATCAAATCAAGAATAAGAAGAATGGAAGAAATCGAAAAGATGGAAACAGATGGAACATTTGATTTACTTCCTAAGAAAGAAGTAGCAGGACTTAAGAAAGAATATGAGAAGTTAAATAAAAACTTACGTGGTATTCGTGATATGAAGAAAGTACCTGATGCTTTAATTATCGTAGATCCAAGAAAAGAAGAAATAGCTATTAAAGAAGCAAGAATTTTAGGAATACCTGTATTTGGTATCGTAGACACTAACTGTGATCCAGATATGGTTGATTATGTTATTCCTGGAAATGATGATGCAGTTCGTGCTGTAAAATTAGTTATTGGAGCTTTAACTAACGCTATAGCAGTAGCTAATGGAAATGAAGTAATTGATTACACTACTGAAGAAGATAAAGCAAAAGATGCTAAGAGAAAAGAAAGAGCAGCTGAAAAAGCTTCTAAAGTAGAGAAAAAAGAAGAAACTAAAGAAAAAGAAGAAAAGAAAGAAACTGTTGATTATGATAAAATGACAGTTGCTGAATTAAAAGAAATAGCAAAAGAAAAAGGTATTTCTGTAACAGGTCTTAAGAAAGCTGAAATTATTGAAAAGTTAGCAGCTTAATAATCAATTATTTATAAAGAAAGAGGAATAATTATGTTTAAAGCAAGTGATGTAAAAGAATTAAGAGATAAAACAGGGGCTGGAATGCTTGACTGTAAGAAAGCTCTAGAAGCTACTAATGGAAATATGAATGAAGCTATTGACTGGTTAAGAGAAAAAGGAATCAGTAAAGCTGAAAAGAAAGCTAGTCGTGTTGCTGCTGAAGGACTTTGTAAAATAGTAACAGATGGTAATAAAGCAGTTATCCTAGAAGTTAACTCTGAAACTGACTTTGTTGCTAAGAATGAAGAATTTACAAACTTTGTTGATTATTTAGCTAATACTATTTTAGCTAATAACTTAAAAACTCATGAAGAAGTATTATCATTTGATGATAATGGAGAAACAATTGAAGCTAAGTTAGTTGCTCTAACTGCTAAGATTGGTGAAAAATTATCTTTCCGTCGTCATGAATTAGTAGAAAAAAATGACAATGAAGTATTTGGTAGTTACTTACATATGGGTGGAAAGATTGGTGCTTTAGTAGTACTTGCTGATACAAGTTCAGAAGTAGCAAAAGACGTTGCTATGCATGTAGCAGCTATGGCTCCAGTTTGTGCAACTCGTAGTGATGTACCAGCTGATATGGTTGATCATGAAAGTAAAGTAATTAAAGAACAAGTTATGAATGAAGGAAAACCAGCTGATATAGCAGAAAAAATGGTTACTGGAAGACTTAACAAATTCTATAAAGAAATTTGTCTTGAAGAACAAGAATTCATTAAAGATTCTAGTGTAAACGTAGGTACATTCGTTAAGAATAATGGTGGATCAATCGTTTCAATGATTCGTTATGCTGTAGGTGAAGGTATTGAGAAAAAAGAAGAAAACTTTGCTGATGAAGTAATGAGTCAAATAAATAATACTAAATAGTAGTATTAAAAGAATCTATTAATAGTACTGATTAATAAAAATCAGTGCTATTTTAATATCAGGTCTAGTAATTATTTAAAAGATATGATATAATTTAGAACGTATTTTGGAGTGTGATGTAAATGAAAAAAAGAAATATAGCAATTATTGCTCACGTTGACCATGGTAAAACAACCCTTGTTGATGGTATTTTAAAGACATCAGGTATGTTTAGAGATAATGAAGACGTTAGCAATGTATCAATGGATTCAAATGCCATAGAAAAAGAACGTGGTATCACTATTCTTGCTAAGACTACTGCTCTTGACTATAAAGATTATCGTATTAATATCTTAGATACACCAGGACATGCTGACTTTGGTGGTGAGGTTGAACGTATTATGAATATGGTTGATGGAGTATTATTAGTAGTAGATGCTTATGAAGGAGCTATGCCTCAAACTAGATTCGTTTTAAAGAAAGCTTTAGAAGCAAAAGTAAAACCTATCGTTGTAATTAATAAAGTAGATAAGCCAAGTGCTCGTTGTTCTAAAGTAGTAGACGAAGTATTAGATTTATTTATCGAACTAGGTGCTGATGAAAACCAATTAGAATTTCCAGTTATCTATGCTAGTGCTTTAAATGAAACTTGTAGTTTATCAGATGATATTTCTACTCAAAAGCCTGGTTTTGAACCATTACTTGATTTAATTATTAGTGAAATACCAGCTCCTACTGGTGATAATACTAAGGATTTACAATTTCAACCAGCTTTACTTGACTACAATGAATTTGTAGGAAGAATTGGTATTGGTCGTGTTCATAATGGAGAGATTCATACAGGAGAGATGGTTAACTGTGTTAGATTAGATGGTACTACTAAAGCTTTCCGTATTCAAAAATTATTCGGTTACTATGGTTATAGTAGAGTAGAAATAGATCATGCAGAAGCAGGAGATATAGTAGCTATCGCTGGACTTGCTGATATATCAGTAGGAGAAACTATTTGTGAACAAGGAAAAGTTTTACCACTACCTGTTTTACATATAGATGAACCAACTCTACAAATGACATTTGGAGCTAACACATCACCATTTGTTGGCCGTGATGGTAAATTAGTAACTGCTCGTAAGATTGAAGAAAGACTATTAAAAGAAACGCAAAAAGATGTTAGTTTAAAAGTAGAAACAGCAACTAATGATAGTTTCTTAGTATCTGGTCGTGGTGAATTACATTTAGGTATCTTAATTGAAAATATGCGTCGTGAAGGCTTTGAACTTCAAGTTTCTAAACCTAAAGTAATTATTAAAGAAATAGATGGTGTTAAGTATGAGCCTTGGGAAGATTTACAAATTGAAATACCAGAAGATTGTGTTGGTTCTATTATTGAACAATTAGGACTACGTGGAGCAAATCTACAAAACATGGAAAACTTTGAAAATCAAGTAAGACTTAATTATAAGATTCCATCTCGTGGCTTAATTGGTTTTATGACGGACTTTATGACTATGACTAAAGGATATGGAATAATAAACCATACATTCTCATCTTATGAACCATATGAAAGTGTAGATATTGGGGAGAGAAAACTAGGTGTATTAGTATCAGTTGATAGTGGACAAGCAACCGCTTACTCAATCGGAAACTTAGAAGACCGTGGTATTATGTTTATTGAACCAGGTTGTGAAGTATATGAAGGAATGATTATTGGTGAATGTAATCGTGATAACGATTTAGCAGTTAATGTTACTAAAGGTAAACAATTAACTAACACAAGAGCTGCTGGAAGTGATCATACAGTTGTCTTAAAAAGACCTCGTCCAATAACACTTGAATATGCTCTTGATTATATTAATTCTGATGAGTTAATAGAAGTAACACCTAATAATATTAGACTTCGTAAGAAGATACTAAATACAGAAGAAAGAAAGAAATTTGATGCTAAAAAGAAAAAGTAGTAATTTACTATTAGACAGGGATTAATTATCTCTGTTTTTTTCTTGATTAAAATAATTAGTACGGGAAAAGTTAAAATATTAAGAAGTTATTCTATAGTTGTAGTAATAAGTAAGTATCTATGATATAAAGTAATTGAAAATTTTTTTGTCAGATGCTAATTTAGTAAATCTCGGTAAAAGTATAC
>ERZ773130.2596-NODE-2596-length-13328-cov-3.317487_pt1 | contig 13328 bp, 7 predicted proteins | sample MGYA00511919_ERZ773130 | MGnify/ENA primary metagenome ERZ773130 (study PRJEB29015, sample SAMEA2737851) | human gut metagenome | biome: human gut; feature: human-associated habitat; material: faeces | place: China | collected 2012 ...
CTTGCCGTACTCGCCCTTCACGAGGCCCACGAACTGCGACGACTTGTTGGTGTACATCGGACGTCCGGCTTTCTCGTCGAGGGCGCAGTTGACGGCCTGCGCACCCACGATCTGCGAGGTGGGGGTCACCAGCGGCGGCAGACCCGCGGCCAGGCGCACCGAAGGGATCAGCTCCATGGCGCGGGGCAGGATCTCCTCGGCCTTGAGCTGCTTGAGCTGGGCCACCATGTTCGAATACATGCCGCCGGGAATCTCGGCCTTCTGCACCAGTTCGTTCGGAGCCGGGAAGCCGAAATAGGCCTCGATCTTGCGGCAGGCGTCGATCGTGGCGTTCTCGTCGTCGTGCTGCGCCGCGGCGATCGCCCGGTCGAACAGGGCGTCGATCTCGGTGGGAAGCGTGTCGGTCACCGGGTTGAACGCCTTCGGCTCGGGTTTCTCGACGCCGAAGACCGACTGGTTCAGCTCCTTGCGGATGTCCCGCAGCTGGGTGTTGATCTTGGCCACGGCCTCCATGTTCACGTCCGTTTCGATGCCCAGCTTCTTGCAGAAAACATGGATCAGCTCGATGGCCGGGGCGCCCGTGCCTTCGGCGAAGTACCAGCAGTTGGTGTCCACGACGTCGACCCCGGCGATGATGGCCGAAAGCACCGAAGCCAGTCCGTAGCCCGGCGTGCAGTGGGTATGGAAATCGACGGGAACCGAAAGGTTCTTCTTCAGCAGGCGCACCAGCGTGGCGACGCGGCGCGGCGGAATCAGACCCGACATGTCCTTGATGGTGATCATGTCGGCGCCCAGTGCGGCCATCTGGCGAGCCTTGTCGAGGAAATAGGCGTCGGTGAAGACCGGTTTGGGGGCCGATTTGCCCGTCAGTCTGGCCCAGAAACCCGGTTCGGGGTATTTCGGGTCCACGGTGTAGCAAACCGCACAGTCGGCGATGCCGCCGTACTGCTTGACGTATTTGACGGTCGATTTCACGTTGTCGACGTCGTTCAGGGCATCGAAGATCCGCATGATGCCCAAACCGCTCCGGATCGAGTTGCGGCAGAAGCCGTCGATGATTTCGTCCGTATAGGGCGAGTAGCCGAACAGGTTGCGGCCGCGCGAAAGGGCCGTGAGTTTCGAGACATCGCCCACTGCCTTGTGGATGGTTTCGAGGCGCGTCCACGGATTCTCGTCGAGATAACGCATCACCGAGTCGGGGACGGCGCCGCCCCACACCTCCATCGCATAGAAATTGGCATCTTTGTAGAACGGCAGGCAGCGGTCGATCTGCTCCTGGTTCATACGCGTCGCGAAGGACGACTGCTGGCCGTCACGCAACGTAAGGTCTCTGATTTTGAGATTTCTCGCCATTTTATAATATCATTTAAGGGTTCTTTGGCACGAATCCATTGTTATTCGAATAACAAAGGTAATAAACCCTCACGAATATGCAACTTTTTTCCGGGGAATTTTCAGGAAAAACGCCCCGGCCGCTTTCTTTCCGTAAAAAAGACGGGAAACAGAACGATCATCCGCCCGATCTGCCGCCGGGCTGGAACAGTTCCCGGTCGGGAAGCCCGTCGAGGTATCTGCGTTTGAAGACATTGACGCAGAAGACAAACATCGCCAGCATCAGCGGCCCGAAGATGACGCCCATAAAGCCGAAGAGCGACAGACCGATGAAGACCCCGAAAATGGTGATGAGCGGGTGTACGTCGGCCATCTTCTTCTGCATGACCATCCGCACGAGGTTGTCCACCTGCGTGACGACCAGCGTGCCGTACATCACCAGCCCGACGCCCTGCCCCCAGTTGCCGTCGAGGCTCATGTAGGCCGCCAGCGGCAGCCACACGAGGGCCGTGCCGACGATGGGCAGAATCGTGGCGAAGCAGGTCAGCACGCCCCAGAAAAGCGGCTCGGGAACGCCGAAGGCCAGGTAACCGACATAGGCCACCACGCCCTGCGAGACGGCCAGCAGCGGAATGACGATGGCGTTCGAGCGCACGATCATGTGGATTTCGCGCATCACGCTGCGCGCCGCGCAGCGGTCGAACGGCAGGATTTCGCGGCAGTAGGTCTCCATGCGCAGGCCCCCGATCAGCATGAAATAGAGCACGAAGAGCAGCACGACGAGGTTGACGGCGAAATTCACGATGCCGCCCACGAGCCACTGCCCCGCCCTGGGAAGGTAGCCCAGCACCGATTGCAGGTTGCTCTCGGACCAGAGGTCGTAGCCGGTTTTCTGCTGGATGAGTCCGGCGACGTGCCGGACGGGCGTGATGACCGACTGCGGATCGAGGGCCACGCCCTGGATTTTGTCGACGACCATCCAGACGATCAGGCTGATCGGAACGAGGAAGAAGAAGATCGCCTCGCCGAGCAGCAGCGACGCCGCAAGGCTCCGCCGCCACCGCCGCCGTTCGCTCAAGAACCACATCTGACGCCGCAGCAGCACGTAGATCGTCACGGCCCCCAGCAAGCCGCCCAGAAACGGCGTCAGCTCGGCGAAGATCGTGAGACCCAGCCCCGCGATAAGCACGAAAAGCGAATAACGCCAGTATTTTTCACGCACCGAAAGCATACCCCGGCCCCGCGCAAGGAACGTGCCGCAGGCTTCCGGACCGGGAGGCCGGAATGTTGAAATATCGTCGACTGAAAATTTGCGCTATTCTATTGCGGCTCACAAATATTTGATATATATTTGCGTCATGGAAAGAATGGCCGAAATCGTCTGCACAGACACCCCGGAAATGAGTTCCCACGATTGGCGAAAAGCTCTTTCAGGACACACATACGACTGACGAGGGATGTTCCTGCAACGGGAATGTCTCTCGCCGTTTTCTCAAAACGGCCGAATCCGGAAACCGAAACGCCGCGAAAAAGGAAACAAACGATCCATCTACAACGAAACCCAAAAAAATCCCTTATTCACAAAAACCAACGTTTATGAAGAAATTTTTCCTTCTCATGCTCTCGGTCTTCGCATTTTGCGCAGCCGATGCGCAGGTGACGACTTCGGGAATGAACGGCACGGTGACCGACGCCGACGGACAGCCGCTCGCCGGCGCCACGGTCATCGCCGTGCACACCCCTTCAGGCACGCAGTACGGCGCCGTGAGCGACAAGAACGGCGGCTACAACCTGCAAGGACTGCGCACGGGAGGTCCCTACACGGTGACCTTCTCGTTCGTGGGCTGCCAGAGCGTCGAATTCCCGGGACTGATGCTGTCGCTGGGCCAGACCCTCAAGCGCGACGCTTTCCTCAAGGACAGCCAGCAGCTCGAAGCCGTGGTCATCACGGCCGACGGCAAGAACAGTTCGATGAACGTCAACCGCGCAGGGGCGGTCACCAGCATCTCCAACGAGCAGATCGAACTGATGCCTACGGTCAACCGCAGTATGAACGACATCATGCGCCTCACGCCGCAGGCCTCGTCGACCACCTCGGGACTGGCCATCGGCGGCGGCAACTACCGCCAGTCGTACGTGACGGTCGACGGCGCGGCGTTCAACAACATGTTCGGCATCGGCGGCAACCTGCCCGCAGGCGGTTCGCCCATTTCGCTCGACGCGCTGGAGCAGGTATCGGTGTCGATAACCCCCTTCGACGTGCGCCAGAGCGGATTCACGGGCGGAGCGATCAACGCCGTCACCAAGTCGGGAACCAACGACCTGAAGGTCTCGGCCTACCTCTACTCCAAGAGCGACCAGCTCCAGGGCGACAAGTACGACGGCGGCAAACTGTCGCTGAGCGAGATGCGGAACAACACGCTCGGATTCAGCGTCGGCGCCCCGATCGTCAGGAACAAGCTCTTCGTGTTCGCCAACTTCGAGCGCGAGTGGAACACCACGCCGGGCAACTCCCGGCTGGCCCGCACGAGCGAAAGCCAGGATTTCGGCAAAGCCCTGCAATACAACCGCCCGACGACCGCGAAACTCGACGAGATGAGCCGGTTCCTGATCGACAACTACGGCTACAACCCCGGCGCTTATCAGAACTACTCGGTGAAAACTCCCGGCTACAAGCTCATGGCCCGCGTGGACTGGAACATCAACCGCAACCACGCGCTGAACGTGCGGTTCAGCCGGACGCAGAACAAGTATTCGTCGGCCCCGTCGTCGTCCATTTCGCCGCTCAACGCCGGCAAAGTGTACGACAAGGACGTTTACGGCCGCACCTCGGTCTACGCCATGTATTTCGGAAATTCGCGCTACTATCAGGAGCAGAACTTCACGTCGGTGGCCGCCGAACTCAACTCCCGCTTCATGGACAGCCGCCTGACGAACACGCTTCGCTACACCTATTCGCACCAGTACGAGCCGCGCAGCTACGACGGCGGCATCTTTCCGACGGTGGACATTCTGGAGCCTGCCGAGAACGGCGCGAGCGCCCTGTACGCCTCGTTCGGACTCGATCCCTTCACCGAAGGCAACCTGCGCGAAGTGTCGACGCACATCCTGACCGACGAGATCGGCTACACGCTGGGCAAGCACCGGCTGGTGGCCGGTTTGCAGTTCGAGCACAACCTGACCACGAACGGCTACTTGCAGGGCGGCGCGGGATACTACGTCTACGAAAGCTGGGACGACTTCAAGAACGACAAGGCCCCGCTGGCGTTCCGCATCGCACACGGCAACAACGACGCATTGTCGCAGGCGTTCCCCCAGTTCTCCCACATGCAGTACTCGGTCTACCTGCAGGACGAGATCAACGTAAGCGAGCGTTTCAAGGCGACGGTCGGAGTGCGTTTCGAGGTTCCGGTCTATCCGTCGATCTCGGGCAACGAAAATAAGGACTTTACGGAGATCTTCGCCGACCACGGCGGCTACAAGACCTCGGATATGCCCAAGGCGCGTCTGTCGGTGGCCCCCCGCGTGGGCTTCAACTGGGACATGACCGGCGAGCGCAAGTATATCCTCCGCGGAGGTACGGGCGTGTTCAACGGCCGCCTGCCGTTCGTATGGCTCGTATCGGTGGCCGGAAACAGCAACACCATCCAGAACGGACTCACGCTTTACAGAAACGAAAAGGGCGACAACATGCCCAAATTCCACACCAATGTCAAAGACATGCTGGAAGACGTGTACAAGGGAACCTACAAGGGACATGACCTGGCGGCCAACACGCAGCCGACCATTCTGGACAAGAACCTCAAAATGCCTTCGACGTGGAAAAGCTCGCTGGCGCTGGACCTGAAACTTCCGGGCGACGTCAACCTCAATATCGAGGGGATCTACAACAAGGACTTCAACTCGGTGACCGTCACCAAACTCGGCATGGTCGAGAAAGAGGGCGGCATCCGGCTCCCGGGCGAACCCGAGGCGCGCACCTATTGGGGAAGCGGCAATATCAGGAATAAGGACGGCGAGACCGTCAATCCCTACCTGATCAACAACACCGACGACGTGGACGGCTACTACGCTTCGGTCTCGGCGCAGGTGTCGAAAACCTGGGGCTTCGGTCTCTCGCTGACGGCGGCCTACACCTATTCGAGCGCCAAGAACGTGATCGACGGCATCGGCGATCAGGTGACCTCGGCATTCAGCACCAACACGTTCAACAAGAACGGTTCGAACGTGCCCGAACTGGGTTACGCATCCTACGTGTCGCCCCACCGCATCCTGCTCAACGTCGGCTACCGCCTCGCGCACAAGAGCGGCGCGTCGAACTTCGGGCTTTACTACGAGGCGTTCCGCCAGGGATATATCGGTTCGTACTCCTATTCGCGCTACTCCTACACGATGTACGTGCAGAGCGGCAAGTACCAGAACCCCGTGACGAATGACCGCGGCGCGGTGAACCTGATCTACATTCCGACCCGCGAGGAACTCGACGGCATGCCGTTCACGTCGGACGAGAACAGGGAGGAGTACTGGAAATTCATCCGGAACGACGACTATCTCTCGAAGCACACCGGCGAATACTCGAAGCGCGGCGGCGCCGTGATGCCCTGGCAGCACATGCTGAACTTCCGCTTCTCGCAGGACTTCTACGTCAACGTCAAAGGCCGGCGCAACACGATTTCGCTGGGACTCGATGTCAACAACATCGCCAACATGCTCAACCGCGACTGGGGCAACGTCAAACGGATCAGCACGACCAACATCCTGAAATACGAGAACGGTGCCTACACGTTCAACAAACCCACATGGTCGAAGTACGCCGGCACGATTTCGACCTGGTCGGCGATGTTCAGCATCCGCTACACCTTCAACTGATCTCCCGGAAGAGGCTCAAAAAGGAAGAGACCGGTTTGCGCCGGTCTCTTTCTTTTGTTTATATGCAGTCCGATTGCAACAACCGCCGGCGCAGGGCGTCGCACGCCGCGTCGGGATCGCGGTGATCGAAGACGAAGCCGTGAATGCCCAGAGCGGCGGCCGCCTCGATGTTCATCTCCCGGTCGTCGATGAAAAGCGTCTCGGAGGGGGTCAGGCCATAGCGTTCGAGCAGAATCTCGTAGATGCGCGGCTCGGGTTTCACGGTGTGCTCCTCGCAGGAGACCACCTCGCCGTCGAAAAGCCCGTAGACGGGGAAGCGGCGCAGGAAGTCGATGAACTCGCGCGACATGTTCGAAAGCACGTAGAGCCGATAGCCCGCCGCTTTCAGGTCGCCGACGAGCCGTTCGGTCGGCTTCACGGGTTCCTGCAGGTCGACGGCCAGCCGAAGGACGGCGGCACAGGTCTCCACGGGGCGGCCGGTCATCCCGCTGATGGTGGCGGTCACCTCTTCGAGCGTCGACGTGCCGCGGTCGTACTCCTCCCAGAAGAGCGGCATGCGCGGGGCGCGGAGAAAACTGAAAAATTCGAGCAGTTCGGGGGTGCACTTGCTTTTATCACGGGCGAAAAGAACTCCGCCAAGGTCAAAAACGATGTTTTTCATAGGGACAAAGATACTAAAAAGTCGAATGGGGCGCAACACAAAATCGCGCGCAACTCCGTAAAACCTTCCGACTGGTAAAAGGATCGTTACGCCCCCAAAGATACGAAAAATTTTGTTGGTGCGGGATTTGCAGGGTGTTCGGAAAACAATCAAGCCTATGAATCACGGTATAAGCATCCTTTTCCGCACCATTCCGCTCGCAATGGCCGCCTTCTGCTTCGCTTACGGAGCCTATATTTTCGCGGCCGGAACCGACGCGGCTCGTCTGACGGCAGGTCCCGTCGTCTTCTACCTCGGGTCCATCTGCATCGCGCTCTACTGCACCGCCGCAACGATCATCCGCCAGATCATCGGGACCTACACGGCGGCGGCGAAGTACCTCTTCCCGGCGATCGGCTACACGTTCGCCATGCTGACGCTCATCAGCGGCGCATTCATCATCGCCTCGCACTGGCCCGGCGCGCTGGTCACCGGACACGTCGTCTGCGGACTGGGGCTGATCACGGCCTGCGTGGCCACGGCGGCGACCTCGTCGACACGCTTCAGCCTGATTCCCAAAAACTCCGCCGACGACTCCTTCTCGGTCAACCCGGCCGGATTCACCCGCGCCGAGTCGTCGCTGCTGATCTTCATCGTCTCGGCAATCGCCGCCATCGCCTGGGTCTGGTGCATCCTGCTCTATGTGCGCGGAACGCTTCCGGCACACATCGTCGCCGGGAGCGTGATGTTCGGAATCGCCTGCGTCTGCACGTCGCTCATCGCGCTGGTCGCCAGCATCGCCCGCCAGGCCCGCGGCAGCTACACGATGGCCGAGAAAGGCAAATGGACGGGACTCGTGCTGACGATGGGTTCGCTGGCATTCGTGCTGGGGCTGATCCTGATTTTCGCCTATTGGGATCATCCGATCAACTTCGTGGGATTCGTGCTGATCGGTCTGGCGCTGATCTGCTGGAGCATTTCGAGCAAGGTGATTCTGCTGGCGAAAATCTGGCACGCCGACTTCCCGCTGGCCAACCGCATTCCGATCATCCCCGTGCTGACGGCGCTGGCATGCCTGTTCCTCGCGGCGTTTCTCTACGAGGAGGCCGCATTCCAGGCCAAATTCTTCGTCCCGGCGCGTGTGCTGTCGGGATTCGGCGCCATCTGTTTCACGCTCTACTCCATCGTCTCGATCCTCGAAAGCGGAACGTCGAAAAAATAAAAGGACAAAAGACTTTATTCGATTTTGGAGACGCAGATTTGTGCTTAAACGAAGCGGGGCACGGATGGGTAGTATCGGAATACGTCCCATTCGTGCCCTGCGAGCGCAAGTGCGAATGCCCTATAAAATCAGAATAAATGGAAGGCGACCGTAAGCCCCGCCATCACGATCGCGACCATCGACATCAGTTTGATGAGAATGTTGAGCGACGGACCCGACGTATCCTTGAAGGGATCGCCGACCGTATCGCCCACGACCGTGGCCCGGTGGCAGTCGGAACCCTTGCCGCCGAAGTGCCCCTCCTCGACCATCTTCTTGGCATTGTCCCAGGCGCCCCCGGCATTGGCCATGAAGACCGCCAGCACGAAACCGGAACTCAATCCGCCGACCAGAAGGCCCATTACGCCCGCCACCCCGAATACCAGTCCGACAACGACCGGAGCGGCGATGGCCAGCAGGCTCGGAAACAGCATCTCACGCTGCGCACCGCGGGTCGAAATGGCGACGCAGCGCGCGTAGTCGGGCGTTCCCTCGCCCGTGAGGATGCCCTTGATCTCGCGGAACTGGCGGCGCACCTCCTCGACCATGCTCTGCGCGGCGCGGCCCACGGCGTTCATCGTCAGCCCGCAGAAGAGGAACGACATCATCGCGCCGATGAAGACGCCGATCAGCACCGTGGGGTTCATCAGCGACACGCGGTAATATTCCATGAAATCGAGAATCGAGGCGTCCTGCACGAAGCGCATCGTCCCGTCGGACATTTCGAGCATCGTCACCCCGTTGTGGATCAGACCGATGCGGATCTCCTCGATATAGGAGGCCAGCAGCGCGAGGGCCGTCAGGGCCGCCGATCCGATGGCGAAGCCCTTGCCCGTGGCGGCCGTGGTGTTGCCCAGCGCGTCGAGCGCGTCGGTGCGTTTGCGGACCTCGGGGCCGAGGCCGCTCATCTCGGCATTGCCGCCCGCATTGTCGGCGATAGGCCCGTAGGCGTCCGTGGCCAGCGTGATGCCCAGCGTCGAGAGCATGCCCACGGCCGCGATGCCGATGCCGTAGAGACCCATCGACATATTCTGCGGAGCCATCATATTCTCGATGTCGAAGCCGATGGCGCAGAGGTAGGCAAGGATGATCGCCACGCCGATCGTCACGACGGGGATGGCCGTGGAGATCATTCCCGAGCCGATGCCGGCGATGATGACCGTCGCTGGGCCTGTCTGGGCGCTCCCGGCGATCTTCTGCGTCGGTTTATAAGAATGGGAGGTAAAGTATTCCGTGGCCTGCCCGATGACAATGCCCGCCACGAGGCCCGTGATGACCGAGAACGAGAGTCCGACCCAGTTCTCGACGCCCAGCAGGCAGAGGATGCCGAACGTGGCGGCGGCGATCAGCAGCGAGCTGAAATTGACGCCCACGCCCAGCGAACGGAGCAGTTCGCGCATCGTGGCCCCCTCCTTCGTGCGCACGAGGAAGATGCCGAGGATCGAGAGCAGGATGCCCACCGCGGCGATCAGCATCGGGGCCATCACGGCCTTGATCTGCAACGCCTCGGAACCGGCCGAGGAGAAGGCCGCGGCGCCCAGCGCCGCCGTGGCGAGGATCGAACCGCAGTAGCTCTCGTAAAGGTCGGCGCCCATGCCGGCCACGTCGCCCACGTTGTCGCCCACGTTGTCGGCGATGGTCGCGGGATTGCGCGGATCGTCCTCGGGGATGCCCGCTTCGACCTTGCCCACCAGGTCGGCGCCCACGTCGGCCGCCTTGGTGTAGATGCCGCCGCCGACACGCGCGAACAGAGCCTGCGTCGAGGCGCCCATGCCGAAGGTCAGCATCGTCGTGGTGATGACCACGAGCTTCTGCGGCCCGGCGACCTCGACGAAATGGTTCAGAATGACGTACCAGAACGAAATGTCGAGCAGGCCGAGGCCCACGACCACCAGTCCCATCACCGCACCGCTGCGGAATGCGACCTTCAGGCCGCGGTCCAGCGACTGCCGCGCGGCATTGGCCGTACGGGCCGAAGCGTAGGTCGCGGTCTTCATGCCGAAGTAGCCCGCAAGCCCCGAGAAAAAGCCGCCGGTGATGAAGGCGAAGGGAACCCAGCCGTTCTGCACCCCGGCGCCGTAGGCCAGCCAGGCGAAAAACAACGCCAGCACCGCGAAGACGATGCCGACGACCTTGTACTGCTGGCGCAGGTAGGCCATGGCGCCCTTGCGCACGTGCGCGGCGATCTTGCGCATGCGCGGCGTACCCTCGTCCTCGCGCTTCATCAGGCGGTAAAACGCCCATGCGAAGGACAGGGCGACGACGGACGCGGCAGGCACGATCCAGAAAATCGAAGGAATGTTCATATCATAAATTATAGTTAGTTGGTTGTATGCCTCTGCAAACTAATCAAGTAAGGTGAAAACAAATATAAGAAAATATCCCGGCCTCAAAAAGCCGGGCTGTTTGGTTCCGGGATTTTCCCGCTTATTTCTTCTGCTCTTTCAGCAGGTCGCGGATTTCGGTGAGCAGCAGCTCCTCCTTCGTCGGTGCGGGCGGTTCGGGAGCGGGAGCCGGAGCCGGAGCCTCTTCCTTTTTCTTCATCAGCCGGTTCATCAGCTTGACCATCAGGAACACGCAGAGCGCCAGGATCGTGAAATCCACGCACTGCTGGATGAATGCGCCGTAGTTCCAGTAGATCGGTTCTGCCGCTGCGGCAGCCTGCGCGGGATCGCCTCCTCCGGTCACCATGTCGCCCACAGAGTGCATGGCGTTCGACGTCACGTCGCGGACTTTCGAGATGTCGAGCCGCAGCTGCGAGAAGTCGGTGTTTCCGATCAGCGCGCCGATGGGCGGCATCAGGATGTCGTTCACGAGCGACGATACGATTTTGCCGAACGCGCCGCCGATGATCACGCCGACGGCCATGTCCATTACGTTGCCTTTGAGGGCAAACTCCTTGAATTCTTTGAGAAATGCCATATCGTTTAAGGGTTTGATGTATAATTAGTAGCAAAAATAACTGTTTTTTCCGGAAATCCAATACGACATACGATCTTCCGCATCCTGTTTTCGGGTTTATAAAATCCGCGCTTACCCGCCTTCGTGTCCGTCTTTTTTTATACCTTTGTAATTCGAACCCAAATACAAGTTATGACTCCTGCCGCCGTTACCGCCACCGTCCTGGGCTATATAGCCGTCCTTTTCGCCGTCGCATGGGCCTCGGGCCGCCGTGCCGACAACGCCGGCTTCTTCACCGGCAACCGCCGCACCCCGTGGTACATGGCGGCTTTCGCCATGATCGGCGCCGCGATGTCGGGCGTGACCTTCATTTCGGTCCCCGGCTCGGTCGCCGCCGACTCGTTTTCCTACATGCAGATGGTCGCGGGCTTCACGGTGGGGCAGTTGATTGTGGCTTTCGTCCTGATTCCCACGTTCTACCGCCTGCGGGTCGTCTCGCTCTACGAGTACCTCGATAACCGTTTCGGCGTAAAGTCACACCGCACCGGGGCGTGGTTTTTCTTCATTTCGAAGATGCTGGGCGCCGCGCTGCGCGTCTATGTGGTCTGTGCCGTGATGCAGCTGCTGGTCTTTTCGCACTACGGCTTCCCGTTCTGGGGCAACGCCCTCGTCACGATGTTTTTCGTCTGGCTCTACACCCGGCAGGGCGGCGTCAAGTCGCTGATCTGGACCGATACGCTCAAGACTTTCTGCCTTGTGGCGAGCCTCGTGCTGTCGATCGTCTTCATCATGCGGGGGCTGGGTCTCTCGTTCGCCGATACGGCCCGCGAGGTTTCCGCTTCGCCCATGTCGCGCATTTTCTTCTTCGACGATCCCGCTTCGGACCGCTATTTCTGGAAAATGTTCGCCGCGGGTATCGTCCTGCTGGTGGCCATGACCGGACTCGATCAGGACATGATGCAGCGCAACTTGAGCTGCGCCACGCCGCGCGACTCGCAGAAGAACATCGTGCTGACGGCCGTGAGCCAGATTTTCGTGATCTTTCTGTTCCTCGTGCTGGGCGTGCTGCTCTATTTGTACATGGAGCGCAGCGGCATGGCCGCACCCGCCAAGAGCGATCAGGTCTTTTCGCTGGTCGCTGTCGAAGGCGGATTGCCGCTTATCGTTGGCATTCTGTTTGTTGTAGGACTTATTTCAAGTACTTATTCAGCTGCCGGGTCGGCCCTCACGGCTCTCACGACCTCTTTCACGGTGGATATGCTCGAAGGCACGAAACGCTATGGCGACGCACGCCTCACGCGCATCCGCCGCGGGGTCCACGTGGCGATGGCGCTCGGGATGGCCGGCGTGATCCTGGCCTTCGAGTACTGGGCCGACGACAGCGTCATCAATCTGGTCTACAAGGTCGCCAGCTATACCTACGGTCCGATTCTGGGCATGTTCGCCTTCGGGATGTTCACGCGCCTGAAGGTCCGCGACCGCTGGATGCCGCTGGTGGCCCTCGCGGCCCCGGCATTGAGTGCGCTGGTGCAGTGGTGGGCGCTGAAGACCTGGGATTATCAGATTGGTTTCGAACTGTTGATTTACAATGCCGCCTTTACGATGATCGGCATGCTGCTGCTTGTGAAACGCCATGAAAAATAAGGTTTTATACACTCTTATCTCACTCTTTGCTTTAGGTAATGTCTCCGCCGCGGAAATCGGTTCCGCGACGCGGCAGGAGATCGGCCGGACCCTTTCGCGCATCGTTTCGCGCGAGGTGACGAGCGGTTACCAGAAACCGGAGCCGATCACCGTGCGCGTTCAGGCCGTCAAGGCCTCGCGCAGCCGGGTGCGGATCTACGCCACGGCGGCGTTGGCCAACTATCCCTTCCGCGAGGAGAACCTGCGGGCCATGCGCGACTCGGTGCGCGCCCTGCTGCCGCATGAGTTCCGCAAGGCCGCCGTCGAACTTTACACCGACGGCCGCGAGGCCTCCGAGTTGATTCCGCTGGCCTGCCGCAACGCCACGCAGCTGCGCAAAGCGGTCGATAAGAAGAAGATCGTGCTTTTCACCAACCGCTCCGGGCGTCCGCTCGTGACGCGCCTTTCGGCTCCCGAGACCCCCGGACGGGGACTTTCGGGACGCCATATCGCCCTGTGGCAGAGCCACGGACGCTATTTCGACCAGACGGAGAACCGCTGGAAATGGCAGCGTTCGGCGCTCTGGCAGACCTGCGAGGACCTCTATACGCAAAGCTATGTCTTGCCGTACCTGGTTCCGATGCTCGAAAACGCCGGGGCATGCGTGCTGCTGCCGCGCGAACGCGACGTGCAGAAATACGA
>ERZ773130.2601-NODE-2601-length-13306-cov-3.025432_pt1 | contig 13306 bp, 9 predicted proteins | sample MGYA00511919_ERZ773130 | MGnify/ENA primary metagenome ERZ773130 (study PRJEB29015, sample SAMEA2737851) | human gut metagenome | biome: human gut; feature: human-associated habitat; material: faeces | place: China | collected 2012 ...
ACGGACTTCAGGATACAGTTCACTTTCGCTGTGCGAATGTGTTAGATGAATTACCAAAACTTGCTGCAGCAGGCGAAAAATATGACGTAGTTATTCTTGATCCGCCTGCTTTCACAAAATCAAGAGAAGCTACTAAGAATGCAATCAAAGGATATCGTGAAATCAACATGAAGGGACTTAAGCTTGTAAAAGACGGTGGCTATTTGGCTACTTGTTCCTGCTCTCATTTCATGACACAGGAGCTGCTAGCAAAAACCGTAAAAGAAGCAGCAAAAGCAACCCATAAAAGACTTCGTCAGGTGGAATTTCGCACACAGGCTCCAGACCATCCGATTCTGTGGGCAGCTGATGAAAGCTATTATCTAAAGTTCTTCATTTTCCAGGTTGTGGAGGAGAAATAATGAGCCACCGGGGACAGGATGGTATGCTCCCCGTCAAGAGGACAATAAAAAATAATAAATTTTTGTATCGTCAGCCATGCTATGGCTGGCGATATTTTATGCTGCTTTTGTATATTGCTCATGATATTTCATTGGTGTCATTACATGCAGTTTCCTTTGAAGTCGTTGGTTGTTGTAGTAATCTATGTAATTAGCTATCGCAGTAATCAAAGAGCTTCTGTCATTAAAACGCTGTTTATAATACATTTCTCGTTTTAGAATTCCCCAAAACCCTTCCATTGGTCCATTGTCAATACAGTGGGCAACTCTAGACATACTCTGCTTCATATGATGTTTTTTTAATCTAGTATAAAACTGTGCGCTTGTATATTGAAAGCCTCGATCAGAATGAACTAATGGGTGTGCATCTGGCTCCTGACGAACAGCCCCATCAAACGTGTCCATAACTAATGGATTATCATTATGATCGCTGATTTTAAAGGAAACAATCCTTCTATCATATAAATCTAAAATAGCACTCAGATAAACTTTATGAACTTCTATTCCGTTGTAGTATTTAAATTCAGAAACATCTGTAAGCCACTTTTCATTCGGTTTTTCGGCGTGAAATTCACGGTGTAAATAGTTTTTTGCTATGTGATCAGGATTTCTGTCTCCTCTGGTACAACTCTTAGGTTTCCATTTAATATTTGATTTTATATCGTATTTCCTACAAATACGAAGTACTCGTTTATCATTCACATGAATTCCTTTATGTCCATCTAATTCATCACGAATCCTTCGGTATCCCATATCTGGATGCTGGTTATGAATCCTTTGGATTTCAGTGGATAGTCTTTCGTTTCGAAGTTCATTATTACTTTTCGGATATTTTACCCAGCGGTAATACGCAGAACGTGTAGCATTAAGATATTTACAAAGTCTATCTATGGGATAATGCTTAGTAGACGATAGTTTTTGGATGGCTTCATATTCGGCTAACCGATGGATTAAAGATAGCGACCCCTCCTTTCCAGTTCTCTGACTTTTTTTAACAGATCATTCTCCATTTGTAAGTCTAGATTTCTTCTTTCCAGTTCAGCTATCTTGTCACGTAGCTCTTCTTCAGGTGTTCTGCTTGGAAGAGAAGCTATACGACGTCCACGTCTGTCTTCCAGACCCGCTTGACCCATCTTTTCGTATCGTATTACCCAATTGCGTACTTGTTGATAGGAACAATCGTATTTGAGTGCCATTGCACCATAATTCTTATCATTTGCAAGACAATCTGTTACTATTTTTAATCTCTCATCAAGTGTAGTGTTCTTTGCCTTTTTCATGTAAGCACCTCCAGTGGATGTTTTTAATATTCCACCAGAATTATACACCTTAATCCAATCGGAAAGCTGTCTGTGTGAACGAATTCCGTATTTTGTGCAAATATCCTGAAGAGATCCTTCTCCGTTAAGATAATCATTTATAGCAGATATTTTTAAATCTTTTGAATAAGATTTGTTTTTCGGTTGATTGAGTAATCCAGTTGGTCCATCATACTGATAAATAGAAATCCAATTTCGAATACTATGATGATCAACTCCCAATTCTTTTCCTGCTTGCCGTATGCCAATTTCTCCTGCAAGGTAGCGTTCGACTATTTTTACTTTTTCTACTGGTTCTATCTTACTCTTTCTGAACATGAAAATACCCCCATATAGGACTTTTATATTTCATTGTCCTATATGAGGGTAGCATATCACAGTACAGGCGGCTCATTTTCTATCTAAACGGATGTATCCGGAAGTTCCGGCAGTTGATCGGTGAGTTCTTCATATCCGAGAATATCTCCGGCACATGGCATCGATTGCCCTGTTCCCTGCTGTGGTTTCCGGAAGTACAGCCGATACCGATGTCCCTCTAGGAGTTTGATATTCTTTTCCAGTGAGAAGGCGTATTCCTTTCCGTTATCACTGGCAAACCAATATTGCTGGTTTTTCCCGAAGAGTGTCTGTTCCCGTTTCGTGCAGCTTACGTCCAGTGACAGATAAGCATGTGTATGGATCAGGTGGTAGAAACTGAGTGCACGCAAGATGCTGCAGATTCCGATGAGGAGGCTCATGAGGATAAAGAGCCGGTCATGGGTGGCGATCCCGAAGATGCACCCAAAAAGTACACAGAAAAAGCCGATTGCACTGATGGCAACCAGCTTTGTGAAAAATGGTTTTGGCATAAGGTTCCTTCCTTTAACATGTATGAAATGTGATTTGTTTATTCAGGTACAAATTAGCAATAGCCTGCAGCACTGGATACTGGGTATGGTGAATCTGGACATCATCCACAAGTGTTTGGTAAGTTGTCTCCGGTTCTGTGTATAACTCATCCATAATATCCGATTCGTTGTGGATTACTTTTTCCTGCTCCATACTTGTGACAAGCTCAGCGGTCGTGAGGGATACCTTATCAGCCAGCTTCAGAATGGTATCTTCCATCGGTGAAGAGGGTTTCTTCTTTAAATATCTGCCAAACTCTTTTGCACCAATAGTTCCTTCCAGATAAAGCTGAACGCAGCCAAAGAGCCGGATGGGAAAGGTATCCTTCAAGGGAATAATGGTCAGACTGCCGAGAAGGCGATATAAGGCATCCACCCCTGTCAGTCCAATTCCGCTTACAACCAGACCGCGTAAGGAAAGTCGGTTCAGATAGTGTTGGAAGGATAAGCCTTTCGGACCTTCTTTCTGTATCTGGCGCAGGGTATAGGCATCCTGGAGTTCATGGAGCGTCAGAATCTGGAAGGCAAGACAGCTCCAGAGCAGCAGCTCGTCATCCGATAGTCCATATTCTTGTCCATCGTTGATTACAAGAGGAATGGATTTTCCGCCTGTCGTTTTTTGAAATTTTAAGGTTCCGACAGCAGTATAAAGTGTCAGCATAAAAGTTCCCTCCTTCAAGGTTAAGTCAGAAGTGCATAGAGTGCATCATCCTGCTGTAATAGTTTCCGTGCTTTGCTCTGCCATGCCCGTACACGATTGGCTGGTACTTGGTAGTGTTTTGCCAAGTCAAAGCTGGTATATCCCTGCTGTTGCAGATAGAGGGCTACAATTCCCTTCTGAATAGTTGAGGACTGTCCGGTGCCAAGCTGGGTTAAATGCTCAAGAAGCAAGGTCTGGTTTGTGTCCTTTTCCGGGTGAGTTGTTTGTGTATCCTCGTAGGAAAACAAATCACGATAATGGAGATGTTCATCTTCAGATGATGCTTCGTCCAGAGAACAGAGCATGGAGCGGTCACGGGCAATTTTCCGCCAGTAGTCAAAGATGGCATGACGGATGATAGTTTTGGCATAAGGCTGGAATGATCTTCCTTCCTCAAATCCGACAGCCGACCGGCACAAAGCCAGATATCCAATCTGACATAATTCCTGTTGTTCTTCCTCAGTTACATAGGCAGCGGTGCGGGTCATGGAACGAATCATGATCGGAACCAGATCCATGGATTTTTCCACCAGTTGTTTTTGCTTTTTATTTAGTGGTAAGGTCATCATCAATCACCGCCTTTCAGCTGGCTGCCCGGAGGCGGAAGGGAATATGGTTGTTCTTTAAAACATCTGCGGATTCCCGAATGAGCTGGTCGCACATATAGTTGCTGAACTGTCCGATGTGAGCCTGCTTATCTGTCAGACAGAACTTATCTGCCACCCAGCGATATGCTTCCGGTTTGGAAAGGATGCCCTGTTGCCAGATCTGATCGAAAATTCGATGTGCCTGAATCCGCTTTTGACGAAGCTCCCGGTTGGCGAGCGTTCCTTTTGGTATCTTGGTTCCCGGATGTACCCCGACATAGGAATTGCAGGATGGATAGTGGGAGCAGACATAAACCTGTCCGCCATGAGAATGCGTTCCATATACAAAGGATGCATCTCTTAATATTGCTGTTCCGCCGCAGTAAGGGCAGCGGATGATTTTTGGTTTCTTCATCTGTTTTATATCAATACAAAATCATAATATTAAGCGTATTCAATACTTACATAATAAGTAATATGTACTTATATAATACTTATATATTACGTACATATTACGTACTGTATACTTATATTGTAAGTAAGCAGGTGATGAATTCCCATAGGACGCAAGCGGATACTGATCCCAGATTCGGACTAAATGGCACGAATCCCCATTTTTCAGATGCCGGGATAGAAAATTGCTCGGATGAGCGGGAATAAGCCGCTGTCTGTGAAACGTGGATAATTAACCGGTGTAAAGATGAACTTCTCACAGAAAATCCGTAGCAGGAATAAGCTGATCAGTACCAGACAGAGCAGGTAAGTGTTCCTGCGCCTTCTGGTCCATGGCTTTTTCGGACGGAATTTCACATACAGGACAAAAATCATGGGAATAAATATCAGGTTCGTAAAGACCTGATCGATACATTGGATGATTGAAATTACGTTTAACATAGGCAGTGCCTCCTTTCTTTACATATCCTGTACGTATAAGAGCCTGAAAGTGCAACTTTTTGTTACCAGTCATATTGCTGGTTCTCCTGAAGCCGGAGCAGTGCCGGAATGGGACATGGCTTTAAAGGCAGCTTCTGAGCGGCCAGATAGGGCAGATAAAGCTCTGTAAAAGCAGCAATGCTCATGCTTCCGGTACATTCGGTTGGCTCCGGTATCCGGGGAAACAAAAGCGCTGCATCTGAAAGAGGGAGGATGCAGGGGCTTCCCGTTTCATCCGGATGGAATAAAAAGCCAGAGTTCTCACAGCTTTCCTGTGCGTTACAAGTGCGGCACCAGACGTAGATACAGGAGTGCCAGTTCCCTTCACAGAGGTTCAGAAAATGACGGATGTGCTTGGCATCTGTCTTGCAGTGGGGGTGTTTCATATTCATCACCTACTAAAGAAGCAGGCAGTTCCATGTGGGAGCTGCCTGCAGGAGTCTTCGTTATGAGTTACTGATGTTTCTTTTTGCGTTTGAAGTAAACGATGCCCAGGACACTTGCACCTGCAAGTGCAGCTATGGCGATTCCGGCATACAGGAGAAGCGGCGTCTCATCGCCGGTCTTTACAGGCGGAGCTACCGGAGGCGTCTCCGGTTCTTTCGAAAGCTCCGTCATGTGTACGGTCTGACCTTCATCCTTCAGATCCTCATGGGAAGCAATCTCATGCTCGGTTTTTCCGTCTGTATAGTAGAGCTTTTCAAAGACAACCACATCCTGTCCGGCAAGAGCAGAAGCGTCGAAGGTAAAGGTAACTTCCACAGAGCCGCCAGCTTTTTCTGCTTTAAATTCTGCCTGAGCGGTAACTGGTTTTCCGTCTTTTAACAAAGCCTCTCCGGTTTCCTTATTCATCAGGGTTCCGATGACTTTGTACTCAGGCATCAGACCATGATAAGTGACCGTATCTACGATAGTCGCTTCCTTGGAAGCAGAGACATCCTGATCCCCGTCACTGCCGTCTTTGGCTGTGGTTTTGATTTCCGGGAAGTAGATGGTCTGGTTGGCATCTTTGATGTCCGCATGTACCGCTACTTCGTGATCTTCAAAAGTCATTGTTTCAAATGCCACGAGCGTTTTTCCGGAAAGTGCAGAGGCATCAAAGGTAAAGGAAAGCTCTACGCTGCCGTTAGCTTCTTCCGGAGTGAAACTTGTTTCTGCAGTCACAGCTTTGCCATCCACATCGAAAGGTTTTTCGGTTTCCGCATCCATGAGTGTTCCTGTCAGCTTGTACTCTTTGCCTGGGATCAGGTTTTTGTATTCCACAAGGTCTGTAAGCGTCAGTTCTTTTTCCGGTTTTGCATAGTGTGTGCCGGAAGCAGCATCTGTTGCAGTGGTTTTGATTTCCGGGAAGTAAATAGTCTGTCCTTCATCCGCAATGTCTGTGTGTACGGCAACTTCCTTGTCTTTGTAAGCCAGGGATTCAAAGACAACTACTGTTTTCCCTTTTAAGGAGCTGGCATCAAAGGTAAAGGTAACATCTACCGTACCAGCGGATTCTTTTGGCTTGAAGGATGCTTTTGCTGTCACCGGTTTTCCGTCTGCTTCGACTGGTTTCTTTGTTTCTTTATCTATCAGAGTTCCAGTCACTTCATATTTCTGGTTAGGAACCAGCCCCTTAAAGGAAACCGTATCCACCAGCGTGATTTCTTCCTTTGCACAGGAAATATTGGAGTTCGTGTCCGCATCTTTCGCAGTAGTCTTGATTTCCGGGAAATAGATGGTCTGGTCTTCATCGTTGATGTCGGTATGGACTGCAAGCTGCATCTCATCCTGATATAATTCCTCGAAGACAACGGTTGTTTTTCCCTTTAAGGAAGTTGCATCAAAGGTAAAGGTTACTTTGACGGAGCCGGAGGATTTCTTTGCAGTAAATTCAGTTTCAGAAATCACCGGTTTTTCATCCACAAGGATTGGTTCCCCGGTTTTTTTATCCATTAAGGTTCCAGTCAGTTTGTATTTCTGGCCCTTTTTCAGTCCTTCGTATTCCACAACGTCTTCAATGGTCACTTCTTTTGCCGGCTGGCTCATGTGTGTACCGGTCTCGGCATCCAGAGCAGTCGTGCCGATCTCAATGGCATCATCGGTCAGAGTTCCAACCTGTATCAGAACAGAATCCTTATAAACCTTGACTTCAAAGGTTAAAAGATCCATGCCTTTGTTGGAATCACAACGCTGTTCCGCCAGAGTGTAAGTATCGTAAATGAGAGCGCCTTTGGAATCATCCGGTTTGGAGGTGCCGAACCAGATGCCGTCTTCCGAAGACTCACCCCGGTTGGTATTTGCGGTATGTTTGTTCCATTTGGAGGAAGTGCTGGCATAACCGTTGGCATCTGTCACAATCACATGGCTTTCGCCTGTTGTTTTGGAAGTGATCTTAAATGGCACATTTGCCAGACGGTTCTGGCTGCCGTCAGCAATCTTGACAAATTCCAGATCCCCGCGGATGACCTGATTGGAGATGGAATTGTCTTTTGCAGTCAGTTCCACGATTTTTCCCTGTTCTGTGATGTCAAATTCTACAGAGATCTTTCCGCTGTTCAGATAACCGGAAGGTGCAGTTGTTTCATCCACACGGTAATGTCCGAATGGGAGAGCATCTTTTGCAGTTGCAGCAGAACCGGATTTATCGGCAGTAAGTGTAAGGACAACCTGATCTTTCGTGTAGGATGTTCCGTCTACTAATACCGGATTTTCATTTAACGTAGTGATCGCAAAGACAGTACCTTCCAAAGTGGCAGAACCCTGCGGTTTTGCTTCTCCGGTCTCGCTGTCACGTTTCTGGATCTTCACTCCGCCACGGATGACAGATTCTTCTATGGTAGAAGACTGGTATACCGAAACCATTTCCTGCTTACCGTCACCTGTAATTTTCTGTACGAAGACAGTTGGATTGAGCTGGTATCCGGCAGGGGCTTTGCTTTCCTGTACCGTTATGGTACCGAGCGGAAGACAGACGGTCTTGCCATCACTGGTATAGTAAAAGGCATCGCCGCTTACAAAGGAATCTTTGGTAAAATGCATCTTTCCGGAAACATCTGTTTTTAATACCCAGGTACGTGCCGGTTTCTTTCCAGCTTCCGCAGGATCACTGTCAGACTGCTCGGTATAGAACTTGACTGTAAATTCTGCGTTTGCAAGGGAAGCTGCTCCCTGTGGGGAGGCTTTCTTTGTTTCGGCATCCAGCTTTTCAAGCACCAGATTCATGGGATTATTCTGCGGAATATCTGTTACGTTTGCAGCAGAAGTCTGTTCTGCTTTTACGGTGACTTTGTGAGCTTTGGTGTCTACAATGTAGCCTTTGGAAGCAGAGAGCTCTTTTATGGTATAATCGCCTTCCTCCAGTTCGCCGGATCTGGCATACCCGTTTTCATCAGTGGTCAGTTTCTGGATGAGCTTCTCACCCTGATAGATCCCATACACAGCACCCTTTAAGCTGTAATTCGGATTCCCGTCCGATACGCTTCCGTTGGCAGAAGATTTTTTCAGTTCGATCCAGCCGTTTGGAACCTGATACCAGCTTCCGGCAATGGTCTGGCTGCCCTGTCCCGGAACGATGAATGCCCGGAAGCCTTCCGGCGGGTTCGGAAGTCCCTGAATGGCACTGGCTACTTCCAGTGCTTTATCAATATAGGACTGCGGGGCGCCATGGAAAGCTCCGGTGTCAGCGGAATTACCGGCATAGATGTAAGCGACAACCAGATGTCCGATGACATAGCTGTTATCATCACTCCAGCCACTGAAATATTTATCCTTGACGACTTTATCGTAGCCGTAACCGCCGTTTAAGTAGTAGAGCGCTTTTCTGAGCGGGGAGTTCTGGCTTAAAAGGTCATAGGAATAGGAACCAGAGGAAGGTGTTTTCTTCAGTGGTTCCACGCAGTAGGCAGTATTGCTCCCGTCAAAGCTCATGCGGGAGGTAAAATAGCTGCCGTAAGGGATATTGGCACCTGCCTTATAGCTGATGGTGCCGTCGGCTGCATGAACCGGAAAACTGCCGGAAAACAATGCGCCGACTGCGACAAGGACTGCCAGCAGCATAGCCAGCGTCCGTCTGGTATAGGATTTGTATGTCTGTAACATAAGTCTCCTCCTTCTTGAAGTTCAAATGAAAAGGGCAGCGTCAGTGCTGCCAAAAGTTACACAGCCTGTTTCTTCTGTTTCGCAAGGATTTCCAGAAGCTCCTGCCGATCTGTGGTAATCAGCTCCTTTTCCAGATTGGAAGCCTTAAATTCCACAGTGATGTTATTGTTGTTGGTTGAGATCAGACCGTTGCCCCGCTGGAAATGGGTGATGTTCATTACTTCTGTTTCCGATAGATGCAGGATAGTCTTCACCCGCTGTGCCTCTTCATCCTCCATGTTCAGGATAATCTTGGTCTTGCAGTTATTGATGATACCCTTGCCGTACTTCCCGTCATCCAGAGCAAAGAAGTCGTTTAAATCCTGTGTGGCAAAGATGCCGGCTCCGGAGTAAGCACGGATGATCTTGGCAATCTCCAGTACGAATTCCGCTGCAAGCCGGTTGCTGGATGCACCGATGAGCTGCCAGACCTCATCGACAAAGATGGCTTTCTCTTCGGTACGGTTTTCCTTCGCTTTATCCCAGACATAATCCAGGGCAACGAACATGCCGACCGTTAAAAGATCGCTGGAACCGGTCAGTTCGGAGATATCCAGTACCGTATATTTATTGGTCAGGTCCACATTGGTCTGCTGGTTAAAGGAAGAAGCAGAACCGTGAACCAGGCGGTTCAGGATATGAGCCAGACGTTTGGTATCCTCGCTTTCCAGCAGGACATTGTAGACATCCTCCAGAATGGGCATCTTTTTGTACTGCTCCGGATGCTGCGGATCTGTCAGGGATTCATTTTTATGTGTAATCCCTTTTCTGGCATAGGTTTTGATTAGGGCTTCATCCAGAAGCTGCTTCTCCTCATGGGACATATCCGGGATCAGCAGACTGAAGAAGATGTGAAGCCTTTGGATCTTGCCTGCCAGTGCGGAGGCATCCAGTGTCGGTCCGTCCAGCAGTTCATTTACAGAATTGTCTACCTTCCGGATTTCCATGATGTTGATACAGTTCTTACTGGCAGGAGAGATCTGGATAAATTCTCCGCCGACATTCCTTGCAGCCCGGTAAAATTCGTGTCCCTTTAGCGGAGCGATGATGAACACCTGGATGCCTTTTCTTCGCATCCTTAGTGCCATGGTCTGCATGGTGAAGGTCTTTCCTGCTCCCGAACAGCCTAAGATACAGATGTTGCTGTTCTTGTACTGCCTGGAATCAAAGATATCCGCAATGACCAGGGAATTGTTATGCTTGTTTACCCCAAAGAGGATTCCGTTATCATCGCAGATACTGTAGCTGACGAAGGGATAGCAGCTTGCCGCCCCGGAAGTCAGTACGTTCCGCTTGGACAGCTTAAAAAGCTTCTTGTCCAGATTTGCCAGCGGCAGAGAGGATAAAAATCCCTGCTCCTGTAAAAAGTAGCAGGAGTGTAAGTTCATATCCTGCGAGATCAGGAGCTTTTTCATTTCCTGAATCCGCCACTGCAGTTCTTCCAACGTGGAAGCAGTAATGGTGATGAGAAGATTCATGTAATAGAAATCTTCGTTGTTGGCAAGTCCCTGCTTCAGAAAATATCCGGAGCGGATGGCAGAATCCAGATCGTCATAATCAGTGTTGGTATCGGACGCATCCTTTAATTTGGAACGGTTGATACGGATCTGCTGACCGAGACGCTGCTGAATCTTGTCCTTTGGCTGTTTCTGGAGAAAGAAATCAATATCAATCCCTTCCCCGGCATTGACAAGGAGTGACAGCCATCCGGGAGTTACCCGGTTTTTGTAGCCGTCAGACGGCACAAGCAGGTAGGAATGGTAAAGCCCATTGATCTGCACATAATGGGAGTGCTTGAAATCCACACTTTCCGGTGCGAGAAACTCGTTGATCCGGATGTGATCCAGTTCCTCCATGCGATTTTCCTTTGTATAGGCGGACAGTACAGTGCTGATCCGGTTCGAAAGCGGAACCTCCGTACAAAGGGTACGGTTTAAAAGGGTGTAGAGAACATCCGTAGTAAATTCATCCTCATTGTCATGGGAGACCACTTCATTCCCGCACTGGTATAGAAAGGTTTTGGCGGTCTGGGAGGCTGTCTCAAGAGCAGCAAGGATTTCCCGTTCCTCTTCCTTTCGGTTTGCGTTGAATGGTTCATATTCAAAGATCAGAAAGAACCGTCTGGATACTGCTTCTCTGGAACTTAAGTTCTGGACAAACTGGATGTAGTCACGCTGCAGTTCCTGACAGTGGGGATCGGTTTCCCGCTCCAGCTCCAGCTGGGACTGCTCCAGATGCTTATTGATGTCTGCTTTTTTGGAGATCATCTTGATCTGGAGTTTGACAGGGCTGATCTTTAAGTAACTGATAAAGCTGTAGATAATGCCCTGCTGTTCCCTGGCACTTCGAAGCAGAAAGTTGATTGGTTCAATCTCCAGGATCTTCACGTACCGTCCGTCTGTGGTATAGACGATTCCGTTTGCGATTTTTTCCACCGGAAGATAATCCTCCAAGGTCTGGTCTTTCTTTCGCTTTTTCCGGGAAACGGGTTTTGACGTGGCAGATGAGGTGTCCTCCTTGGAAACCACCTTTTTTTTCTGCTCTTTTTTTGCAGCCCGCTTTTCGGAAACTGCCCGTTTTTCTTCCTCCTTTCGTCTCCGGGCTTCCGTTTTTTTCTGTATTTTTATCTGTTTCGCCGCCTCTTTTTTCTGTCGGCTGGCTTCTTTCTGCTCCCACTTCAGATAACGGATATCTTCCTTTGCCTGTTTTTTGATGCCCCGCTTGGTGGAGGTATCAAACTGCCGGTGTTCTTTTTTTTTACTTTTTGGCGGAGCTGGTGCGTCCGGTTCAGACTGTGGGGGAGCCGATGCCATTACTTTGGAAGGCTCTGCCATTTTTTCTGCTTTCCGGTGTTTCTTTGTCTTTGGCTCTTTGAAACGTGGTTTCCTGCGTGGCTTTCCTTCCGGAAGACTGTCGGACCTCCAGATTACCCTGCGGTTCACTACAAAACGCAGGGCATTCATCAAAAAGGCAGTGATGCTCTCCCCGCCGATTCCAATCAGGGCTACCATTGCCGCTGGAAGTGCGGTCATGCAGAGAATGATGATGCGGGCAGTCAGGGACAGCGGCAGGTGGAAAACAGGGATACCGATTGCCAGGGAAAGAACAATGCTTTCTATGGCATTGCGGATGTCAAAAGTTCCGTTTAGGATCTTGCCTTTCTCAATGAAGTTGGAAGGGATAAAGGAAACCGGTGTTTCTTCTGGCTGTGTCATGGCTGCACCTCCTTTTTCGTATCTTTCGCATCTTCGGAAGGCACAGAGGCACTGCCGGATTCTGTGTCCGGAGCTTCCGGGCTGTCAGAAGTATCCGGATACCCGCCTTCCTGCAGGTGTTCAATGTCCTGCGAAGTCAGGGACGGCAGGGAATCATCGGTTTGCTTTTCGTAAACAGTCGTATCTGCAGAGACCTGTACCCCGTCTTCTCCAAATAAAAACACACCCGTCGGGGTGTGATAGGTAACCGGAAGCGTATCCTGATCGGAAAGTGAAAACATCAGGCAGACGGTTGTTTCGGTAGGGTAGCTGGTTTTTTCCGGCAGGAAGGTGATGCTTGTCTGTTCTTTTTTGACATACTCTTTTAGGTAGACAGGAAACTGCCCTTTGAGAGAAGCAATCTGGCTGTCGGAGAAAAATGCTTTTAAAGCATCAAAATCCAGATATTCCGGCATGGGGGTATCAGAATTTGTTTCTGTTGTTTCCTTTGCCGGTTCCCTGCCTTTGTTTCCGGAAGCTTCTTTTTTCTGGCTTTTCCAGAAACTGGGGAGAACCAGTCCGGCAAGCAGCAGAAACAGCATCAGAAAAATGGAAAGAATCACTTTTGTTCTGTTCATAATGGCTCCTTTATTTTTTGTCGAAGATCCAGTAGGCATTTGCCGTAGCATGGATTTCCGACATCATATCAAATTCACGGTTAATATAGTTCTTTGCGTCACTGTCATTGGGATCATTGACCAGTACCTTGCCGTTTGCCGTAACACCTCGGAGTACGATGAAGTGTCCGCCGCTGGTGAAAAGTCCTGCCCGCTGAGAGGAGATGACCGGACAGCCTTCGGAGAGTGCCTGAAACAGGGCACCGCTTTGGTAGGAAGCATCCGGAATGGTGGCCGATGCCGGAGCACCCGGGTGCAGCAGGGCAGATACGATCAGGATTCCCAGGAAAAACAAGAACAGCGGATTGATGATTTTTCCGATCCAGAGCGTGATGCTGCCTGGACGAATGGAAAATACAAACACCAGCGCAAAGAAGATCAGCGAAAACAAAAACAGCATAGTCTGTTCGGAAAGCTGTGTTCCTAAAAGAGGTCTGACTCCGGCGGTAA
>ERZ773130.2603-NODE-2603-length-13297-cov-3.903866_pt1 | contig 13297 bp, 7 predicted proteins | sample MGYA00511919_ERZ773130 | MGnify/ENA primary metagenome ERZ773130 (study PRJEB29015, sample SAMEA2737851) | human gut metagenome | biome: human gut; feature: human-associated habitat; material: faeces | place: China | collected 2012 ...
AGCTGGACGCTTTTCTGCCCGAGGGGCAGGTCACCGTGGTCTACCCGCTTGCCGCAAAGAAGTGGATCGCGATGCTCGACCCGGAGACCGGCACGCTCGGCGAAAAGCACCGCAGCCCCAAAAAGGAGACACCGCTCGACGCGCTGTGGGAGCTCTCCTTCATCCTGCCACACCTCGGTGACGCGAATCTCACGGTTCGCCTGCCGATGCTGGAAGTGCTGGAATTCCGACGGCGCGGCGGCAGGCGGTGGAAAAACTCCACCACGCGGCTCGAACGGCTGCCGCTCGACCTCATCGACGAGGCGGTGCTCCGTACAAAGGACGACTACCGCGCACTGCTGCCCGCGGAGCTACCCGCCGTTTTCACGGCGGCGGACTTTGCAAAGGCGGCAAAACGAAGCAAGAACTTCACGCAGAAGGCGCTGAAAACGCTCTGCGCGCTCGACGTGACCGCGCGCTGCGGCAAGGTGCAAAATGCGTATCTATACCGAAGAAGTGAGGACTGAAAATGGCAAAGGCAAAGGCAAAAGCAAAGAACATCGACCGCGACCGACGCGCCACCGAGCCCGCCGCCCCTGCGACACCGCAGCTCATCACCGACGTCATTGAGCAGAACTACATGCCCTATACCATGAGCGTCATCATCTCTCGCGCAATCCCGGACATCGACGGCTTCAAGCCCGCGCACCGCAAGCTGCTCTACACCATGTACAAGATGGGGCTGCTCACGGGGCAGCGCACCAAGAGCGCCAACATCGTCGGGCAGACAATGAAGCTGAATCCGCACGGCGATGCCGCCATCTACGAGACGATGGTGCGCCTCACGCGCGGCAACGAGGCGCTGCTCCACCCCTTTGTCGACTCCAAGGGCAGCTTTGGCAAGCAGTACAGCCGCGACATGGCGTATGCCGCCTCGCGTTACACCGAGGCGAAGCTCGACCCCTTCTGCGCCGAGATCTTCCGCGGTGTGGACAAGGACGCGGTGGACATGGTGCCGAACTACGACAACACCACCACCGAGCCCGTGCTGCTGCCGACCTCGTTTCCCAACATCTTGGTTTCGCCCAACATGGGCATTGCCGTCGGCATGGCGTCCTCCATCTGCTCCTTCAACCTCGGCGAGGTCTGCGATGCGACGATCGCGCTGCTCCGCCACCCGAACACCACGGTTGACACGCTGATGGACATCATGAAGGCGCCCGACTTTCCCGGCGGCGCGTACATCATCTACAACCGCGAGGCGATGCGCCGCGTGTTTGAGACCGGGCGCGGTCCCCTGCGGATGCGCGCGCGCTATTCCTATGACAAGGACGCAAACTGCATCGACGTGACGCAGATCCCCTATTCCACCTCGATCGAGGCGATCATCGCAAAGATCACTGATGCGGTGAAGAGCGGCAAGATCAAGGACATCACCGATGTGCGTGACGAGATCGACCTCTCGGGCTTCAAGCTGACCATCGACCTGCGCCGCGGCACCGACCCGGACAAGCTGATGACCAAGCTCTACAAGCTGACGCCGCTGGAGGATGCGTTTGACTGCAACTTCAACGTGCTGATCGACGGCGCGCCCCGCCAGCTCGGCGTGGCGGACATCCTGCGCGAATGGATCCGCTTCCGCATGGGCTGCCTGCGCCGCGAACTCAGCTTTGACCTCGGCAAGAAGAAGGAAAAGCTGCATCTGCTGCTCGGGCTCGGCAAGATCCTGCTTGACATCGACCGCGCGATTGCCATCGTGCGCGGCACCGCCAAGGAGAGCGAGGTCGTGCCCAACCTGATGCAAGCGTTCAACCTCGACGAGATCCAGGCAGAATACATCGCCGAGATCAAGCTGCGCCATCTCAACCGCGAATATATCATGGACCGCATCAAGGAGATTGAGAACCTCAAGGCGGAGATCGCCGACCTCGAGGCAATCATCGGCGACGACCTCAAGGTCAAGGCGGAGATCGCAAAGCAGCTCACCGAGATCAAGAAAAAGTACGCAAAGCCGCGCAAGACGCAGCTCATCGGCGACGACGAGATCGAGGTTGCCACGGCGGACGACTTTGTGGAGAACTACAACGCCAAACTGATCCTCACGCACGACGGCTACTTCAAGAAGATCACGCTGGTCTCGCTGCGCGGCAGCGACGAACAGAAACTGAAAGAGGGCGACCGCATCACGCACACGATCGACTGCGACAACACTGCCGAGGTGCTGTTTGTCACCGACCGCTGCCAGATGTACAAGGCACGCGTGCGCGACTTTGACCCGGTCAAGGCGTCGGCGCTGGGCGACTTTCTGCCCGCCAAGCTCGGCATGGGCGACGGCGAGCGTCCGATTGCGATGATTCTCCTTGGCGAAGGGCTGGAAAAGTGCAACATGATCTACATCTTTGAAAACGGCAAGGGCGTGCGCGTCAGCCTATCGGCATATCAGCTGTCCGGTACGCGCAAGAAGTTCTCGGGCGTGTATTCGTCCGCATCGCCGATCGTTGCTGCGATTCTCGAGGACGCGCCGAAGGATATTATCCTCGTGTCCAGCCAGAACAAGGCGATCACCATCAAAAGCGCGCTCATCCCCGAAAAATCCACGCGCACGGCGGGCGGCGTGACGCTGTTCACGCTGAAGGCAGGCGCAACCGTCATCTATGCGGACGAGACCGAAAAGTCGATCTACCCCGACCCGCAGAACTACCGCAAGATCAAGATCCCGGCGACCGGCTCGGCGCTGTAAGGAAGGAGAACAATCATGAAAATCGCTATCGTTACCGGCGCGTCCTCCGGCATGGGGCGCGAATTTGTCTATGCGCTTGACCGCGAGGGCAAATATGAAGAGATCTGGGTGATCGCGCGCCGCGCCGATCGGCTGGAATCCCTGAAGACCGAATGCAAAACCGCGATCCGCCCGATCGCACTCGACCTCGGCAAAGCCGAGAGTTTTGATGCCTACCGCACCCTGCTGGAGACCGAAAAGCCGAACGTCTCGGTGCTGGTCAACTGTGCGGGCTTCGGCAAATTCGGCACCTACGCCGAGATCCCGACCGAGGTTGCCTGCGAGATGATCGACCTCAACTGCAAGGCGCTCGTCCGCATGACCGAGTATACCCTGCCCTATATGCACACGGGCGCGCACATTGTCGAGCTGGACTCGCTCTCCTCCTTCCAGCCCGTGCCCTATATCGGCGTCTACGGCGCGACCAAGGCGTTTGTCCTCAGCTATTCCCGCGCGCTGAACGTGGAGCTGCGTCCGCGCGGCATCAAGGTGATGGCGGTCTGCCCCGGCTGGGTGCGCACCGACTTCTTTGATCGCGCTAAGACCGACTGCACGAATGCCGTGACCTACTTCAACAAGATGTATGAGGCAAAGGACGTCGTCGCCACCGCGATGCGCGACCTGTACAAGCCGAAAAAGGATGTCTCCATCCACGGCTTCCCCGTGCGTGCGCAGGTGCTCGCCGTCAAGCTGCTGCCCCACCGCTTTGTCATGCACACCTGGATGAAGCAGCAGAAGCATCTTTAAGCGGCATCCGCATTTCCGTTTCGCATATAGAAAACCACTGCCTGTGCACGCACAGGCAGCGGTTTTTTGTCTTTTGGGAGCTTATTCGATTTCCGGTCGGATCTCCACGGTTCTGCCGCCGAGATTCTCATAGATGCGGTGCGAGATGGACAGCACGGTCCGCCCGGCGGAGGCGCGGCGCAGCGCTTCGAGCACGCGCGCCTCGGTCTCCGCGTCCAGATTGACGGTGATCTCATCGAGGAGCAGCACGGCGGGGTCCGCCGCAGCGGCGCGCGCGATGGACAGCAGCTGCCATTCGCCCTGCGAAAACATGCCGTCCGTGCACACGGTGTCGTAGCCGTCCGGCAAGGCGCGGATGGCATCGTCAATGCCCGCGAGCTTTGCCGCGTTTTCTACATCGTTGTACATACATCATTATACGCGGGAAAAGAGAGAAGTCAACAGACTTCTCTCTTTTTCTTATTGCTTTTCCCAGCCGGAGACCGCCTTTGCGTAATAGGTGTTGATGACCGTGAGCAGGCGCTCCGCCGAGGTCTTGTAGGAATCGTACATCGAGGTGAAATTCGTGTCGCGTTCCTGCACCATGCGGATCAGCTGCTTGTTGTACGGTCCGACCTGGTAGTAATACCCGATGTCGAACACGAGGTTGTCGAAGATGATTTCGAGCATATCCGCCGACTCCTCGTCGCGCGTGCTCTGCCCGACCAGGTTGACGTCGTAGTAGGCGGGGGTGACGATCTTCTCGCCGTAATATGCCAGCGCCTCGGTGATGATGCCGGTGCGCTCGATGTCCTTCTGGATCAGCGGCACGCAGACAAACTGCGAGTTATAGGGTGCGACGGTGGTGTAGTAATCCTGCTGCTCGGCATTCAGCTTCGGATACGGCAGAATACCGAAGTCGCTCTCCATGCCGCGCAGCTGCGGAATTCTGGTCATTGTGTTCATCCAGAAAAGTCCCTTGTCCGCCTGCCACATCTCCAGCGGATCGACTTTTTCCCGTTGATAGGTCAGTGCATACTGCGTGTCATAAATGATGGAGAAATACTTGTCGAGCGCGGCGAGCGTCGTCTCGTTGTAGAGCGTCAGCCCGATGGTGCCGTCCTCGGCAATGGTACAGCAGCGCTGCCCCGCGGCGTTGACGATGCCGACGACCGAGTCGTCCCACACGAGCACGCCGAAACGGTCGTTTGCGTCCATGATGCCGTTCTGATCGAGGTCTTCGGTCACCGTCTTGCAGAGCGCGCCGAAGGTGTCAAGCGTCCATTCGCCGTCATAGACCAGGCTGTACGGATCGTCGAGGTCGTATGCCTTCCGCAGTTCCTTGTTGAACAGGATGACAAACGCAACATCATTGTCCGACACCGTGATCTCACCCGTGGTGAAGAACATGACCCCGCGCACGGCAAGATTCTCGTTTGCGCGTTTGTCCCACCAGGACTTTGAGAGGTCGATGCCGGGAATCGAGGCAAGGTCATAGAGATAATCGCTGTAGGCAAGCACCGTGACGTCGTACCCCGCGACAAGCGCAAGGTCAAAGTTGCAGTCGCCTGCATTGGCGTCGGTGCTGAGGCGCTTGTAGCCGGGACCGCCGCCCGAGGAATAGGCTTTCTCCACCGTCTCGGCGATCTTGACGCCGTAGTTCTGCTCGACGAGCGCTTTTCGCTTATACTGTGCGCTGTCCAGCGGTGTGGATGCAGTTTCATCCGCCGTGAAATCGGCATAGGCGACATTGCCCGCCGACAGGATGTTGAAGGCTTCGCCGCCGTAATCGGCAGTCTCAGGGATACCGAGCGTATCTGCATCCGTCACGCTCGTATCCCCCGCCGATGTGTCCGTCGTGGTCACCGCGGGGGGCTTGTCGCCGCAGGCGGCGAGCAAAGCCGCAGCCGCCAGAGCGGCAACAAGGGTTAAAATCCGTTTTTTCATCTGCTCTGTGCTCCGCTTATTGCTTTTTCTTTTTGACAAGGACGATGCACAAAACAGCAGCTGCCAAAACGGCGATCACAATGCCGATGATCAGCCCGATCGGTGCGCCGCTGCTTTCCCCTGCGGGAGCGGCAGTCGTCGCCGAGGTCGCAGCAGGTGCGGTCGTGCCGTCGGTTTTCACAGTCTTCTCCGTCGACGCGGTTGTACCTGCGGGTTCGGTCTGCTTTGTCGTCACCGTCGTTTCGGTTGTCACGGCAGCATCTGTGCTTGCACCGGGTTCCGCAGAAGACGCAGACGAAGCTGCCGAGGTTGTCGCGGACTTTGTCGTTGCCTCCGTTGTTTTTTCGGTTGCCGAAGAGGAAGCCGTGGTCGCCACAGGCTCGGTCGCCTTCGTCGTCGCCGTGGTTGCGGTCGTAGTCTCCGGCACCTTTCCGCCTGCAAAAGCGGCGAGCGTAGGACCGTCCTTGCTGCTCTTCCAGGTGGATGCGAAATCAAATCCGGCAAAGCTGTCTGTCTTGCCCGCATCGGCAGCCGATACCGCCGATGCCGCCATCTCCGCGCAGATCGGATTGCTTTCGCCGACGGCGGCATCCGCCGTACCGACGAGGTAAACGGCATTGGTCTCGCAGAAAATTGCGCCCTCCGCCTTGCCCGCGATGCCGCCGACGAGGCTGTCCGCCGTGACCTTGCCGCTGTTGTACGAGGTCAGAATGTCAAAGCCGTACCAGCGACCGACAAGACCGCCGGCGCATGCCGAGGAGGTCACCGCGCCGCGGTTTTCGCAGTTCTTCACCGCCGAGCGCACATCCGCGCCGCAGCGGTTCTCGGTGTACCCGGCGATGCCGCCCGCGTGGGACGGACCGTTGACTGTCGCCGTATTCAGGCAGCCGACGATCTCACTTGCCGTCTTTGTCGCTCTGTCCGAGCGGTTGATATATGCGGTGATACCGCCCGCATGATGCGAGCTTTCGATCGCACCCGTATTCTTGCAGTTGAGCAGGCGCACGGCGCTTGTCGCGTCGGTGACAGCCTCGATACGGCCCGTGATGCCGCCTGCGAACGGGCAGTTCGACGCCTTTGCGCCGCTGTTGGTCGCCGTGATCTTGCCCGTGTTTTCACAATTCTCGATCACGACCTCGCCTGCCTCGGCGCGGACATAGCCCGCGATACCCGCAAGGCGATTGCGATCCTCGGAGACGGACTGCACATCGGCATGATTGGAGCACCCGCTGACCAGAACGGCGGGCGATGCCGACGAGCTAAGCTGGATTCTGCCGAAGAATCCGCCCGCGTTGCCGAAGGACGAATCAATTTTCGCCTCACCCGTGCAGTTTTTGACCGTGACCGTGTGTGCATCATAATTGTAAATCACGCCGACAAGACCGCCGACGTTGCCCGGCCCCTTGACCGTCGCGCGGGTTGTGCACTTCTCAATGGTCGTGCCCGAAAGCGCAACGCCGCAGAGCGCGCCCGTGCCGGGGTACTTGCCGTCGATCTTGGTCTCGGCATCGGTTGCGGCAAACGTGTTTTCCACGCTGCCCGTGACCGTGAGATTCCGGATCGTCGCGTCCTGCGTGACGCCGAAAAGTCCGGTCGGACCGTCTGCCGTGATGTTGACCTTGACCGTGTGTCCGGCGCCGTCAAAGCTGCCGGTGAACGGCGTTTCATATGTACCGATGGGGTCCTGCGCCGTGCCGGTGAGGTCAATGTCCGCACCGAGCTTGTAGCTGCCGCCCCATGCGGCGGAGTTGCCCATCAGCGCCGAAAGCGACGCTGCGTCCGAGATGACCGTCTCCCCTGCTGCCGATGCCGCGAAGGCGAGCAGTAAAACAAGTGTCAGGACGGTCAGAATGCGAATGCCGATTTTCATCTTCATTGTATTATCTCCTTTTTCAGGTTTGATTTGAACCGATCCGTTTTGCGGCTGCACAGATGCGCGTGAAGATCACACACGCCTCCGCGCGGATGATGCTGTCGCCGGGGCGGTAATTGCCGCTGCCCGCATCGCCGCCGACGATCCCCGCAGCATAGAGCTTCTGCACCGCGTCATAGCAGCCGAGCGATTTTGCCACATCCTTCGGCATGCCGTCTCTGCGCGCCGCATAGGCGGACGCCGGCAGTACGGCGGCAAAGACCTCTGCCATCTCGCCGCGCGTGATATTCGCATCGTAGGATGCAAACTGCCCGCGCGTGATGATGCCGAAGCGAATGCAGTATTCGACATACGGCACATACCACGCTTGCCCCGCATATGCCTGCGGCACGCTTGTGCCGAAATACGCCGTGTGAATATTGGCGGCGGCGGTCAGCGCCTGCGCGACCGTAAAGCTGCCGCGCGGCGAGAATGCAGACGCGCTTGTGCCGTTTGCCAGCCCGTAGGCGTAGGCAAGTCCGACATAGTCATAGAACCATTCATCCGGCTTCACGTCTGAAAAATTGCCCGTGTACGCGCGTACTCTGACAAAGCGCGCGGGGCTTTCCCGCAGCATGGGCGCCGATGCGCCCATCTGCCAAACGGTCTCAAAGTCAAAGCCCGCAAAGGATGCCGGGTTTGCAAGATCGCCCGCAGCGACCGCCGCCGCATCGGTCGGCGTGCCATGCATTGTGCCCGCGCCGACGATCGACGCCGCGATGCCGTCCGCATAGCGCACATGCGTGATGCTGCACGCCGCTCCTTCGGTTTTGGCGGCAAGCGCACCCGCAGTGGGGGCTGTCACGCCGCCGAGCGCGATGCAATCCGCAATGTCAAATCCGCAGCAGCGCCCGATGATGCCGCCTGCGGATTCACCTGCCTTGACAGCGCCGGTGCTCAGGCAATTTGTCACTGCTGTACGGGGGGATGCTGCTGCCTTGCTTTCACTGTAGCCGATGATGCCGCCCGCCCACTGTCCGCCGGTGACGGCACCGCTGTTTGCACAGCCATAGAGCGCGGTCGCCGTATCGGTGCAGGCAGCCGCACGGTTGACGTAGGCGGCAATGCCGCCCGCATATTTGCTGCTCTCCACCGCGCCGCTGTTTTTGCAGTTGACGACCCGGAGCGCCGCCGTGGCGTCGCCCGTCAGCTCCGCGCGTCCGAGAATGCCGCCTGCAAACGGATAATTGGCAAGCTCCGCGCCGCTGTTCTTTGCGGTGATGCTGCCGGTGTTTGCGCAGTTTTCAAGCAGGACGAACCCCGCCTCGGCACGGATGTAACCGACAATGCCGCCGAGACGGTTGCGGTCCTCTGCGGTGAGGGTCTGATCGGCGGTGTTGACCGAATCCGAAACAACCACCGCAGGGAATGCGACTGATGCCGTGTAGATCCTGCCGATGAGTCCGCCCGCGTTGCCGCAGAGCGATTCGATCGGTGCTTCACTGCGGCAGCCGTCGATGCGCACGGTTGCAAGCCCGAAATTGTAGACCACGCCGCAGAGCCCGCCGACATTGCCGTAGCCCTTGACCGACGCGCGGCTTGTGCAGTCTTTGATCGTCGTGCCCGAGAGCGCGACGCCGACGATGCCGCCCGTGCCGGAATAGCGTCCCTCGACGCGGGTCTCGGCGGTCGCCGCCGCGAAGGTGTTCTCCACGCTGCCGCAAACCGTGAGGTTCTGCACTGTCGCACCCTCGGTGACGCCGAACAGCCCCGCCGCCTCGCCGGCGGCGATGTGCAGCCCCGAAACCGTGTGTCCGGCGCCGTCGAAGCTGCCGGTAAACGGCGTTCCGTAATTGCCGATGGGAGTCTGTGTCTTACCCGTCAGATCAATATCTGCCGTGAGCGTCCAGTCGCCGCTCCACGCGGCAGGGTCGTTCATCAGCGAGGTAAGCGCGTCCGCGCTGCCGATCTCTTTTGCCGCCGCAGGCAGCAGGAGCACAAGGCAGAGCGCAAGCAGAAGGGGGATAAACCCGTATTTTTTCATGCTGATTCCTCCGTTCTCACTTGACGTTCACGCGGTCGAAGCCCGAAATCTTCTTGCCAAGCGGGGTCTTGTTGATGTTTGTCGTATAAACCGTGTCGAGCGGCGCGGGATGCCCCGAGCGGTTGCCGATAGAAACCCCGCTTGCGCTGACATAATACGGTTCAATAAAGGAATTGCGCTTGGATGAAGTGTCCTTGCCGAGGTATGCGTGGTAGCACGCCCACTTCGTGCCGTCCGCGTCGGTCATATAGGAGGCGTGTCCGCAGCCGTTGACCGTATCGGAGCGCGAGAAGATCGACTCGGGATTCTTCTTCCAGTTCTTCGCGTCGAGCGGGTCGCCGCCTAAGAACTTCAGGTAGCCGAGCTGGTAATAGACCGTCCAGTAGCCGCTGCCGGTGTACATGAGGTAGACTTCCCCGTTCTCACCGTAGACCGCAGCCGCGCCCTCGACCACCTTGGGATACCAGTTGCCGGGCTTTGATGTGCTCTCGCCGTAGCCGCCCATCTCCCATGTATATTCGGGCACGCAGATGACGGTCGGGTCGCCGATCGCCGTCCACGGGTTTTCAAACCGGATGATGTTGATGGTCTGGTGGAAGTCCGCCGTACCGCGCCCCTCCTCGCTGACATAGGTCAGATAAGGCTTGCCGTCGATGCGGATGACCGAGGTGCCGCCGCAGAGCATGTCACGGTTGATCTTTGGATGGCTCACAAAGTTCAGGCGGCGCGGCTTGTTCACTTCGCCGGTCACAGGGTCGCCCCAGCGCCCGAGCAGATTGTCGCCGTCGAGGCACTTGACCACATGCTGCCGCTGGTTTGCCGTCGTGCCGTCATCATAAGCAATGAACATGTACCAGCCCGCGTTCGCTTCGCCCACATCCGCAGCCGAGAAATAGTGGATCTCGGGCGACCAGAAGTTCTTGCCGTCGGTCGATTCCAGGATGGTATAGGGCGCTGCGGTCTTGATGTCCGCGATGTTGGCGACCTTCATCAGATTGATGGTGGTCGCGCCCGTGCAGGTGTAATAATAGAAGCCGTTGTAATAGAAGATGTACGGATCGGCGTTGTTCTGCCGCAGGTAGTTTGTAAATTTCACCGTGCCGCTTTCCTCGCGGTCAAGGTCGATGCTCTTTGCCACGTTCAGCGTGCTCGTCATGTCGCCGCCGAACGTCTGCGCGCCGCGCAAATCCGTCAAGTGCCCGAACGAGCCGCCCTCGATGTTCAGCGTGAAATTGCCGTGCAGCGTTGTGCCAAGGCCTTTGGCGGGCGCGATCGCGCCGTGAATCACACCGCCGCGCACCGTGACGGTCACGTCGTAGTCCAGGCGATAGCCCGCGCTGTCCTCCTCGTAAAGTCCGAAGATGCCGCGCCGCACCTCGCCGCCGGTCACCGTGATGTCCACGCTGCCGCCCGTGCTGCCGCGCGAGCCGCCGGCAACATAGCCGTGGATCGTGCCGCCGCCGATTGTCAGCGTCGAACGCACGCCGCGCGTGATGAGGCGCGTGCTGTTATAGCCCGCGCGGATGTTGAACCAGTTGCCGCTGTTCACCGTGAGGCTGGTTGTATAAGAGGTAAAGAGCAGGTTGTGCCCGCCGACCAGCGAAATGTAACCCGCGTTGCCGTCAACCAGCGTTGTGTCCACATCGTCGCCGATCGTGAGCGGATAGCCCTTTGCGTAGATGGTGGAAGTGCCGCCCGCAGTGAAGGCAAGCGCCTCCATGCGGGTCTCCCCGCCGAGCGTGAGTGTGCCTTTCATCGCGATGCACGCGCCGGATGTGCGGTAGTCCGTTGTACGGTCCTTCGCCGTCAGGGTCAGCTTGCCGACCTGCGTCTTCACGGTATAGGCGCTGCCGGGCGTATAGCGCCCGCAGATCACCACCGTGCCGTCCCCGCCGAGCAAAGCAATCGCATGGTTCAAATCGCCGACGGGTGAGGATGCGCTCCTGCCGTCGCCCTTCCCGCCGTCAGCAAGGTAAACGACATTCGCCTTCTCACTTGCGGCAAATTTGGCTGCCACCGCTGCGGCAAGCGCGCTGTCCGCGCCTGCACCGATGACCAGTGTGCCCTTCTGAAGCGCGGATGCGACCGTGAGCGCGCCGACCTTGGCGGCGCCCAGCTCCAGCGTGACGGCGGCGGTCTCCCCGCCGATCTGTACCGTACCCACGCTGCCGCCGCTGAGCGTCATGGCGAGCGCGTCGGTCACGCAGTGATCCGCCGCAGCAAGGCGCGTCACGCTGCCGCCCGTCACCACGACCGTGACCGACTTCGCAGCCGTCGCCCCGGTGCAGTGCAGCGTACCCACGCTGCCGCCGGAAAGATACAGACTGTAGTCGCCGCTGCCAGCCCCGACCGTGACCGTACCGTAGCTGCCAGTGCGCACGACAAGCGCCGCACGCGTGCCCGCAGCGGCAAGATTCACACTGCCGCCGGTCGTAGTCACGCCGTCACCCATCGTCAGCGTACCGTCCGTGACCGTCATATCCAAATTGCCGCTTTGCCGCAGCGTGATATTTTCAAATGTGAGGTCGCCCGCAAAGCGGAGCGCCGCATTTGTGCCGAAGTTCAGCGTGCCGCCGCCCTCGCCCGTCACGGTGACCGCACCGCCGAGCGTGCCGACATCTGCCGTCAGATCGGCATAGCAGTTCCCCGTCACCACAATGCTGCCGCCGGTCTGCCGCAGCAGTTCAAATGCGCGGGAGAGCGACGTGGGGTCATCCGCGCGCGTGCCGCTGCCGAATGCCGACGGAGCAACATAGGCGACCGTCAGATTCTCCACGCTGTCAAAATTCTTCGCAAACGCTTCGCGCTGTGCCGCCGTATAGCGCAGCATGTTCAGCGCAAGCGTATTTTTTGCGCCCGCCGTCGCATGGAGCTTTTTCACCGCATCCGACGCATAGCTGACCGCGAGGGCACCGATCTTGCCGCCCATCAGGGTGACGGCTGCGTTGCCGACAACGTTGTTGACCATGACGCTGCCGACCGTGCCGCCCGCGATCGTGATCGCGGCGTCGCCGTTCAGGCGTCTCGGACCGTCGCCGCCTGCCCACAGCGTGGTAATGCTGCCGCCCGTGACCTTCACCACGGCGCTGCCCGCATAATGGTTGTAGAGCGAGCCGCCGTAAAGCTCGCGCACAGATCCCCCTTCAAAGGCGATGTGCGCCGTGCCGGTATAGGTCATCGTGCCCGCGCCCTTGGTGCGCGTGAAGCCGCAGAGCTTGTAAAACGAGCCGCTCCGCACCGTGATGTGCGCATCGAGGTCGGCGGCAAGCCCGGTGTTTGCCGGCGTCTGATAGCCGCCGATGACAAAGGCATACTTTTCGCCGCCCTCCACCGTGAGCCCCGTATCAAAGGTGAGATTGTGGAACTGCGCCGTGAACATCACGAAGTTTTTCAGCGTGATGTCGAGGTCCCGGAAAGTCGTCGCGCCCGAGAGGCGGTAATGCGTCTCGCCCGTGACGTTGAAGATCAGCTTTGCACCGGTGTCGCGCGTACCGTCCTTCGCCGTGATGACGATTTCGCCGGTATGCTGCGGCTCGGTATAGTGTGTGCGGATTGTATAATCCGACAGCAGAATGATTTTGCCGCCGTCCTTTGCCGCGCCGATCGCCGCGTCCAGTGTGGCAAGCGCCGCACCGGCGCTGCGTCCGCTGTTCGCATCGCTGCCGTGCGCCGCGTCCAGATAAACGGTTTCCGCCGCCGCGGCAGAGACCGTCCATGCAGCAAAAAGCAGCAGAAAAGCGGCAAAGCAGACCGCAAAGCGGCGTTTTGTCCTTTTGTCCATGCGTGATACCTTCCTTTCGGAGAAAAACAGCCTGTCTTTCGGGTGTACTGCACAAAAAACGTGCAACTGCGCCCCGTTTTTTTGATCAGTTTCAGTATAGCAAATCCGTTCTGCCTCTGGCAATGACAATTCCGATTCAGTTTTTTGCAAAACCGATACTGTTTCGGAGCTGCAATGAAAAAGCCCTGC
>ERZ773130.2621-NODE-2621-length-13236-cov-2.211744_pt1 | contig 13236 bp, 11 predicted proteins | sample MGYA00511919_ERZ773130 | MGnify/ENA primary metagenome ERZ773130 (study PRJEB29015, sample SAMEA2737851) | human gut metagenome | biome: human gut; feature: human-associated habitat; material: faeces | place: China | collected 2012 ...
AGCATTTTAGGCACGTACTGCTTCGTTTCCTGCGGCAACGGTAACGACCAGAAGTCCGTGGATTTCCCACGCGCTTTGTTCGTTTTAATTGCCTTCATGACCCGACCTTCGCCGCTGTTATAAGCCGCTACGGTCAGAAGCCAGTCGCCGTCAAACATTTTGTTCAGACGCTGCATCATATTCAGCGCGGCAGTTGTTGAAGCAGTTGTTGAAGCAACAACATCGCGACGCGCGTCATAATTGCGGGTCTGTTTCAAACCATAATTGCGCCCCGTGCTCGGAATGATCTGCCAGATGCCTGCGGCATTGGCGCCAGACGTTGCGTGAGGATCAAAAGCGCTCTCCACTATGGGTAGTAGTACCAGTTCCATAGGCATGTTACGTTTTTTAACTTGCCCTGCTATCCAGTACATATACGGCTCTGCCCGTAAAGTTACATCGTGGAGATAGCTCTTATTGCGTAAATATTTCTGTTTCTGTTCGCGAATCCGGTCATTTTCCGGAATTCCCATCTTTAGCTCGTCGCCAATGAAAGCCCACAAGTCACCATCTGGCGCGATAGACGTCCCATCGTCCATCCATCGTGCCTGACTTGTAAACTTTGCTGCTTCCCCTTGACCAGCTGCAGAAAGGCTCTGTGCGTGCTGTTGAACGTTGCCGGTACTCTGGCAACCCACGAGCAGGACAGAGGCGAGTAATATCGCTTTTGCCTTCATGTGTGTGTCAATAGTTGCTTAAAAGACGACCGATCATAACGGCGAACGGAGCCGATGACAAGAAAGTTTTATCAGAACCTATCTTTCTTTGACCTTAACCATGCAAAACGCTCTTCAGGTTGTTGCAATAATGTTTCTTCATTAATTACATTAATTAAATCAATATCTTCCGTTCTTAAAAAAACATTAATTTGCCGCTCATTTTTCAGAATTACGGGTAGTGTTATTTGATTTTTTGCCCGTAACTCCTTAACTTTACGATAATAATCATTTATGGACAAATCGTGCGGAAGAATACTCAAAGCAAACTTCATATTTGATAAGGTATATTCATGAGCACAACATACCAATGTATCGTCAGGTAACGCACTTAACTTTTTAAGTGATTGATGCTGTCCCTTCAAACAACCGACCACACCCACCAGAAAACAGTGTGTCGCCGCAAAATAGATAAGGTTTACTGAAGTAACAGATATGTCCTAAAGTGTGACCCGGCGTAGCAATTACACTAAATTCATGCCCCAAAACGAAGGCAGTTTCGCCATCTTTGACTACCTGTGTTGTTCCCTTATCTTGTGTCTCTTGTGGACCATACACCACAATTTGTGGAAACTTTTCCACCAGTTCTTTTACGCCGCCAACGTGATCGTGGTGATGGTGGGTGAGAAATATGGCCTCCGGTTGCCAGTTATTGGCGGCAATGGCGTTTAATACTGGCTCTGCGTCTCCGGGATCGACAATCAGGCAGCGACCTGCTTCATCATTCAAAACCCAGATGTAATTGTCATCAAAGGCGGGAATACTGTTAAGATTCATAGATTACCTCTCAGTGTGAAACGGAAGGTTGTGATGAAACCGGCAAGAGTCCCTCAAACTGTCGTGGCTCCTGATTGCTGGGGCGATTTGCCCTGGGGAAAGCTTTATCGCAAGGCGCTGGAGCGCCAGCTCAACCCGTGGTTCACTAAAATGTATGGTTTTCATCTGCTTAAGATTGGCAATTTAAGCGCAGAAATCAATTGCGAAGCGTGCGCGGTTTCTCATCAAGTGAATGTTTCTGCGCAAGGAATGCCCGTCCAGGTACAGGCGGACCCACTTCATCTTCCTTTTGCCGATAAATCCGTTGATGTTTGTCTACTGGCACATACATTGCCGTGGTGCACCGATCCGCATCGTTTATTGCGTGAAGCCGATCGGGTATTGATTGATGATGGCTGGCTGGTCATTAGTGGCTTCAATCCCATCAGTTTTATGGGATTACGCAAACTTGTGCCGGTATTGCGCAAAACCTCGCCCTATAACAGCCGGATGTTTACTCTGATGCGGCAGCTGGACTGGCTCTCTTTGTTGAATTTTGAAGTGCTACACGCCAGCCGTTTCCACGTTCTCCCGTGGAACAAACACGGAGGAAAACTATTGAATGCGCATATTCCTGCGCTTGGTTGCTTACAACTTATTGTTGCCCGGAAACGGACTATTCCTTTAACGCTAAATCCGATGAAACAGAGTAAAAACAAGCCACGAATTCGCCAGGCGGTTGGAGCCACCCGGCAATGTCGTAAACCACAGGCTTAAACTTCAACTTGGTAGCCTGTATCTTCCAGTGGGGGATTCGTCGCCGCGGCACGAGCCAGTTCATCACAGCGTTCGTTTTCCGGGTGTCCGGCATGGCCTTTAACCCATTCCCATTTGATTTGATGCTGCCCCAATGCAGCATCAAGACGTTGCCAGAGATCGACATTTTTTACTGGTTTTTTGTCTGCGGTTTTCCAGCCACGTTTTTTCCAGTTATGGATCCACTGGGTGATACCCTGGCGGACATACTGGCTGTCGGTACTCAAAATGACTTCGCAATGTTCTTTTAACGCCTCCAGCGCGACAATAGCGGCCATCAACTCCATACGGTTGTTGGTGGTGCGGGTGTAGCCAGCGCTAAAGGTTTTCTCGCGTCCGCGATAGCGTAAAATAGCGCCGTAACCCCCAGGTCCTGGATTGCCCAGACACGAACCATCGGTGAAAATTTCTACCTGTTTAAGCATCTCTGGTAGACTTCCTGTAATTGAATCGAACTGTAAAACGACAAGTCTGACATAAATGACCGCTATGAGCACTGCAATTACACGCCAGATCGTTCTCGATACCGAAACCACCGGTATGAACCAGATTGGTGCGCACTATGAAGGCCACAAGATCATTGAGATTGGTGCCGTTGAAGTGGTGAACCGTCGCCTGACGGGCAATAACTTCCATGTTTATCTCAAACCCGATCGGCTGGTGGATCCGGAAGCCTTTGGCGTACATGGTATTGCCGATGAATTTTTGCTCGATAAGCCCACGTTTGCCGAAGTAGCCGATGAGTTCATGGACTATATTCGCGGCGCGGAGTTGGTGATCCATAACGCAGCGTTCGATATCGGCTTTATGGACTACGAGTTTTCGTTGCTTAAGCGCGATATTCCGAAGACCAATACTTTCTGTAAGGTCACCGATAGCCTTGCGGTGGCGAGGAAAATGTTTCCCGGTAAGCGCAACAGCCTCGATGCGTTATGTGCTCGCTACGAAATAGATAACAGTAAACGAACGCTGCACGGGGCATTACTCGATGCCCAGATCCTTGCGGAAGTTTATCTGGCGATGACCGGTGGTCAAACGTCGATGGCTTTTGCGATGGAAGGAGAGACACAACAGCAACAAGGTGAAGCAACAATTCAGCGCATTGTACGTCAGGCAAGTAAGTTACGCGTTGTTTTTGCGACAGATGAAGAGATTGCAGCTCATGAAGCCCGTCTCGATCTGGTGCAGAAGAAAGGCGGAAGTTGCCTCTGGCGAGCATAAATACCTGTGAAAGGCGCTAAAAATAGCGACTTGGGCGATTTTTGCAGCAAACGATTCAAAAGATGAGAAAAACCGTTGACGAAGGTCGAGGCAATCCGTAATATTCGCCTCGTTCCCAACGGAACACAACGCGGAGCGGTAGTTCAGTCGGTTAGAATACCTGCCTGTCACGCAGGGGGTCGCGGGTTCGAGTCCCGTCCGTTCCGCCACCCTAATTAGGGGCGTAGTTCAATTGGTAGAGCACCGGTCTCCAAAACCGGGTGTTGGGAGTTCGAGTCTCTCCGCCCCTGCCAGAAATCATCCTTAGCGAAAGCTAAGGATTTTTTTTATCTGAAATAACCCTCTCCGAAGTAAATCCTTCTACCGGCATCCTTGCCAGCCATTCATATTAATACACTTCATCCAGCACGTTAATTTTCAAAAGATCGCGAATCAACGCATTTTTATCGCTATTTTGCAGCCATATGGCATAAAGCGGCCGTGAAAGTGTTGTGCTATCGACAACGGTATGCAGGCCGCCTTTTTTACGCGCCCAGCTGACGGGTAGCCAGGTGCAACCATTAAGCATCGCAATCTGTTGCTGTGCCAGTTCAGCAGAACTGGTTGTCAGAATGGGCACTTCGTCAGCACCGATCAAACCTGCCTCATGCTGTTGAAAATCTGGCCCCCACTCAAGTCGCAGATAATTAAGATCTCCCTTTAGTTTTGAAGGGGCACTGGTATAAAGCGCTAAAGTGAAATATCCCAGCAACTGACTACTAAATTCGTCCATTTTGGGCGCTTCAGTGGTAATAAGAAGATCAAGCTGGCGTTCATGCAGCTGTTTTACCAGAGACTGCCGTTGGGCAATTCGCGCTTCGAACTGTAAGCCTGTATGGGCATCCTGATTTTGATACAAGCGTCCCAGCCACTGATTAAGCATACATTCCCACAACGAGGCGCTGGCACCGATAGAAAACTCGTTATGTCGTGAGGTATGCGCCACCTCCTTACGGGCGGCCTGCCAGGTGCTCATGAGCGTTTCTGCATAAGGCAGTAGTTTTTCACCGGCAGCGGTTAAACGGATATTGTTTCTGTGGCGGGTGAAAAGGTTCACACCCAGTTGATTTTCCAGTTGTCTGATTCGAAAGCTCACTGCTGACTGGGTCAGATAGAGCGATTCAGCCGCTCGACCAAAGTGACGCGTTCGGCTAACTTCCAGGAAAGTTTTTAACAATTCCGTATCCACAGTGCTCTCCGCAAAATTATTTGTCGTTATGATTTAAATGTTTTGTTTTACACTCTGTCAAGCGTAACTAATACTCCGCGCCATAACTAGCTCGGTCAAAGAATTAGGAGCGTGCAGGATGGCGGAAAGCTTTACGACGACTAATCGATATTTCGACAATAAACATTATCCACGTGGATTCTCTCGTCATGGTGATTTCACCATCAAAGAGGCACAACTGCTTGAGCGTCATGGTTATGCCTTCAATGAGTTGGATCTTGGCAAACGCGAGCCGGTTACCGAGGAAGAGAAACTCTTCGTAGCAGTATGCCGTGGCGAACGTGAGCCAGTGACAGAAGCAGAACGCGTGTGGTCCAAGTATATGACGCGTATTAAGCGTCCAAAACGTTTTCACACCCTTTCCGGCGGTAAACCGCAGGTTGAAGGTGCTGAAGACTACACCGATTCTGACGATTAATAAAAAGGGCGAAATGCCCTTTTTTTATGTCAGTAGTTTCTGCAGATGGATGAGCAAACGGTCAATCGCTCGATAGCTAACTGCCTCCTGCAAATGCTGACGTGTGATAATGTCAGACTGATCAATATCAGCAATGGTTCGTGCAACTTTCAATAACCGCTGCCAGGCACGAATCGATAACCCCAGATGGATCAGTGTTCCTTCCAACCACATCGCATCTTCGCTCTCAAGTTTGCAGAATTGGCGTATTTCCGGACTATCCAGCCAGGCATTCAGTTTATTCTGCCGCTTAAATTGGCGCTCTCTGGCGGCCATTACGCGTTGTTTAACGGTGGCGCTGCTTTCTCCCGGCACTACCGTTTTACTCAAAATGCCGGGGGGTGGTAATGGGATCTCCAGTGAGAGATCGAAGCGGTCGAGAAAGGGCCCCGAGAGCCGGTTGAGATAACGTAATGTCTGTTCTGGCGTGCAGCGGTTATGGTTTCCCTGATAATGTCCGGTAGGGCTGGGATTCATCGCCGCAACAAGCTGGAAACGGGCTGGATAGGTTATTTTTGCTCGTGTGCGTGAAAGATGGATCTGCCCGGATTCAATCGGCTCTCGCAAGGCATCCAGTGTACGCCGTTCAAATTCAGGTAGCTCATCAAGAAAAAGCACGCCGTTATGCGCCAGCGAAATTTCACCGGGCCCTGGAATTGCGCCACCGCCTACCATCGCAGTTAACGATGCACTGTGATGAGGTGAGCGGAACGGGCGCTGCCGCCATTGTTTTTGTACTGATTCAGCATTTACCAGACTTAATATCGCAGCACTCTCCAGTGCCTCTTCATTGCTTAAATCTGGCAACAGGCCATTAATACGGCTGGCGAGCATTGTTTTACCTGTTCCCGGCGGCCCAATCAGTAAAAGGTTGTGCCCGCCAGCAGCGGTAATTTCCAGTCCTCGCTTTCCTTGTTCCTGACCGATAACATCACTGAGATCATGTTGTAGCGCCCGGGATACTGCATCAGTTGGTTTCGGGCGTTCGAGAGCGTGCTTACCTTCCAGAAACGCACAGACAGCTTGCAGATGATCGGCTATCAGGCATCCTTCACCGTTAATTAGCCCCACTTCATCTTCGTTATCTTTCGCGACGATAATTTTTCTGCCCGACTTAATAGCTTCAGTTGCACTGGAGATTGCGCCGGGAACGCCACGCAGAGCGCCTGTAAGCGCCAGTTCTCCGACTAATTCATATTCATCTAACTTATTGGCTGTAAGCTGTTCTGAGGCCGCCAGCAACGCAATGGCGATAGGTAAATCATATCGTCCCCCTTCTTTTGGCAGATCGGCTGGAGCCAGGTTGATGGTGATTTTTTTCGCCGGATATTCATATCCGCTATTGATAATGGCGCTGCGCACGCGATCGCGGGCTTCTTTTACCGTTGTTTCTGGTAAGCCCACCATCGTTAAGCCGGGTAGACCTTTACTGATATGTACCTCAACAGTGATTGGGGGCGCATTTACTCCCAGGGCTGCGCGGGTATGAACAATTGACAGTGACATAAGCCCTCCTTGAGTCACCATTATGTGCATAAGATATCGCTGCTGTAGCCCGCTAATTCGTGAATTTTAGTGGCTGATTCCTGTTTATTTGTGCAAGTGAAGTTGAGTTGTTCTGGCGGTGGAATGATGCTCGCAAAAATGCAGCGGACAAAGGATGAACTACTAGGAAGGGAACAACATTCATACTGAAATTGAATTTTTTTCACTCACTATTTTCTTTTTAAAAAACAACAATTTCTATTGAAATTATTAAACGCATCATAAAAATCGGCCAAAAAATATCTTGTGCTATTCGCAAAATCTATGGTAACTCTTTAGGCATTCCTTCGAACAAGATGCAAGAAAAGACAAAATGACAGCCCTTCTACGAGTGATTAGCCTGGTCGTGATTAGCGTGGTGGTGATTATTATCCCACCGTGCGGGGCTGCACTTGGACGAGGAAAGGCTTAGAGATCAAGCCTTAACGAACTAAGACCCCCGCACCGAAAGGTCCGGGGGTTTTTTTTGACCTTAAAAACATAACCGAGGAGCAGACAATGAATAACAGCACAAAATTCTGTTTCTCAAGATTCAGGACGGGGAACTAACTATGAATGGCGCACAGTGGGTGGTACATGCGTTGCGGGCACAGGGTGTGAACACCGTTTTCGGTTATCCGGGTGGCGCAATTATGCCGGTTTACGATGCATTGTATGACGGCGGCGTGGAGCACTTGCTGTGCCGACATGAGCAGGGTGCGGCAATGGCGGCTATCGGTTATGCCCGTGCTACCGGCAAAACTGGCGTATGTATCGCCACGTCTGGTCCGGGCGCAACCAACCTGATAACCGGGCTTGCGGACGCACTGTTAGATTCTATCCCTGTTGTTGCCATCACCGGTCAAGTGTCCGCACCGTTTATCGGCACTGACGCATTTCAGGAAGTGGATGTCCTGGGATTGTCGTTAGCCTGTACCAAGCACAGCTTTCTGGTGCAGTCGCTGGAAGAGTTGCCGCGCATTATGGCTGAAGCATTCGACGTTGCCAGCTCAGGTCGTCCTGGTCCGGTTCTGGTCGATATCCCAAAAGATATCCAGCTAGCCAGCGGTGACCTGGAACCGTGGTTCACCACCGTTGAAAACGAAGTGACTTTCCCACATGCCGAAGTTGAGCAAGCGCGCCAGATGCTGGCAAAAGCGCAAAAACCGATGCTGTACGTTGGTGGTGGCGTGGGTATGGCGCAGGCAGTTCCTGCTTTACGAGAATTTCTCGCTACCACAAAAATGCCTGCCACCTGCACGCTGAAAGGGCTGGGCGCAGTTGAAGCAGATTATCCGTACTATCTGGGCATGCTGGGAATGCATGGCACCAAAGCGGCGAACTTCGCGGTGCAGGAGTGCGACTTGCTGATCGCCGTGGGTGCACGTTTTGATGACCGGGTGACCGGCAAACTGAACACCTTCGCACCACACGCCAGTGTTATCCATATGGATATCGACCCGGCAGAAATGAACAAGCTGCGTCAGGCACATGTGGCATTACAAGGTGATTTAAATGCTCTGTTACCAGCATTACAGCAGCCGTTAAATATCAATGACTGGCAGCAATACTGCGCGCAGCTGCGTGATGAACATACCTGGCGTTACGACCATCCCGGTGACGCTATCTACGCGCCGTTGTTGTTAAAACAACTGTCGGATCGTAAACCTGCGGATTGCGTCGTGACCACAGATGTGGGGCAGCACCAGATGTGGGCCGCGCAGCACATCGCACACACTCGCCCGGAAAATTTCATTACCTCCAGCGGCTTAGGCACCATGGGTTTCGGTTTACCAGCGGCGGTTGGCGCACAAGTCGCACGACCGAACGATACTGTCGTCTGTATCTCCGGTGACGGCTCTTTCATGATGAATGTGCAAGAGCTGGGCACCGTAAAACGCAAGCAGTTACCGTTGAAAATCGTCTTACTCGATAACCAACGGTTAGGGATGGTTCGACAATGGCAGCAACTGTTTTTTCAGGAACGATACAGCGAAACCACCCTTACTGATAACCCCGATTTCCTCATGTTAGCCAGCGCCTTCGGCATCCCTGGCCAACACATCACCCGTAAAGACCAGGTTGAAGCGGCACTCGACACCATGCTGAACAGTGATGGGCCATACCTGCTTCATGTCTCAATCGACGAACTTGAGAACGTCTGGCCGCTGGTGCCGCCTGGCGCCAGTAATTCAGAAATGTTGGAGAAATTATCATGATGCAACATCAGGTCAATGTATCGGCTCGCTTCAATCCGGAAACCTTAGAACGTGTTTTACGCGTGGTGCGTCATCGTGGTTTCCACGTCTGCTCAATGAATATGGCTGCCGCCAGCGATGCACAAAATATAAATATCGAATTGACCGTTGCCAGCCCACGGTCGGTCGACTTACTGTTTAGTCAGTTAAATAAACTGGTGGACGTCGCACACGTTGCCATCTGCCAGAGCACAACCACATCACAACAAATCCGCGCCTGAGCGCAAAAGGAATATAAAAATGACCACGAAGAAAGCTGATTACATTTGGTTCAATGGGGAGATGGTTCGCTGGGAAGACGCGAAGGTGCATGTGATGTCGCACGCGCTGCACTATGGCACTTCGGTTTTTGAAGGCATCCGTTGCTACGACTCGCACAAAGGACCGGTTGTATTCCGCCATCGTGAGCATATGCAGCGTCTGCATGACTCCGCCAAAATCTATCGCTTCCCGGTTTCGCAGAGCATTGATGAGCTGATGGAAGCTTGTCGTGACGTGATCCGCAAAAACAATCTCACCAGCGCCTATATCCGTCCGCTGATCTTCGTTGGTGATGTTGGCATGGGCGTAAACCCGCCAGCGGGATACTCAACCGACGTGATTATCGCTGCTTTCCCGTGGGGAGCGTATCTGGGCGCAGAAGCGCTGGAGCAGGGGATCGATGCGATGGTTTCCTCCTGGAACCGCGCAGCACCAAACACCATCCCGACGGCGGCAAAAGCCGGTGGTAACTACCTCTCTTCCCTGCTGGTGGGTAGCGAAGCGCGCCGCCACGGTTATCAGGAAGGTATCGCGCTGGATGTGAATGGCTACATCTCTGAAGGTGCAGGCGAAAACCTGTTTGAAGTGAAAGACGGCGTGCTGTTCACCCCACCGTTCACCTCCTCCGCGCTGCCGGGTATTACCCGTGACGCCATCATCAAACTGGCGAAAGAGCAGGGAATTGAAGTGCGTGAGCAGGTGCTGTCGCGCGAATCCCTGTACCTGGCGGATGAAGTCTTTATGTCCGGTACGGCGGCAGAAATCACGCCAGTGCGCAGCGTAGATGGTATTCAGGTTGGTGAAGGCCGTTGCGGTCCGGTTACCAAACGCATTCAGCAAGCCTTCTTCGGCCTCTTCACTGGCGAAACCGAAGATAAATGGGGCTGGTTAGATCAAGTTAATCAATAAATACAAAAAATGGGACGGCACGCACCGTCCCATTTACGAGACAGACACTGGGAGTAAATAAAGTATGCCTAAGTACCGTTCCGCCACCACCACTCATGGTCGTAATATGGCGGGTGCTCGTGCGCTGTGGCGCGCCACCGGAATGACCGATGCCGATTTTGGCAAGCCGATTATCGCGGTTGTGAACTCGTTCACCCAATTTGTACCGGGTCACGTCCATCTGCGCGATCTCGGTAAACTGGTCGCCGAACAAATTGAAGCGGCTGGCGGCGTTGCCAAAGAGTTCAACACCATTGCGGTGGATGATGGGATTGCCATGGGCCACGGGGGGATGCTTTATTCACTGCCATCTCGCGAACTGATCGCTGATTCCGTTGAGTATATGGTCAACGCCCACTGCGCCGACGCCATGGTCTGCATCTCTAACTGCGACAAAATCACCCCGGGGATGCTGATGGCTTCCCTGCGCCTGAATATTCCGGTGATCTTTGTTTCCGGCGGCCCGATGGAAGCCGGGAAAACCAAACTGTCCGAGCAGATCATCAAGCTCGATCTGGTTGATGCGATGATCCAGGGCGCAGACCCGAAAGTTTCTGACTCCCAGAGCGATCAGGTTGAACGTTCCGCCTGCCCAACCTGCGGTTCCTGCTCCGGGATGTTTACCGCTAACTCAATGAACTGCCTGACCGAAGCGCTGGGTTTGTCGCAGCCAGGCAACGGCTCGCTGCTGGCAACCCACGCGGACCGTAAGCAGCTGTTCCTTAATGCTGGTAAACGCATTGTTGAATTGACCAAACGTTATTACGAGCAAAACGACGAAAGTGCACTGCCGCGTAATATCGCCAGTAAGGCGGCGTTTGAAAACGCCATGACGCTGGATATCGCGATGGGTGGATCGACTAACACCGTACTTCACCTGCTGGCGGCGGCGCAGGAAGCGGAAATCGACTTCACCATGAGTGATATCGATAAGCTTTCCCGCAAGGTTCCACAGCTGTGTAAAGTTGCGCCGAGCACCCAGAAATACCATATGGAAGATGTTCACCGTGCTGGTGGTGTTATCGGTATTCTCGGCGAACTGGATCGCGCGGGGTTACTGAACCGTGATGTGAAAAACGTACTTGGCCTGACGTTGCCGCAAACGCTGGAACAATACGACGTTATGCTGACCCAGGATGACGCGGTAAAAAATATGTTCCGCGCAGGCCCTGCGGGCATTCGTACTACACAGGCATTCTCGCAGGATTGCCGTTGGGATTCTCTCGATGACGATCGCGCAAACGGCTGTATCCGCTCGCTGGAACACGCCTACAGCAAAGACGGCGGCCTGGCGGTGCTCTACGGTAATTTTGCTGAAAACGGCTGCATCGTGAAAACCGCGGGCGTCGATGACAGCATCCTCAAATTCACCGGCCCGGCGAAAGTATACGAAAGCCAGGACGACGCGGTAGAAGCGATCCTCGGTGGCAAAGTTGTCGCGGGCGATGTGGTGGTGATCCGCTATGAAGGCCCGAAAGGCGGCCCTGGCATGCAGGAAATGCTCTACCCAACCAGCTTCCTGAAATCAATGGGTCTCGGTAAAGCCTGTGCGCTGATCACCGACGGTCGTTTCTCTGGCGGCACCTCTGGTCTTTCCATCGGCCACGTCTCACCGGAAGCGGCAAGCGGCGGCAGCATTGGCCTGATTGAAGATGGTGACCTGATCGCTATCGACATCCCGAACCGTGGCATTCAGTTACAGGTAAGCGATGCCGAACTGGCGGCGCGTCGTGAAGCGCAGGAAGCTCGGGGTGACAAAGCCTGGACGCCGAAAAACCGTGAACGTCAGGTTTCCTTTGCCCTGCGTGCCTACGCCAGCCTGGCGACCAGCGCCGACAAAGGTGCGGTGCGCGATAAATCGAAACTGGGGGATTAATGATGGCTGACTCACAACCCCTGTCCGGTGCTCCGGAAGGTGCCGAATATTTAAGAGCGGTGCTGCGCGCGCCGGTCTACGAAGCGGCGCAGGTCACGCCGCTACAAAAAATGGAAAAGCTCTCGTCTCGTCTTGATAACGTCATTCTGGTGAAGCGCGAAGATCGCCAGCCAGTGCACAGCTTTAAGCTGCGCGGCGCATACGCCATGATGGCGGGCCTGACGGAAGAACAGAAAGCGCACGGCGTGATCACTGCTTCTGCGGGTAACCACGCGCAGGGCGTCGCGTTTTCTTCTGCGCGGTTAGGCGTGAAGGCCCTGATCGTTATGCCAACCGCCACCGCCGACATCAAAGTCGATGCGGTACGTGGATTCGGCGGCGAAGTGCTGCTTCATGGCGCGAACTTTGACGAAGCGAAAGCTAAAGCGATCGAACTGTCACAGCAGCAGGGGTTCACCTGGGTGCCGCCGTTCGACCATCCGATGGTGATTGCTGGGCAAGGCACGCTGGCGCTGGAACTGCTCCAGCAGGACGCCCATCTCGACCGCGTATTTGTGCCAGTCGGCGGCGGCGGTCTGGCGGCGGGCGTTGCGGGGCTGATCAAACAACTGATGCCACAAATCAAAGTGATCGCCGTAGAAGCGGAAGACTCCGCCTGCCTGAAAGCAGCGCTGGATGCGGGTCATCCGGTTGATCTGCCGCGCGTAGGGCTATTTGCTGAAGGCGTAGCGGTAAAACGCATCGGTGACGAAACCTTCCGTTTATGCCAGGAGTATCTCGACGACATCATCACCGTCGATAGTGATGCGATCTGTGCGGCGATGAAGGATTTATTCGAAGATGTGCGCGCGGTGGCGGAACCCTCTGGCGCGCTGGCGCTGGCGGGAATGAAAAAATATATCGCCCTGCACAACATTCGCGGCGAACGACTGGCGCATATTCTTTCCGGTGCCAACGTGAACTTCCACGGCCTGCGCTACGTCTCGGAACGGTGTGAACTGGGTGAACAGCGTGAAGCGTTGCTGGCGGTAACCATTCCGGAAGAGAAAGGTAGCTTCCTCAAATTCTGCCAGTTGCTTGGCGGACGTTCGGTCACC
>ERZ773130.2624-NODE-2624-length-13224-cov-15.846230_pt1 | contig 13224 bp, 13 predicted proteins | sample MGYA00511919_ERZ773130 | MGnify/ENA primary metagenome ERZ773130 (study PRJEB29015, sample SAMEA2737851) | human gut metagenome | biome: human gut; feature: human-associated habitat; material: faeces | place: China | collected 2012 ...
ACTTCAGTGCCGTTCCGGCGGGCCAGCTGGCGCAGCTGGGCCGCCACCTGCTTCGCGCCGGAGAAAAGGCTCACGTCCCCCGGCACGAGCGGGGTGCCGTCGTCGCAGAGGGCCACCGTCACGGTAGGCAGCGAGGCCAGCAGGGCGCCCATCAGCCGCTTTTTCGGGGCGTTGAAGGTGTCGAACTCGTCGATAAAGACGGCCCTGTCCCGCAGGAACTCCGGCAGTTCGCCCCGGGCCAGCGCGGCCTCGAGGCGGGATGCGGCCAGCTCCAGCCGGTCGGAGGGGTCCATGCCTGTCCCGGCCAGCAGGGTTTCGTAGCCCTGAAAGATGAGGGCCAGTTCACTGAGCTTGGCGCTGTCGGTGCCGCAGTCCTGCGCCAGCTCATAGAGCTGCCGGCCCGAGAGGCCCGCGCTCTTGAGCTCGTCGATGGTCTCGGCGGCCATCTGGCAGAAGGCGGCCGAGCGGCGGTGGCGGTAGTAGTAGTGGACATTGTCCTGCAGTTCCTCGAGGGCGCGGCGCACCAGCACGGCACGGCCCGCGTCGCTGAGGGTCTGGACGGCAGAGCCGCCCTCCGCCGACAGGATATGCTCGGCGAGGCTGGTGAAGGAAAAGCTCTCCACCAGTCCGCTCAGCGCGTCGCCCAGCTCCCGGTGGATGCGGCCCTCGGTGGACGAGGTGAACTGCTCCGGCACCAGCAGGATGCTCTTCTCCCCCGCCTCGGCCCGCGCCCGGATGCGCTGGTACAGCAGGGTGGTCTTTCCGCTGCCGGAGCCGCCTAAAAGTAGTTTTAACATGGTGAATCTCTCCGTTGGGTCAGTTTTCTATCGTGGGCGGCTTGCCCTCATTTTTCTATCATTGTACCACAAAATTGCAGCGACATCTATTCTGTGGTACAATGAAGAAAAAATCATCTCAGAAAGAGGACACCTGCATGAAAATTTTAGCAGTAGATTACGGCGACAGCCGCACCGGCCTCGCCACCTGCGACCGCACCGAGTTCCTGACTTCCCCCATCACGCCCCAGATCACCGTCAAGGCCCGTGACAAAGTCGCCGCCAGGGTCTGCGAGGTGGCAAAGGAGATCGAAGCCGAGCTCATCGTCATCGGCCTGCCGCTGAACATGGACGGCACCGAGGGCGAGCGCGCCCGCAAGAGCCGCAAGCTGGCCAAAACCGTTGAGATCTGGAGCGGCCTGCCCGTCCGGATGTGGGACGAACGCCAGACCACCTGCGCCGCTGCTGACCTCCTCGACGAGAGCGGCACCTTCGGCGCAAAACGGAAAAGCATCCTCGACTCGGTGAGCGCGACGGTCATTCTGGACGACTACCTCGCATGGCGGAAGGAGCACCCGGGGGAGGTCTGAACGCCCCCGCCGCCCCTGTGGCAAAGTTTCTTTGCGAAGTCCGGACAGTTTGTTGCAAAGTCCGCAGAAAATCGTCGTTTTCCGGTTTGTTTTCACAATTTTCCCGAGCCGAATTTGTATAGTTTTCCGGCTTGACAGCACCGGCTCTTCTCCGATAAAATGAGGGTAGAAGAACCCCCTGACCAGATGGCCGGAGAGGACGCTTCTTCATGAGAAAAAACAACTGGACTCACCAAAACAAAAACGATTGGAGGCGACCCACATGACAAAACTGAGAAAGCTGACTGCCCTGCTTCTGGCCGGTGCACTGACCCTTCTGTTCCTGACCGCCTGCAACGGTGGCGGCGGCTCCTCCAGCCCGGAGGCCCAAGCCGAAGCCGAGGTGATGGGGGCCATCAACAAAGGCCGCACCATGGCCCTGAGCAATGACCCTGATATGCAGGAAGTTGCCAAAGCCCGTCTGGATGACCTAGATGCCAAGTTGAAGTTCAATGCCTTTGGGTACACAGTGTTCAACAAGGTGGATGCCAAGTGGGATGCTGACAACCAGAACGCCACCCTCACTCTGGTCGCCAAATATGACTACAACGATACCACGCTGCAGAAGATCATCGATCAAATCAAAGGCAACGATCAAAACGAAGCCCTGGATTTTGCCCTGAAGGGCAACTATACCAAGGCAGGCGTAGTGGCCCGGACCATTCGCGGCCAGACTTATGTTGCCATCTCCCTGCGGGTGGGCAGGAATCTCTGATCTCTTCCCGATTTTCCCCGCATCTCGTCTGATTTCCCCATAAACGCAGATCACCCGCCAGTTGGCGGGTGATTTTTTTGCAGCCGTCCACCGCCCGGAGGGCGGAAAAGCAGCTTCTTATTCAAATTTCGTGATGGTCACACTGTTGATGGTGATGGGTTCGGTGGGGCGCTGATTTTCGTCCACGCCGGTCTGGGCGATGGTGTCTACTACTTCCATCCCTTCGTACACCTGCCCGAAGACGGTGTCGGTGTAGTCGAGGTAGGGTGCGCCGCCTGCCGTCTGATAGGCGCTCACCACGTCGGCCCGCCAGCCGGCGGCGTTCATCTGGTCGATGAGCTCCTGCGTCACTGAACTGCTGCCCGGCAGAGTCTCCATGACATAGAAGACGCTGGCGTAGTCGCCGGAGGCGTCCGCTGCCGCACAGAGTGCGCCGGAATAGTGGTGGAGCTTATCGGTGGTCTCGGCGGAGAAACGGTTCCCGTTCCAGATGGTGGTACCTCTGCCGTCCGCACCCTGCCCGGCCTCCACCACGAAGTCCTTCTCCACCCGGGTGACGGTCAGTCCGTTGTAAAAGCCCTGCTGGGCCAATGTCGTGAAGTTCTGCACGGCCTGCGGGGCCTCGGTGGGAAAAAGCACTGCTTTGAACACGCCTGCTGAGGTATCGAACACCGCGATGGTGTCCCCCGCCGCCGGGTGGGTGAACTGCAGCTCTGCCGACTCCACGGCCGGGCGGCTGACCGTCTGCACCGTGCCGGCCTTCCCGCCCTGGATGCTGGAGAGGATATTGTCCGCACTGCACCCGGCCAGAACTGCCGTCAGGGCCAGTGCCGCCATTATTTTTTTCAAGGCTCTCATGAGCGGGCCTCCCTGTCCATATATTATAGCAACGATGGCTTTTCAAAAGCTATCGCTATAGTATATCACATTCCGGCCCGGGAAGCGAGAGGGAAAAGCGTGAAAATTTGTTATTGGATTTCTATGCGAAAAACATCTTGACGAGCGGGCAAAAAAACGCTACACTATAGGCGTACCCGAAACCCACAGCTCAGAGGGAGCAGAGCGGGCAGGGTGTGACAGTTATCCCATTTTTTAGATATTTGACAGGAGAACGCGACTTATGGCAGAAGATATGAACAAGTCCGCCGCTGAGACCGAAGAGGAATATCAGCCTGACCTGATGACCCTCGAGGACGAGGACGGCAATGAGGTCACGTTTGAAGTGATCGACGCTCTGGACCATAAGGGCGTGCATTACCTGGCCGTTGTCGAATACGCCGAGAATGAGGAAGACCTGGACGAGGACGCCCAGCTGGTCATCCTGAGCGTCGGCGAGGACGACGAGGGCGAGTATCTCGACGTGGTCGAGGACGATGAGACCCTGCTGGAAGTCAGCAAGCTGTTCGAGAAGCGTCTGAGCGACCAGTTCGAGATCGAGTGATCTTTCAGCAAAGACTTCCTGCCCGGCGCGATTTGTTGCGGTTTATATGATCCTACTAATCATTCAACGGGAGCTTGGAGTTCGTCGGTGGATTGCAGACCTCCCCGTCATGGGTCGACCATGAAGGCTCGATGAGGAAGCGCGAAACCGGAGACAGAGCACCCACCTGTCCGCAAGGGTAGGTTTGATTGCCGCAGACGTCCGGGCGGGATTCTTTATAGGTATCAAAAAGGCTCTCGTGCCGTATTTCCTGCCGGCATGAGAGCCTTTTTCTTTTGTCTCTACTCCCCGGTCTCGTCTGTAAACAGGCCCGGGATACCGCAGATAGCGGCCACGCCCACCAGCGTGAACACGATGCGTGACCAGATGGACGCGCTGCCGCCCAGCAGCCAGCCGACGAAGTCGAACTGGAACAGGCCCACAAGGCCCCAGTTGATGCCGCCGACGATCATGAGGATGAGACAGATTTTATAAAAGGTCTGCACAAAAAGACCCTCCTTCCTTTGGGCAGTATGCCCGACGGGAAGGAGGGTTATGCATTTTATAGGAATAACCTCTCCGTCATTGCTTCGCAATGCCACCTCCCCTATCGAGGGGAGGCCTTGGCATAGCGGGAAACTTTATCTCTTCGCCAGAGGCTCCCCTACAAGGGGAGCTGGCGGGCGCAAGCCCGACTGAGAGGTTGTACGAAGGCGAGGCTTCATCTCTTCCGCAGTATCTGCACCTCCGCCCCTCCCCTGACAGGCTGGGCGGTATAAACCTGCGTCCAGCGGGCGCGGAGGGCGTCAGCGGCAGCTTTGGCCTCGGCTTCGGTGCGGAACACGCCGAAGACCGCCGCGCCGCTGCCGGTCATAAGGGCGGTGACGGCCCCATTCTCCCGGAGGGCGGCCTTGATGGCCTCGTTGTCCTTGGCCCCGCTGCACTCCTCGAGGGCGTTTCCGGCAGCGGCGCAGACAGCGTCCAGGTCGCCCGCCCGGATGGCGGCTTCCTGGGCGGCGCAGTCGGGATGGACGCTGCTGCCCACCTTATCGTAGGCCGCAAAAGCCTCCGGCGTCGAGACGCCATAGTCGGGCATCACCACTGTGAACCAGCACTCGGGCATGGGCGGCAGCGCCTTGATGAGGTCACCGAGGCCCTGCACCCGGCAGGTGCCGCCCATGAGGGCAAACGGCACGTCTGCGCCGATACCGGCACCCAGAGCGCAAAGCTCGCTCATGGACAGACGGGCGCCGTACAGCTCGTTCAGACCCACCAGAACAGCAGCAGCGTCGGCGCTGCCGCCAGCCATACCGGCCCGGACGGGGACGTTCTTATAGATGGTGATGTCTGCACCCGCCAGCAGGCCCGTATAGTGGAAGAAAGCCAGCGCCGCCTTGATGGCGGTGTTGCCCGGGCCGGGTTTGACATTGCTGCCGGGCAGGATCAGATCGAGGTAAGGACTGCGGCGGATGACCACCCGCTCGTACAGCGAGATGGCCTGCATGGTCATATCCAGCGCATGGTAGCCTCCGGGCAGGATGCCCACCACGTCCAGCGCCAGATTCAGCTTGGCCGGGGCCAGGACTGTCACACGATCGCGCATCGTTTTTCCTCCTCACTTGCAGTTCTCGTTCAAAAACTCCCGGATGCGGCGGATAGCCTCCATCAGGTGCTCCACGCTGTAGGCGTAGGACACGCGGGCGTATCCCTCGCCGGACGCGCCAAAGGCGTTGCCCGGGATGATGGCGACATGCTTCTGCTCCAAAAGCTTTGTGCAGAACTCCTCGCTGCTCATGCCGCTGGACTTGATGCAGGGGAAAGCATAGAACGCACCCCGCGGCTCAAAACAGCTCAGGCCCATATCGTTGAAGCTCTTCACCACGAGGCGGCGGCGCATATTATACTCGTTGCGCATCCGCTCGATCTCGCCGTCGCAGTCCTTGAGGGCCGTGATGGCGGCGTACTGGCTGGTGGTGGGGGCGCTCATGATAGCGCTCTGGTGGATCTTGGTCATGATCTTGATGATGGGCGCGGGGCCGCAGGCATAGCCCAGCCGCCAGCCCGTCATGGCGTAGGTCTTGGAGAAGCCGTTGACCACCACCGTCCGCTCGGCCATGCCGGGCAGAGCAGCGATGGAAACGTGGTTCTGCAAGCCATAGTTCAGCTCCGCGTAGATCTCATCCGACAGCACCATGATGTTGGTGCCGCGCAGGACTTCCGCGATGGCCTCGAGGTCTTCCCGCTCCATCACCGCGCCGGTAGGATTATTGGGGAAGGGCATGATGAGGAGCTTGGTCTTCGGGGTGATAGCGGCTTTCAGGGCGTCGGCCCGGAGGCGGAACTCATCCTCCTGACGGCAGGCCACATGGACCGGCACCCCGCCGGACAGGGTGGTGATGGGCTCGTAGCAGACGAAGCACGGCTCCGGGATGATGACCTCATCGCCGGACTGCACCAGAGTGCGGATGCACATGTCGATGGCCTCACTGCCGCCGACGGTGACGAGGACTTCCTTTGCCGGGTCGTATTTCAGGCCCATCCGGCGGTCGAGGTAGCGGGCGATCTCGGCCCGCAGCTCTTTCAGGCCCGCGTTGGAAGTATAGCGGGTGCGGCCATGCTCGAGGCTTTCGATGCCCGCCTCACGAACGGCCCAGGGGGTCTTGAAGTCGGGCTCGCCGACGCCGAGGCTGATGCACTCGGGCATATCGGCGGCGAGGTCGAAGAATTTGCGGATGCCGGAGGGGCGCATGGCCGCAGCGGCAGGCGCGATCAGTTTATCGTAATCCATCACAGCACGGTGCACTCTCTTTCATCAATTTCTTCGTCCTGATACAGACGGCCCTCTTTTTTGTAGGTGCGGAGCACGAAATGGGTGGCCGTGGACAGCACATCGTCCAGCGGCGACAGCCGCTTTGCCACAAAGAGGGCGATCTCCTGGAAGGTCTGGCCCTTGATGACCAGCTGCAGGTCGTAGCCGCCGCTCATCAGCAGCACGCTCTCCACCTCGTCGAAGGAGGCGATGGTAGCGGCAATTTCGTCAAAGCCGCGGCTCTTCTTGGGGCTGACGTTCAGCTCGATGACGGCTTCCACCCGGTTCACGCCGGCCTTCTCCCAGTCCACGAGGGTCTTGTAGCCCTTGATGATGCCCTGCGCCCGGGCCAGGTCTATCATAGCCGCCACCTCGGCGGGGGATTTATTCAGCATGGCCGCGATGTCCTCCACCGACATCCGGGCATTGTCTTCAAGGATCTTCAGAAGCTGTTCCATCGTTGTCTCTCCTTTGTTCAGCCTGTGGCGATATTTGTAGATAAGTATAGCACACTGCCCGGCAGTTTGCATCTGGTTTTTGCAAGTTCTGCCGGAGATAGACATTCTTTTTCCCTTTTCCCCTGCTCTTTTTTCCAAAAAGAGTGTTCATTTTTCGTGAAATCTGCTATACTTGAGAAAACCTCTCCGTCGCAGCTGCCGCTGCGCCACCTCCCCTACCGAGGGGAGGCCTTGGCATTTCGTAAAGCTTTTTCTCTTCGCCAGAGGCTCCCCTACCAGGGGAGCTGTCTGCGAAGCAGACTGAGAGGTTGTATGAAGGCAAGCCTGCCCTCACGGCGCAGCCGTGACGGAGAGGTCTAACACTATAACAGAAGGGGTAGGAATTATGAAAGCATTCATTACCGTCATCGGCCACGACACCGTGGGCGTCGTCGCCCGTGTCTCGGGCCTTTGCTGTGAGCTGAACATCAACATCGAGGACGTCACCCAGAGCATCCTGCAGGGCATGTTCGCCATGATCATGCTGGTGGACATCTCCAAGTGCAGCGTCTCCCACGAGGAGCTGCACCAGAAGATGGACGCCCTGGCCGCTGAGATGGGGATGCAGATCAACCTCACCCGCCAGGAAGTTTTCGACGCGATGCACACCATTTAAGGAGAGACTGCTATGAGCATGATAAACACCGGCGACATCCTCGAGACCATCGAGATGTTCACGCAGGACAATCTGGACGTGCGCACCGTCACCATGGGCATCAGTCTGCTGGACTGCATCGACCCGGACCCCAGGAAAGCCTGCGAAAAAATTTATAACAAGATCACCACCCGCGCCGCCCGGCTCGTTCCGGCTGTGGAGCACATCAGCGCCGAGTACGGCATCCCCATCATCAACAAGCGCATCAGCGTCACCCCCATCGCCATGCTGCTGGGTGCCTGCCCGGACGCCGACCCGGTGGACTTTGCCAAGACCCTCGACGCCGCCGGCAAGAAGGTGGGCGTCAACTTCGTGGGCGGCTACACCGCCCTCGTCCACAAGGGCTTCTCGGCGGGCGACCTGTGCCTCATCGAGTCCATCCCCCGCGCACTGGCCGAAACGGACATCGTCTGCAGCTCGGTGAACATCGGTGCCACCAAGGCGGGCCTGAACATGGACGCCATCAAACTGATGGGTGAGGCCGTCAAGACGGCCAGCGAGCTCACCGCCGACCGTCAGTGCATCGGCGCAGCAAAGCTTGTGGTCTTCTGCAACGCGCCCGAAGACAATCCCTTTATGGCAGGTGCCTTCCACGGTCCCGGTGAGCCCGACTGCGAGATCCACGTCGGTGTCTCCGGCCCCGGCGCGGTCCGCGCCGCGCTGGCCCGGCTGCCCAAGGATGCCCCCATCGACCAGGTGGCCGAGCTGGTGAAGCGCACCGCCTTCAAGATCACCCGCGTGGGTCAGCTGGTGGCAAACCTCGCCTCTAAGGAGCTGGGCGTACCCGCCGGCATCATCGACCTGTCGCTGGCCCCCACCCCCGCTGTGGGCGACAGCGTGGCCAATATCCTCGAGGAGATGGGCCTTGAGACCTGCGGCTGCTGCGGCACCACTGCCTGCCTCGCCCTGCTCAACGACGCTGTCAAGAAGGGCGGCGTCATGGCCTCCAACCACGTTGGCGGCCTGTCGGGCGCTTTCATCCCCGTCAGCGAGGACGACGGCATGATCCACGCCGCCGAGTGCGGCTGTCTCACCATTGAGAAGCTGGAGGCCATGACGGCTGTCTGCTCTGTGGGCATCGACATGGTCATCATCCCCGGCGACACCACCCCTGCCGTCATCAGCGCCCTCATCGCCGACGAAGCCGCCATCGGCATGGTCAACAGCAAGACCACCGCCGTCCGCGTCATCCCGGCCATCGGCCGCAAGGCGGGCGAAGTGCTGGACTTCGGCGGCCTGCTGGGCTACGGCCCCATCATGCCTGTCAACCAGCATGACCCCTCCGTCTTCATCAACCGCGGCGGCAGACTCCCCGCCCCGATGCAGTCGCTGAAGAACTGAGCGCTCTTTATAAACTTTCTGCGCACCGCTTGACTTTTGCGCGGAATGGCATATAATAAACTCAGGAATGTGAATACTCCATTGGTTTCACCCCAATGGAAAAGCCCCCAAGAAGCCGCGAACTCCCAGGGGGCTTTCCTTTTAATTAGGCTTTGCGGTTCTCATCGTATCTGTCAAGCCATTTGCAGATAAACCGCGACGTTACATCTGCTGCGACAGACACCAAGAATGTGAATATATACTCCATTGTTTCACCCCCTCTCCCGTGGATTACGGGGTGAACCGCAAAGCAAGTATAGCATAAATTCTGACAAAAAGATACCGCAAATCGTTCCGAAAAAGACTGAATAATTTTCTAAAAACAGGCCCATCCTCTGGATAAACTTTCCAAGAGGGGGCCTGTTTTTTATGTTATACCGCCGCGAAATGGGGGCGCTGTGCGCCTCGCTGCTGTTCTGCCTTCTGCTGTCGCTGGGGGCAGGCTGGGCGCAGAGCCAGCTCACCACCGCCGACCAGCTTGCCGCCGACACCCTGCGGCTCCACATCCGGGCCGACACCGACTCCGTGCGCGACCAGAGCGCGAAGCTGGCTGTCCGGGACGCCGTGCTGGCCCTCACCGACGCCCGGGCGTGGGCGGCGGAAAACCTCGTCCGCTTCGAGCTGACGGCCCGCCAGACACTGGCCGCTCTCGGCATCCGCGCACCGGTAAAAGCCTGCCTCGTGAATATGTACTTCCCCACCCGGCGCTATGACGGCGGAGCTCTGCCCGCCGGGCGGTACGACGCGGTGCGGCTGGACATCGGGACGCGGCGGGCAGGCCGGAACTGGTGGTGCGTGCTCTACCCGGGTCTCTGCCGGTCAGCCTGCGGCGGGTACGACACGCCTGCCGAAAATGACCTTGTCTGCGGGGAATATATCGTCCGGTTCCGGTTCGTGGAGTGGTGGGACGGCCTCACCGCACCCCGGGAGGACGTGGTGCTGGCCGGGTGAACAGGCCGTCGGCCCGCCGCATAGGATGAGCGCGGAAGGAGTGTGACAACACTATGGCAATTCCTGCTTACTACTCGCTCATCCAGCGCGGCAGCTCCGGCCCGGACGTCGCCCTCGTGCAGACCTGGCTCAACGGCATCCGGGACAGCTGCACCTGGTACGCCGCCCTCACCGTGGACGGAAAGTTCGGCGCAAACGCCGAGAAGGCTGTCCGGGAGTTCCAGCTCCGGTACGCCCTCAAAGAGGACGGCAAAGTGGGCGCGAACACCTGGAACGTGCTCTACGCCCGCTACACGGCCAGGCACGGCCTCACCGTTCCCTACCCCGGCATCGTGCTGCGGAGCGGCAGCGCGGGCGGCTGCGTCCGGCTGGTGCAGCAGAAGCTCAACGCCGAGGGCGAGCGGCTCACCACCGACGGCAAATTCGGTGCCAGCACCGTCGCCGCCGTCAAGCGCTACCAGACCCGCCACAACCTGACCTCCGACGGCTCCGTGGGCAAGGACACCTGGGAAAAGATGTTCCCTGCCGCGTGACGTGAAAGAAAAACCTCTCCGTCACGCCTTCGGCGTGCCACCTCCCCTATCGAGGGGAGGCCTTGGCATACCGGGTCACCCTGAGCTGGACGCCTAAAGCCTAATGGAACGCAAAATAGAGTGCCCTGCTATAGAGATTCACAGCAGCTTGACAAAATGCGATTGTCCAGAAGCCGCTGCCCTCTGTAGCAGGGCACTACTGTTTCCGAAATCAAAAAACTTTCAGCGTCCAGCGTGGGCCTGCCCGGCTCGCCAGAGGTGCTTCGCACCCGGGTTGCGGCTCCCAGCGTCTGCTTCGGCCCTTGGTGCGGGCCTCGCATCCTGCTGGCCGCGGCCCCAACAGCTCCTCCCTGTTTCCGCCACTGGCGGCGGTCGTCGCCGTTGCCCCCTCGACAAACGCCCCCAACTCTTCTATAATAAAATCATCCCAACGAAAGGCGGTGTCCCCATGCGTCTCCTACACCTCTCCGACCTGCATCTGGGCAAGCGGGTCTGCGAGTTCTCCATGCTGGACGACCAGCGATACATTTTAGAGCAGGTCCTCTCCCTGCTGGACGCCCGGCCCGTGGACGGCGTTTTGCTGGCAGGCGACCTCTACGACAAGCCCGTGCCGCCCGCCGAGGCGGTGCGGCTGCTGGACTGGTTCCTCACCGAGCTTGCGGCGCGGGAACTGCCCGTTTTTGCCGTCAGCGGCAACCATGACTCGGCAGACCGCATCGCCTTCGGCGCACAGCTGCTGGCGGGGAGCCGGGTGTACGTCAGCCCAGTCTTTGCCGCACCGCCCGCGCCCATCACCCTGACGGACGAATACGGCCCGGTGGACGTCTGGCTCCTGCCCTTTTTGAAGCCTGCCGCCGTGCGGCACGTCTTCCCAGACGAGAAGATCGAGAGCTACAACGACGCCATCGGCTGTGTGCTGAACGCCTGCGCACCCGACCCCGCCCGCCGGAACGTGCTGGTAGCTCACCAGTTCGTGGCCGGGGCGGCGGTCTGCGAGAGCGAAGAGCCCAGCGTGGGCGGGGTGGACAGCATCGACGTCTCCCTCTTCGAGGGCTTCGACTATGTGGCTCTGGGCCACCTCCACAGTCCCCAGAAGGTGGGACGGGACACCGTCCGGTACGCAGGCAGTCCCCTCAAATATTCCTTCTCCGAGGCCCATCAGCACAAAGCCGCCCTCTTCGTCACCCTGGGCGAAAAGGGCAGCGTCCGCTTCGAGGCCGCGCCTCTCACCCCCCGGCACGACCTGCGGGAGCTGCGGGGCAATTACATGGAGCTCACCGACCGCCGGGCCTACGACGGCACGCCGACGGACGACTACCTCCACATCACCCTCACCGACGAGCAGGACGTTCCCGACGCGCTGGCCCGGCTGCGGGTCATCTACCCGAACCTCATGCGGCTGGACTACGACAACCGCCGCACCCGGGCCGCTGAGACGCCCGACGCCGCTGCACGAGCCGAGAGCAAAACGCCCCTCGAGCACTTTGCGGCCTTTTACGAAGCCCAGAACGGCCAGCCCCTCTCCGACGAACAGGCGGCGTTCTGCCAATCGCTCATCGAGGACATCTGGAAGGAGGACGAAGCATGAGGCCTCTGAAACTGACCCTGTCGGCCTTCGGGCCTTATGCCGCCGAGACCGTTCTCGACCTCGCCCAGCTGGGCAGAGGCGGGCTCTACCTCGTCACCGGCGACACCGGCGCGGGCAAGACCACCCTCTTCGACGCCATCACCTACGCCCTCTACGACCATTCCAGCGGCGGCGTCCGGGAAGGAGCCATGCTCCGCAGCAAGTACGCCGAGCCCGGCACCCCCACCTTCGTGGAGCTGGAATTCGAGGTGCGGGGGCAGCGCTGCACCGTCCGCCGCAATCCCGAATACCTCCGCCCGAAAGCCCGGGGCGAGGGCTTTACCACTGAAAAAGCCGACGCCTGCCTCACCTACGCTGACGGCCGCCCGCCCGTCACCCGGGCCAAGGACGTCACCGCCGCCGTGGTGGACATCATCGGGCTGGATTACAACCAGTTCTCCCAGATCGCCATGATCGCCCAGGGGCAGTTCACCCGGCTGCTCAACGCTTCCACCGAGGAGCGGAGCAAGATCTTCCGCAAGCTGTTCCGCACCCAGCCCTACCAGCGTCTCCAGGAGCGGCTGCAGGCCGAGAACGCCGCCCTCACCCGCCAGCGGGAGGAGCAGAGCGTCCGCATCGGGCAGCTGCTCTCCGGCCTGAGCTGGGCCGAAGGGGACGCCGACGAAGCCGTTCTGCACGAGCTGGTCCCCCTCTGCGAGGCGGGCGGACAGACGTCGCCGGAGACGTTGCTTCTCCTTCTGGACGCCCTGCTGGCCGGGCAGGAGCAGGCACTGAGCGCCGCCACCTCCGCCCGGACTGAGGCCGAGGCAGAGCTGGACAAGCTCCAGCAGACGCTGGGCCGGGCCGAACAGGCCGAGAAGCTCCGCCTCGAGCTGACCGCCGCGCAGACCCGGCAGGACGCTCTGCGGCCCGTTCTGGACGCTGCCGAGGCCGAAGCGGCCCGCCACGCCGGGGATTCCGCTGCGCTGGACGCGCTGGCCGGAAAGCTCGAGCGGGCGAAATCCAACCTCGCGGCCTTCGACGGGCTGGACAGCCTCGAAAAGAAGCTTTCTGCCGCCCGGGACGCCGCCGCCCTCGAGAACGCCAGAGCTGAAAAGCGCCGCGCCGCCCTCGGGCAGCTGGACGGAGAACTAACCGCTTTGGAGCAGAGCCTCGCCGCCCTTGGGGGCGCGGAGGCCGAGAACGTGAGCCTTGAGGCCCGGGCCGAACAGCTGGCCCGGCGGGAAACGGCCCTCGAGCAGCTGGCCCAGAGCCTCGCCGAGGGGCAGCGC
>ERZ773130.2631-NODE-2631-length-13200-cov-7.110308_pt1 | contig 13200 bp, 14 predicted proteins | sample MGYA00511919_ERZ773130 | MGnify/ENA primary metagenome ERZ773130 (study PRJEB29015, sample SAMEA2737851) | human gut metagenome | biome: human gut; feature: human-associated habitat; material: faeces | place: China | collected 2012 ...
TTCAGCATTACCGGACGCGATTGGATCATTAAAGCGTTTAATTAGGTTTTAGTATAAATCAAAAAATTCACCTGACGGTATAGTTCTAATCCTCTTTCTGTCGATACCTGCGGTCACCAAACTGTTTACCAGTTTCAACTTTTCCTTATCCCTATGGACAACTATTGTCCATATATTTTTGTTGTCCGTATAATTATCGATTAATGTAAAGTAAGGCAAATCTATTCCATCAAGAGAATGTCCGACAACTATTATTTCATCGGGTTGGGATCTTCTTATTCGCTCTAAGCATCCTGAATACTTATCGGTATTTTTTAATGTTGCACTGTAATAATCTCTAACCACGCGACAGATACTGACCCATTTTTCGTCAAATAGGCTCTCTGCTTCTTCGATTTTTTTACTAATTCTATCAATTCGCATCTTGTTTCCGTGACCAATTACTGGGTCAGGGGTATAATCTCGTAACGAACCATGGATATGAATTACTTTGTCAGGCCGGATCAGGTAAACATTCTCTAGAGTCGCTGTGTAGTTAAATGTCAAAAACAAATCATCGCTATTATCTTTTATTTTTGATGTTCGCGGCAAACAATCTCGAATTCGAATAGTTCTTACCCATTCCTTTAAATAGACCGATAGTTTTTGAATGTACTGATACTCATTTGTAAAATAACTGTACAGAGTGTCTTCGATTCCGACATCTCCTGATTCCAGATCCATTTCAATGCTCGTTCCACTTTCGATTATGCTATCCTCATCGATATTAGCTAGATTGCTTTCAAAGCGATTCCATAAATATTCTTTTTTTGCCTCATCAGACATTGAAGGATAAATATCATAATGCTCCTCGAACGCTTCCAGGAACTCCGGGTGTGCAGACTTTAGATACGTTCGAAAATCCCAATACGCTGTTGGGAGTTTATGAGCCAAATCAAATCCATTACCCAATATGTATAATGTCATAAATCTTCTCCTTATAAAAACAGCCGGGACACCCCGACTTCCACAACTTACCCCTCAAACGCCAACTTACCCCTCAAGCGGCAAAATCGGCAGAGGAACAATTAAATTGTATCAATCTCGGTGTTTTTATATCGATATAGATGCACTTGACGCGCCCCTCATACCGGGGCAGCAGCGCTTTCAGGGCTTCCAGATTGTCGCCCCGGATAATCATGTTTTCGATGCCGTTGTCCTCGTCGTGCTGCCCGTTTTCATCAAAGCTATACTTGCGCTCCAACACCCGAAACGGCACGTCCTGATGGTGATTGATCACCTTGCTCTTTCCAATCCATTCAAGTGTCGGCATGAGTATCTCCTCCAAAGTTTAAAATACGATCAGCTTTCTGACTTAATTCAGTACGAATCAACTCAAACGTCCTCTGTTTAAGTTGAAGCAAGGGCCTAAAAATATCCGCATGCATTTTGGCTGTAGCCTCGTTGAGCTGTTCCAGTTCAATTTTAAGCTCGTCAAAATTTAATCCATGCGCTCTTGCGACAGCTTCCTGACACATCATGCGCACCCGAATCGGAAGCGACTTTTGTTCCTGTTTTTCCACCTCAAGGATTCTCTCTGCATTTTCCTTCTCATTAACTCGAAATAGTTTCTCATAGATTTCCGCTCTATTCTGCATGACTTGGCAAAATTTTTCTCTGGCTCGTTCCATTGAGTTTGACAGTGTTCTGACTTTGCGATAATCTGCAGAATCAAGAGAAGTAAGAATCTGATCCAAGCAAATGTTAGCATTTACTTGATATCGCTGAATCTGCTTAATTGCTTCCTTCGGTTCAATCCCATTAATCTCCATTGTTTCTATTAAAGGCGGCATTAAATTAATAGTGTTCAGCGCATTTGAGAATACCGATTCTACATCGAACCATTTTTCATTCTCTCGTCTAAGATAGCTATCGCGTTGAATCTGCTTATAGGTAAAAAGAATTGTCACAACTACAGTTGCAACCGCCACCAGCGCTCCTAAGATCGTCCCATAATAGGCAAGCGCATCTGCTGCTCCCCACATTGTCATGTATCCGCTGTTCGCCTTATAAGATTCGTTAATTATAACGGGAATCCCTATGACTACCGCAAGCAGCGCCAGCACAAACAGGAACCATTTTACCCGTGGCTTTCTCATTTTTGCACCCTCATTACAGATAACTGCTTTGCTTTCTACAGAGTAAGTCTGTAATTTTTTACAATTCTTCTGCCTTAAACGTCGTATACCCCTCGTAATAATAGCTGTGGTCGATGCCTTTCATAAAAACTTCGCGGCTATTCACATCATCCGTCAGCGCAGCTTTCAGCAGCACTTTGATCTCCACATCCTTAATCGGACTGCGCTCCATTGCAAGCAGATAGTCCTCCTTATCGACCTTGCTCCAATCCACGACCTGTCCGATACCGTTTTTCAGCATCAAATCGAGCCAGATACGCATACTGCGCCCGTTGCCCTCGCGGAACGGGTGCGCGACGTTCATTTCCACATATTTTTCGATGATTTCATCGAATGTACCCTGCGGCATTTTTTCGATGTTCGCCAGTGCCGCTTCCAGATACATCAGCGGCGCAAAGCGGAAATTACCCTTTGCCAAATTCACCGTGCGAAGCTCACCCGCAAAGTCATAAATGTCATCAAAAAGGTACTTATGAATTGCCTTGAGCGACGCGAACGTGCCGACAGGCAGCTTGTCCAGCGTGCCGCTTTCAAACAGACACACGGCCTTTTTCTTGCTGATCCGTTCCTCCTCCCGCGCAAGGTCTGCAGAACTCGTCAGCCCCAATTTATTTTCCAGTGCCATAGCGCACCTCCAAGTTATTTCTGCTTATGAGCATTTTCAAACCGTCGATACTCAAGCTTGGTTCAGTCGAATATAGCATCATCACAATTTCGACAGCTTCCCGTGCTGACTTCGACAAGGTATTTCGAAGTGCCTTATTCTTCGTTCTCAATGCTCTCGTCAGATTCTTCAGACACAATATTGAAAGAAAACTGCGAACGATCAAAACCAAACTCTGAAATCAGATTATCAATAAAGCGAATACAGGACCATGCAGACAAATTCGCTTCCAAATAGATCGTATCGGAAAGCTTCCAAGGCCACCGCATACCAACTCCATCTGTATTAAGGTGGACATGTTTTCGCTTTGTTGAATTGAATGAGTAGTGACGATTCGCAAGTTCCTGCAATTTACCCGGTTTCTTTTTGTCCAGAAGCTTGATAACGTCCAACAGCATCAATGCATACTTGTTTTGTCGATAGGTTTCGCCGAAGAGTTTGAAAGAAACCAACTTTTTACCCGTAACTTCGTCATAGTGATCGAGCGTTATCGTTTCGACATACTCAAACTCAATCGAATCGTCCGTGATTCGGTCGATTGCGTATCGGTTTGCTACAATGTTTGCCAGTCGCTTTGCGCGTGCCTGTATCTGCGGAATATCCCATATATCTGCTTCCAAAACGTCCCGGTTTAAAACAACTGCCTTCGAGTTCTCGCGGATAATCTCCTGCTTTTCCTTGAAACTCTTGTTGGAAAGTTCGGAATTATATCCGGTTACGGACAGATTACCAAGCGTATGTAAGTATTCCTCGTGTTTTTCAGGATCAATGTAACTCCAATCGGCGCTCAGTGTTTGCGGCATAATGTGTTCAATCGTCAGATTCTCCACTTGCAATGTTTCTTTATTATCACCATTTTCAATATCAAGGAGCAGGAATCGGCAGAGCGCATTATTGCCATAAATATTGGCTGTCAGCAACGCTCGTTCAAACTCGTTTTCAGATGGAACAGCGTCCTTGGATGAAACTGTACAAAGGAACTTGTTTAATGACTCGTAGTATTTCCGCGTGTTCGCAGTAACTTTAAAGATGCGATTATAAAGGTATATGAACAATCCGCGTAACGTATTGGATGGAACACCGCAAACCAATCTGCGAAGCAGATAGGCGAGGATAAACTGAAGAATGCGCTCCGTTGTTTCCTCATCGATTACTTCGCGGTGGAAATCATCAAACACATGGAACAAAAATGGATAGCACGTTGTCTGTTTCAGAATTCTAATTCGTTGCAGCAGTTGATTGATTCGTACTGAGTAGTCCTTGTTTCCGTAGACAAAGGCACCATAGATTTTTGCATAGTACCTGAGTTCGTCCAGGATGGCCTCCTGTGTATAATTACTGCCTTTAAACAGCTTAACAAAGCTGTGGTAGAGTTGACGGCTATTTACGGGTTTGCCCGTCTTATAAACGATATACTGCATGAAAAAGTCGTCAAGATTGGAATAGTCCATCTTATTCCGAAGTGTCTTTTCGATAATCAGCCAATACTCTTCGTACAGCCGTTCCTGGTCATCGGCGTTCATCAGAAGAAAATTCCGAATCAGGTCTGCGTTTGACAAATCCAGTCCAGTGGAGTTGATGCTTTCGAAGATAACTTGTGGATCATCCTCACCCTTTGTCAAAACAATCTCAACGATCTCAAGTTTTGTAAGCGCATCAAGTACCTGTGATGGACAGATACCCTTTTCAGCCCATCGTTCGAACCGTTCTTTGCAAAGCCGATAGTTCTGGAAAATATGCGTATCCTCATCCATTTCATCAGTTTTATTTGCCAACAAAAGCAAGAACTGATTGTTGTCCGATTTAATCGGCTTTAGCTTCACCTTGTATTTTTCATCGCAGTATTTGTTATGCAGGTATTGTTCGTCGATCTCCTGAAAGCAGGTATCGCCGCCTGTTTCAGCAACAACGGCAAGCGCCTTGAGAATAAGCATCATAGTAGTCAATCGCTGCTGACCATCAATAATTGTATATTCTTGCAGCGTAAACCCTCCGCTCTTGGCAGCCATAAATACAATTGTTCCAAGGAAATGCTTGTCCCCGCTGTTGATAATCTCATAGATATCATCAAGCAAGCGGTCACAGTTGGCTTCCGACCAATCGTAATTTCGCTGATACACCGGAATCCGAAACAGGACTTTATTTGTTCCAATAAAATCTCTCAGCATCCAAAGCTTATGCGCGTCCATATCTGCACCTCATTTCAATCTATACGTTTTCTCCGCCCCTCTGCCGACGATCTCGATCAGCCCTTCTTCGCTCATCTGGCGGGTCAGCAGATAGGCTCTGGTCTTTTTGATATGCAGCAGCTCCTGCAAATCCTCGTCGCGCATTTCGCCGTATTCCTTGAGATAGTCCAGAACGATTTTCATCTGCGGCGTAATGATCGGCGCAGTCAGTTTTGTTTCTGCCGTATTTTCTGCGCCCGCAGAAGCGGCGTTCATGTTCGGCAGCACGATTCTAAATGCATTTGTCGTTGCCTCAATGCTGGGCTGGACGGGGCAGCTTGCGTAGAGCTTGAAAATGCGGCGGATGCCGGTGCCGTAGCTTTCAATCAGGCGCAGGCGGTGAAAAATCTCTGCCAGCTTTTTATTCCTCGGCTGAGAAACGCCGAGGCGGATATCCTCCGTGGAAAGGCCGGGCAGGAGGCCGCCCAGAGAAATAAATTCCATTTTGCTGTCGTTCACGTTGATGATAATGCTGCCGCTGAAGCTGTAGTCCCGATGCACCAGCGCATTGAGCAGCGCTTCGCGGATGGCTTCCTCGGGATAGTCCTGCTTATCCGTACGGACGACGCCCTTGATGGTAGAGACTGTCCTGTTGCATAGCGCCAGATAGTTGATCGAGTTTTCAAACTGCTTGAAGATCGAGCCGCCAAACTCCTTGCTGTCCCGGAACTCTGTACAGGATTCATCGTTGAATACGGCGATTTTCGTCGTGTGTTGGCACTGGTCGGACAGAAGCAGCGCCAGATTGGTGTACTGATCGTCGTGAATGTTCCGAAGCCCCAGCGCAATATACTTGTCCTCCGAAAAATCCACCTTGTATCGCTTGAACGCGACCGCAGCTTCATCAAAGGTCAGATTCTGCTGCACGGTGCGCATTTCTTCGAACACGTCGCCGTCCGAATCTTTGATCATCTGCCGGATCTGTTCCGGCGACGCCTGCACACTCGTCGCGCCCTGCCGGACATAAACGCCGGCGGGTTTCAGCCCCTTGCCCTTCAGATAATACGGCTTATAGCTGCCCTCGCCGACCTCAATGCGGATGACCTTGTTCTCCTGCAGCACATAGCGTACGAACATCGTCACATCCGGCTGAATCGCGTCGCGGATGCCGTTTGTCAGCCGCGTGTAGGTCTCGTCCACATTGTCAATGCCGGTCACATTGCCCTGATCGTCAATGCCGATATAAATGACACCGCCGTCCGTGTTCGTAAAGGCGATGACTTCCTTGTAAATGTCGTCCGTCAGTTGGGATTTAAATTCCATGTGCTCATTTTCGTACTGCATCGATCACACCTCCGTGTTGGTTATTTTTATTATACCACCATTTTCACTCCGCGCAAGTGAAAAATGGTGAATATAGTGAAAATTCACATAAAGATTTACAGAAATTGAACATTCAGAACGTCTCTGCTCGAACATAAAGACCTGCACCGCTTTCACCAATGCAGGCCCATTTTATATGTCTTTCAGCGCATGATACACATCCCGCCAGAGGTGCAGGCCGCTGCCGGGATACCGGCTGCGCAGACGCTCCAGTGCAGCTTTTCTGGCTTTGGTCACACCGTCCGGCGAGAGCATTTCGCGCAGGCCAAGCTCGTCCGCAGACAGCTTTTCGTAGCTTCGAACGCCTTTGGCCCGTATCTGTTTATTCTTCTCAATCTGGTCTTATCCTGCGTCGCTGCCATTCAGGCGCCACTCATCATGATGAGTCAGAACCGGCAGGAGGAAAAGGACCGCCGCCGCGCGGAGAACGATTATAAGGTCAACCTCAAAACCGAAATTATGATCGAAGACCTTTACGACAAGGTCAACGCGATCCTTGCCAAGCAGTCGGCACTGGAAAAGAAGCTGCTGGAGCAGGAGGAACAGGCGAAATCCTGAATTTTGAAAAAGAACCGGCGTATCGCCCAAACGGACGGTACGCCGGCCCTTTTACATCCCATCTGCTATCTCCGCATCGACCAGATGGCAATAGGTCGTGCCGTTCTCGTCGTAGAGCTGGAAGGTGCCGGTGACGGTGATCTCCGAATCAAGTTCCGGATAATCATCGGGGTAGGTTTTCTCGCCCGCGAGGACAAATTCCAGTCCCTGCGAGCAGCAGGCGGTCGCGTCCATGATGATGCAGGCGGTGTACACCGCGCCGGTGTTCGGGTCCTCATAGACCGCAAACTGCCCGTCCATTTTGATACGCTTTCCGACATACCGGTCCGGCTCATACATCATGTTATAGACCTCGGAATACACCATTGTGCTGCTGAGAGTGGTCAGATCAACGTCGAGGTTGCTGGCAGACTGCGACGGTTCATCGTCTGGGAGCGCTTCGGCAGGCTGCGTCTGCTCCGGCTCCGAAACGGATTCTTCCGAAGCGGGCTGCTGCTCCGGAATTGCGGTCGGCGGCGCGGACGTTTCGCCTGTGGCATTCGCCATCTGCTCCTGAACGACCTGCTCGGTCGCTCTGTCCTGCTTCGGTTTGGACTGGATCTTTTGATCACCGCAGGCGCAGAGGGAAACCAGATAAAGCGCGACGGCGATAATGAATAAGACCTGTTTCACGTGCGGATACCTCCCAATCGGGAAATTCCCGAAAAAATCAAAAATGCGAAAATGTCTACGGCAACGATGGTTGAGCCGACCGGCGTCCCTGCCAGAATAGAGATCAGAATGCCCAGCGCGGCGCAGCAGACGGAAAGAACTGCCGCACAGATCGTCACCGCGCAGAAGTTTTTGTAGACCCGCATAGCGGAGAGCGCTGGGAAGATGACAAGAGCGGAAATCAGTAGCGAACCGACCAGATTCATCGCCAGAACGATCACGACGGCGATGGTAACTGCAATCAGCAGATTGTAAAGGTCAGCCTTTGTCCCGACCGCCTTTGCAAAATTCTCGTCAAAGGTCACAGCAAAAATTTTGTTGTAGCACAGAACAAACACCGCCACGACCGCGACCGACAGCGCTGCGCACAGCCAGACCTCGCTTTTCGTCAGCGTCAGAATAGACGTTGAGCCGAACAGCGTACTGCACACATCGCCCGAGAGGTTGGACGAGGTGGAGAAAATGTTCATCAGCAGATAGCCGATGGCAAGCGCTCCCACCGAGATCATGGCGATTGCGGCATCGCCCTTGATCTTCGTGTTCTGCCCGGTGCGCAGAAGCAGCACGGCACTGATGACCGTAATGACCATCACCAGCGGCATTTCGTTGGTGATTTGCAGCACGGCGGCAATCGCCATGGCTCCAAACGCCACATGAGAAAGCCCGTCGCCGATGAAGGAAAACCGTTTCAGCACCAGCGTCACGCCCAAAAGCGACGAGCAGAGCGCGATCAGCACGCCGACGATGAGCGCATAACGGACAAAGGGGTATGCCCAGTATAAGAAGAGCTTTTCCAGAATCACATTCACTGCGCACCACCGCCCTTCTGCCATGCCTGTGGAAATTCATTCAGATAAGCGTCCTTTGTTCCGAAGAAAACGGTGTCACCGATATGCAGAATATGGCTGGCGTATTGGACTGCGGCAGCAATATCATGAGAGATCATGATCACGGTGATACCGTCCTCGCAGTTGAGTTTTTCGATGAGCGCATACATTTCAGCCGTCACCTTGGGGTCAAGCCCGGAAACGGGTTCGTCCAAGAGCAGCATTTTTTGCGTAGCGCACAGCGAACGGGCAAGCAATACCCGTTGCTGTTGTCCGCCGGACAGTTCCCGATAGCAGCGCTTTGCAAGCTGTGTGATCTGCATTTTGTCCATCGCATCAAGCGCAAGCTGCTTTTCTTCTTTGTTATAAAAGGGGCGGCTGCCGCAGCGGCCCTGACACCCGGAGAGAACGATTTCTCTCACGGATGCAGGGAAATCCTTTTGTACGATGGTCTGCTGCGGCAGGTAGCCGATCTCATTTTTTCTCAGCCCGTCGCCCGTCAAAATTCTGCCACTGATGGGCGACAGCAAGCCAAGGATCGTTTTCATAAGGGTACTCTTGCCGGAGCCGTTTTCTCCCACGATGCAGAGATAGTCGCCTGCAAAAACCTCAAAATCAAGGTCTTGCAGAACGGACTTCCCATCGTAGCCGACGCAGAGATTCTGACTGGTGAGCTGAGCCATCATCTTACCCCCCCTTAGTCCAATGCTTCTTTCAGCACGGAGAGATTCTGCTCCATGACAGAGAGGTAAGTTGTGCCGTTTGCCACATCCTCGGAGGTGGTGGACTGCATGGAGTCCATGGTCAGCACCTTTTGGTTCTTCTCGGCTGTGTTCTGTACAATGGTTTCGGCAATCTTATGTTGTGCGCCCTCAATGGTCAGAACGCAGGGAAGCCCCAGTTCGTCCACTTTCTTTGCAAGGAACGAAATCGTTTCAAAGCTGGCTTCGGTTTCCGCGGAGCAGCCCACAAAGGCGGCATAGTAGTTCAAGCCGTAATCGTCCACCAGATAGCGGAACGGGAAGCGGTCGCCGAACAAAACGGTTTTATTACTTGCTGCGTCCACGGCAGCCTGATAGTCAGCGTCAAGGGCAGCCAGCTTTTTCACATACGCATCAGAATTGGCTGCGTAAGTATCCTTGTTATCGGGGTCAAGCTCCTGTAAAGACTTGGAAATGGCATTTACAAGAACCTCGGCATTTTTCAAAGACAGCCAAACATGCTCGTCAGCTTCCTCCTCATGCTCGTGATCATGTCCCTCCATGTGTTCGCAGATTTCCTCGCCGGTCATATCAGCCGGGAAGAAGGTAGGCCAGGAGTTTTCGGGATCGACGATCGCGTCAAAGCTCTCGTTGCTCATCCGGATGTGGAAATGCTCAGCGGCGGTCGGTTCGATCATATGGTCGTTAAACTCGATGTAGACCGGCGCACCGGAATCCTTGTCCGCCGCCTCGAAGCGGTACATGGCCGCTTTTGTGCCGGTAGACCAGTTCTGAATGTAATAGCCGACATACTTGTAGTCAGAGCCGACCTTCTTGCCATCCTCATAGGTGAATTCAATGTGGTCGCCTTCGATGTCGATGTTGGTAATGTCCGTTTTGTAGCCGTTCTGATAGTAGGTCTTGTACTCGTCGGCGGTCATCTCGCCTTCCTCTGCCATCGCAGCAAACGCATCATCCAGCGTTCCGTCCAGCGCAAAGGGATAGGCAGACTGCCAGTCACCCGCCCAGTCAGACAGGCTTCTGTCCTGAACCTCATCGTCTTCAAAGGTGGAAACTTCCTTGCTGTGGTCATGGCCGTGATCGTGCTCTGTTTCCTGCATACCCTCGACTACTTCTTCGGCCTTGACGCTGTCGCCAAGGACCTCCAGCAGATCGATGACCTTCATATTCTTGTTGGTGGCATTTTTCAGAGCATCGTCCACCCAGCCGTCGGATTCGCCGCCCACATAGATGAACAGGTCGCAGTCAGAGATTTTGACAATATCATCAGCGGTGGGCTGATAGCTGTGCAGGTCAACGCCGTTGTCCAGCAGCATGGTCAGCTCGTCGTTTTCCGCCTGATCGCCCAGCACCTCGCGCACCCAGTCGTATTCCGGGAAGATCGTGGTGACGATCTTGAGCGATTTCTCCGGCGCTTTCTCGGCTGCCGGTTTGGCATTTACGTCCGTATTTGCGGATGCATCTGGCTTCGTTTCGGGATTTGTATCGTTGTTTACCTGCTCGGACGCGCAGCCGGCAAGAACGCTTGCCAGCATCAAAAGCACCAGAAGCAGCGCAAAAATCTTTTTCATAAAATAAATACCTCCGGATTATGATAAGAGCTTAAAAATGGGCGCAAAAATACAAGGGTAACGGCAACACCGCAAGAGCCTATCCGAAAATAGGTAGACTTCACCCTTGTAAAAAGCTCTTATTTAATCTGAAAGTTTGACCTTGAGAGATACCAGAGTATAGCTTTGTGCGTAGTCCGTGCAGGCAGAAACATCCCTGCACAGAGTGTATGTAAACGCAACAGCAAAGGCTGCGGCGCAGACAGAGATCGAAAGCTTTCTCAGAACATTCCGGCAAACCGCAATCTGGCAGCAGATCGCACAGCCGTCGCCAATGCAGTCATGCCCGGCTTCCAGCGCGAGATAGAACGCGGAGCAGAGCATGACCGTCAGGACCGCTGCCGCCAGCAGCAGCGCCGCAATGCGCGTTTTCTTCGTCATGTTGCTCTCAGTCCTTTCATTTTCTGTGTTTTCTGCAATCGGCGCAAACGCCGTACAGAATCGTTTCCGATTTGTCGATCTGAAAGCCTGTGCTTTTCAGCGTACTGTCAAGAAGCCGCTCCGCTTCCGCGTCTCCCAGATGGATGCTCTTTCCGCATACCCGGCAGGAGAGGTGCAGGCTGTCTTTACATTCCTCGGCGGCAATGTACTGATAGAACACATCCCGTGTGCCCTCGCGGACGCTGCGCTTGAGCAGCCCGTCCGCTTCCAGATCGGAAAGATTGCGGTACACGGCGCTGAGACTGATGTTCTCCTGCGTCAGCGCGTCTGCGATCTGCCGTGCGGTCATCTGCTCGTCTGTGTGCCGGGACAAATAGTACAGCAGCTGCCTGCGCTGCTTCGTCACATATTTCGCCATTCGCCATAGCCCCAATCTGCAATCTGTTCGCAAATGATTATATCCCAATTTAGCAATTTGTCAATATGCAATTTGGTCGCAAATTATAAAATTGTGCCGGCGGATGGGCTTCCTCCACCGGCATTTGAATCAGAAGCATTTTTGATTGCGCGCCTTGCGGCAGGTTTCCTTGCGCTCGCAGTGGTAGCAGACCTCGGTATCCGGCGACGGCTCGCCGCGCTCGAATTTCAGGAGGTTGTCCACGGTCGTCGCGGCGATGTTGCTGAGCGCTTCTTTTGTGAGGAACGCCTGATGCGAGGTGACGATGACGTTCGGCATTGAAATCAGCCGCACCAGCGTGTCGTCTGCGACGATCTCCTCCGAGCAGTCCTCGTAGAAGAGGTCTCCCTCTTCCTCGTACACATCCAGACACGCTGCACCGACCTTGTGGCTTTTCAGTCCCTCAATCAGCGCCTCGGTATCCACAAGACCACCGCGGGATGTGTTCACGAGCACGACGCCGGGCTTCATCTGCGCGATGGCGTCTGCGTCGATCATGTGCCGCGTCTCGTCGGTGAGCGGGCAGTGAAGCGAAATGACGTCCGCCTGCCGCAGAAGCTCGGGCAGCTCCACGTAGTCCAGTCCACTGTCCGGATTCGGGAATTTGTCGTATGCCAGCACCCGCATCCCGAAGCCCTTGCAGATCTCCGCAAAAATTCTGCCAATCTTGCCCGTGCCGATCACGCCCACGGTCTTGCCGTGCAGGTCGAAGCCTGTCAGCCCGGACAGGCTGAAATTGAAGTCGCGCGTTCGGATATACGCCTTGTTCGTGTGCCGGTTGACGGTCAGAAGCAGCGCCATCGCGTGCTCCGCCACCGCATAGGGGGAGTACGCCGGAACGCGGAAGACATGCAGCTTGCCGAAGCAGGCTTTGGTATCCACATTGTTGAAGCCCGCGCAGCGCAGCGCAACGACCCGCACGCCCAGATCATAAAGCTCATCTATGACCTTCTCATTCACCGTGTCGTTGACGAACACGCACACACCGTCAAAGCCCTTTGCCAGTTGGACGGTGTCCTCGCCGAGTCTCGTCTCAAAATACTTGATCTCAATGTCCGTTCCGGCAATATGCTCGTCAAAGCCGGGCTTGTCGTAGGGTTTCGTATCAAAAAATGCAAGCTTCATGATTGCATTGCACCTCCATGATTTTTATGGCGCCAGTGTAGTCCTTTCTGCAAGACACGTCAAGCATCATTTTCTACAAAATAAGCGTTCCAAGCAGAAACCGTTTTTGATTTATTTTCTGCCGCACGGCGGGATTTAATCTTTGCGGAAATTATTTTTCGTAAATTTTCAAAACACACCTCTGTTTTTCCTTTTATGCTTCGTTCAACGCCTCGGCAACCTCCTGCGCGATGCGCTGCCGTTCTTCCTCGCTTTCTGCGCGTGCATACGGTTCCAGCGCGGCGTCCCGCTTTTGCTCCGCGTCGCGCGTCCATGCCTCAAACTCGGCCTTGGTCATATCCTTCCGCATCGTGCGCGCGTAGTATTTCTTGTATGCCCGCTGCTGCACCTGCCAGACTTCATTGTTCGCAACTTTGT
>ERZ773130.2632-NODE-2632-length-13198-cov-2.992467_pt1 | contig 13198 bp, 9 predicted proteins | sample MGYA00511919_ERZ773130 | MGnify/ENA primary metagenome ERZ773130 (study PRJEB29015, sample SAMEA2737851) | human gut metagenome | biome: human gut; feature: human-associated habitat; material: faeces | place: China | collected 2012 ...
ATGTCGGCTGTGCGTAAGAGCATCTTTACTTGTTCCTTGTCTATATTGTTGTTGGATAATAGTCTTGATGTATAATCTGAAAGATGTTGCTCCGATGTTTTTACTATAGGGAGTATGTAAGAGTCAGCCCAATCTATAATTTTCTTCATCCAAGGTATATTCACATTGCTTTTTTGGAAAGAACCAAAAACAGTACGATTAGGCAAAAGATTTACACTCAAATCCCTGGTATTTCCTATGGATGAATATTTATTCCCCCATTTTATCTCTGATAATGTGGTGTCGATGTCAAGTATTCGCTCGAAAACCTTGTGAGCACGTATTTCTCCGAATGGATGTGCTTGCAATAGCTCATATTTTATGATGTCATTGTTGAAATGAATTTCATATCGATATTTTATATTGTCGCATATAAAATTTATTATCATTTTAGAATACTCCTTTTCCATATTATTGTCAAGAGCAAATTGATCATAGCCAATTTTTGATGACTTTGTTTCACATGGATTAAGCATTAGGAGAGGGAATAAGGAGAATGCTCTTAATATATTGCTTTTGCCTGAAGCGTTTGCTCCTAATATAGTAGCAATTTTTAAAATTCGATATTTATCTATCTTCACAACATAGTAATCTTCTAAATGATTATCAGAATTGGCCTCAAAAGATAGTGTTTGAGCTTCCCTTATGGATCGAAAATTGGAGATAGTATAATCTAAAATCATGACAGGATTATAATTGTTTTAATGGCATATGAATATGCGTAATTTGCAGCTGATTTGCAAATATAGCGAATAAAAGTGTGATTCCGTAAAATTTTTACGGTAAGTTGTGTTAAAAAGCACCGGCGGCCGGATGCTGGGTGCATCCGACCGCCGGTTATGTGTCGTGTTGGTGATGTATCAATCAAATACGCCCTCGATGCTCTCCTCGGTGCCGCTCTCGTCGACATACTCGCCGAAGTACTCTTTGTGGCAGAGGTCGATGTCGGCAGGGAACTCAAACTTTGTGTCCTGGCTATAGGGCAGTGACGGGTCGGCGTAGACCTGCTTCATGTATAGTCCGTAGATAGGCAGGGCCATCGAAGCGCCCTGACCCATGGCCATGCCGTTGAAGTGGATATAGCGCTCTTCGCCGCCTACCCACACTCCCGACACGAGGCGCGGGGTGAAGCCCATGAACCATCCGTCGGAGTTGGAGTTGGTTGTACCGGTCTTGCCGCCCATTTGAGCCGTCAGGTTGTAGGGCGGGCGGCGCAGGCGGTTACCCGTACCGCCGTCGACCACGTTGAGCAGAATCGACAGGATCTTGTAGTAGGCTTCGCGGCTGATGACCTCGGTGTGACGTGGGGTGAACTCCGATATGATGTTGCCGTTGTTGTCGGCTATCGCGGTCACGAATAGTGGGTCGACGCGCATTCCGTTGTTGGCAAACGCCGAGTAGGCCGTAACCATCTCCTTGACCGACACATCGCACGGGCCGAGGCACAGCGACACCACAGGGTCGAGGTGGTTGGTGATGCCGAAGTTGTGCATGTTGCGCACAAGTGTGGCTGGCGAGAGCTGGCTCATCAGTCGGGCCGAGATCCAGTTGTTGGAGTTGGTGAGTGCCCAGCGTATGTCGACCATTTCGCCCACACGGGCGCTGCCGGCGTTACGCGGCGACCATGGATTGCCGTTCTCGTCGTAGATGGTGGGCTGCTCGTTCAGGAACTCGTCGCATGGGGTGTAGCCCTCCTCCATGGCGTAGGTGTAGAGAAACGGCTTTATCGTCGAACCTATCTGACGGCGTCCGGTCGACACCATGTCATATTGGAAGAATCGGAAGTCGGGGCCTCCCACGTAGGCCTTCACGTGTCCCGTCATGGGGTCCATCGACATAAATCCCGAGCGCAGGAAGTGCTTGTTGTCCATGGGAGTGAGCGTCGTGTCGATTACTCCCGCGTAGGTAAACACCTTCATGTCGGCAGGCGTGTTGAATGCCGTTTTGATTTCTCTCTCGCTGCATCCGGCCTTTTTCATCATGATGTAACGGTCGCTCTGCTTCATCGAGTGGTCAATGAGAGCGGCGAGCTGCGATGACGACAGCTCCTCGCGGTTGGTGGTGTAGGGTGCGCCCTTCACATTGCGCTTCTCGCGGAAGAATGCCGGCTGCAATGTGCGGCTCAGGTGGGTGTTGACGGCGTTTTCGGCATATCGTTGCATGCGCGAGTCGATTGTGGTGTATATCTTGAGGCCGTCGTTGTAGATGTCATATTTTGTTCCGTCGGGCTTGGGGTTCTTTTCGATCCAGCCGAAGAGCGGGTTGGTTTCCCATGCAATGGAGTCGTCGATGAACTTCTGCTTCTCCCATCCGCGGTAGGCGCTGCGTTCGGGCTTCTTGGCTCGCAGGATTCTGCGCAGTTCCTCGCGGAAGTAGGGGGCGGGACCCTCCTTGTGGTCGACGCGGTGGAAGTCGAGCTTCAGCGGTAGTTGCTTCAGCGAGTCGAGCTCTTCGCGCGACAGCATGTCCTCCTTGTACATCTGCTCCAGCACCACGTTGCGGCGTTCGCGCACGCGCTCGGGCTTGCGCACCGGGTTGTAGTATGACGGATTCTTCACCATTCCCACGAGTGTGGCAGCTTCCTCGACGGTGAGGTCCTTGGGATCCTTGCCGAAGTACACGTAGGCCGCCGACTTGATGCCCACGGCGTTGTAGAGGAAGTCAAACTGGTTGAGATACATCTTTATTATCTCGTCCTTGGAGTAGAAGCGCTCGAGCTTCACGGCTATCATCCACTCGATGGGTTTCTGCAGGGCGCGCTGGAACAGTCCCTCGCTCGACGGCGAGTAGAGCTGCTTGGCAAGCTGCTGGGTTATGGTCGAGCCGCCGCCCGCATTCTTCTGTCCCATGAATATGGTCTTCACCATCACTCGGCCGAGAGCTTTCAGGTCGATTCCCGAGTGATCCTCAAATCGCGAGTCCTCGGTAGCGATGAGTGCGTTGATAACGTTCTGCGATATGTCGTCGATGTCGACATAGACGCGGTTGCCCGTGTTGCTGAAATAGCGTCCCAGCTCCTCACCGTCGGCCGAGTAGACCACCGAGGCAAATCGGTCCTTGGGATTCTTCAGCTCCTCGACAGGAGGCATGTAGCCGATTATTCCGTTATATACGCAGAAGAAAAATATGAATACAGCGGCGACAAGTATTGCAAATGCCGACCACATCAAAGCTATTATTGCGCGTGATTTAGTTGATTTACCCTTCATGAATGCAAAGGTATGGAATTTTGCGTTAGGGTAGGCTTTTTTTGCCTTTGATTTGCATGTCATGGACTATTTTTTCACATATATGTACAATATTGACTTCCATATTGACGGAAAATTCATTAATTTGCAACGCCAAAAATTATTATCACATGAAAATAAACCGAATTGTCACTATTTCGGCCATGCTGCTTGTCGGAGCCGTGGCCGCAATGGCGCAGGGAACTCTCGACGACTACAACCGGGCCTATTCGCTGCGCGAAAAATTCAATGCCAAGCATGTTTACTACTCCAATGTCACCCCTTCGTGGATAGGCGACAGTCACAGCTTCTGGTATGTGCGCGAAACCCCCGAGGGACGCATATACACACTGATCGACGCCGACAAGAAGTCGCGTCGCGACCTGTTTGACCACAAGAAGCTTGCCGCCGCTCTTGCCGATAAAAGCGGCAAGGAGGTGAAGGCCGATGCACTCTATCTTAACGCAGTGCGTCCCAACGGAGCCAAGGCCGACACCGTCGACTTTATTTGGAACAACCGTTATTGGAGCTATGCCGCCAAGAAGGGTGTGCTCACCGACCGTGGCGAGGTGCCTCCGCGCGGACCGCAGCGACACTGGATGGAGGTCGACGACGAAAAGGGTGCCGGGCCTATTGCGTCGCCCGACGGCACCAAGGAGGCTTATATAAAGAACGACAACGTGTATGTGCGTGACCGTGCCACCGGCGCCGAGAAGCAGTTGAGCCTCGACGGCACGCTGGGCAACTACTATTCATCCTACATCCGTTGGTCGCCCGATAGCAAGAAGGTTGCCGCCATGAAGATACGCCCCGTGGAGAAGCGTTATGTCTATTATGTCGAGTCGTCGCCTGCCGATCAGCTTCAGCCCAAGCTGCACAAGCAGGAGTATGCCAAGCCGGGCGATGAACTGCCGTTTAAGGTGCCGTGCATCTTCGATGTCGAGAGCGGTAAGGCCGTTATCCCCGACACGGAGCTGTTTGATTCGCAATACGACCTGTTCGGCCCCGAATGGAACGACGACAGCAAGGCCGTGACATTTGAGTACAATCAGCGCGGACACAAAGTGTATCGCGTGCTCGAATTGTCGGCCGAAACCGGCCGCGTGCGCCCCATTGTCGAGGAAACGAGTGACAAGTATGTCAACTATCCGCGTCGTTTCCGTCACGACCTCGCCGACGGCAAGCGCATGATATGGATGAGCGAGCGTGACAACTGGAACCACCTCTATATGTATGACCGTGACGCTGCATGTCCCACCCATCAGATTACACGCGGCGAGTGGTATGTGCGAGATGTGCTGAAGGTCGACGAGGCCAACGGCCGTATCTACTTTTCGGCCAACGGTGTTAACTCCGACGAGGATCCCTATTTCATCCGTTACTATTCCATCGACTTCGACGGTAATAACCTCACCGACCTGACTCCGGCCAAGGGTACCCATAAGGCGGGATTTTCGCGTGACATGAAATATCTGGTCGATGTCTACTCGACTGTGGCCGACGCTCCGGTGGCCGTGCTGCGTAACGCTGCCGACGGCTCGGAGGTGATGCCGCTTGAAACAGCCGACATTACCCGCCTGAAGGAGAACGGATGGAAGGCGCCTGAAGTGTTTACCGCTCCCGGACGCGACGGAAAGACTCCGATGTGGGGACTTATCGTGCGACCTACCAACTTCGACCCGTCAAAGAAATATCCCATAATCGAATATATCTATCAGGGTCCCGGCGACCAGTATGTTCCCAAGGCGTTCCGCCCCTATGACTGGTACATGACATCCATCGCCGAACTCGGATTTATCGTGGTGATGGTCGACGGAATGGGCACATCGTTCCGCTCGCGCGAATTTGAGAACGTGTGCTACAAGAATCTCAAGGATGCCGGACTGCCCGACCACATGGCGTGGATTAAGGCCGCTGCCGAGAAATATCCCTACATGGACATCGACAGGGTGGGCATATACGGCTGCTCGGCCGGCGGACAGGAGTCGACCAATGCGTTGCTGCTCTATCCCGATTTCTACAAGGCTGCCTATTCGGCTTGTGGCTGCCATGACAACCGCATGGACAAGATATGGTGGAATGAGCTTTGGCTCGGTTACCCCGTGGGCGACCAGTATAAGGAGGGTTCCAATGTCGAGAATGCGCATCTGCTTCGCCGTCCGCTTATGCTTGTCGTGGGCGAACTCGACGACAATGTCGATCCTGCGTCGACAATGCAGGTGGTCAATGCGCTCATCAAGGCCAACAAGGACTTTGAGCTCGTCGTCGTTCCAGGTGCCCACCACACCATGGGCGAGGACTTCGGCGAACACAAGCGTTACGACTTCTTTGTGCGCAATCTGCTTAACGTGAATCCTCCGGCATGGAGCGACATCACTTACAAGTAAACGCCTTTATAAGCTGCATTATCTGCGTGGCGGTGCTGCGCAGGTTGCGTGACGCTGTTTCGCGTTGCATCGCCTCGTCGAGTGAAACTGGCGAGGGCTGAATTGAAAATACTCCCGACATACCGGCGCGGTCGAACTCTTCACAGTGGTCGATCGCGCCGCTTAGCGCAATGACCGGTACTGCGGCACGGCGAGCGTGACGCAACACCCCCATCGGGACTTTGCCGTGAAGTGTCTGCGCGTCCATGTGCCCTTCGCCGGTTATTACGAGGTCGGCGTCACGCAGTTCGTCGTCAAATCCCGCAAGGTCGAGCACCATCTCTATGCCCGAGCGCATTTCGGCATTGAAAAATGCGGCAAACATGGCCCCCAATCCTCCTGCGGCACCTGCTCCCGGCAAGTCGGCTACATCGATGCCTAAGTCACGCGTTACGCAGCGTGACCAGTTACGTAACCCGAGGTCGAGTTGCTCGATCTGTTGAGGTGACGCACCTTTTTGTGCCGCAAATGTGAATGCTGCTCCCGATTCGCCGTAAAGCGGGTTGTCGACATCGCACATCAGCGTGAACCGACAGTCGCGCAATGCGTCATCATCACGTGACGCTACTATGCGGGCCAATTCGGAGAGTGACGCACCCGATGGCGTAAGCGTTTTGCCATTACGGTCGAGAAGCCTGTAACCGAGAGCCGCGAGTATTCCAAGGCCGGCATCGTTGGTTGCGCTGCCGCCAAGCCCTACGATGAAGTTGCGGCATCCTCGGCTGAAGGCATCGGCTATTATCAATCCCGTGCCGAATGTCGACGAGGCCATTATGTCACGCTCGTCGCGTGACACTGTGTTCAGCCCGCTTGCGGCTGCGGTTTCTATTATGGCGGTTTTACCCTCGGCAGTTTCTGCGATTGCGTATTTTGCCGTCATTTTCTTCATCAGGGGGTTCACGGTGTCGATGGTCACGATTTGTGTGTCAAGCCTCTCGGCTACGGCCTCGACACTACCTTCGCCTCCGTCGGCAATAGGTATCTCGACCAATGTCGCGTAGGGATCTGCGTCACGTAGTCCGCAGGCTATTGCGTGAGCCGCTTCGGTTGAAGTGAGCGAACCCTTGAATGAATCGGGTGCGATGATAATTTTCATGCGTCAGATTGTTTTACCGACAAATATACCTAAATTTGTGATATAATTGGATTATATAGCCATTATATAATTATGGCAGGAATGCGCATTACACTGTTGACCGGTTGGCTCGCGGGCATCGCTATTGCGGTGATGCTCGGCGGGTGTGGTGTGTCGCGGCTCGCCGAAGCCGACATGATGATGTCACGCGGCGAGTATTACGACGCGTCACGTGCTTATCGCAAGGTCTACAACAGCCTTGCCAAGAAAGAGCAACGGGCTCTCAGGGGCGAGGTGGCATTCAAGATGGGGGCGTGTTACTTCCGCATAAACCGCATGGCCAATGCGTCGCAGGCATTTCGCAATGCCATCCGTTACGGTTACAACGATTCGACCGCGTCACTTTATCTGGGACGTGCCTTGCAGGCCGAGGGTGAATACACCAAGGCCATTGAGGCTTACAACGACTATCTTGCCACTTCACCACGTGACGCCAAGATGGCTGAGAACGGCATCGCCGGGTGTCGTCACGCTTTGTCGACACGGTCGGTTGCGTCACGTTATGTGGTAAAGAACCCCAAGCTGTTCAATTCCAATCGTTCCGACTTCGCTCCGTTTCTTGATCCGGTGCGTGACATGCTTTATTTCACCACTACCAACGAGCGTGTCAACGGCGATGTGCGAAGTGAGATAACGGGCATGAAGAACTCCGACCTGTGGATGTCACGCCGCAATGAACAGGGCGACTGGATGCGCCCCGAGCCTGTTGAGGGCGATGTTAACAGCGAGCATGACGAAGGCATAGCCGCGTTGTCGCCCGACGGCATGACGATGTATCTCACCGTAGCGAAGCGTGACATGAATCGTGACACCGCTGTCGGAATATACACTTCCCGACGAAGTGACGCACGATGGAGCCGCCCCGTGAGATTGGAAATAGATGATGACTCGGTGGCGAGTTACGGACATCCGTCACCGTCGCCCGACGGAAAGTGGCTCTACTTCACCTCTGACCGTCGCGGAGGTTACGGAGGCAAGGATATATGGCGCATAAGGATTGACCGTGACGGTGCAAGACCTGAGAATCTCGGCCCGTTGATCAACACCGCCGGCGATGAGATGTTTCCCACAGTGCGTGACGACAGCCTGCTCTACTTTGCAAGCAACGGTCATCCCGGTTACGGTGGTCTTGACATATATTGCGCCCGGTTGTTGCCTTCGGGGGCATGGAGCGTCGTCAACATGGGAAAGCCTGTAAACTCGGCCGGCGATGACTTCGCGATAACGTTTGGTGAGGGTGAGAGCGGCTTTTTCAGCAGCAATCGCGGTGACCGTAGAGGTTACGACCACATATACTCATTCGTGTTGCCCGATTTACGCATATCCATCGGCGGCTATGTCACCGACCGTGATGAGGAACCTATAGGTGGCGCTGTCGTAAGGATAGTAGGTGACGACGGCACCAACCGCAAGGCCGTGGCGCGTAACGACGGTTCGTTTTCACTGCCGTTGCAGCGCGGAGTGCGTTACGTGATGCTCGCGACTGCTCCCGGATATCTGAATGCAAAGCAGGAGTTCATCTCCGATGACGCTGAAGAGGATGCCGAATATGCGGTGGATTTCATGCTTGCATCGCTTACCAGGCCCAATGTCATCGACAATATATTCTACGATTTTGACAAGGCGACATTGCGTCCCGAGTCGCGGCAGGCTCTCGATTCGTTGGCGCAGGTGTTGCACGACAATCCCAATGTAACGATTGAACTTGTCGCACACACCGACCGTAAAGGATCGGAGGAGTATAATGTCGCACTTTCGCAGCGTCGCGCTCAGTCGGTGATAGATTACCTTATAGCGTCGGGCATCGATTCCGAGCGACTGAAGCCTGTAGGTTACGGAGAGTCGCACCCTAAACGCGTGACGCGACGACTGCACCGCCTCTATCCTCAATTTGCCGAAGGCGATGTACTCGATGAAGAGTATATAGGGCGGCTTGATGAGGCGAATCAGGAGATAGCCGACCAAATAAATAGACGAACCGAATTTCAAGTATTATCCATAGACTATAAAATGTATTGATTATGAATGAATTCCGCACTATAGTACAACCTCTTGAGAATCAGCAGGGCTTGATTGATCATTCCCACCCGGTGGTCATGCTCGGCTCCTGCTTCAGCGATAACGTGGGGCAGCGCCTTTGTGACGGCCTTTTTGACTGCATTGTCAATCCATGCGGTACATTGTATAATCCGGCAAGCATAGCCAATGCCGTGCTCGATCTGCTCTACGACCGTGACTACACGATTGATGATCTGTTTCAGCATGAAGGAGTGTGGCACAGTTTTTCGCATCATTCAAGATTCTCGGATACCGACCCCGACCGTGTGCTTGAATCGATCAACGAGTCGGCCGACAGAGCCCGCAAGGCGTTGTCGAGTGCATCGGCGATTATCGTGACATTCGGCACAGCCTACCTGTTCAGGTTGCGCGAAAATCATCGTGTGGTTGCCAATTGTCATAAGATGCCGGCGACGATGTTTTCACGCGAAATGCTTCCGGCCGATAAGATAACCGGATTGTGGCGCAAGATGGTAAAAGAGATAACCGCGCGTTATCCCGGAATGAAGGTTGTGTTTACAGTAAGCCCCATACGCCATCTTGCCAACGGAGCGCACGGCAATCAGATAAGCAAGTCCACGTTGTTGCTCGGGGTGGATGCGCTGGCGCGTGAAATGCCGGAATCGGTGATCTACTTCCCCGCTTACGAAATAATGATGGACGACCTGCGTGACTACCGCTTTTACACCGCCGACATGACTCATCCCTCGGATGTTGCGGTTGATTACATATACGATGTGTTCCGCCGTTCATTCATGACTGATGACACACGTGACCTCGAGCAACAGTGTCTTAAGCTGTCACGCCGCTTGAAACACCGTCACATTTCGGCAACCCCCGAAGCCGTGGCTGATTTTGATGCAGGGACACAGGCGATGATTTCGGAACTTGTTGCAGCTCATCCCGAGTTGCGTCACGTACTACATCAATAGAGAGTCGGATACAGGCACCAAAAAAGAAGGATCGCATTTCTGCGACCCCTCGGGTACCTGAAGTGGGACTCGAACCCACACAGCCGTAATGGCCAAGGGATTTTAAGTCCCTCGTGTCTACCATTCCACCATTCAGGCAGCTTACGGCGCGACAAAGATAGTAAGTAATTTTGGATTACGCAAATTGCGTATTTAATTTCAGAAGACGATAGTGTAGCCGCCGGCTGAAGCACGCACCGCGCGATAGCGGCGAAGCCCGTATTTATGCTCGTGTGCCGGACCCGACAGCGGACTTCCGTTGAACTCGCACACATCGTAGCGAGAGCCGCATTTGTGACAAACGGCTTGTAGTGTCGATGTGTCGAAAACTACACGCACATTGGGAGTACATTCTACCGGGCAGGCGAGGTCGTAGGCGAGAGGCGAGCCGCTCATGTCGGTCACCAACAGTACTCCGCCAAATCCCGTGTAGGTCATGGCCGTGTAGGGAAAATCGGCAGGCTGTTTTTCCGACTTGATGAAGTAACGGAATTGTCCCACGGTGTGTACGCCGTATGTGTCCCAGTATCCTTGATTGCCGAGGTCGATATTTACAGCCGTGACAGGAATGCGGTCGTCATTGACATCGGAGCATGACAACAACGCAAACATGGCGACAATCACTGATATATATCGGAGCATATCTATCTTCCGAGGAGCGAGTTTAAGGCGTTGTGATAAGTGGAGAAATCAAATTGCGACAGCACTTTGTCATAAAGAGCCTTTATTGCGTCATTATAAAGGTTGCCTATCGAGCCTTCGTGGGTGTGGTGTACTTCGGTAGGAGGTACAAATTCTCCGCGCTCGATGGCGAGTCCCACCTGCTTGTAGGCGTCACGGAAAGGCACGCCCTCCAGCGTGAGGTGGTTCACTTCCTCAACCGAGAACATGAGGCTGTAACGCGGATCCTTGAGGATTTCGGTGTTTACCTTTACCTCCGACAGCATCTGCGTAACCATCGAGATTATCTCAATGAGCGAGTCAAATGCCGGCAGGAAGTTCTCTTTTATCAATTGCAGGTCGCGGAAATATCCTGAAGGAAGATTGTTGGTGATCAGCGTTATCTCGTAGGGCAGTGCCTGCAGCTTGTTGCATTTGGCCCTTGTGAGTTCAAATACATCGGGATTCTTCTTGTGGGGCATGATCGACGAGCCTGTCGTGTATTCATCGGGCAGCTTTATGAACCCGAAGTTCTGGGAGTTGAACATACAGGCGTCAAACGACAGCTTGGCAATCGTGGCGGCAATGCCTCCGAGTGCCTGTGCTACGACACGTTCAGTCTTGCCTCGTCCCATCTGGGCATATACGACATTGTAGTCCATCGAGTCAAATCCGAGCAGGCGTGTGGTCATTGTGCGGTTGAGGGGGAATGATGAGCCGTAGCCGGCAGCCGAACCGAGCGGATTTCGGTTGGTCACCGAATAGGCCGCACGAAGCACCGTGAGGTCGTCGACGAGTGATTCGGCATAAGCTCCGAACCAAAGTCCGAACGATGAGGGCATTGCAACCTGCAGATGCGTGTAACCGGGCATTAATACATCCTTGTAGCGTTCGCTTTGCTCGATCAGCACGTTAAACAGCCCGGTCATGGCCTTCGTGACATCCTCGATGCGTGAACGGATGTATAGCTTCAAGTCAACGAGCACCTGGTCGTTGCGAGAGCGGCCCGAATGGATTTTCTTGCCTATGTCGCCGAGCTTGCGCGTGAGCATCAGTTCAACCTGTGAATGCACATCCTCGATGTCGTCCTCTATCTTGAAGTCGCCTTGCTCGATGACTTTGTAGATGTTGCGCAATTCGGCGGTCAGGGTTTCCAATTCAGGTTTGGTCAACAAGCCTATTGACTGAAGCATTGTTATGTGGGCCAGTGAGCCGAGTACATCGTAAGGAGCGAGATAAAGATCCATCTCGCGGTCGCGTCCTACGGTATAAGACTCTACATCATGGTCTACAGTGACCGATTTTTCCCAAAGTTTTGATGACATTGCAGGTTGGGTTTTAGAGGTTAAAAATTAGCCTGTCTGATGTGGCCAGACAGGCTTTATCATTAGTGGTGCCGACTTTGTTATGAACGTGCAAGATTCTTTACCATGTCGCCGAACTTGTCGGCAGCTTCTTGCAGTTTCGGGCCTACCATAGGGCGAAGCATTGCTGGAATCTCAACATCGATTGCTGTGACGATTTCGGTCGACTCGGGAGTCTTGGCATCCAGATTTATCGACATAATCAGAGGCACCGGTGCGCTTTCGGCGGTGAAAGCCACTCGCTTGTCGGCTACGCGTTCGGTAATCTTGAGAACCATGTCGCCCATGGGGGCTGCGGTTATTATGATTGAGTCCTCGGTGAATCGTACGGCACCGAGCTTGGCGCGAACTTCTTCGGGAAGTGCATCGAGGCGTTCTTGGAAAGCGGCAGGATTGCTTACACGCTCATAGACTGAAGATACAGGCATAGCCACTTCAGTCGGCTTACTTGAATAAGTTGTCATAAGTCGTCAGTGGATTTTTTTTGTATGTTACCGTCGGTAATTAACGGCGCGAAATTAATCGGCCTTTGGTGCAGGTGACCACGATGCAGGATCTTTGCGCCATTGTTTCAATGTTTCGAGGTCGTCGGGCTTGATATAGTCGGTTTCAAGCGCAGCCTCAAGCATTGAGTTGTAGTTGCTGAGGGTGATGAGCTTTACGCCGGCTTCGGTGAAGCGCTTTACGGCTACGGGGAATCCGTAGGTGAATATTGCCGCCATGCCCACAACCTCGCATCCTGCGGCACGTATTGCCTCGACTGCTTTAAGGCTGCTGCCGCCGGTCGATATAAGGTCTTCGATTACAACGACCTTCTGTCCGGGCTTAAGATTGCCTTCGATGAGGTTTTCGAGTCCATGATCCTTAGGAGTGGAGCGTACATATACGTAGGGCAGGCCGAGAGAGTCGGCAACGAGAGCACCTTGTGCGATAGCGCCTGTAGCTACGCCGGCTATTGCATCGGGAGCCTCAAAGTTCTCGAGAATGATGCGGCAAAGCTCAACTTTGATGAAGTTGCGCAATTCGGGGTAGGATAGAGTCTTGCGGTTGTCGGTGTATATTGGGGAACTCCATCCTGAAGCCCATGTGAAAGGAACATCGGGTTGAAGCTTGATTGCACTGATTTTCAGAAGCTTTTCGGCTACTAAACTTTCTAACTTTTTCATCTTGACTAAAATTTGATATATTATTGTGCAAAGATAGTGCTTCTGTGCAAAAAATGCAAATGGAGATGCGCTTAAGAGCCAGTTCGACAATAAATGTTAACGGCAGGGCGGTCAACGAGTGGCCGAGGCGAAGGTAACTTTCGTCCCATCAA
>ERZ773130.2639-NODE-2639-length-13174-cov-3.362680_pt1 | contig 13174 bp, 9 predicted proteins | sample MGYA00511919_ERZ773130 | MGnify/ENA primary metagenome ERZ773130 (study PRJEB29015, sample SAMEA2737851) | human gut metagenome | biome: human gut; feature: human-associated habitat; material: faeces | place: China | collected 2012 ...
ACACAGGATAACAGGGATTCAATTCCTGCAAGCACCGCAATTGTCAGTGCATCCGGGAATAAATCACGAATCATGCCAAAACTTATTTTCGGCATGGAAATGCCCGGTACTTTATTGGATATTGTATACAAATCGCCAATCGTCTTTACATTCATGTGAAGCAGCTTTACCATTAAAATTGCTACGATAACTGCAATCAGTGACGGTGGAATTTTTTCCGTGACCTTTGGAAACACAATCAGAATCGCAAGGGATACCAGTCCGACAATTAATGCCTGCACCTGAATTGTTCCGATACACGCAACACATTCTTTAACCTTGTCTATGGTTTCCACCGGTGAATATGTAAATGTCAGTCCCAAAAAGTCCTTGACCTGTCCGATAACAATCGTTACGGCAATACCAAAGGTAAAGCCCGATGTAATCGTATACGGAATAAAACGGATTAAATTTCCGAACTTTAAAAGTCCCATTATAATAAGAAGGATTCCCGCCATAACGGTTGCCACAACAAGACCTTCCATCTGGTGTTCTGCGACAATTCCGGCTACAATCGTTGCAAATGCGGCGGTCGGTCCTGCAATCTGCACACGGCTTCCGCCCAGAAACGAAATGACAAATCCGGCAAAAATTGCCGTGTAAATACCCTGTTCCGGTCCGACACCGGAAGCAAGGGCTAACGCAATCGACAGCGGAAGCGCAATAATCGCCACAATAATACCGGCAATCACGTCTTTTACAAACTGCTCTTTTGAATATCCTTTCATGCAGTCAAACAACTTTGGTACAAACTGATTCATTTTTCTAACCTTTCTCTTACTTTTCTTTGAAACACGCTGTTATACGCCACATCCATACGTGACAGCATTTCCTCTTACAGGCATGTCCAATTATAAATTTAATGTAAAAATTTTATAAACAAAAAACGTTTCTATTATAGCACACCTGCATAAATTTGCAAGCAAAAAAAACAGGCCGGAATGTGCCGTCCCTCAAAGGATAAACCTTTTGGGAAACGGTCATTCCGACCCGCTTTATATGTCATACCTTATAAGTCCTGTCTTATATACTATGGCTTTATGTGTTTATAAATCAATACAAATGCACTGCGAGCTGTTTATGACTCAGATTCTACCGCATTATCATTTAAGAAATTCTGTACCTTCTGATACAGCACTTCGTAACCGACTTCTGAATTCATCTCATTGCCGTAGTTGTCTAAGATTTCCTGATAATTTGTGTATCCGTAGTAATCTGCAAGCTGTGCACCCATGTCGTTAATTTCATCGGCAGAAACCGTGATGTTTTCATTCGATGCAATCAGTGTCAGCACCATTTTTTCAAGAAGATACTGCTGTGCATATTCTACTGCATAATCATTAAAAGCGTCCTGTGATTCAAATCCGTATACCTGTGAAAGATATGAATCTAAATCAGAAATGCCGTAAGATGAACCATATGAGTTAAACTCTGACTCAACATTAGACTTTAATGTATTTACAAGGCTGTCTAATTCTTCCTGCGGATAACCGCTTGGTGTCAGATTTTCGCTGAGCTTAGAATAAACTGCCTGATATTTGTCACTTGCAAATGTAGATTCTGCCTGTGATGTCAGGTAATCCTTTACATAGCTTCTTAATTCAGCAACTGTTGTTGCTTCTACGCCGAGTGTAGACGCATTTTCAGCAACCCATGCATCTGTCAAATCCGGCACAGTGCTTTTCTGGATAGACTTTACGGTTACAACGAAAATAACATCTTTTCCCGCAAGGTCAGAGCTTGAGTAGTCTGAAGGGAACGTACACGGAATATTGTATTCCTGACCGACTGTCAGACCGATAAGTCCCTGGTCTAAATCGGTAATAAACTTGCCTGAACCAATGGTATAGCTGGCATCCGTTGCTGTACCGCCTGAGAACGCTTCTCCGTTTAACAGACCGCTGTAATCAAGCTTTACCGTATCGCCGGAAGCCGTCACGCCTTCTGTAACCGTTTCTGTTGTAGCTGTCTGTGATAATAACTTTGAAATGTAGCTTTCTACGTCATCATCAGATACCGTAAGAGATGAACGGTCTACAGATACTTCAACGCCCTTGTAATCCGGCAGTGTTACATACTGCTTGTAAACATCTGCATTGGATGTAATTGTTCCTGCATATTCTTCTGCTGTAACCTCTTTATTCACTGTAGATGCCGCATTATCCTGTGATGTCTTCTTGCCTCCGCAGGCTGTCAGGGACACTGCTAAAGATGCGGCAAGCATAACACCGAAAAATCTTTTTTTCATAAATCAAATTTCCTTTCGTTTCATCATTCCTATATTTTGATGTGTCACAATTTTACATGACTATATTGTTATAGCATAAATCATGATAAAAAAAAAGCCGTTTCACATTTTTTTCATGATTCCGGCGCAATTCTTCTTAATTTTTATAGATTTTATACGAAATATCCGCTATAATCATTTTGTTATGAAAATATTTTTTAGAAAATTGAAAACGGCTTTTTTTACACCGCTGCTGATACTCTGCATGCTTTCGGCCTGCGGCTGCCAGACACGGCTCTCTGACCCGGTCACCGTCACCGGATATAAGCTCAATACTTATGTACAGATTTCTTCCTATATAAATGTATCCAAATCCGTTTTAAACGGCTGTCTGGATTTGTGCGATACGTATGAACAGCTCTGCTCCCGTACTTTAGAGAGCAGTACGCTTTATGCCGTGAACCACCACCAGACCGATGAAATTCCGGCAGAGCTTGGTGAGCTGATTGCCACCGGCTTACACTACTGCCGCATTTCCGGCGGTGCGTTTGATATCACTATCGGAAGTATCTCACAGCTCTGGGATTTTACCGCAGAACAGCCGGCCGTTCCGGATGCTGCCGCCATTGCCAATGCATTGCAATATGTCGATTATACAAAAGTGGAACTTACACCGCTTGAGAACGGCAATTACCGCATTACCATGCCGGAGGGTACGATATTGGATCTCGGTGCGATTGCAAAGGGCTATATTGCGGATAAGATCAAAGATTATCTGTTAGCACATGATATTACAAGTGCCATGATTAATCTGGGCGGCAATGTGCTGTGTGTCGGCGGAAAAAGTGACTCGAAGGATTTTACGGTCGGTGTAAAAAAGCCATTTACACAAAGCAATGAACTTTTGCTGACGTTAAATCTGCGGGACTGCTCTGTGGTGTCTTCCGGCACGTATGAACGGTATTTCTATGAAAATGATACCTTTTATCATCACATTTTAAATCCTAAAACCGGATATCCATATAATAACGGTCTCACCGAGGTTACCATTATATGTGACAACTCCGTTGATGGTGACTGTCTTAGCACAACCTGCTTTGTGCTTGGTATTGAAAAGGGACTCGAATTAATTGAAAGCATAGATAATACAGAAGCAGTATTCGTAGATTCTGATGGAAAAATGACATATTCCAGTGGCTATAAAGATTATTATTAATGTAAATCACTCCCATTTTCAACAAGACACCTGTTGCGTAAACGGCAGTGTGATAGAATAAAATATCAGTCTGAAATATCAGAATAATTCAATTATTGACATCCCACCACTCACAATGTAAACTTTACGTTGTATCGGCTTTTTTAAGCCGAAAGACGATGCTGCCACCGTATATGGCAGTTCACATTTACGAAAGGAATTATAAACATGATAAGATTAATATTAATTGTACTTTATATAATCCTGCATGCAATTTTGGGTATAATATTACTGCCGCTTTGCTGGATTACAGGTAAGATTAATCCACAGGCTAAGGACAAGATGTCGCTTGCAATTATCAAGGTGACATTCCGCATGATTCTGTTTATCTCAGGAGTTAAGACTACCGCTATTGGCGTTGAAAATATTCCTAAAGATGAACCAGTGCTTTTTGTCGGCAATCACAGAGGCTTCTATGACATAATAGTTTCCTATATTTATATGAAACGTCCTACCGGTTATGTTGCCAAAAAAGAAATGAACAATTTCCTTTATGTACGACGCTGGATGCGCAATATACAATGTCTTTTCCTTGACAGGGAGAATATGAAGGAAGGTCTTAAGACTATCCTTAAGGGAATTGATAATATTAAAAATGGTATTTCTGTATTTATATTCCCTGAAGGCACACGTAACAAGGCTGACGGTATTCAGGAATTTCACGCAGGAAGTTTTAAATTTGCTGAAAAGACTAACTGTAAGATTATCCCTGTAGTGCAGAATAATACGGATGCGGTATTTGAAAGACAGCTTCCACGTATCAAAAAAGCCCACACTGTAATAGAATTTGGCAAACCAATTGATATAACACAGTTCTCTAAAGAAGACCGCCGTCAGATTCACGAATATACAAGAAATGTAATGCTTGAAATGTACGAAAAAAATAAAGCACTTGTATAATTTTACTTTTCAAAGTTTTTACACTATGTTATAATATACGGCAGATTATAATTAACCAGGAGGATTTTTCCAATGCCAGTTTGGGTAATAGTATTATTAGTTATTTTAGCTGTGCTGCTCGTTGCATTTATTGCTCTTATGATATTTGGCAATAAGCTCCGTAAAAAACAGGAGAGCCAGCAGGCACAGATTGATGCAGCAAAACAAGTCATGTCGATGCTGGTCATTGACAAAAAGAAAATGAAGCTTAAAGATGCCGGACTTCCTAAGATGGTGCTTGACCAGACACCTAAGTATCTTAGAGGAAGCAAGATGCCAATTGTTAAGGCGAAGATTGGGCCAAGAGTTATGACTCTTATGGCTGACCCACAGGTATACGAGCTTATCCCTACTAAGGCTGAGATTAAGGCAGAAGTAAGCGGTATCTACATCACAGGTATTAAGTCTGTAAGAGGCGGCAAGATTGTAACACCTGAGAAGAAGCCTAAGGGACTTAAGAAGTTTTTTAAGAAAAACAAATAATTCAGCCGATTTTAAGGATTACATATTAATCCTTATTATATAATTTTTAATACTTAGTACATCGTTCTATATTAACTTAACATTTTATTGTCCGATGTATCAAAACGACTGTCGTACACTTAACTTAATGTCCGGCAGTTTTTTTATTATAACTATATAATTTTTCAAATGGAGATTAATTTATGCGTAATTTAACATTATTAACAGATTTATATGAACTTACAATGATGCAGGGTTATTTTAAAACAGGTAATAATCGTACAGTTATATTTGATGCATTTCACAGAAAGAATCCTTGCGATGGCGGTTATTCCATCTCATGCGGACTTGACCAGGTAATTGATTACATTAAGAATCTGCATTTTTCAAATGAAGATATTAATTATCTTAGAAGCCTTAATATATTTGATGAGGATTTCTTAGAATATCTTTCCAGCTTTAAATTTACAGGTGATATATATGCCATTCCTGAAGGAACAGTAATGTTTCCTAAAGAGCCAATTGTGAAGGTTATTGCGCCTATTATAGAGGCACAGCTTGTTGAAACGGCTATTCTTAATATTATTAACCATCAGAGTCTTATCGCAACAAAGGCTGCAAGAGTCTGCTACGCTGCCAAAGGTGATGGAATTATGGAATTTGGTCTTAGACGTGCCCAGGGACCTGATGCCGGAATATACGGTGCCAGAGCTGCTGTTATTGCAGGATGTGTAGGTACAAGCAATGTACTTACAGGTCAGATGTTTAATGTACCTGTAAAGGGAACACATGCACATAGCTGGATTATGAGCTTTCCTGATGAATATACGGCATTTAAAACTTATGCTGACCTTTATCCTAATGCATGTATTCTTCTTGTTGACACTTATGATACACTCCGCTCAGGCGTTCCTAATGCCATTAAGGTATTTAAGGAAATGCGTGAAGCCGGAATTGAACTTAAAGGATATGGAATACGTCTTGACTCTGGCGACTTAGCTTACCTTACCAAGAAAGCAAGGACAATGCTAGATGCTGCCGGCTTTGAAGATGCTATTATTTCTGCATCCAGTGACCTTGATGAATATCTCATAGATTCCTTAAAGACACAGGGAGCACAGATAACTTCATGGGGTGTCGGAACTAACCTTATAACTGCCAAGGATAATCCTGCATTTGGCGGTGTATACAAACTTGCCGCTGTTATGGGTGATGATGGAAAGTTTATTCCTAAGATTAAGGTATCTGAAAATTCTGAAAAGATTACTAATCCGGGTAATAAGACTGTATACAGAGTATATGATGCCGATGGCATGATTAAAGCTGACCTTATTGCTCTTGCTGATGAAAAATATGATGAATCAGAACCACTTCTTTTATTCGACCCTGTAGAAACATGGAAAAAGACTCTTCTTGAACCGGGCGAATATACTATGCGTGAGATTATGGTTCCTGTATTTAAAGATGGTAAATGTGTATATACAACACCTGAGGTTATGGACATACAGGCTTATTGTAAGAAAGAGTTGTCCACACTCTGGGATGAATCCAAGCGACTTATCAACCCACAGGAAGTACATGTAGACCTCTCAAGACCATTATTTGATATAAAACATAAGCTTCTAAACAACTACGGTAAAGATTGATTGATGGTTTGTTGAAAACGGGGTGTAGTTGAAAGGGGAGGCTTGAATTGTGGATTTTGAAATAATGGATAAGTGCTAATAATCTCTAAGGATGAGCATCTACTATATTTATCACGTCCGGGTCGTGCCATATTGACATCCATGTCAAATGGCACTCGGTTGCACGTCCTGTGCAACCGCCCCTAGGATAATATATGCTCATCCAAGAGATTCTAAGCACTCACCATATATTTCAAAATCCACAATCCAAGCCTCCCCTTCCCTCTACATTTCAAAAACCAAAGTTGTTAGGTGAATGACGGAAGTTGGTTTAATATAATATTCATATCAACAGTCGGTAAATTATCGCTCATCATTAGAGCAACTTAGTTCTTACAATTACTCCTGCATATATCACACAACATACAACGCCTTTCCCACTTTACATCCCCTTTTCAAAAGCCATTATTTAACCCAGTCTTCCCACCGGATTTCTTCTTTAGTTTCAGGCATCATATCTTTAGTAAGCTCTAATGCCACTATTGTATTAAGACACCACTGCGACGTAAAGTTCGTCGATATCCAGAACATCTCTGTAAGATTTTTCTTATTATAAGTCATCTCCACCTGATTAGAATCAAATCCCTCCGACTTATCTTTTCCTGCAAGTGAATGTACAAGCACCTGCCATACCTGATATGCAAGGTGTGTATCATTATAATATCTTGCCGCATATGCAGCCATTGTACATCCCATATATGGATATACACAGTTGACATCACCGTACAAACCGCCTGACTTTTTCTTCTTTTCTTCCAATGGCAGGAAATAATAGCTTCCATATTCCGCCATCTGTCTTGCAAGCTCCTTATTTTCAAGGCTCATATTAAGCTCTATAAGGGTCTGCGGACCACCCATGCTTACTGACATATGTGATATACAGTCAGGTACATCACTAAGATATCTTAAATGTCCGCTCTCAGGGTCATATTCAAATTCAGGTCCTGATACCAGTCCTAATGGTGAATCAAATATGTCCTTTAATCCTGTCATTATCTTATCTTTATATTTTTCATCCTGATATCTTTCCCACTGGGTAAGCCAGTTGCTTACAAACGCTGTCCAGTCAGGTCCAGTCCTTGCATGTGTCTTATATACCATCTTATCCTTATCAAAGAAATGTCTTAACGGGTCAATATTAAGTGTAGCATAATCCGCATCCTTAGTATCCGTAAGCACATCCCCCATTCTCGGTTCTCCACCTCTAAGATAATAAAACGGTCTGTGATGTCCTGCCATGCCTATTCTTGGCTCTTTACACGAATCCCCCCAATGGATTACATTATGTCTTGAGCCTATTCCTTTATATATACCAAAATGATACATATCAACCTCTGATGCATGACGGCTCATCGCTTCTATCATGGAATATACATCTTCTCTTCCTGTTCTTAAAAATGTATACCACAACCAGTAAGTTGGAACTAACTCTGTATTCTGCCATGCTCTTCCGCCCATATCATACATCCACATATGCCTGCAGGCATCATATGTATGCATAACATCACCATAGTTAAATAAGCCATACCAGTTCTGTTTATCCGGTTCTTTAATATAAAAGTCAACAGCTCTGTCAAGCTCATCCTCAAGCCATTTTCTAAGCGGAGTATCTCTTTTTACAAGCGCCCACTCGCCAAATGCCTTAACATCATGGTAATATTCAGGTGCAGCAACAAACAGTGCCGGTTTTTGTATGCTTTCTGCCGCTTTAAGAAGTGTATCATCATCTGCTATTTTCCCATCGTATACTTCAATACTTAACTCATTAGTATTAGCTATTCCTACCGGGTCACTTTTTACTTCATTAAAGCCTTCGTATGTGCCGTCTGCATGCCCCTCATCATCATAATGTCTGAAATCACATGCATTACTTTCAGGCGACCATATCCATGCTGTAATTTTACCTGTATCACTTCTCATTCCCTCTATCCAGAGTGAAGACGGACACTTCTGCCAGAAATCACGCATGCCTACTGATATACCGCCATGCTCACCTGCCGCATATACAAGTCCCTTCGCCCTCTTTCCAAGACCTGCGGATATAGAACAGCACCCTTTCTTTGCCATGCTCTTTCTTATCTCATATGACAATGCATTAAGCTGTGATATCTTATAAGTATCCCAATATGGAATATTTCCTATCGCCGCATTTATGGCATCAATATCTTTATCATCAGAAGTAATTATATTTCCATCATACTGGCTCTTATAACAACGGTCAGGAATCTTAGGTTTAAAACTCTTTAAACCGACCATAACCTCATGGAACATACCATAATCGCCTGCAATCTTAACATGCCTGTTATAGCCTTTTCCACTGTTTACGAATCTTACCTCTACTCCGATACCTTTCATAAACTGGTTATTCTTATCTCCATCATAGAAAAATGTATGTGTAATATCTATTTTTTTGCTGCCTTTGTGAAATGTAAGTCTTACTATAAATGGTATTCCTGCAAATTCACAGTTATCAGACATCGTATCATCAGAATAATGCTTTCCTTCAAGTTTAATAATACACTCAAGTTCTCCGCATCTTTCTATACATGCTGACATGATATAACCATTTGCCGGTATCTGTTTTGTCTTTTGCGCCAGTCCCTCATCCTCTATATTTTCATTAACATATACTAAAGAAGCATCCTCAATAATTTTTCTTTCATTATAGATACCATTTTCAAGTATTTTACTGCCCGACTTAGGTACATCTATCTTTAAAACACCTGTATCCACAATATACCTGTCAGACTCCTGCGTTATCCACATATTATCTGATATTTCTTCACAGCCTGATACTATCTCTAACTCTATCTCTTTTTTTATATTTTCTGCATCAACTGTATAACCACCCCATTTTACAGAACCATCAGGCCAGTATGCCGTGACATAGCTTTGCAGTTTCCTTTTCTTACCATCATCACCTATACAGCTTATGATATCATTTTCATGCACCATTCCCTTCTTATATGGTACACCAAATGTTACATATTCCGGCATTCCTCTGTTTTCAAGTAAATGTAATTTAACCTTTTCTTTCATATTGTCCTCATTCCCGTCTGTCGATTTTGTTATAAATTTGAGGCAAATGGTAATAACTTAGCATTTCTTAAAAGAAATTCCGGTTATTATCCATCTGCCTCTGATAAATTGTCTATTATTTATTAAGTGACTTGACAACTGTATCAACTTTGCTGCCTACAGTATTTCTATAATAATCCATACCCTCGTCAACAGTCATATATCCTAAAGCCACCTGTGAAACAACATAAGTTCTTGCCTGATTAATATCCGTAATATTCTCTGAGAGATCTGCATTAACAGGAAGTGCAACGTCCATCTTTGAATGTTCAAGGAAGAACTGTTCTGCTGTCTTAGATACTTCTGGAATTACATTTGAACCCGGATCATCACCATTAGGCGTTGTTGAAGTATTCTGATACTTAGCAAGCGCAAGCAGCGGATCAATATGGTTTTTCATCTGTAACTGATATGGTTTTTCAGGTGATGGAAGGTGATGGAATTCGCCTTCCTTATATGTTGTTGATGTATCTGAATCCTGTAAGGTTACTGTCTCTGCCTTAGTATCCCAGTGTGTTCCCTTTGCTCCATATGTCCATGCTTCCTGGATGTCTCCTCCATCAAGCATTGTCTCTATGAAGTACTTAAATACTCCCTCCGGATTCTTACATGCTGTTGTAATTGACCATGTTGTCGGCAATGTATTAAGGTATGCTCCAAGCTCCTTAATAGGATTAAGCATTATAACATCTGTATCGAGATTTCTCTTTTCAAGTGTAGACTTCATTGTATAAGTCCAGTCACCAGCCCAGTAGGTAAATACTCCTGATTCAGAATCAGGACTTACTGAAAACCATTTATCACGGCAGTTGGCTGTTGAGTTATTTACACTCTCTTTATCCAGTACACCATCTTCTACACCTTTTCTTATTCTTGCAAGTGCGTCTTTCATGTACTGTTCTGTAAATCCATCAACATACTTTCCATCTGCGGTCTGATAGAATGAGAACTGTGCATTCTGATAAAATTCAGGAAGATAGTTAGTATATGGGGCATTAGGTGATACAAATCCCGGTGAAGATATTACATAATGCTGTTTTGCATCTGCCATCTTTTTTAAATATCCATAATATGTATTCCAGTCAAGTGTCTTTCCCTCGAGGTCTGATGGATTAATACCAGCCTGTTTAAGCCATGAGCTTTTGACATATGTAACACTTCCTCCACCCTGCTGTGTAGGGAAGCCATACAATGCTTTCTTTCCGTCCTCTCCTAATACATAACATGCATTAACAACATCATTTGCCGTACTTACAAGTCTGCCTGATTTCTTAAGATCCGAATTATTATATGCATCCGTCATATTCCATAACATACCGTTTGAGGCATATACTGAATAATAATCTGATGATAATAATACCACATCTGGCATGGTATCTTCTGATGTAAATGCATTTGCTACAGTATCATAATACCCTGAATGGTCTGGATGAATCCATTTAATATTAAGACCTGTGAGCTGTTCCATGTAATCATAGAAAGCTTCTGCACCATTAGATTCAGTAACGGTATTATCTTCCATAACTGTAATAAGGTCTGGCTTTGCTATCTGATTACCTTCTGTAGTGCTTTGTGTTGTAGTTGTGGTTGAACCACATGCCACGAGGCTTGCGATAGATGTAAATGAAAGTCCTGCGGCTGCTAATTTTTTAATACTTTTCTTCATATATATCGTTTCCTTTCGTTCACTATTGTTTTACTAAACTTATCATAGCATCTACTTATACCAAAGTCTTATTCTGAATTGCACTGATTGATTAATTTTCAAACTATATTGCACATGTAAAATTATAAAAATGAATAAAATTAATAGTCAGTCTTTCAAATATATAAATTTTCATATTGCGATACAAAAACACCACCACATATTTTAAAAAATAAAAAAAGTATTTTATTTCAGGTATTTACACTAAGAACTTTAATACACAGGCATTAATATGCCACAAGTACTCAGTTTATCTGTCACCTTAAAATAAAATACTGTTTTATGATTTTATTTTTAATTATTATTCAAGCGTAATCTTTCCCTTTGAAGATATCTCTATATCGATATGGCTGTCAGCAACCTTTTCATAATTCATGTCGATTGAATAATCTATTGATATCCTTATATCATCTTCATCTCTCTCTATCTGTATATTCTGTGCAAATATCCCAAGATATATACTTCCATACGGAGTATCATAAAATGTCATAGTCTTTTCACCCTCAACAAACGACATATGAGCTGTAACAAGTCCTTTTTTAGTTATCTCTACACATTTTTCTGATATCTTAATAGTATTGGTACTCTTTTGGGTTGACTCTTCATACACCTCATCATATTTGACATATTCACTGCCATTAATAATTCTGTATCTGCCAACGTTAATTACTTCAATTATATCTTCCTCTTCCTGCCCATTAGCAAACTGTAATCCTTTTACCTTTACAAATACTTTTTCCTTCATACATTCCTGCTTTCCGGTTAATATTGTTCAATATTAATCTGTTTTGTCATAGTTATGTCAAATGGCAGTATGGAATTGGCAAATGCCTTAAACTTCTCTGCTGCATCACTGACATAAAAACGGTACATAGAAGATGGACTGTCCACATCGCACACATTAGCAAGATTCTTATTCTCCAGCAGCTTTTTAAGTTCAATTGCCGTCTCATATGCCGGATTGACAAGATTAACTGATTCTCCCATCACTCTGCGGATTGTAGAGCGCAGCAACGGATAATGTGTACATCCCATAATTAAAGTATCTATATTTTTATCCTTTAATGTACTAAGATATCTTTCTGCTACCTGATCTGTTATTGTATCGTGTAGCATCCCCTCTTCCACTAGTGGTACAAATAACGGACAAGGCTTTCCTATAACCTCTACATCAGGCTTTATTGATTTTATAAACTGTGCATACATCCCACTATGTATAGTTCCTTCTGTACCTATAAGACCAATTCTTCCATTAACTGTGGTTTTAGCTGCCACCTTTGCCCCCGGCTTAAGCACACCTATAATAGGTATATCAAATTCTTTCTGCATCGTATCTAATGCAAACGCACTTGCCGTATTACATGCAATGACTATTGCCTTGACATTTTCCGTTAGCAGAAAACGTATTATCTGTCTTGAATACTTAGTTATAATGTCTTTCGACTTGCTTCCATATGGAACTCTTGCTGTGTCTCCAAAATATACAATTCTCTCGTTAGGAATCTGTCTCATAATCTCCCTTGCAACAGTAAGACCACCAACCCCCGAATCAAACACCCCTATTGGTGCATTAGTATCCATAATTGTCCTCCATTCATGTCAGATATTATATTAAATAATATTATATATTATAATTCAAGCTTCACTCGCAAATCTTGCTGCGAACCGCTTACCGGCTCTGCCGGCTTCTTATATAAATAACACTAATTACTTAAATAATCCATTTAAAAATGTCAGATACTTAAATCTGTATTTATACCGGACCTTTGTTATAGCATTATATT
>ERZ773130.2640-NODE-2640-length-13174-cov-3.173108_pt1 | contig 13174 bp, 10 predicted proteins | sample MGYA00511919_ERZ773130 | MGnify/ENA primary metagenome ERZ773130 (study PRJEB29015, sample SAMEA2737851) | human gut metagenome | biome: human gut; feature: human-associated habitat; material: faeces | place: China | collected 2012 ...
GTACACCGTGGCATATTGAAAGAAGGCATGAATGTGTCTTTGGCAAAGCGTGACGAAATTCCCAACTTCCAATATGACGCATCAACAAGAATGTCGATGCGCAACTCATTGACCCTTCCCAAGGAAGAGGTCGACCGACTTATCGCCGACGGAGAGAAGTATGTCGTGCGATTCAAGGTAGAGCCGGGACGAGATGTAGAGGTAAACGACCTCCTGCGCGGAAAAGTGACCATAAACTCATCGATACTCGATGACAAGGTTCTCTACAAGAGCGCCGACGACCTGCCCACCTATCATCTCGCCAATATAGTCGACGATCACCTGATGGAGATAACTCATGTGATACGCGGCGAGGAGTGGCTGCCTTCAGCACCGCTTCATGTGCTGCTGTATGAGGCATTCGGATGGAGCGACACCGCACCCTCGTTTGTACATCTTCCCCTGTTGCTCAAGCCCGACGGCAAAGGCAAGCTCAGCAAGCGTGACGGCGACCGCCTCGGGTTCCCCGTATTTCCCCTCGAATGGCATCCTGAAGGCGGAGAAGTGTCATCGGGTTATCGCGAATCGGGCTATCTTCCCGAAGCCGTTGTCAACTTCCTCGCCCTGCTCGGCTGGAATCCCGGCGACGACAGCGAAATCATGTCGATGGACCAGCTTATCGAGAAATTCGACCTCGCCCACTGCTCGCGTTCAGGCGCACGCTTCGATTACGAGAAGGGCCGCTGGTTCAATCACGAGTATCTTCAGCAGATACCCGACGACCGACTCGCACAGCTGTTCAAGCCAGTACTCCGCGACAACGGCATCGACCCCGATAATTTCAGTGACGACTACATCGCACGCGCCTGCGGTCTTGTAAAAGGACGCATCTACTTTGTGCGTGACCTCTGGGATCAGGCCAAGTTCTTCTTCAAGGAGCCCGACAGCTACAACCCCAAGGACATCAAGAAACGCTGGAGCGAGGACACTCCCCGCATCATGGGCGAGCTGATCGAAACGCTGCGCGGCATCGACGACTTCAGCTGCGCGTCGGCCGAACCGATAGTGCTCGACTGGATCGCCTCCAAGGGCTATCACCTCGGCAATGTCATGAATGCGTTCCGTCTTGCGGTAGTAGGCGAATGCAAGGGCCCCCACATGTTTGACATCACGGAACTTCTTGGCAAAGACGAAACTATACGCCGCATCAATCTCGCCGTCGAGCGCATCAAAGCATAAACAACATCGTCTTAGCACGTGCCAATGACACCTTTCTACGACTTCGCAATACACCTCTACTCATTAGGCGTAAAAATAGCATCGTTGCGACATGAGAAAGCCCGCAAAATCATCTACGGGCAAGCAGTCACGATGCAGCGCCTCAAGAAGGAACTGTCGCCCGAAGGAGGTTACATCTGGATTCACGCCGCATCGCTCGGAGAGTTTGAGCAGGGGCGTCCGTTGATCGAGATGATTCGCCGCAATCATCCCGATGCCAAGATATTGCTCACATTCTTTTCACCGTCGGGCTACGAAGTGCGACACAACTTCCCGCTTGTCGACGCAGTTGTGTATCTGCCTTTTGACACGAAGAAGAATGTAAGACAATTCCTTGACACGGTAAAGCCGCGCATGGCGATATTTGTCAAATACGAATTCTGGGGCAACTATCTTAACGAGCTGAAGCTGCGCGGGATTCCCACCTATATAATATCGGCCATATTCCGCAAGTCGCAGCCTTTCTTCAAGCCCTGGGGAGGTGAGTTCCGCAAAATGCTCACCTACTTCACCCACATCTACGTGCAGGACGAAGGTTCACGCGAACTCCTTGCCGGAATAGGCTTCAAAAATGTAACAGTGGCAGGCGACACCCGCTTTGACCGCGTGACCGACATAATGGAGAGCTGCGTTGAGATACCCCAAGCCGCAGCCCTTACCCGCGATGCGTCGCTCACGATTGTGGCAGGAAGCACCTGGCCGCCCGATGAATCGTATCTGCTGCCGTGCTTCAACGCCCATCCCGGAATGAAGCTCATAATAGCGCCTCACGAGGTAAATGAGGAGCGCATCGCCGCGATAGAGTCGCAGCTCAACCGCCCCTCGTGCCGCTTGTCGACAGCCACTCCCGAGGAAGCCGCCAAGTGCGACTGCATAATCGTGGATTGCTACGGAAAGCTGTCGAGCGCCTACCGCTACGGCAATATCGCCTACATAGGCGGAGGATTCGGCGTAGGCATACACAACCTCAACGAAGCGGCAGTCTATGACATCCCCGTAATCTTCGGCCCGCATTACCACAAGTTCAAGGAAGCCCGCGACTTAATCAAGTGCAAGGGCGGATTCTCGTTCAGCAATAAAGAGGAGTTTGATGCCATAATCGAACCCATTGTCAATGACAAAAAACTTCGCGAACAATACGGCAAAAACGCCGGGAATTATATAAAGGAGAATCTCGGTGCCACTCGAATTATCTACGCCGACATAGTAGGCCGATAGCGGCCGTCGCCATGGGGTTAAACCAACTTTAAGGGTGTATCTTATTGAATATTCGGATATTTTACATACCTTTGCATACCAATTTTCAATTGCCGACCTCATATTAACGTTTATAAACACTTTTAGCTAATATAATATTATGTGTGGTATAGTAGGATATATCGGCCAACAAGAGGCCTATCCCATCCTTATAAAAGGATTACACAGATTGGAATACCGCGGATATGACAGCGCCGGCGTGGCATTGATAAATGCCACCGGAGATCTTCATGTCTACAAGACACATGGCAAGGTAAACGACCTTGAGCACTTCTGTGAATCCAAAGACACTACCGGTACAATCGGTATAGCACACACACGCTGGGCAACTCATGGAGAGCCCAATGATGTGAACGCTCATCCCCATTACAGCACCAACGGCAAAATAGCCATCGTGCATAACGGAACAATCGAGAACTACAACGTGCTCAAGCAAGCTCTTCAGGAACACGGATGCACGTTCCGAAGCGAAACCGACACCGAAGTTGTAGTGAAATTAATCGAATACATCCAGTCGACCAACAATTGCGAGCTCATCGACGCAGTGCGCGAAACCCTCAATCAGGTTATCGGCGCCTACGCAATCGCTATAATCGACAAAGACCAGCCCGACACGATAATCGCGGCGCGCAAGAGTTCTCCGCTCGTAATCGGCATCGGTGAAAATGAAACATTCATCGCCTCCGACGCAACCCCCATTATCGATTATACCAATCAGGTAGTCTATCTGCGTGACGATGAAATCGCGATTATCAAGCGCGGCGAGCCGTTGCGTGTAATCACCAACGCCAACGAGCCTTCGAAGATCGACATCCAGACCCTGCGCCTGTCAGTGTCACAGCTTGAGAAGGGAGGCTATCCCCACTTCATGCTCAAGGAGATATACGAGCAGCCCAACACGATATTCGACTGCATACGCGGACGCGTGGTCAACAATGCCAGCGAAATAAAGCTTTCGGGAGTAATCGACCACTCCGACCGCTTCATCAACGCCCGTCGCATAATAATCGTGGCATGCGGCACCTCATGGCACGCAGCCTTGATAGGCCAACGTCTTCTTCAGGACATCGCCCGCATACCCACCTCGGTGGAATATGCAAGCGAATTCCGCTACAGCAACCCCGTGCTGACATCCGACGACATAGTGATAGCCATATCGCAGTCGGGAGAAACAGCCGACACGCTTGCCGCCATCAAGCTGGCACGCGAAAACGGAGCATTCGTCTACGGCGTATGTAACGTAGTGGGTTCATCGATTGCACGCGAAACCGACACCGGCACCTATATACATGTCGGCCCCGAAATCGGTGTTGCATCAACCAAGGCATTCACCGGCCAGGTGACAGTGCTTGCAATGCTCGCACTCGCCGTGGCTCAGCTTCGAGGCACCATCTCACAGGAGAAGCTGTCGGAGTTCTCACGCTCCATCGAGCAGCTTCCATCGCTCATCAAGGAAACACTCAAGCTGAACGATGCCATCGAGAAGCTTTCAAGCACCTACACCTATGTGCGCAACTTCCTGTACCTTGGACGAGGCTACAACTACCCGAGCGCACTCGAAGGAGCGTTGAAGCTAAAAGAAATCAGCTACATACATGCCGAAGGATATCCCGCAGCCGAGATGAAGCATGGCCCCATAGCCCTGATTGACCGCGAGATGCCCACTGTTGTAATCGCCCCGTCGGATGAGCTGCATGAGAAAATCATCTCCAACATCCAGCAGGTGAAGGCCCGCGGAGGTTCGGTGATAGCAATCGTGACACGCGGCGACACAACCATTCCGGAGATAGCCGACCACACACTGGAGATTCCACCGGTACCCGAGGCGCTGTCGCCCATCATCGTTTCGATTCCGCTTCAGCTCCTCGCCTATCACATCGCTGTAATGAAAGGCTGCAACGTGGACATGCCCCGCAACCTTGCAAAATCAGTGACCGTAGAGTAAAATTAGCACCCGAAATAGTTGCAAAGTCGGTTTTAAATGACTACCTTTGCAACCGAATTCAGCGCACGTGGCGTAATTGGTAGCCGCGCTAGACTTAGGATCTAGTGTCTGACGACGTGGGGGTTCGAGTCCCTTCGTGCGCACCGCGCGACAGTCAGGGTTGTCAACATCGATGTTGACAACCCTGACTTTTTTATGCCGTCGCCGAGGGATGATGTTATTTATTGTTAAAATAGTTTTGTCAAGCGGCAGAAAAGTCGTACCTTTGCACACCGATTATGTCCAAATTAATAACCCGATTCAAAGCCGGCGAGGTTTTTGGCCGAACCGCCGCCGATGGAGAATCAACTTATTCATCTATTAATTAAACATTTAACGTGGATACTTTAAGTTACAAGACACTTACCCCCAATGCACAGAGCATCGAGAAGGAATGGGTAGTAATTGACGCTACCGACCAGGTACTTGGTCGCCTTTGTGCAAAAGTAGCTCTCATCCTGAGAGGCAAGAACAAGCCCACCTACTCTCCCTTTGTAGAGTGTGGCGACAACGTGATCATCATCAACGCCGACAAGGTGCGCCTCACCGGCAAAAAGATGACCGACCGTGAATATCTGTCATACACCGGCTATCCCGGCGGACAGCGTGTTACAACCCCCGAGCTTCTCATGAAGAAGGCCCACAACAAGCACATCAAGCCCGGCTACAACCCCTTGTTCATCAAGGTAATGAAGGGTATGCTTCCCAAGAACCGTCTTGGTCGCCGCATCATCGAGAACATGCATGTATATCTCGGACCGGAGCACCCCCATGCAGCACAGAATCCCAAAGTTATTGACATCAACACAATCAAATAAGAAGTATGGAAAAGGTAAATGCAGTAGGCCGTCGTAAGGCCGCTATCGCCCGCGTAATCGTAGGTGAAGGCAATGGCGCAATCACCATCAACAAGCGTCCCCTCGAAGTATATTTCCCCTCGTCTATACTTCAATATATCGTAAAGCAGCCCCTCAACACACTTGATGCAGCATCAAAGTATGACATCAACGTAAACCTTGACGGTGGCGGCTACAAGGGCCAAGCCGAGGCACTTCGTCTTGCCATCGCCCGCGCTCTTGTAAAAATCAACCCCGAGGACAAGCATGCACTTCGCGTGGAAGGCTTCATGACTCGCGACCCGCGTGCCGTAGAGCGTAAGAAGCCCGGTCAGCCCAAGGCCCGCAAGCGCTTCCAGTTCTCCAAGCGTTAATATTTGGACAGTCACTATCAACAGTCTGTTTTCAGATAAAATCGTGTTTAGTATCTAAATCCAGGAGATGGACACGTTCCCTACCCCCGGATTGTAAATTAAAAAAGAACGTAAACAACAACCAAAACAATGTCAACACCTACATTTGACCAACTTTTAGAGGCAGGTTGCCATTTCGGTCACCTTAAGAGAAAATGGAATCCTGCCATGGCTCCTTACATTTTCATGGAGCGCAACGGTATCCACATCATAGACCTCTACAAGACCGCAGCCAAGGTTGAAGAAGCCGCTGCTGCCTTGAAGAGCATCGCAAAATCAGGCAAGAAAGTACTCTTTGTTGCCACCAAAAAGCAGGCCAAGCAAGTAATCGCCGACAAGGCTTCATCAATCAACATGCCCTACGTAATCGAGCGCTGGCCCGGTGGTATGTTGACCAACTTCCCCACTATCCGCAAGGCAGTGAAGAAGATGGCGTCAATCGACAAGATGACCAAGGACGGAACATTTGACAACCTCTCAAAGCGTGAAAAGCTTCAGATTTCGCGTCAGCGCGCAAAGCTTGAGAAGACTCTCGGATCAATCGCCGACCTCAGCCGTCTTCCTTCAGCTCTCTTCGTAGTCGATGTTCTTAAGGAGCGCATCGCAGTTGCCGAGGCCAACCGTCTTGGAATCCCCGTATTCGCAATGGTTGACACCAACTCCGATCCCACCAACGTTGACTTCGTAATCCCCGCCAACGACGACGCATCAAAGTCAATCGAGATAATCCTCGACACCGTATGCTCGGCAATGGCCGAAGGTCTTGAAGAGCGTAAGGCTGAAAAGGTTGACGCTCCCGCAGCCGAAGGCGAAGAGGCTCCCGCAGCAGCAAAGGGTGGTCGCCGTCGCGTAAACCGTTGTGCTGAAGAGGCTCCCGCAGATGAAGAAACAGCAGCCGAGGCTACCGAAGCTACTGAAGCAGAAGCCTAAAAAGCGCACACTCTCCTCAAAAACAATATTTTATAAACCCTGATAAAAAGTAAAACAGATATGGCAGTAACAATGGCCGATATTACCAAGCTCCGCGCCCTCACCAGCGCAGGCTTGATGGACTGCAAGAAAGCCCTTGCAGAAACCGACGGCGACATCCAGGCAGCCGTAGAAATCCTCCGCAAGAAAGGACAGGCGGTAGCAGCAAAGCGCGAAGACCGTCAGGCAGCCGAAGGTTGCGTGCTTTCAAAGAGCACCGGCAAGTTTGCCGCTATCATAGCTCTTAACTGCGAAACCGATTTCGTGGCACAGAACGCAGGATTCGTAGCCCTCACCCAGAAGATTCTCGATGCAGCAGTAGCTGCCGAGGCCAAGACAATTGAAGAAGTAAAGGCTCTTCAGCTCGACGGCCAGACAATCGAGGCTCTCGTAGTAGAGGAAAGCGGAAAGACCGGCGAAAAGACCGAAATCAGCGCTTACGAGTGCATCGCAGCTCCTTCAACCACCGCCTACAACCACTTCAACAACAAGCTTGCAGCCATCGTAGGCTTCAACCTTGAAGGCGTTGACGAGAAGGTTGGCCGCGATGTTGCAATGCAGGTTGCTTCAATGAACCCCGTTGCAGTTGACCGCGACAGCGTTCCCCAGTCGGTAAAGGATTCCGAGCTCAGCGTAGCAATCGACAAGACAAAGGCCGAGCAAGTAAAGAAAGCCGTAGAGGCAGCCCTCAAGAAAGCAGGCTTCAACCTCTATATCGCCGAAAATGAAGAACACCTCAACGAAGGCATCATGAAGGGCAACATCACCGAGGCTCAGGCCGAGGAGATTCGCCAACTCAAGGCTAAGGTAGCCGAAGAGAAGGCAGCCAACCTTCCCGAGCAGATGGTCAACAACATCGCTCAGGGCCGTCTTAACAAGTTCTTCAAGGAATCTTGCCTCATGGAGCAGGATTTCATCCAGGATGGCGAGTTGACCGTAGGAAAGTATCTCGACAAGGTACAAAAAGGCCTTGTTGCAGTTGACTTCAAGCGCGTCAACCTCAACCAGGACTAATCAACAAGATAGTCATAACAATTTTTTAATAAAGGAAGTCCCGTCGACCAAGTTGTTGACGGGACTTTCAATTTTTACCGCCGAAGAGGCTCTTCTATAAGGGATATTTCGTAAATTTGCACAAATTTTGCACGCATCATGAATGATAAAATGAAGAATCCCAAATACCTCCGATGGGGTATACTCGCCTTAGCCACGCTACTGGTGATAATTATTGCCGCTTTCATCCTGACGACAAAATCAATCAACGACAAGGCTGAAGAGGCTGCGCTTGCCAACGAGCAGCTACAGCTGACCAATGAACAGCTACAGCTCGCCAACGAATATCAGGCTCTCAATGTAGAGTTCCAACAATATGAAAACCAGTCACAGCTGCTCGCCAACGACTCGCTCGTGACAAAATATGCCGCTGCCAAAAGCAAAGTGGAAAAGCTGCTTCAGGAGCTAAACTCCGAGAAGAAGAAAAGCGCACAGCACATAAAGAAACTGCAGGACGAAATAGGTACGCTTAAAAACATCCTGCGCCACTATGTAGCGCAAATCGACTCGCTCGGAAAAGAAAATGCAGGACTGCGTGCCGAGAACGCCGAAATAAAGCAACGCAACCAACAGCTGAGCAACCGCGTGGCAACCGAATCGAAGCGCAACGAGATTCTGTCGGAGCGCATGACTCTCGCCGAGAAGCTGAATGTAACCGGCGTCACGCTAAATGCGCTAAAGAAGAACGGAAAGATTGAAAAGAACGTTACCAAGGCCAAGCAGCTTGAAGTGACATTCACCATACCCCAGAACAACTCAACACCCGTAGGCGAAAAGACAATCTACCTGCGCATAACCAACCCCGAAGGTGCTCTGCTCGGAGCAGGCGGCACATTCAACTTTGAAGGCGCATCGCTGCAATGCACCGCACGCAAGACCATCGAATATGCCGGTGAAGAGATTGGCGGATTACGCATCTACTGGGATGTGAACACCACCCTCACCCCGGGCGACTACACCGTTGAACTGTTCGCTGACAATTTCCGACTTATATCACGCCGCTTCACTTTGCGCAAATAGACCACGATGTCGACACTTATCAACCTGTTCACAACCATATACGACTCCGTCAACTCAATCGAGGTCAATGTCGTGTCGTCGATTTTCAAGCTGTGTCTTAGCCTCATGCTCGGATGCTGCGTGGGCTTTGAGCGCAAACGCAAAGGCCAGATAGCGGGAGTGCGCACATTCGCACTCATATCGATGGGCGCCACATTGGCAATGCTCCTGTCGATCTACGTTCCGCAGGAGTACATGGGGCTGAAAAACGGCGACCCGGGCCGAATCGCGGCTCAGGTGGTGACAGGTATAGGTTTCCTCGGTGCCGGAGCCATCATACAGATGAAAGGCTCGGTGCGCGGACTCACCACGGCGGCCGGAATATGGATGATTGCAGCCATAGGCATGGCCGTAGGCGTGGGCATGTACACGATAGCCATCATAGCCACCGGACTCATACTCGTAGTGCTGGTCGTGGTGGAGCGTTGGGAGCACCGCATAAGTGCAGGCGTGGAGTCACGCATCATACGCATCAAACTGTCGGTCATAGCCGAGGACATCGACGGCTATCGCGAAGTGCTGAATCGTCATCACGTACACCTGAGCAACGTATATGTGGAGTATGACTACATGGAGCCGGTAACCCGACTGAATCTTGTCGTGCTCATGAAGGAGAGCACCAACTACATGATGCTATTCAAGGATTTGCGTCAGGTAAAGCCTACGATAGCCATATCGTTGGCCAACCAAGTGAGCATATAACGCCATAACAACCCATCACAACATCATCACTGACAATGATATTCAACCTCATTTCGGCACTTGTATCTACGGCAACTGATACAACGGCCGAAAATCCTGAAATAATGTCGGACATACAACTGGAAACGCTCATATCCGACCTTGCATTCATCCTCATACTGGGCGCAGTAGTGACCGTGCTGTTCAAATGGCTGAAACAGCCTGTCGTGCTCGGCTACATCGTCGCAGGATTTCTCGCCAGCCCTCACTTTGAATATCTCCCGTCGGTGACCACCGAAAGCAACATCGAGTTCTGGGCCCAGCTTGGAATCGTGGTGCTGCTCTTTTCGCTCGGACTCGAATTCAGCTTCAAGAAGCTGCTCAACACCGGAGGATCGGCCGTAGTGACGGCGTTGATAATCGTGATAGGCATGATGGCGGCCGGATTCGGAATAGGTCACGTGCTTAACTTCTCCAACATGAACAGCCTGTTTCTGGGAGGAATGCTCTCCATGTCATCGACAACGATCATCATAAAGGCATTCACCGACCTGAATCTGCGGCAGAAAAAGTTTGCGTCACTTGTATTTGCCGTCCTCATTGTCGAAGACCTCTTTGCCGTCCTCATGATGGTGATTCTGTCGTCGATTGCAGTGAACAACAGTGTCGAAGGCGGAGAGATGCTGTTCAGCGTCAGCAAACTGGTGTTCTTCCTCGTCATCTGGTTTTTGGTTGGAGTCTACCTGCTTCCTACTTTGCTCAACGCAATACGCCGTTACCTCAACAACGAAACGCTCCTCGTGGTGTCGCTGGGATTGTGCTTCGGCATGGCGGTGTTCTCGGTCTATTGCGGATTTTCACTCGCTCTCGGAGCATTCGTCATGGGCTCGATAATAGCCGGAATAAGCTATGCCGAGCGTATCGAGCAGGTGATAACACCGGTCAAGGACCTGTTTGGTGCCGTATTCTTCATCTCGGTGGGAATGATGGTCGACCTGCATGTAATCGAAGAGTACATCTCACCCATACTCATACTGTCGTGTGTCGTAATCGTAGGCATGATAGTTTTCGGCACATTCGGAATGCTCATCACCGGACAACCGTTGCGCATAGCCATGGAGTCGGGCTTCTCCCTGACCCAAATCGGTGAATTTGCATTCATCATCGCATCGCTCGGTATGTCACTCGGTGTCCTGAACCCGATAATCTACCCTATCGTGGTGGCCGTATCGGTGATAACCACCTTCACCACCCCCTACTTCATCCGTTTGGCCGACCCGGCCTACAACTTCGTGGAGAAGCATCTGCCACGAAAACTGCATTTCCTCATCAACCGCTACACCACCAACGCGACATCGGAATGTGAAACACGAGTGCTCTGGAAAACGGTGCTGAAACGCTACTTATGGCGCATACTACTGTACTCAAGCGTCATCATCGCAATAATATTGATCACGCTCAGATATCTGCTTCCATGGCTTGAAACCATCATTCCGTCATGGAGCCGACTTATAGCCGACATCGTAGCACTTTCATGCATGTCACCCTTCCTGCTCGCCTTGGCCATGCCGGCATCACGCAAGACCGAGCGCGAACGACTCATAGCCGCCAATGCACGATTTGACGTCCCGCTCATCGTCATGTCGCTGTTCCGCATGCTGCTGTCGCTCGGTTTCATCATCTACACCCTGAGCGCAATTCACTCAATGCGCGTGGGTTGGATAGTGGGATTCCTGATATTCATGCTGATGCTCATAGCACTGTCGGGACGACTGCGCAAGCACATGCGTCGCATTGAATCGACATTCTTCAACAACCTCAACGAGCGTGAGCTGCGCCGCAGCGGACGCAACAACAATCTTGTAAGCGACATGCACCTCGCCTACATCGAAGTGGGTTACGGATGTCCGTTTGTCGGCGACCGACTTATTGATTCAAATCTTCGACAGCGATATGGCGTGAACGTGGCCAGCATACAGCGTGGCAGCTCATTCATAGCGGTGCCCAACGGAACAATGCGAATATTCCCCGGCGACATCCTCGGAATAATCGGTACCGATGAACAGATACAGGCTCTGCTCCCGATTATCGAGCAAGGTAACGAAACCGGCGGCGAAAACGAAAACCGCGCCGACGACATAAAGCTGACCAACATCCTGCTGTCGGAAACATCACCGCTTATAGGCAAGACATCGGCCACTTCGCAGATTCGCGACAAATACAAGGCGCTGCTGGTTGCAATACAGCACTCCGACGGTACCTACGACCACCCTACAGGCAACAACCTGTTCAATCCCGGCGACATACTGTGGCTCGTAGGCGACCCCAAGCAATTAGAATCACTGAAATAAGACCATGTGGATAGTACTTGCCATAGTATCGGCGTTGTGCCTCGGCGTCTATGATGTGTTCAAGAAGCTGTCGCTCAACGCAAACAATGTACTCATCGTACTTTTCCTGAACACGCTCTTCAGCTCGCTGCTGATGGCGCCCATCATCGTAAGCGGACTCGTTGACGGTGACATAGGGCTCGGCGGCAACATCACGGGTCACCTCTACATCGTGGTCAAGGCATTTATCGTGCTCACCTCGTGGCTGTTGGGCTACTACGGCATCAAGCACCTTCCGCTCACGATAGCAGGCCCCATCAATGCGTCACGACCGGTGATTGTGCTCGTGGGCGCACTCTTAATATTCGGCGAACGGCTCAATCTCCTGCAGTGGATAGGTATCGCACTTGGTTTCTGGTCGCTCTACTTCATCAGCCGCATAGGAAGCAAGGAGGGATTCTCGCTCAAGCACAGCCGCTGGTTGTGGATGAGCCTCGGAGCCACTTTCATGGGAGCGGTGAGCGCACTCTACGACAAATATCTGCTGAAACATTACGAGCCGCTGGAAGTGCAGGCATGGTATTCGTTCTACCAGTTCATAATAATGGGCATAACGATAGCCATAATGCTGCGCACCACCAAGAATCACACCAAGTTCCAGTGGCGGTGGACCATTCCGTGCATATCACTCTTCCTCACCATAGCCGACATCGCCTACTTCTACTCACTGTCGATCGACGGCTCAATGATATCGGTGATTTCAATGATACGCCGAGGCAGCGTCATCGTGTCATTCCTCTACGGAGTCATGGCTCTCCACGAAAAGAATGTAAAGATGAAACTGATCGATCTGTCGGTACTTCTTGTGGGACTTGTATGCCTTGTTCTCGGAAGCCGCTGATTTCGGTCAAGCCTATGTCGGCATATATCATTTTTATTTTGTAAATTTGCACAAAGTAATTTTCATCAATCCATCACATTTGGACTATGCAAGAGAAAATCATCATTCTTGACTTCGGCAGTCAGACGACACAGTTAATAGGCCGTCGAGTGCGCGAACTCAACACCTATTGCGAAATTGTGCCCTACAACAAGTTTCCGCATGACGATCCGTCGGTAATAGGCGTCATTCTTTCGGGTAGCCCGTTCTCCGTTTATGACGAAAAAGCCTTCAAGGTCGACCTGAGCAACATCCGCGGCAAATATCCTATTTTGGGCATCTGCTACGGCGCTCAATTCATGTCCTATACCAACGGCGGAAAGGTAGAGCCTGCCGGCACTCGTGAATACGGCCGCGCCCACCTTGAAAAGTTTGATCACGAGAATCCCCTGCTC
>ERZ773130.2646-NODE-2646-length-13146-cov-25.382171_pt1 | contig 13146 bp, 10 predicted proteins | sample MGYA00511919_ERZ773130 | MGnify/ENA primary metagenome ERZ773130 (study PRJEB29015, sample SAMEA2737851) | human gut metagenome | biome: human gut; feature: human-associated habitat; material: faeces | place: China | collected 2012 ...
GTCAAGCCCCTGCTTTTGCAGCTGATGATACCCGCCGTGGTGGCGCAGGTGGTCAATCTGCTCTATAACATCGTAGACCGCATTTACATCGGCCACATCGAGGGCATCGGTGCGGCGGCGCTGACGGGCGTGGGTCTGTTTGCGCCGATCCTTATGCTCCTGAACGCCTTCGCCATGCTCATCGGCGCGGGCGGTGCGCCCCGCACGGCCATCGCGCTGGGACAGGGCAATAAAGACGAGGCCGAAAAAATCATCGGCAACAGCTTTACCATGCTGCTGTTTTTCGCTGTGGTGCTGACGGCGGGCTTCTATGCCGGTGCGCCCGCCCTGCTGCGGCTCTTCGGTGCCAGCGACGCCACTCTCCCCTATGCGGTGGCCTATGGCCGCATCTACATCCTCGGCTCGGTGTTCGTGCTGCTGGTCATGGGCATGAACCCCTTCATCACGACCCAGGGCTTTGCGAAGATCAGTATGCTCACGACAGTCATCGGCGCAGTCATCAACATCATCCTCGACCCCATCCTGATTTTTGGTCTTGGCTGGGGCGTCCGGGGTGCGGCAGTGGCGACGGTGCTCAGTCAGGCCGTGGGTGCCTGCTGGATATTGAAGTTCCTCACCGGCCCCAAGACCATCCTCAAGCTGCGGAAAGAAAACCTCAAAGTGGAGCGGAACATCATCCTGCCGGTGCTGGGGCTGGGCATCTCCACCTTTGTGATGCTCTCCACCGAGAGCCTGCTCTCCATCAGCTTCAGCTCCAGTCTGGCCCGCTACGGCGGTGATGTGGCGGTGGGTGCCATGACGGTGATCACCAGCGCCTCCCAGCTCTGCACCCTGCCCATTCAGGGCATCTGTCAGGGCGGCCAGCCGGTGATGAGCTTCAACTTCGGCGCAGACAAAAAGCCCCGCGTCAAGGAGGCGTTCCGCTTCCAGCTCACCCTCTGCTTCGGCTATACCACCCTGTTCTGGCTGCTCATGATGCTGGTCCCCGGCGTGGTGGCGGGCATCTTTACCTCGGATGCCGCCCTCATCGAATACACCACATGGGCCATGCGCATCTACATGGCGGGCATCCTCGCCATGGGCGTTCAGATCGCCTGCCAGCAGAGCTTTATGGCGCTGGGTCAGGCCAAAGTCAGCCTCCTGCTGGCCTGTCTGCGGAAGATCATCCTGCTTATCCCGCTGATTTTTATCCTGCCCTGCTTCACGGCAGATAAGTGCTTCGGCGTCTTTCTCGCCGAGCCGGTCAGTGATATTCTGGCAGCGACCATTACAGCCATCACCTTCTTCTCCCGCTTCGACAAGATACTGGACAAGGGTGCCGGGAGGGTATGATTTCACAGGAAATAAAAACAGCCCGCGGACGGACAAAAATCCGGCCTGCGGGCTGTTTTTGTGTCAACGGTAGTCGATTTCAGAAAGGGTGATACGTGGCTTTTCCGTGCCGGTCTTTTCGCACATCAGATCGAGCTGCTCTTGCAGGTAAGGCACCCGGGTGCTGACGTCCGGGAACTTCGGGCCCAGAATGACTTCGTCTAATTGGAGAGGAAAAGGTGTCTGGACGAAAAGCCACGGTTTGTCGCCGTCAGTGTGGAGGATGTTGTCCTTCGTCTGGTAGATGACCCGCAGCTCCTGCTCGTAGCTGTAGCTGCTGTCTTTGAAGAGGTAGAGGACTTTCCCTAGGACATCATCGAGATAACGGCGGTCCTGTTCTGCGATTTCCTCGGCGACATTGTGCAGTTCCTGGAGCTGTGAATTTATGGCGCGGCAGGAGCGGGAAAGCTTTTCATTGTCTTCGTTCAAGACTACATACGAATTTCCCTGTTTCCGAAGGTAACAGACGTGATAGAGAACAGGCTCGGCTTCTTCTTCCATCCATTTTGATGTTTCCCAGTCGATGACAAGACAGCAGCCTCTGGCGTGGTCGCCATACATTTCCCACATGGGCAGGTAGTCGATGCGGGGGCTGAAGCATTTTACAAATACAAAGGGAACATCCAGAGGTTTGCGGCCTTTTTGAAGTGCTCCATACGATGGGCCGTAAATTGCCTTTTGCAGAGTTTTACCTTCGTTTGGGTCATTCATATAGGACAGATGCATAACGGTCAATTTGCCCAGACGCCCTTCTTTCCCCTCCTCTTTTGTGCATTTTTCGGGGAGCATATAAGAAAAAACTTCTGCCGATGTATAATAAGCGATTTCCGCCGCATCCCCCTCAGCGTTCAGTTCATCCAAAAGAAGTTCCGAAAGATATGCAGCTTTTGCCAGCCTCAGATAAGAGTCGAAGTACCGTGTCCCCGACTTCCATGTCATATGCGCTGCATAGTGAGAAAGAATAGAGTAACCGGTATCCTCAAGCAGGCGGGATTTTTCCATGATAGCGACTTCCCAGCGCTCCCTGTCAGGGTCATCATAAAGACGGGCAAGCTCAGGGATAAAATGCTTTTTTGTTATGACGATAAACATCAGCAGAGCAAGCCGGGCTCGATGGAGGCTTCGGGACGATGGAGACTCCATTATCTCCTGAATGGATAAAACGAAGGTACTCAGCTTTTCAGAAAGAGAGGAGGACGAAATTCCGGAGTGAATAATACGGTTATACAACTGAAAAAATGCGGATGGTTGAGAGGATGTGCCATAAGGATAGCTTGCACCTTTCAAAATACGGCTGTAGAGTTCATACTGACGTGTAAATGAAACAAAATGGTCGTCCGAATTTGTTTCTTTTGCGTCCGGCTCATGGTCCCACAACATTGTTGCCAGCCCGTAAAACTTCAGGGCTTCCTCAGTATTGAGCTCCAGAAACAAAAAACGGTCTGCCTGTCGGATATAGAGTCTGTCAAAGTTGGGAAGAAATGTTGATTTGGCAAAGTTTTTATTCTCGCTCACAGCGGTATGCCATTCTGTGACTTCTTCCCATACAGTATCTTCGCAGCCGTAACAGAGCAAAGCCTCCGTTAGCGCACACAGGTCAGCTTTGTTTCCGAGGCCATGTTTGATGCAAGCACAGTAATTATGAAAATCATTTTCCAAATCGTTTACGAATAACAACAGGTCTGGCTTTTTTGTACGTGAGCGTTTTCTCGTTCGGATGGTTTTGCTTTCTTCATCCGAAAAGGACGTCCCGTATTTTTGAATCTTCCATAAAACACCTGCTGCGTGGCCGAGAGCATTTTTCTCATCACCGGGAAGACTCCCGAAATCATCGTGCTCATAATCCTCTGTCACGGTGCTGACCCTATCCATAAACTCCGGATGCGGATTCAGCGTCAAAAGCTCCTCATAAAGCTTTTTATCATATTCGAATTCCAGCAGTGGATATTTCATCTTTTCGTCCGGCATGGAGCATCCTCCTTTTTACGTCCTTTCGTGAGCATTCCGCACATGACTTCCACGCACTGTGGGTCGAACGCATGTCCGGCACGCTCGCGGAGGGCCGCAGCGATTTGGGCGTCCGTCTCGCCCCGGCGGCGGTGGCGGTCGGTGAAGTCGGCCACAGCGAGGATGCGGGACAGCAGCGGGATGGCCTCGCCCTGCAGCCCCTCAAGGTAGCCGGTGCCGTCGTAATTTTCGCGGTGATACCGCACGGTCTCGGCCACCCGGTCTACGATTTGGAGTTCCTGAATGATGCGGCAGCCCCGCTCTACATAGGTTTTGTAGAGCTGGTACTGCTCCTCGGTGATGTTCCGCTGCAATACCACATCATCGGGCAGGCCCACGGTGCCTACTTCGTGCAGAAGGCCCGCATAGTAGCCGTCCCGGCAGGCGGCCTCATCCAGACCCATCCGGCGGGCCATCTCCTGCGTCAGCTCCGCAGTCTGCTGGCAGTGGAGGTCGATCTCGGGGATCTTGGAGCTGAGGGCGCTGTACATGGCCGTGATGACCTTCAGCGACATCTCCGAGAGTTTGCCTTTCTCCGCGTCGATGCGCTGCTGCAATAAAAGATGGCGTTTGGCCTTGTCCACCCAGTAGCGCTGGATGGAGAACATGATGATGTAGGCCACCCCGAGGATGCAGATGTAGAGGAACGGGAAACGGAGCACGAAGCTTTCGCCGTAGAGGGCGGCGGGGTCGGGGATGAGTCCGCCGTGCAGGCAGGCCATCACCCAGAGAAAGCCCAGTAGATTGATAAAAGTACCGTCCACGAGACCCAGCACGAAGGTGCAGGAAAAGGAAAATATCAGCAGGAAAAACCAGCTGAAATAGCCCACATAAGCCTTCTGGAAAAGCAGGGCGCTGCCGGCCAGAAACGCCAACGCTGCACCCAGCTCCCGCGCTCGGCTGGCACTGCGGCGGGACAGAGAGAGGTTGACGCCGTCCAGAAGCATCATGCCGCCCAGCAGAAGATAAAACGGCAGCGGCGCACCGTACAGAAACCCCAGCGGCAGATGTACCAGCCAGAGCAGATCCACGACGAGCTTGGCGTAGAGGGCCAGCTGCGGGTCGCCATGGGGGACGAGTACCGTCTCGCGCAGCCGTTCAAGCGTATCCTTGTTCATAAAACATCCTTTTGGCGCGTCACTGCACCGCTATCTCTCCGCTTTCCAGCAGCTCCACCACGGCCTTGACCGCCGCAGGCTCGAACTGCGTCCCGCTCAATTTCCGGAACCCTCCGATGATGTAGTCCCTGTCGCAGTGGCCGCGGTAGCACCGGTCGGAGCCCATGGCGTCCAGCGCATCGGCGACGCTGATGATCCAGACCATCTCCGGCAGCTGCCCGCCTTTCAGCCCGGCGGGGTAGCCTTTGCCGTCGAACCGCTCGTGGTGGTAGCTGGCACCGCAGTCGGCCTGAGGCAGAAATTCCAGCCCCTCAAGAATTTTTCGGCCCCAGACGGTGTGCTGCTTCATGATGTCGAACTCCTCGTCCGTCAGCCGGGAGGGCTTATTGAGGATGGCGTCCGGCACGGCGATCTTTCCGATGTCGTGGAGCAGGGCGCTCCGGTAGAGGCTGTCCAGCTCCTCGCCGGCAAAGCCCATATGCGCCCCGATGAGGCGGGCATATTCGGCCACCCGGTGGGAGTGCTCGCTGGTGTAGCGGTCCTTTTCGTCTATCATCTGGCTGATGGCGACCACAGAGCTGACCATCAGCTGCCGGGCCTCGCAGATGGTGGCCCGGACCTCACGTTCCATCTCTTTTTCGCTCTGCTCCTGCCGGATGCGGTAGTGTTTGTAAAAGATGTCCGCCGTTATCATCAGCAGGCAGAACGACCAGTAGGCGGCGGGGTAGAAAAGCGCATAGTCCCGGCGGTAGAGGGAGGGGACCCAGCCACAAAAAGCAGGTGGCCGCGAGGCCGTAGGCTGTGCAGAACGGCAGGCCGATGGGCAGCCCCGACTGCACGAAAAGAGTAGCCGGCATCAGGAAGAACCACAGGTTCTGGAAGCCGTCGTTCTCGTTCAGGACCAGAAGCAGCAGGCCCATGACGATGAGGGCCGTGTTTGAGAACATGACCAGATGCTTTTCGTTTTTCGCCCGGGGCAGCAGCCACTCCACCATCAGAAGCACAAGGCAGATGAGTCCGGTGAGGACGAAGACGACGGGCCTGCCGAGGCCGTTGCAGCTGAGATTCAGCGCAAAAAGCACGACGACAGCCAGCGTCAGCACCTGGCGCAGGTAGTCTGAGTCCAGCGTAGAATGCTTTTCGTAATGATATGCTTCCTTGAGAAGGGACCAGATGCGGTAAAGCATGAAAACATCGCCTCCGAACGGGCCGCGCGGGCGGCTGGCTGCGTATCTTTATAATATTACGACATTTTTATACAATATTATTATACAATGGAATCCGGATGATGAACAGATGGAATTTCAGAATGACTGTATTCATCAAAAATACATCAGCAAAGAATTTTGGATATAAGAGCTAGGAATCGAAAGGATGGCTTGCAGAAAGCTCCAAAAACCAATCAGATGGGTCACTTTGTACAAACAATGACTGGAAAATTTGTGCTTGAATCTAATTGCGGGATGAGAAAATATGCGTTATCATAATATCCAAAGGCGACCCGTATGCGGAAGGAATGGCGCTGTGAGCAAAGCACGGCGCTGCCATAATACGGATAAACGCAACGTGAATCGGAGGTAACAAGAAATGAAAAAGATCTCTCGTCGTGACTTCCTCGCAGCTTCTGCTGCTGTGGGTGCAGCTGGCGTCCTGACCGCCTGCGGCGGTTCTTCCAGCAGCACTGCCACCTCTACTGCAGCTTCCACTGCTGCCAGCACCGCTGCCGGCGGCAAGTCTACCGACTACCCCACCAAGGGTATTTCCGTCATCTGCCCCTGGTCTGCAGGCGGCGGCACGGACTCCTGCCTGCGCGCATTCTGCGAGGCTATGGGCAAGAACCTGGGCGTCACCCTGACTGTCGATAACCAGACTGGCGGCGGCGGCATCCTGGGCCATCAGGCTATCGCAGACGCCAACACCGACGGCTACACCATCGGTATGATCACCTTCGAGCTGGCTACCTATAAGAAGCTGGGCACCAGTGAACTGACCTGGGAGAATTACGCTCCCCTGTGCCGCGTCAACACCGACGCAGCTGCCATCACCGTCGGCGCAAAGTGGGCTGCAGACAACGGCATCACCGACCTGCCCGGTTTCATTGATTACTGCAAGGCTCACCCCGGTGAGGTGCAGATGGGCGGTTCTTCCAACGCTTCTGTCTGGCACATCGCTGGCGGCTACCTGATGAGCGCTACCGGCATCGACATCCAGATGATCACCTATCAGGAAGGCGCTGCTACCGCTGTCCAGAACGCAGCCGGCGGCTTCATTCAGGGTGTTACCGTCTCTCTGGCCGAAGCTCGCAGCTTCATCGAGTCCGGCGACCTGATCTGCCTGGGCGTCATGGACGAAGAGCGCAACCCCGTCTTCCCCGATGTTCCTACCTGCAAGGAGCAGGGCTACGACATCACCTACTACACCCAGCGCGGTATGGCCGCTCCTCTGGGCGTTGATGATGCCATCATGACCCGTCTGGAAGAGGCCTGCGCCGCTGCCATCGAGGATCCTGACTTCGTGACCTTCATGAACAACAACGGTCAGGCGATCTCCTATCTGGATGCACAGGGCTATGCTGACTACCTGAAGCAGGCTGCTGTCGATGTCGCAGCTGCTATGGACGCTGTCGGCCTCTGATTTGTCTCTCTGAGTATTTGCTGGGGCAGGCAGTTCATGCCTGCCCCTTTTTATGAGAAGATATAGAGAGGAGGAATCCCTTTTGAACAAAGACAAAATGAAAACGATGGCCTTCTCCAATCTGGTAGGCTCCATCATTTTCCTCGCGATCGGCATCTGGGCGTGGTTCCAGACCGATAATTTCCCTGAGGTGGCCAACACCTATGTGCAGGCTTCCACCTTCCCCCGCGTCATGATCGTGGGTATGCTCATCTTCTCGGTGGTCCTGCTCATCCAGTCCATCTTCAAGCTGATGGGTACCATGAAGCCCACCGACCCCGTTGCTGTCGAAGTCGGCACTCTGAATCCCCTCAAGGATAAGGGCGTGGCCGCTGCTTACCTCGTCATGCTCCTCTGTGTGCTGTTCGCTGCTCTGTTCAAGAGCTGCGGCTACATCCTGTGCGCTGTGGTGCTCTCGATGATCATCATGTTCCTCATCGGCAAGCGCAACTGGGTGCAGATGGTCCTTGTGAGCGTTCTGGTGCCGCTGCTGATGTGGCTGGTGTTCTACAAGGTGCTTACCGTCAATATTCCGCTGGGTCCGCTGAACTTCCTGCGCACCCTCGTGGACATGATATAAGGAGGGAGCACAGTTATGGATTTTAGTCTGCTTCTTTCCAGCTATGCTACTGTCTGGTCCAACCCCGAGGTCCTTCTGATGACCTTCATCGGCGCACTGGGCGGCGTTCTGCTGGGCGCTATCCCGGGCATGACCGCCACCATGGGCGTGGCGCTGCTCATCCCCTTCTCCTTCGGCATGGACCTCATCCCGTCCATCGGCCTGCTGCTGGGCATCTACTGCGGCGGTATGTACGGCGGTTCCATTTCCGCTATCCTCATCCACGCCCCCGGCACGCCCGCCGCAGCCGCCACCCTGCTGGACGGCTACCCCATGTGTAAGAAAGGTCAGGCCGGCAAGGCTCTGTCCGTCGCTATGTTCGCATCCTTCTGCGGCGGCGTCATCGGCGCACTGGTCATGACCTTCCTGTCTCCGCTGGTCGCTGATATGGCCATGAACTTCGGCCCCGGCGAGATGTTCATGCTGGCCGTCTTCGGCCTGTCGGTCATCGTCGCAATTTCCGGTAAGTCTGTGGCCAAGGGCCTCATCAGCGCCTTCTTCGGTATGCTGCTCTGCACCGTCGGCCTCGACCCCACCAACGGCATCCCCCGCTTCATCACCACCAAGCAGACCGGCCTGCTGGATGGCTTCCAGTTCATCCCCACTTTGATCGGTCTGTTCGCTGTCTCTGAAGTCATCGCCGGCGTTGAGCGCATCATCCGCGGCGAAGAGCATGAGCAGAAGTCCAACGAGAAGATCACCAACGTCCTGCCCGATTGGAAGACCATCAAGAAGATCTGGCCCAACATCCTCTCCGGCGGCCTCATCGGCACCTTCATCGGCGCCATCCCCGGCGCAGGCGGTGACATCGCCGTCTTCGTTTCCTACGGCGCCAGCAAGTCCGCCAGCAAGCACCCCGAGCTGTACGGCACCGGCATCCCCAACGGCGTTGCTGCTACCGAGTCCGCCAACAACGGCTGCTCCGGCGGCGCTATGATCCCCCTGCTGTCTCTGGGCGTCCCCGGTGACTCCGTCACCGCCATCCTGCTGGGTGCCTTTATCATGAAGGGTATCACCCCGGGCCCCATGATGTACGTCACCGAGCTGCCTACCGTCTACCGCGTGTTCGCAGCTCTGATGCTGGCAAACCTCTGCATGCTGGTCGTCGGCTGCCTCGGCGTCCGCTTCTTTGCAAAGATCGTCTCCGTCGAGAAGAAGATGCTCTACCCCATCATCCTCGTCATCTCCCTGCTGGGCGCTTTCTCCATCAACAAGAATGCCTTTGACGTGGGCGTCTGTGTCGCCTTCGGCATCATCGGCTGGCTGATGAACAAGTACGAGTTCCCGCTTTCTCCCATCCTGCTGGCCCTCATTCTGGGACCCATGTGCGAGAAGAACTTCGTGCGCTACATGAACATCCAGCGCGGCAACTTCTTCGCCATCACCACTTCTCCCATCGCAATGGTCTTTGCAACGGTCGCTATTCTGGTCATCGTCTACTCTGTCTACAACCAGAGCAAGATCAACAAGCGTGCTGCTGCAAACGCCGCGAAGGAGAACGCATAACCCCAACATCCAGACAAGCTCTGTCTTTTACATTCCCATGAAGCTGCGGCTGTCCCGTTCCGGCGGGGCGGCCGCGCTTCGCTTTTATAGGATAATGAGAAAGCCCCCGGCAATGCCGGGGGCTTTCATCGTGCTGTATTTTATTCTTCCGATTTAGGAGCTTCGGGGTGGCGGCACTTGGCCAGCATATCCAGCTCCGGCATCAGCTCGGTGCTGATGACCGAGAGCATCTGCTCCATCTTGTCGCAGTCCTCAGCCGGGAAGCGCTTGCGCACACGCTCGATGACCGTGTGCAGGTAAGAATAGCTGATGCTGTAGTAATCGATGTATTTCTGGGTGGGGCGCAGGAAGTATTCGCGGCGGTCGGTGGTGGACTGGATCTTCTCCACATAGCCCTTTTTGACGAGGCTGCCGATTTTATAAGCCGCGTTGGGGGTGGAGATGCCCATCATGCGGGAAAACTCCGCAATGGTGGGCTCCCCCATCGCCATGATGCCCTCCATGCAGAAGGACTCCACCGTAGTCAGCGTGGCTTCGCGGGTGGCAAAGCGCTGAAATACATTCTGATAAAAATGCAGCTTGAATTTTGTATAGACGTCCTGAAAGACTTCTTCCAGCATGGGGTTCTCCTCCAGTGAGCAAATAGCTCAAAAAATTTACTCTTTTAATAAGTATACCATGATTTGCGCCGGAGGGGAAGACAAAAATCTACGATTCCGTTAAGATTTTGTGACTTCTTCCTTCCCAGTATGGCCCATCCGCGCCCTGACGATGCTGAGCACGACGAGTTCGATGACGATGGCACAGGCCAGCAGCACGAAGGAGGTCAGGGTGTTGGCGGCATCACCGAGGACAGCCTGTGCTGCGCCGCAGAGCAGATAGCAGCCCGCCGAGATGGCGGCGGCGGTCATGGCGTAGGGCAGCTGGGTGGAGACATGGTTCACGTGACTGCAATGCGCGCCGGCAGAGGCCATGATGGTGGTGTCGGAGATGGGCGAGCAGTGGTCGCCGCAGACCGCGCCGGACAGGCAGGCGGCGATGGAGACGACCAGCATCTCACCATCCGGGAACGCATGGCAGACGATGGGGACCAGAATCGAGAAAGTACCCCAGGACGTGCCGGTGGCAAAGGCCAGGAAGACCGCCACCACAAAGATGATGATGGGCAGCAGGTACTGCAGAGCCGCCGCAGAGCCGCTGAGCAGGCTTGCGACGTAGTATTTTGCGCCCAGCAGGCCGGTCATGCCGGAAAGGGTCCATGCCAGCGTCAGAATGAGTATGGGGCTGACCATGGCCTTGAAGCCCTCGGGGATGCAGGCGGCGAAGTCCTGAAAGGTCATGACGCCCCGCACCCGGTAAAACACGAAGGTGAACATCAGCGCAATGGCGCTGCCCAGCACGAGGCCCATGGAGGCGTTGCAGTCGGCAAAAGCGGTGACGAAGTCCACGCCCTCAAAGAAGCCGCCGGTGTACACCATGCCGAAGATGCAGGCCGCGATGAGCACCAGCACCGGCGCGATGAGGTCCACCACATGGCCGCGGGTGTCGCTGCCGTCGTCCGCGTCGTCGCCGTAGGGGCGGTCGTCGGTGGTGAAGAGGTCGCCCAGCAGGGCGTTATCCTCGTGCTTTTTCATGGGGCCGTAGTCGAGGCCGCTGAAGATGAGGAAGAGGCTCATCACCATGGTGAGGATGGCGTAGTAGTTATAAGGGATGGTGCGCAGGAACATGGTAAAGCCGTTGATGCCCGAGCCTTCCGGCACAGAGGACGTGACGGCGGCGGCCCAGCTGGACACCGGCGCGATGATGCAGACGGGTGCTGCGGTGGCGTCGATGAGGTAGGCCAGCTTTGCGCGGGAGACCTTCTGCCGGTCAGTGACCGGGCGCATGACGGAGCCGACGGTCAGGCAGTTGAAGTAGTCGTCCACAAAGATGAGGATGCCCAGCAGCAGGGTGGCGAACTGTGCGCCCGCCCGGGTGTGGATGTGGGTGGAGGCCCAGCGGCCAAAGGCGGCGCTGCCGCCGGCCTTGTTCATCAGGGCCACCAGAATGCCCAGCATCACCAGAAAGACGAGGATGCCGACGTTGCTGGAATCGGACAGCTTGGACACCATGCCGCCGTCTTCGTTGAAGAAGAGGGTGGTCAGCGCCAGCTCAAGATTGCCGTTGGCGTAGAGCAGTGCGCCGGTGGCGATGCCCACCAGCAGCGAGGTGTAGACCTCTTTGGTGTTCAGGGCCAGCACGATGGCTATCACAGGGGGCAGCAGGGACAGTGCCGAGCTGTACACGGCGCAGGTGTAGGTGGAAGGGTCGTCGATTTTGCCGGGCGTTGCGGCGGTACACCACAGCAGCAGGGCAAACACCAGCAACGCACCCACCCACGAGAGATTGGTTTTTTTCATGATAAACTCCTCGGTTGATTTTTTTGCAGCCTGCCGGGCAGACTAACCCTTTAGAAGCCGTTTTCATAAGCATTGCACACCGCCCGAACGGCCTTTTTGCCCGCATACTGCGTTGCTTTCCCTTGCAATCCGCTCAGGATTGCTGCGGAAAATTGCCTTGTCTGCGAGCAAAAATTCTCGTCGTTCGATGTGCCCTGCTTACAAAAACAGCTTCTAACGTGATGGGACACGGAAGGGGGTGTTGGCTGCGCCGGACTATAAAGCGATGTATTTAGAGCTGTTCCGTGCCAGCGAACAGGCGGCACGGCTTTTGCAGGAAGCTCAGGCCCGGGCCGAGCAGCAGCTGCTGGCTGCCGACCCGCCGCCCATCGAGCTTGCCGAGAAAAAAGAGTCTTAGCCCTTCTTGCTCTCAGCCTTGGCGGCAAACTTTGCGTCGTTGACCACAAAGCGCTCGTGGACGCCGCCGCCCACAGGGCCTTTCTCGTCGTACAGGGAGACTTTGAACACCAGCTTACGGCCTTCCACAGCGGTCAGCTCGCTCTCGCAGGTGACGGTCATGCCCACGGGGGTGGGTGCGGTGTGCTCCAGCTCCAGCTTGGTGCCCACAGAGCCGCAGCCCTCGTCCAGAGCGTCCACAACGCTCATCCAGCAGGTCTTTTCGGCCAGCGCCACCAGTGCGGGAGTGGCGAAGACATTCAGCGTGCCGCTGCCCATGGTCTTGGCGGTGTTCTCGGGGGTCACGGCGACGCTCTGCTTGCCGCGGATTCCAGCTTCTAACATATAAAAATTCCCTCTTTCTTAATTTGTCGTGATGCCGCGGTTTGCGGCAGATAATTTCACATTTGTAAGGATACCACAAAACTCACACTATTGCACCTGTTTTCGGAATTTTCCTTCAAAACTCTTTCCGTCTGAGGCCAAACGCGGTATCATAAGCTGGACAAGGAGGGAAAGAAGATGAACGATTTCTGGAAATCCTACGACATCACCCACGCCGAATACGGGGCCGATTACCGATGCTACCCGCTGTATGGCACTGTTCACCTCATTGAGCTGGCCATTTCGCTTGCCTTTATCGTGGGGGCGGCCCTGTGGTATCGCCGCAGTTCTGCCCGCACCCGGCGGCGCATTTTAGTCGGAGTCACCGCTTTGCTCCTGCTGGACGAAGCTGCCCTTCTGCTGGGGATGGCCCTGACCGGCCAGTGGAATTGGAGCTATCTGCCCCTGCACCTGTGCAATATCAACGTCTTCGTCTGTCTGTACAACACGATCATGGACAGAAACTGGTGCAAAGAGGAGCTGTATGCCCTCTGTATCCCGGGTGCAATGCTGGCACTGCTCTGCCCCAGCTGGCTGGATGTCCCCTCTTGGTGGACGCTCATCAATCTGCACTCCGTCAGTATCCATGCCCTGCTGGTACTCTATCCAGTCCTGCTGGTGGCGGGCGGCTACC
>ERZ773130.2657-NODE-2657-length-13088-cov-29.420241_pt1 | contig 13088 bp, 9 predicted proteins | sample MGYA00511919_ERZ773130 | MGnify/ENA primary metagenome ERZ773130 (study PRJEB29015, sample SAMEA2737851) | human gut metagenome | biome: human gut; feature: human-associated habitat; material: faeces | place: China | collected 2012 ...
ACAGCACCTGCAAAAACTGCGACTATAACACCTATCAGGAGCTGCCCGCACTGAACCATGATTTGGTGCAGCACGATGCGCAAGCTCCCACCTGTACGGAACCCGGCTGGAACGCTTACAGCACCTGCAAAAACTGCGACTATAACACCTATCAGGAGCTGCCCGCACTGAAACATGATTTAGTACACCACGAAGCGCAAGCCCCCACCTGTACGGAACCCGGCTGGAACGCTTACGAAACCTGTTCCCGCTGTGACCATACCACCTATGCGGAGCTGCCCGCGCTGAACCATGCTCTGGTGCATCACGATGCGCAAGCTCCCACCTGTACGGAAATTGGCTGGAACGCCTACGAAACCTGCTCCCGCTGTGACCATACCACCTATGCGGAGCTGCCCATCTTGGGACACGACTATCAGGCTGTTACCGTAGACCCAACCTGTGAAACAGACGGCTATACTGTTTTTACCTGCTCCCGCTGCAAAGACAACTACACCGCAGACCCGACGGATAAGCTGGGACACCAGTTCGGTGCATGGTCCCCGAACGGAACCGGCTCTCAGAGCGCCGATTGTCTGCGGCAGGGCTGCGCGCACACTGGCAGCACGGATTGCCGGAAGTTTACTTTCCGCACTGCGGAAGGCGAAACCCTGACCTTCTGCCCCGTGTGCGGGCAGGCAGAAAACGCCGCGCAGCTGGAAAAGATCGAAGCCGCAACGGCGTGGGCTAACAGCGGCAGTCTTTCTGCGGAGGATGTGACCGCACGGACGAATGGGGAATACCTGAGCGTGGCCTTTGAAACCGCAGGCAGCCTGACGCAGCCCACCGGCCGGGTAAGGCTCGCGCTGCCCGCCGGATTGCTGGAAGGCAAAAAGCTTGTGCGCATTGCCCCGGACGGCACACAGACGGAGATGCCTTTTGAAACAGAGCGCGGAAAGCTCATCTATACGCTGGATTTTGCAAACAGCGAGCTGCCCGTAATGCTCTTCCGGCTGGTACCCCAGACCGCCGCCCTCTGAATGCTTTTACAGCACGCAAACGATAAACCATAAAATGCCCGCCCACCGCGGATTTCCACAGGTGGGCGGGCATTCTTTTGTGCCTTTTGGGGCATCAAAATACCCCCGGAGGATGCAGCGTTTTTTACGCTGTCTACTCGGTGGTCATTTCCATCGTGCTGTCGCTGTTCTGGCCTGTGGTGCAGACCGGCATCAATAACTTCGGCATCTGGATCGCCAACTCTTCCGAGACTTCTCCCATTCTGGCTCCGTTCATCTATGGTACGATGGAGCGTCTGCTGCTGCCCTTCGGTCTGCATCACATGCTGACCATCCCCATGCAGGACTGGCTGGGGCTGGATAACGCCGCCCGCATCAATAAGCCCTCCACCGTAGGCCAGAACTGGCGCTGGCGGCTGAAAAAGACCCAGCTGACCAAGAAACTCCAGAAAGAGATCTGCCAGCTGACCACCCGCTACGGCCGGAAGAACTGGGCGTGAGCGTAAGAGAACTCAACACAAAGGGCAGGGCGGCCTGTGGGCCGCCCTGCCCTTTGTTGCGGAGTGCCCCCTTGGCAAACCCGGCGGGATTGCGCTATAATAGAGCCGTAACAGTTCCACAAAGGTGTGGTAAGGGAGGTGTGGTCATGATCCGGGTGGCGATCGTAGAGGACGACGCGGAGGTGCAGGGGGTATTGCAGGAGTATGTCCGGCGGTATACCCGGCAGTACGGGACAGAGTTTGAAGTGACGGTCTTTGCGGACGGGGTGGATATTCTGGAGGATTACCGCGCGGTCTACGATATTATTTTTCTGGATGTGGAGATGAAGCATCTGGACGGCATGACCACGGCAGAGCGCATCCGGCAGATGGATGCAGACGTCATCCTGATCTTCATCACCAATATGGCGCAGTACGCCATCCGGGGCTACTCGGTGGGAGCGCTGGACTATGTGCTGAAGCCGGTGCCCTACTTTGCCTTTTCGCAGCAGCTGCTCAAGGCGGTTGCCCGGCTGGAAAAGCGGGCAAAGCACTACCTGACCGTGCCGGTGGAGGGCGGGCTGCGCCGGCTGGACACCGCAAGCATCTATTATCTGGAAAGCGAGGGTCACCGGGTGCACTTTTACACCGACGAGGGCGATTTTTCCGCCCCCGGCGCCCTCAAGGCCTTTGAGGAAAAGCTGGCAGACTGCCCCTTTGCCCGGTGCAACAGCGGCTACCTTGTCAATCTGGCACAGGTGCGGGAGCTGCGGCAGAGCACCGTGCAGGTGGGCCCCTGCGAGCTGCAGGTCAGCCGCCCCAAGCGCAAGGCTTTTCTTGCCGCACTGACCGACTACATCGGAGGTGAAGGCTCATGACCGCGCTGCCGGATATCCCCCGGCTGTACACCGCCCTTGCCGAGTGTCTGGCGGTGCTGCTGTTCACCCCGGCGCTTGCGCCCCGCTTTTCCAGAGCGGTCACCGGGGGTATCACCCTGCTGTGGGCGGCGGTGCTGTCGGCCTTTCTGGAGCTGACGGGCAACGTGCCCGGCGGGCTCTGGATCCCCTGCATGGTAACGGCCATCGGGCTTTCCTACTTATATTTATGGGGTGTGTGGAGCATCACCCTGCTGGAAGCCGGGTATCACTGCGCCCGGGCGTTTATTCTGGCAGAGCTTGCCGCCAGCGTGGAGTGGCAGCTGCACTGCGCCCTCTGGCCCGCCCGCGGCCCATGGGAGCCGCTGTCTTTGCTGCTGCTGGCGCTGGTGTATGGGACGCTGTTCGGCATTATGTGCTATCTGCAGCACCGCCGTCCCCAGCCCGCCGGGCACTTACAGATCGGCGGCAGCGCCGCCCTGACGGCGGTCATGTTGGCGCTGACTGCCTTTGCGGTGAGCAATCTGGGCTTTCTGCCCGGCAGCGAGATCAACATGAGCATTTTTTCCATCCGCACACTGGTGGATTTTTCCGGCGTGCTGATCTTATCTGTGCAGCACGAGCAGCTGCAGGAGAACGCTTTGCACAGCGAGCTTGCCGCCATGGACGAGGTGTTGCACCGCCAGTACGAGCAGTACAAGCGCAGCAAGGAGGGCATCAACCTCATCAACCGGCGGTACCATGAACTGAAAGTCCAGCTTGCCCGCATCCGGGAGGAGCAGGATCAGACCAAGCAGAACGCCGCCATTGCTGCCATGGAGCAGAACATCCGCCAGTACGAGGCCGAGAACAAGACCGGCAACCCGGTGCTGGATACCCTGCTCACCGCCAAGACCATGGAATGCCAGCAGGAGAACATTACCATCACCAGTGTAGCGGACGGCAGGATGCTGGGCTTTCTCACCATCCGGGAGCTGTGCACCATCGTGGGCGTGGCGCTGGACAACGCCATTGCCGCCGTGCGCGCCGAACCGGACCCCGAAAAGCGGCTCATCAAGGTGGCGGTGTACAGTCAGGGCGGTTTTGCCATGCTGCGGTTCGAGCACTATACAGAGGCCGCCCCCGCACTGGATGCGGACGGTCTGCCGAAGCAGGGGTCGGACCTGAAAAGTGTCCGCACCACCGTCGGGCAGCACGGCGGCAGCATGACGCTGCACTGGGAAAACAACTGGTGCACCCTGCGCATCCTGTTCCCGCTGCCCCAAAAGCAATAATATTTTTACGGCAGGTATCCCCTGCCGTTTTTTTGCTGTCTGGCAGGGTGCACAAATACAATGTTGCAATATTTGTGTATTAGCACAATAAAAATTGAAAATTTATTGTAACTTTTGCAAACTATGTATCCAAAACGACAGATTGTGCAAAAGATGATAACGATGCGCAAATATCCGTTATAATGGGTCACAGTTGGGTACGGCCCAAAAAATATAAAAGAATATGGAGGAGACAACACAATGAAGCGCGATCCGAACAACAAAAAGCCCACAAAGTTGCTGACAGCTGTTACAGCACTCTTACTGGCAGTTGGAATAGTGGCAGATGTAGCAATGTTTGGTGTGTTTCCCAGTTCTCTGGACAAGGCATTCCCTGGCCAGAATGGAGACCCGGAATTGCAAAAAACATCTTATGCAAATGGTTTGTCAGTGGCTCAGAAAATCGAGGAGGAAGGCGCGGTCCTTCTGAAAAATGACGGCGCTCTGCCGTTGGCAGGAACAAACCGAAAAATCAATCTTCTGGGCTATGCTTCCGCAAATCCGGTTTATGGCGGTACGGGTTCCGGTGGTAGCAGCTACACTGCAAACCGGACAGATTTTGTAAAAGCCTTTACGGATGCAGGTTTTGAAGTGAATCAAAATCTGGTCAATCTCTACAGCCCCAAAAACAACGAAGGCGGAAATACATTCTCTGTTGATTTTTCCATCCCGGAACTGCCTGCAACCGAGGAATTGGCTAAGAACATGGGTGTGGAGTACCAGTATACTGGAGACTGCTCATTTGAAGCAATGAAGGATTTTTCGGATACTGCTGTGGTCGTGTTCTCCCGCAAGGGCGGTGAAGGCAATGACCTGCCCACTTCGATGGCTGAAAATACCTCGTATGCACCGGATCAGAGCAAGCATTATCTGGAACTGAACAGTGCGGAACAGTCTTTGCTGGAACAGGCAGAAGCGACATTTGATAATGTTATCGTTCTGATCAATTCAGGCAATGCTATGGAACTGGGCTTCCTGAATGATGAAGGCGTTGATGCAGCCCTCTGGATCGGTGATCCCGGTGATGTGGGCACGATTGGAATTGTCAACATTCTGACGGGCGCAGTCAACCCCTCTGGCCGTCTGCCGGATATCTACCCTTATGCAGTAGAAACGACCCCTTCTTACTACAACTTTGATACCTTTGAGTATACCAACTCTAAGGACTGCTTCAAAAACTTCGAAAGTCATCCTGCCTACCTTGTAGAGTATCAGGAAGGCATTTATGTGGGATATCGTTATTACGAAACCCGTGAAAGCTACGATTACACTACCCGTGAAGGAGAGAATCTGACGGGACTTTCCTACAATGATGTAGTGCAGTTCCCCTTTGGCTATGGCTTGAGCTACACAAGCTTTGACTGGGAACTGGAAAACACGATTCCGACTACCGTTACCGCACAGGATACGATGGAGTGGAATGTCAAAGTTACCAATACTGGCAATGTGGCTGGCAAAGATGTTGTGGAACTGTATTACAGTGCGCCCTATTACAGTGCAGCTGAAGGCGGCAGCGGCTTGCAGAAGGCTGGCGAAGTACTGGGCGGCTTTGCAAAGACGAAGGAATTGCAGCCAGGCGAAACGGAAACGGTTACGATTTCTATGCCGGTAGAGCAGATGGCTTCTTATGATGCACAGAAGTACTACACTTCTACCGGTTCCTACGTGCTGGAAGCTGGCGAGTATCAGATTTCTCTGCGTACGGATTCTCATACGGTGAAAGATAATCTGACCATGACCTGCAAGGTTGCTGAGAATGAAGTGTTCCAGGACAGTGCGTTTGGCAGTGGTGTGGAAAACTGCAAGTATGTCGGCAAGCGCTCTTCGGACGAAGTGGTAGCAACAAATCAGTTTGATGATGCAGCTGGTGATGTGGCTTACCTCAACCGTGACACTTGGCAGATCGTTCCCGGTACCAGCAAGGAAGCAACTGCTGAACAGCTGGAAGCCTTCAACAATGCGCTGGTAGTGGATGATAGCTATGTGGATGCGGATGACACTGCGCCGACCTTTGGTGCAAAGAATGGCCTTACTCTGAAAGACATGGAAGGCCTTGCCTATGATGATGCACAGTGGGATAAGCTGCTGGATCAGCTGACCCTTGATGATATGTACAAACTGCTGGGCGCAGATGGCTGGGGAAGCGCAGCAGTTGATAATATCGGTAAGGGACAGACTTATGAAATGGACGGACCTGCCGCTCTGAGTTATGTGTTCGATGCCTTTATGGGTACCTGCACATATAAGACGGTTACTTATCCGGCAGAAGTTCTGCTGGCGGCTACTTGGAATGTAGACCTAGCTTCTGAATTTGGCGATGCAATCTCGCAGGAAGGAAAGGCGTGGAATATTTCCGGCTGGTATGCACCTGGTGCTAATACCCACCGCAATGCATTTGCTGGCCGTAACTTTGAGTACTATTCTGAGGATGGCTTCCTTTCTGGTTCCATGTCCGCTGCTACGGTTGGTGCGGCAGAGAAAAATGGTATGTACTGCTACATTAAGCATTTTGCACTGAATGAGCGTGAAACCTGGCGTCATTATGGCCTGTGCACCTGGGCCGATGAGCAGGCAATGCGTGAAATTTACTTCGTGCCGTTTGAAAAGGCTGTGAAGGAAGGCGGCAGCACGGCTGTGATGTCTTCCTACAATAATATTGGTACTACTTGGGCCGGTGCAAGTACTGCACTGCTGACCAATGTTCTGCGTAATGAATGGGGCTTTATTGGCACTGTGATTACGGATAACAACGAGGAGCATGGCTTTATGGATATTGAAAAAGCTGTCTTGGCAGGTGGTACCAATCTGCTGTTTGGCTGGGGCACTAAGACCTTCGATAACCTGAGCCAGACTGCTACCGGTCAGCTGAAGATGCGCGAAGCTGCACATCAGTATCTGTATACGCTGGCGAATAGCTACGGTGTAGATGTAGATGCGCCTGTGCCTATGTGGCGCACGCCTGCACTGGTAGGCAGTGTGATTGTCTATGTGTTGGTTCTGGCAGGTGTTGTGGTGATTCTTCGCCGCCGCAAGTATAATAAAACGCTGGCTAATACCAATGCAGGTGCGGATGTGAGTAAGGCATAAGTACTGACCCGTAATCAAAACTGTCTTCCTTCTAATCCCGGAACACGGCTGCACGGCAGTTACGGCCCGCAGCCGTGTTCCCTTTTGGAAACAGAATCACGCTTCTTCTCCTTATGCGTGGTCCTGTTTCCAAAGGCAATACCGTTTCTACTGAAAGGAGATTTCCCCGTGAAACATCAGGATATTATTGCAAAACTGAGCCTGGAACAAAAATGCGCCCTGCTGAGCGGCGGTACGGTGTTCACCACCCGGGCGCTGCCGGGCAAGGGCATCCCGGCCATTACCCTGTCGGACGGCCCCAACGGCGTGCGCAAGCAGGCGGGCGCAGCTGACCATCTGGGCCTGAACCCCAGTGTGCCCGCCACCTGCTTCCCCACCTCGGCCACCGTTGCCAACAGCTGGGACCCGGAGCTGGGCGAGGCTGTGGGCGCAGCCATGGGCGAAGAAGCAGCGGCACAGGGCGTGTCGGTGCTGCTGGGCCCCGGCCTGAACATCAAGCGCAGCCCCCTGTGCGGCCGCAACTTCGAGTATTTCTCGGAGGACCCCTACCTTGCCGGTAAGATGGCGGCGGCCTACGTCCGCGGCATCCAGAAAAACGGCATTGCCGCCTGCCCCAAGCACTTTGCCGTGAACAGTCAGGAGCTGCGCCGTATGGCCTCGGATTCCATCGTGGACGAGCGCACCCTGCGGGAGATCTACCTGACCAGCTTCGAGATGGTGGTCAAGGAGGCGCAGCCCAAGACCATCATGTCCGCCTATAACCTTGTCAACGGCACCTACGCCAACGAGAACGCCCACCTGCTCATGGATATCCTGCGCAGGGACTGGGGGTTTGACGGCGCGGTGGTCACCGACTGGGGCGGCAGCAACGACCACGCCCTCGGCGTAAAGAACGGCTCTACGCTGGAAATGCCCGCCCCCGGTGGGGACGCCATCCGGGAGCTGATGAAGGCGGTGCAGACCGGCAAGATCACCGAGGCAGACGTGGACGCCCGGCTGGAGGAACTGCTGGAACTGGTGTTTACCACCAAGGCGGCGGTGGACGCCGCACCCGGCAAGTTCGATGCCGATGCCCACCACGCGCTGGCACGCCGGGCTGCTGCCCAGAGCATCGTGCTGCTGAAGAACGAAAACAGCCTGCTGCCCCTTGCAAAGGGGGAAAAGGTGGCGGTCATCGGCGACTTTGCCCAGACGCCCCGCTATCAGGGTGCAGGCTCCAGCGCCGTCAACTCCATCAAGGTGGATTCCTTCTTGGATTGCCTTGCCGAAAGCGGCCTGAACAGCGTCGGCTACGCCAAGGGCTTTGACCGGCAGGGCAAGCCCGATGAGGCGCTGAAGGCCGAGGCGGTGCTGCTGGCAAAGAACGCCGATGTGGTGCTGCTGTGCATGGGTCTGGACGAGATCAAGGAGAGCGAGGGCATCGACCGCGCCGACATGAAGCTGGCCGAAAACCAGCTGGAACTGCTGACCGCTGTGGCGGCGGCAAACCCCAACGTGGTGGTGCTGCTGAGTGCGGGCTCCTCGCTGGAAAGCGCATGGGTCAAGGACTGCAAGGCGCTGGTCTACGGCTGCTTGGGCGGTCAGGCCGGTGCGGGCGCACTGGTCGAGGTGCTCACCGGCGCGCAGAACCCCTGCGGTAAGCTGGCTGAGACTTGGGCGCGCAGCTACGCCGACACCCCCGCAAAGGAGCATTTCGGCGGCGACGGCCCCACTGTGGAGTACCGCGAGGGTCTGTATGTGGGCTACCGCTACTACGACACCGCCGGTGTGCCCACCGCCTTCCCCTTCGGCTACGGCCTGAGCTATACCAGCTTTGCGTACAGTGACCTGAAAGCAGACGAAACCGGCGTGACCCTGACTGTCACCAACACCGGCAGCTGTGCAGGTGCCGAGGTGGTGCAGCTGTATGTGGCAAAGCCGGATGCAAAAGTTTTCCGCCCCGCCAAGGAGCTGAAGGGCTTTACCAAGGTGCAGCTGGAAGCCGGAGAGAGCAAGACCGTCACCATCCCGCTGGACGATAAGGCGTTCCGCTACTGGAACGTTGCCACCGACCGCTGGGAGGTGGAGGGCGGCAGCTATCAGCTGCTGGTGGGCGCTTCCAGCGCCGATATCCGCTTGACTGCCGCTGTCACGGTGGCGGGCACCGGCGCACCCGACCCCTACGCAGGCAAAGACCTTGCACATTACCGCACCGCACAGGTGCAGAATGTGCCGGACGCGGAATTTGAGGCGCTGCTGGGCCGTCCCATCCCGGAGAACAAGGTGCACATCGACCGCAACATGACGCTGGGCGAGATGGGGCACGGACGCAGCCCCATCGGCTGGCTGGCGGCTGCCGTGCTGGGCACCCTGCTGCGCCGCAGCATCAAAAAGGGCAAGCCCGACCTGAACATCCTGTTCCAGTACAATATGCCTCTGCGGGCGCTGGCCAAAATGACCAACGGCGCTATCAGCATGGGCATGGTGGACGGCATCGTGATGGAGCTGCAGGGCTTCTGGATCATCGGTCTTGTGCGGGTGATTTTTGAGGCTGTGAAGAACCTCGTGCTGAACAGCCGCATGGAAGAGCGCTTGAAAAACAGCTGAAAGGAAGCAGGCTATGAATTTCTGGAATAACTTCGCGGCAAAGCACCCCGCCGCTGCCAAGTGGGTGCGCGAGGGCGGTTTGTTCGTCATCGTGTCCAACCTCATCACGGTGTTCAAGTACCTGCTGCTGCAATTTCTGCCCAAGGCCTTTGCAAGCCTGCCGGTGGTGGATTTCGGCTGGCCGGGCATCGACATCACCCTGTTTGGCGAGACCTTCAAGTGGAACATCCTCGGCTACGATGCCGCCCACGGCGGTCTGCCCTACTTCTGCGCTTACATGATCGCCATGGTCATCGGCGAGTGCATCAACTTCCCCATCCAGCGCAATTTTGTGTTCCGCAGCAAGGGCAATCTGGCAAAGCAGATCGGCTGGTATGTGCTGGCCTTCTGCGTCATCACCTGCATCGTCAACTCCATCAACTGCATCTGGGTGGCGGTGGCAGGGCTGCTGGTACCGGACTTCATCTATAACATCGGCACCACCGTGCTCAACGGCGGCATCTCCATGGTCATCTTCTTCTTTGTGAATAAGATCATCTTCCCGGAGGGCGAAAAAGCCGCCAAATAATAAGCTATTCTCCTTCATTTTCTTCTTTTCATCATAAACCAGAAGGGCTGCTCCGTTCTCCGGGGCAGCCTTTTTGGTTTGGGGAGAGAACCCTCTCAGTCACGTCTGACGGCGTGCCAGCTCCCCCCTCGGGGAAGCTGGCATCGCGCAGCGATGACTGAGGGGGTGCCTGCCGCAGCCATCTTATTTTTGTTTTTCTGCACAAAATGTTCCGCGGGCAGGGTTTTCCTCTTGACAAGCGGGCAAATGTTTCGTACTATATTTAGTAGTATGGAATCAAAGACGCTGTACGCAGGTTTCAGTGTGACCCTGTACCCGTTTCAGGCAAAGCGTGCCTGTTTGATATAAAATGGAACCGTAAAGAGAAAAGCCGTATGCTTTTGCCCGTGCCGCCGGTTTTGGGTGGTGCGTATGGTTTTGGTGTCACTTTTTGCATTGAAAGCTCTTTCTATATCATTGCCCGTGTCCTGCTGCGCAGCGTCTCCTGCTTTTAATTTTGCATTGAATTGAAACAAAGGAGAGTGAACGCAATGACCGCGATCGGAGTGATCGTGGCCTTGATCGTTGCTGTTGTCGGTGTGGCTGCGGGCTATTTTATTGGTTACAACAACCGTAAAAAGACCGCCGAAGCCCAGATCGGCAGCGCCGAGGCCGAGGCTACCCGGCTGGTGAACGAGGCGATCAAGACCGCCGACCAGAAGCGCAAGGAAGCGGTTCTGGAAGCAAAGGACGAGGCTTTCCGTCTGAAAGCCGAGGTCGATGCCCAGAAGGCAGAGGCCGACAAGGAGATCAAGCAGCGCCGTGCGGAGATCAGCCGTCAGGAGAACCGCATCGACCAGAAGGAGACAGCGCTGGACCGCAAGACCGAAGCGCTGGAAAAGAAGGAAGAAGAGCTGAAAAAGCGCGCTGCCGAGGCCGAGGAGCGTCTGGCAGAGATCGACGCTCTGCGCGCCAAGGAGATGGAGCGTCTGGAAACGCTGGCCGGTTTGAGCCAGGAGGACGCCCGCGAAGTGCTGCTGCACAAGGTGGACGAGGAGCTGACCCACGAAAAGGCCGTGCGCGTTGCCGCCTACGAGACCGACCTGAAGGAAAACTGCGATAACATCGCCCGCAACCTCATCGGACAGGCCGTCAGCCGCTGCGCTGCCGACCATTGCAGCGAGACCACCGTCAGTGTGGTGCCGCTGCCCAGCGATGAGATGAAGGGCCGCATCATCGGCCGCGAGGGCCGCAACATCCGCGCACTGGAGACCGCTACCGGCGTGGATCTGATCATCGACGATACCCCGGAGGCCATTACCCTGTCCTCCTTCGACCAGACCCGCCGCGAGGTGGCTCGCATGACGCTGGAGCGCCTGATCGGCGATGGCCGTATCCACCCCGCCCGCATCGAGGAGACGGTGGAAAAGTGCCGCCACGATCTGGAACTGCAGATGAAGCGCGAGGGCGAGCGTGCAGTGATGGAGCTGGGCATCCACGGCCTGCACCCCGACCTGATCAAGCTGATCGGCCGGCTGAAGTACCGCACCAGCTTTGGCCAGAACGCCCTGACCCACAGCATGGAAGTGGCTTGGGTGGCCGGTCTGCTGGCAGGCGAGATGGGCGTGAACGTTACCATGGCACGCCGCGCCGGTCTGCTGCATGATATCGGCAAGGCACTGGATCACGAGATCGAGGGCAGCCACGTCCAGATCGGCGTGGACATCTGCCGCAAGTACAAGGAGAACACCCAGATCATCCACGCCATTGAGGCACACCACGGCGACGTGGAGCCCAAGACCCCGCTGGCCTTCATCATTCAGGCTGCCGACGCCATCAGCGCCGCACGCCCGGGTGCCCGCCGCGAGAACGTGGAAAGCTACGTCAAGCGTCTGGAAAATCTGGAGGAGATCTCCTCCAGCTTCGAGGGCGTGGAGCAGGCCTTTGCCGTACAGGCAGGCCGCGAGGTGCGCATTCTGGTCAAGCCCGACGTCATCAGCGATGATCAGGTCATCCTGCTGGCACGCTCCATTGCCAAAAAGATCGAGGATACGCTGGATTACCCCGGCCAGATCAAGGTCAACGTCATCCGCGAGAGCCGCGCTGTGGAGTACGCAAAATAAAGCTTTTTCCGCAGGCTGCCGTGTTTTTTGCACGGCAGCCTGTTTTTTTGCGCCAAAATGATTGCATTTCCCGCTAAAAAAGGGTATCATGGATGCAGAAGAAAGCAAAAAGAACTGCGTCCGTGCGGACGCAGACCCGCAACGACCCCGGAACGGAAAGGAGCATCGTTTTATGAAAAACTGGAAAAAACTGTTATCCTGTCTGTTGGTCAGTCTGATGGCGCTGACCGTGTTCACCGCCTGCGATGCCAGCGTAGGCGCACCGATGAGCCCCAAGTCTTCAGATGCTAACAGCGCAAAGGCGTTGTGCGAACAGTTCGGTAAGACCTACGATAAGGACCTGAGCGAAAAGGCTTACAACATTGCAAACTGGGTCGCCAGCACCTCGGTGTCCTGCCAAACGAGCAAGGACAAACTTTATCGCTGGGCCCATGTAGACAATGTTGTAAAAACCTATCTGGAGAAGAAGAGCTACGCCACTGCGTTTGAAAACATGGGCATGGGCATTCTGGGCACTGATACCTTTACCCCGGGCTTTGACTGGAAGCCGGACGCCGACGACCCCTCGGACATTATCTTTGTCCTGCCGAAGGACGGCACTTATCCCGAAGCTATGACCAAGGCCGCAGAGGGCAAGACCAAACTGGGCGTTGCCTATGTGGTAAAGGACGGCGTAAGCTACGCCGTGGTGCTGTTTGGGTGAATTTCATTACAACAAACAAAGCAGCCGCCGCACGAGAAAGTGCAGCGGCTGCTTTGTTTGTGCTGGGATACGATCAGCCCTTCAGGAAAGCCGGCAGGGGCTTGCCCTCCTTGAGCCACTGGTGATACTCGGCGGTGGCAGCAAATTCCACGTCACCGGCAGAGTTCAGCGCAGTTTCCACCGAGTCCTGCACCACGCCGATGATGAAGCCCACGCCCACCATCTGCATGGCGATGTCGTTGGAGATGCCGAACAGCGAGCAGGCCATGGGGATCAGCAGCAGGGAGCCGCCAGCCACGCCGGAAGCGCCGCAGGCGCCCAAAGCGCTCATGGCGCTCAGCACGATGGCGGCGGGCAGGGACACCTGAATGCCCAGC
>ERZ773130.2658-NODE-2658-length-13077-cov-2.647136_pt1 | contig 13077 bp, 10 predicted proteins | sample MGYA00511919_ERZ773130 | MGnify/ENA primary metagenome ERZ773130 (study PRJEB29015, sample SAMEA2737851) | human gut metagenome | biome: human gut; feature: human-associated habitat; material: faeces | place: China | collected 2012 ...
ACGTCGGCGAACGCCCCGAGCCTCACCTTTGGCATGAGCGTGCGCCCGTCGTGCGTTATCATGCGGCGTATGGCGGTGGCGTTGAAGAGTATGCCCGACATGCTGTCCTGCCTCACCACCTCGTTGAGGTCGCTCTCATACACCCGCAGTCCGTAGCCCTCCATGAACCCCGCGCTCAGTGCCGGCGACTCCGCCTCGCCCACCGGAGGCAGCTGCGCGCGGTCTCCGATGAGTATCATACGGCAGTTGCGTCCGCCATATACAAACGACGTGAGGTCGTCGAGCAACCGTCCGCCCGCGAAAAGGGCGTCCGTGGAACCGGCGTTGGCTATCATCGACGCCTCGTCTATCATGAACAGCGTGTCCGAAAGCATGTTGGGCGCAAGACTGAATCCTCCGCCAAGCGATTTCTGCCGGTATATGCGGCGGTGTATGGTGCATGCCGCATGACCGGCGTTGAGCGCGAACACCTTCGCCGCACGTCCGGTAGGAGCCATCAGCACCACCTTGCAGCCCAGCCGTCTCATGGTGCGCACCATCGCTCCTGCAACCGATGTCTTGCCCGTTCCTGCCGAACCGCGCATTATCATCAGCACCCGGTCGGAGCGGTCGGTCATAAAACCGGAAAACGTGCGCATCGCAGCCAGCTGCTCGTCTGTGGGTCTGAAGCCGAGACTGTCGGCTATCATGTATGTCAGTTCGTCGGCTATCATTATTTCTTTCCTTCCTTTATATATGTCAGCCGCGCGCTGTCAGAAGCCTGCCACACTGCGTACGGAAGTATGTGACATGGCATCCGTCCTTTCCGCACGGCACATGCAAAATTAGTCTTTTTACATGACATAAGACCGCGCCAGCCCATTAAATTAGGCGAAAAAGAGCCTCGCGCTGCCGTATTTACGAAAATTCTTCGTAAGTTTGCATAATCATTGACAGACATTAAAGGCAAAGGCATCATGCGCATGCAGCTATCCACAAGAACCATAAACATCGTGCTGACGGTGTGCGTCGCGGCTCTGACCGCGGTATGTGCCATGAGCATCAGCACGCCGGTGAACTTCGAGAAAGAGCGGACGGAGCGTGAGACAGCCGTGAAGATGCGGCTCGTCACCATAAGGGCTGCGCAGGAACGCTACCGCAACGCCACAGGGAGCTATGCCGGAAGCTTCGCCCAGCTCACAGAAGGCGGTTTCCTCGCCGACTCCCTTCAGTATGTGCCGTTTGCCGGAGCGCAGCGTTTCAGCCTCTCAGCCACTGTCCTGACCACCAAGAGCGGACGCAAAGTGCCGCTCATGGAGTGCGGAGCCGAATACAAGACCTATCTGCAGGGACTCGACCCGGGGCTTACAGACGGTCTGACACAACAGGCGGAGGCTGAAGGACGATATCCGGGACTGAAAATAGGAGACCTCACAACACCAAACGACAATGACGGAAACTGGGAATAACAACTCTTTTAACAGCCGCCTCACAATAAGAGTGAGCACCAACGCCTTATCGTTCGCCACCGACAAAAGGGCTGAAGGAGGGGGCATCGACTATGAGCCGTATGATGTGAATCCCGGCATGTCGGTGGCGGCAAACCTCAGACTGGCGTTCGCCGAGAGCAGACTGCTCAGACGGAAGTATGCCTCTGCCACGGTGATGACAGACACTCCGGTGCTCATGATACCGATAGAGGAATATGAGGACAACAACACCGACATGCTCTATTCGCACATATTCACCACCGGAAAGAGCGAGCGCATACTCACAGCCGTACTGCCCGGACAGAACGCAGTGGCTGCGTTCACCATGAACAGCGACCTGAAGCTGGTGGTGGACGACAACTTTCCCGAGTCGACCGTGATGCCGCTGATGCAGCCCGTGTGGAACTATATGCACCGGAGGAGCTTCACCGGCGCACACAGAAAGCTCTTCGCATACTTCCACGACAAACGTGTGGAGCTGATGAGCTTCAGACAGAACCGATTCGTATACTGCAACTCGTTTGAGGCTACACACGCCAACGATGTGCTGTATTATATAATGTATGTTTGGAAACAGCTCGGACTGGACGCCACAGAAGCTGAACTGCACATGGCAGGAGACATGACCTACCGCGACACACTTACCGCACTGCTCAGGCAGTACATAGCCAACGTTTACACGATAAACCCTGCGGCGGACTTCGGATTCCCTGCGGCAGCCGAGATGAAAGGGCTTCCGTTCGACCTGCAGGTGTATTACGCAAAAGGAAGATGAGGATAATAACAGGACTGTACAAGGGACGACACTTCGACATTCCGCGCTCGTTCAAGGCGCGGCCTACCACCGATTTTGCCAAAGAAAACATATTCAACGTGGTGAACGGATACATGGAGCTGGACGGCACGACGGCTCTCGACCTCTTCGCAGGTACGGGCAGCATATCGCTCGAACTGCTCTCGCGCGGGTGCAGCCGCGTGGTGAGCGTGGAGGCAGACCGCGACCATGCGGCTTTCATACGCCAGTGCATGGCAAAGATAGGCACCGACGCATGCATGCTCATACGAGGCGACGCCTTCAGATTCATGAAGAGCTGCAGGCAGCAGTTCGACTTCATCTTCGCCGACCCGCCATACGCGCTGAAAGAACTGCCCGGCATACCGTCGCTCATATTCGAGAAAGGACTGCTGAAGGAGGGCGGACTGCTGGTGTTCGAACACGGAAAGGACAACGACTTCTCCTCGCACGAACGGTTTGTGGAGCACCGCAGCTACGGCAGCGTGAACTTCTCGCTCTTCAGATGACACACAAGGCGGCATGAGTGCTGCGCAGACAAGGGCATGCGCCTGCCTATGACGCATACCGGCATGAAAAACAAGGATATACGGAAAATACTTTTCTGTCACAACAAAGGCGACAGAAGACGCACGAGCGACTCACCGAGCCGGCGCAGGAACGGACGCTTCTTCTTCCTGAAAGCCGACTCGAAGGTGACGCACTGCTCCTGATCGGCAAGGAATATACGCTTTGCGCGCATAGCCGTCTCCTTGCCGTAAAGGAATATGTTTGCCTCGAAATTGTTCTCGAAACTGCGGAAATCGATGTTCGTAGAGCCGCATGTGCACAGATAGTCGTCGCTCACGAGAAGCTTGCTGTGATTGAATCCGGAGGTGTACAGATACACCTTAACGCCTGCTCTCAACGTATTGAGCACGTAGGTCATGCTTGCCCACTCCAGCAGACGCGAGTCACCGTGCATCGGCAGCATCAGTCTCACGTCCACACCCGACAGCGCAGCCGTGCGCATGGCGAAGAGTATGGGCTCCGTCGGAAGGAAGTAGGGCGTCTCCATATACACATACTGCTTTGCCTCAAGGAGTATGCGGACATATCCCTGCATGATGTCGGGCCACGGAGCGATGGGACTGCTCGTCACGACCTGTGCCAGACAGCCGCCCGCGATGCCCGTGCCCGGAGCGGGATAATACTTGCGGTTGGAGATGAGCGTGCGGTCCACGAAATACCAGTCTATCAGAAACGCACACTGCACGGCATATACCGCCCCGCCACGCACGCGCAGATGGGTGTCGCGCCATTGCTGTCCGGAGGCTGTACCGCTGACATACCGGCGGGCAATGTTCATTCCGCCGAGAAACGCCACGGTGCCGTCGATGACGCAGAGCTTGCGGTGATTGCGGTAGTTTATCTTGCTCGTGAACGCCGGAAACTTCACCGGCATGAAGGCATGTACGTCGATTCCCGCGTCGCGCATGCGTTCGAAGAAGGCGTTGGGAACATGCCAGCAACCCACATCATCGTATATCAGCCTCACCTCCACGCCTTGACGGGCTTTGTCTATCAGCGCGTCGGAGACAAGACGTCCCAACGGATCGTCGTCGATGATGTACACATCAATGTGTATATGGTTGCGGGCGAGACCTATCTCCCGCAGGAGCGACAGGAAATAAGAGTGTCCGTCGGTATAGAACTCCACCTCGTTGTCCTTGAAAGGGAACGACAGGCTCTGGTTCTTGAAGAGTTGTATGAGAGGCTTGTAACGCTCCGGCAGCTGCAGATCGGTCTGCTCCGTGAAACCGAACATGGAGCGTCGGGTGAGCTGGTCGAGGCTGCGCTGGCTGATGAAACGCATCTTCCGCGTGTTCTGTCCGAAGAAGATGTAGAGCAGAATACCTATTACAGGGATGAAAATAAGCACCAGTATCCACGTCACTGTCTTCACCGGCTGGCGGTTGTCAAGCAAAACAGTGACTACAGTTGCTATGACCAGAAGGACATAAAGCAACACGGGAATCCAGTGGATGTATATCATTTGAAGCCTGCGAGTTTATGTATCTGAAGCGAAAGACGCCATTCGGGATGTTCTTTAACATATTCCGTGCAGGCGGCGGTTATGCGGCGGTTGCGCTCCTCGTCACCTGTGTCGCACGGCTGGAGGTAATGATAGTCGGCTTCTATGCCGAAGCTGTCGGCTGGACCGTTCTCGTCGAACAGACATTTAAGCTCGTTGCAGCGTCGCAGTCTCACTTCCGTCTTGGGCGAACAGGTTATCCAGTCGACGTTGCCGGGCGGAATGTTGGTGCCGTTTGTCTCCATCGCCACCTCAAAACCGGCTTCGTGAAGCTTGTCGACGAACGGAGCGTCGGTCTGGAGCGTGGGCTCGCCCCCGGTGAGAATCACCAGACGGGCGCGCCAACGGCTTATCTCGGATATGATTTCCTCATCGCTCATGAGGCGGAAAGAGTCGAAGTCGGTGTCGCAGAACGCACATCTCAGGTTGCAGCCAGCGAATCTCACGAACGCAGCGGCACGTCCGGCGTTTCGTCCCTCGCCCTGAATGGAGTAGAAAATATCGTTTATCCGTTTCATCGCTCAGTCCTTTTCGTATATCGCGACGTTGCCCTCGCTCTCCTGAACGACAGCCTTGTAGCACTTGGGTATCTGTGAGACAATCCAGAAAGCGATGTTCTCTGCAGTGGGATTGAACGGCAGAACGCTGTTGATGTCCTTATGGTCGAGCATGTCCATTATCCTGTTCTTCACGTGGGTAAAGTCTGCCACCATGCCGTCGGCGTTGAGTTCGCGCGACTTGCACATCACCGTTATCTTCCAGTTGTGGCCATGCACGGCAGTACACTTGCTCTCATAAGAAAGCGTAAGATGGTGACTTGCCGACACTTCGAATGTTTTCTCTATGTAATACATTTTATTCCTGATTTATTGTTTTATATGTTCATCGGCTCACACAACGATGTTCTTACCGAGCACCTTGGCGAGCTGACCGCGCAGTTTGTGCACGTTCTTGTATTCTTCCATAAGCTCCCGCATGCGACCGGCGTCGTTCACGGCAGCCGTTATGTCGGTCTGCAGCCGGCGCAGGCGTTTGTCCAGATAGTCCATGCGGAAGTCGTTGAGCAGATGTTCCACCTGTCCGCGCAGACGGGCGATGCGCTCTTCCTCCTCCACATGCCCGAAGGTTACATTCGATCACTTTAATATCGTTGTCCTTTGCAAGAAACTGCAGCTCGTCAATGCTCAGTCTGGTGGCTGTCCTGCTTATCTCTATATCGTCATTATGAATGAAATACTGTTCGGCTACGAATCCCTTGTCAGACGAGTGCGCCACAGCCTCGGAGAGAATGCGCGCGAAGAGCGGATTGCTGAAGCCGAGTCCGTCGACACCGAGATTGTAGTCTACATACTGGGCGACGTTCAGACTAATGACCGAACCGTCCTCACTCTCCACGTTGTCGTATATTATCTCCTCTCCATGACGTATCACCGCACCGATGAGAAGTTCCTCCACACCCGACACCTGTTGCGCCGTGACACTCACCATCTGCTGCTTGCGAGCCTCATCCGAGAGGCTTTCATTGCGCAGAAGAGCCGGTTTGTCCTCCCTGCCGCTTCTGATGAACTTGTTCATAGTGTTGATGAGCGTCGTCTCATTGATGCCGAGCGTCACGGAACAGTCGTGTATGTAAGTGTCGCGGAGTATCTGGTTGGGCACGAGCGATATGCTTTTCACCACCGAGTTGATGGCTTCCGAGCGTTTGAGAGGGTCGGTCTCACCGTCGAGCATAAGCTTCGTCTTGAAGCGGATGAAGTCTGTCTGGTTCTCCTCGATGTAGTTTCTGAAGTCTGATGCGGTGTGTTTGCGCGCGAAACTGTCGGGATCATCGCCGTCGGGAAGGAGCAGAACCTTCAGGTTCATGCCCTCTGAGAGGAGCATGTCAGTACCGCGCAAAGCCGCGTGTATGCCAGCCTCATCACCGTCGTAAAGCAATGTGATGTTGGAAGTGAAGCGGTGGAGCATGTGTATCTGGTGCATGCTGAGCGCCGTTCCCGAGTTTGCCACGACGTTCTCTATGCCGCACTGATGCATGGAAATGACGTCGGTGTAGCCCTCCACCATATATACACGGTCTTCCTTCGCTATTGATTTCTTCGCCTGATAGATGCCGTAGAGCTCCCGGTCCTTATGATAGATGTCGCTGTCGGGCGAATTCACGTACTTCTGATTGACTCCCTTGGTGCGCGAATCGAGCAGTCTGCCGCCGAAACCGACGGTCTTTCCGCTTATGCCGACCCACGGAAAGATGACGCGACCGGCAAAACGGTCGATCAGCTCACCCCGTTCCGTCTTGTAGCAAAGACCCGTCTTTACAAGAAAATCCTGATTGTAGCCTTTTGAGATAGCCGCAGACGCCAGGGCGGAACGGTTGTTCAGGTCGAAACCGAGGCGGAACTTCTTTATTATATCGTCCCTGAATCCGCGGCTGCGGAAGTACTGCATGCCTACGGCTACGCCGTCGACATTGTTGTGAAGGATGTCCTCGAAGTAGCCTGAAGCCCACTCGTTGATGATGAACATGCTCTCGCGCTCGCTCTGTTCTTTCTTCTCCTCATCGCTGAGCTCGCGCTCCTGTATCTCGATATGATATTTTGCGGCGAGCCATCTCAGTGCCTCTGGATAGGTCATCTGCTCGTGTTCCATGATGAAACCCACCGCGTTTCCACCCTTTCCGCATCCGAAACAATGGCATATTCCGCGCGACGGAGACACGTGGAAAGACGGAGTCTTCTCGTCATGGAACGGGCAGAGCCCCTTGTAGTTGGCTCCGCTCTTGCGCAACGTGACAAACTCCGAAACCACGTCCACTATGTTCGCGGCTTCCATTATCCTTTCGACTGTAGCCCTGTCTATCATTATGATGCGAAGTTACATATTTTTTTTCATTATACAACGGTTGCCGCGAATAAAAAACAGGACGCCTCCCAATACGCATCATAACCGCTCCGGACGAGCGATGCGGTCACCTGAGCCGGTTGCGGTAGTAATGAGGAGTGACCCGCATTGTAAAAAAGAGCAGCGAGATGAGGCAAAGCGCCGAGCCGATGAGATATACCATGTAGAACGTGAAGTGCTGAGCTATCACACCGCTGCCTGCGATTCCGATGCCTATGCCCACGTCCCAGGCGGTGAGATAGGTGCTTGTGGCGGTGGCTCGCTGGTTGTTCGGCGCAAGATTGATGTACAGGGAGTTCATCGCCGGGAACATTATGCCGAAGCCTGCGCCGAGCAACAGAGGCACCGTATAGAACATTGCCGTCGCAACGATGATGTCGGCTGGAGCCACGAACCGGCACATGCTGAGCATGAAAAAGGCTGTTATGACAGGATAATAGCCCACGTGTATGCACTGTGTGATGTATCCACGGTCCACCTTCTTGCCTGCCACGATGCGCGACGCTCCCATTCCGAGCGCCATGAACGTGAAGAACAGTCCGGCAGGAGCGGTGATATGAATCTCGCGGGCGTACATTGCGACGAAGTTGGTTGTAGCTCCGTATGGTATGGAAAGAAGAAACAGCGACACACTTACGGGGATGCCCTTGAGCAGAATGAACCGGTCGAGCGACAGCTTGCGCGTCACCTGTGGTGCGGGAGTGTCTCCCGCAGCCTCCATCTGGCGGCGTGCGCGCAGCGACTCAGGCATCCGCGCCTTCACCGCAACGGCACAGACGAAGCCTGCCACACTCACGAGCATGCCGCTGATGAATATCTGTATGTAAGTGAAATGGTCGTGCATGAACAGTCCGGTCATAGGACCGAGTGCCATGGCGATGTTGTTTGTCAGTCCGTAATAGCCCAGTCCCTCACCCCGGCGGCTGCTCGGCATTATATCGACACACAGAGTGTTGCCTCCGACTGTCACTCCTCCGAACGCCACACCATGCAATGCCCTGAGGGCGATGAACCACGATATGGCCGCAGCTGCGGTGTAGGCGGGAAACATCATCACGCACACGAAGTAGCAGAGGATGTATATCGGCTTGCGCGGAAAGCGGTCCATGAGAAATCCGGAGAACGGTCTGACGCAAAGACAGCTCACCGTATAGCAGCTAAGTACGGCTCCGATGACCATCTCCTCACAACTGTATGTCTCCTTGAGATAGAACGGCAGCACAGGCACAAGAAGCCAGAAGCCGAAGAACAGGAGGAAGTTGGCAGCAAGGATACATACATAACTCCGTGTGAACAGTTTGTCTTTTGCCATAGTCTTTAATTTTATCAATGCGGTAAGTGTACTGACTGACGACGCGCCGTCGCCATCCGTACATTAACGGCACGTACCGTCGGTGGCAGTGCGTAGGCTTACCAGAACGTTATCCGGGTGCAAAGTTAAGCAAAAATCGCCACAGGCAAAAGAACAGGACGAATAATATGAAAAGATACGGGACGCCTTCACATGTAATGAAGACGTCCCGTAATATCATACATATATATAATAATGTGAGCCGGAACACAAAGTGTCAGAGCGCGGCAAGCTCTATAACCTTGTCCACGGCAGCCGAAAGCATGTCGGCGTTCTTTCCTCCCGCCGTGGCGAAATGCGGCTGACCGCCACCTCCACCGTTGATTAGCCTGGCTGCCTCACGCACCATCTGTCCTGCGTTCAGCTTGTGTTCGCTCACCATGTCGTCGCTAAGCATGACGCTGAGCATGGGTTTGCCGTCGTCTACAGAGCCGATGACACACAGCAGGTTCTGCGGAATGTCCTGACGTATTCTGAACACCAGATCCTTGACGGCAGCCGCCTTCATGGGCAGCACCGCGCTCACCACCTTCACGCCACCCACGACGCGCGCGTTGTCTACAAGCTTCTTTCTGGTGGCATCCACCGCTTCGGCTATGTAGCGTTCTATGTCTTTCTTCATGGAGTCGTGCTCCTCGATGTATTTCCCGATGACTCCCTTCAGGTCCTTTGCGTTGTTGAACAGCGCGCGTATAGCCCTTACGCTGTCCTCCATGGCGTAAATGAGGTTCTCACACTCTATTCCCGTCTTTGCCTCCACGCGCCTTATGCCGGCTGCCACACTGCTCTCGCTTATTATCTTGAACATGCCTATGCGTCCGGTTGACGAGGCGTGGATGCCTCCGCAGAACTCGCAGCTCGGTCCGAAACGCACCACACGCACCCTGTCGCCGTATTTCTCGCCGAAGAGAGCTATGGCTCCGAGCTTCTTCGCCTCCTCAAACGGAGTGTCGCGGTGCTCGTCGAGCGGAATGTCCTGGCGTATCATGTCGTTCACCATACGCTCAACCTTGCGCAGTTCCTCGTCAGTCACCTTCTGGAAATGGGAGAAGTCGAAACGCAGGGTGGTGTCAGACACAAACGAGCCCTTCTGCTCCACGTGGTTGCCGAGCACCTGCTTGAGGGCGTAGTCGAGCAAGTGTGTGGCGGTGTGGTTGGCTGCGCTGGCGTCGCGCTTGTCGGTATCGACACACGCCATGAAGTCAGCCGACACGTCGGCAGGCAGTTCCTTCACTATGTGGACGCTCTGTCCGTTCTCGCGTTTGGTGTCTACAATATCCACAGTCTCGTTCTCGCTCACGATGACACCACGGTCTCCCACCTGTCCGCCCATCTCTCCGTAGAACGGAGTATAGTCGAGCACGAGTTCGTAGAAGGTGTTCTTCTTCTGCGTCACCTTACGGTAGCGGAGTATGTGGCACTCATATTCGGTATAGTCATAGCCCACAAACTGCTGCTCTCCTTCGCCCAGCACCACCCAGTCGCTGTTCTCCACCGCAGCGGCGTTGCGTGCGCGGGCTTTCTGTTTCTGCATTTCCTCGTCAAACTGCTGTCCGTCCACGGTGTAGCCATGCTCACGGCAGATGAGCTCCGTAAGGTCGAGCGGGAAGCCGTAGGTGTCGAACAGGCGGAAAGCCTGCACTCCGTCGAGCTGCGTACGTCCCTGAGTCTTCAGTTCGTCCATAGCTCCGTTGAGCATGCTGATGCCCTTCTCGAGAGTGCGCAGGAACGAGTCCTCCTCCTCCTTCATCACCCTTCCGATGAGCTCACGCTGTGCGGGGAGCTCCGGATAAGCCTCTCCCATCTCGTTGATGAACACCGGCATGAGTCTGTAGAGGAACGCGTCTTTCTGTCCGAGGAACGTGTAGGCGTAGCGTACGGCGCGGCGCAGTATGCGGCGGATGACGTATCCAGCCTTCGCATTGCCCGGCAGCTGACCGTCGGCAATGGAGAACGCCACGGCGCGCAGGTGGTCGGCGCATACGCGCATAGCCACGTCGGTCTCCTCCTTATCGCCGTATCTCAGTCCGGTGATGCGTTCTATCTCCTTTATAATGGGCTGGAACACGTCAGTGTCGTAGTTGGAGTGCTTGCCCTGAAGCGCGCGCACGAGTCTCTCAAAACCCATTCCCGTGTCTATGACATGCATTGGCAGCGGCTCGAGCGAGCCGTCAGCCTTGCGGTTGAACTGCATGAAGACGATGTTCCATATCTCTATCACCTGCGGGTTGTCCTTGTTCACGAGCTCTCGTCCGGGCACTTTTGCCTTCTCCTCGGGCGTGCGCGAGTCGAGATGAATCTCCGAGCACGGTCCGCACGGACCTGTGTCGCCCATCTCCCAGAAGTTGTCGTGCCTGTTGCCGTTTATGATATGGTCTGCCGGCACGTGCTTCGCCCAGAATCGGGCAGCCTCCTCGTCGCGTGCGATGCCCTCCTCCGGCGAGCCCTCGAACACCGTCACGTAGAGGTCTTCGGGCGAAAGATGCAGCACGTCGACGAGATATTCCCACGCGAAGTCGATGGCTTCTTCCTTGAAGTAGTCGCCGAAGCTCCAGTTGCCGAGCATCTCGAACATGGTGTGATGGTATGTGTCGTGTCCCACCTCCTCAAGGTCGTTGTGCTTTCCGCTCACGCGCAGACATTTCTGCGAGTCGGCGCGGCGGCGCGGTTCGGGGTCGCGGGTGCCGAGGATGATATCCTTCCATTGGTTCATTCCGGCGTTTGTGAACATCAGCGTAGGGTCGTCTTTTATCACCATCGGCGCGGACGGCACGATGGTATGTCCCTTCGACTCGAAAAACTTCTTGAACGAGTCGCGGATTTCGTTAGCTGTCATCATGTTATATATATTGTTTTAATTTTCCAATTCCTTACAAAAAGTTTTGCAAAGATACTTCCTTTTGATTATTTTTGCAAATAAATTAATCATTGTTTAATAAAAACACGCCGTCAATGGTATTAAATCCGAACAAGAATCTGAAGCTGTATTATTCAATAAAGGAGGTGGCGCAGATGATAGGTGTAAGGGAATGCACCCTGCGTTACTGGCAAACGGAGTTTCCGCACCTCAATCCCAAGATAAAAGGACAGAAAGGGAGGCAGTACACCGACAAGGACATCGAGCAGATAAAACTGATTTACAATCTGGTGAAGGTGCGGGGATTCAAGATCGCCGCAGCCCGGAAGATGATAAACCAGAACCGCAGTGGAGTGGACAAGAGTGCCGACGTGCTCGACACGCTCATATCTGTGCGCGACCAGCTGATGGAAATAAAGAAACAGATAGACGGACTTGTGTGACGCGGGGCGTCATGTCCGACAACCCATAAGGCGGCGGGATATCCTGCCGCCTTTTTGCTTCCACCACACACAGGAGCCCCATCAGGCGCGAGGGCATGCGGCTGCCGCTGCCGAAAAAAGCAATGACCGCATGGCGGAGGAATGCCGCAAATAGGGATAACCCTAACCGATGATAGGGATTTTCCCTTTCTGATACAGACTTATATGCGTAAATTCGTGACGTAAACACCAGTTGTCTGACAATAAAACAAAACCATTATGAAGAAATACATACTGCCTTTGCTCATGCTGATGTCTTTCTTCCGCACCGCCGCATCAGCACACAACCCGACCGACACGATAGCGCCGGGCGACATATACAGGCATGTGGACATAGCTCCGGTGTTTCCGGGAAGCGTGGATGAAGGGCTGCCGATGTATGTGGCAGAAAACTTCAGATATCCGGCAGCGGCGTGGCGCACCGACTTCGAGCCCGAAGTGCCGGTGAGCTTCGTCATACGCGCCGACGGCACAACGTCCGACGTGAAGATAATGAAGGACGTGCACCCGCTGCTGGCAAGGGAGATTGAGAGGCTCATACTGAACATGCCGAGGTGGTATCCAGCCTATCTGAACAACAGACCGGTGAACACGGAGTTCAGATACACCCTGCTGCTGTTCGACCCTTACCTCAACCTGCCCTACCACGTGGCGCCTCTGATAGAAAAGACAAGAAAATACTCCGACTTCGGAAAAAGGTATTCGTCGGGAATGAAAGCCGCGACACTGAGGGAGGCCATCAAGGATATCGGGCAGATAACGGTGCTGACACCGCTGCACGCGGCAAGCACCATCGCCATGACAAGGCTGTGGCTCTCCGACAAGAACTATCATCAGGCTACCATTCTCGCAAAGACAGCACTGAAGGAATACGGCAAGCTCAACCTGTACAGGCACGACGGGAAGAAGACGGGACACGACTATCCGAGACCGGGATACAACGGGAAGAACGAGATTGCGCTCGCCCTGCAGAAGGCTCTGGCGTTCGACGAGGCGGGACTGCCGCGTATGGCGCGCGCCGCATACGACGGACTGACCGACCTGCTCGACGAGATCCCGGTAGACGCAGCGCGCTTCTTCTTCAACTCCCGCGCCGCTGAGACCCAGATGGAGTTCGACCTCGACCTTGCCATCAAGCAGGACTCCGACAACC
>ERZ773130.2659-NODE-2659-length-13074-cov-3.182887_pt1 | contig 13074 bp, 4 predicted proteins | sample MGYA00511919_ERZ773130 | MGnify/ENA primary metagenome ERZ773130 (study PRJEB29015, sample SAMEA2737851) | human gut metagenome | biome: human gut; feature: human-associated habitat; material: faeces | place: China | collected 2012 ...
AGGAAATAGTATAAAGTATAGTAACGACGGCTGCCCGTATGGGCAGCCGCCGTTTTCTCGATTTCCTGCGCCGTAAAAGCGGTGCAGGAAGTTTTTGTTATGGCATCTCCGGATTTTCCGCCAGAGAGACGGTGTAGGGCTGTGCCGTCGCGCCTTCTGGCAGCAGCTTCGCCATGACCACCAGACGCTGGTTGCCGGTCTTGGCTGTGTCATACCTCCGGCAGCAGGTGGAGAGGGTCAGGACAGTGTCGTCCTCCGAGAAGGTCACGCCGTCAAAGTTCAGCCAGTTCTTTCGTGCGACCGTCCGGAAGAACTCCGTCAGCTCGCTTCCCGTGGGATTGGGGACAATGTAGTCGAACTCAATGTCCGTGATGAACAGCGCCGTGATCTGGAAAACCAGATCTTCCCCTGTCACGGAGAGGTAAATGTAGGGATGATCTTTCACGTAGTCCGCGTCCATGTACCGGTAGAGCTTGGTGAACCTGGGGCCGTTGGGGTCGCAGGTGCTGGCGGAGTGGCCGAAAATCGTGGTGTTGGTGTCCAGCTTGTCCCGGCCGCCGAAATGGTTTTCGCAGTGGGCGTAGTAGCAGCCCCAAGTGCTGTACTCGCCGTCTTCGCCCAGCCACAGGTAGTGGCCGTTGTCCTCCGCCTGCATCACGGGGTCGTCCACCTCCGCGCCGGGGATGTACAGCCACGCCACGGTGTCGGGGTTTTTCTTTCTGGCCGCGGCCAGCTCCGACTGCTTATCCACGGTGGGGATGACCTCCCCCACGGGAACCGTGGGGGGCTGGGTCTCGGCTTCGGTGGGGACGGTCTGGGTGGCCTCGGTGGTCGGGGCGGTGGTGGGAGGAACGATTGGTTCCTCCCGGTGGCAGCCCCTGACCGCTATCAGCAGAGCGGCAATGACCGCAATGGCCAGAACCGCGCAGCAGATTTTCGTGACATTTTTCTTCATAAGCTTGTCTCCTCGCGCGCCCAACGGACGCGCGAAACGCGGTGGGCGTTACCCCACATAGTACTCGCCGGTGACTTCGTCCACCATCACGCCGGTCTGGGGGTTGCCGTTGGCCTTCATGAAGGTGACCTCAATGGTGTGGTTGCCGGTGACGTTCTCGAAGGTGTAGGACTTCACCGCGCCGATGCTCACACCGTCGATCTTGACGTTGGAGATGGCGTAGCCTCTGTTCGCGGCGATGGTGAAGGTCTGGCTGCCGCCGTGGAGGACGTCAACGTCGCCGGAGGGCGTGATGGAGCCGTGGATGCCCGCCGTGGCCTTGATGGTGTAGACCGGGCGCTCGTCGATGGTCAGCGTGCCGTCCACGAAAACGACGGTGTAGTTGCCGTTGGGGGCGGTCAGCCCGCCGGCGTGGATAATGACCTTGCCGACCTTCGCCGTGTCGGGGGTGATCGCAGTGCCATTCGCGTCCACGTAGGCGAGCTTTATGTCGCCGGTCAGCGCATCCTCGCCGAACATGGCGCTGACGGTGTAGTCCTTGTCCAGTACGGGCTTGCTCAGATCGGGGGCCTTGTCGTCGGTGTAGATGCTCTTGTCCAGCGCTTTGACCGTGACCTTTGCCTTATCGATGGTGACGGTGAGGCTCTGCACCTCCGAGTCGCGGTGGTTGCCGTCGCCCTCGACCATGCAGTACACGGTGTAGGTGCCCGCGTCCGTGGCCTTGGGAAGCGCTTCTGTGAACTCGCCGGTCTCGCCCAGACGGTATTTCAGCCTGCCGCCGAGGGCAGTTCCGGCTGTGATGAGGGTCTGCTCACCGCCGTTGTAGACAAGGCCGGTGTTTGCCGTGGGGGCGGTCTTGACCTCAGAAGCGGCCTTGCCGATCTCGAAGGTGGTGCTGCCGCTGACGGTGTAGTTGCCGCCCGCTTTGTTTTTGATAGTCACGGTGGCAGTCCCCGCATTCACGTTGTCCTTATAGGAAACTTCATACTCGTCCGGGCTGATGACCGTATCGCCGTCCTTTACGATGACATCGGGCTTCAGCGGGTCGCCGGTGTAGGTGAGGGAACCGCCGCTGACCGTCACGGTGGCGGTCACGGTCTTGGGAGCGATGGTTGCGGTGACGGACCCGGGCTGGGAATCCTTATGGTTGCTGTCGCCCTCGACCTTGTACCAGACGGTGTATTCCCCGGCGTCCGTGCCGGTGGAGATGGTCTCGGAGTAGGTGCCGTCTTTGCTCAGGCTGTAGAGCAGCTTGCCGTGGGCGGTGGAGCCTGCCCTGACCAGCGCCTGCGCGCTGCCACTGTAGGTCAGGCCGTCAATGGCAGCGGGCGCGGTATAGTCCGGCGCGACGCGGGAGATGATGACATAAACCTCGCCCTCCACCGGGTGGTAATTGACCAGATCGGCGGGGGTAAAGACAATGGTCTTACTGCCGGTGTCGGTCGCGTTGGTGATCGCCTGACCGGCTTTCCAGCTCCATGTACCCGGCACATCCTTGCCGTCAAAGGCGGCGCTCTTGCCGGTGACTGCGCTGACGGGAATTTCCGCGCCGGTGTAGTCCGCGGTGATGATGTCCGGCAGGGTCAGGATGGGCGCGTCCCGCTCCGTCAGGGTGAGGATGACCGTAACGGTGGCGTCCTCGTAGTTCTTGGAACGAACCAGAAGGGTGAAGGTGATGACGTCGCCAGCGGCGGCACCGTCCGCCAGAGCGTAGGTGATCGCGCCGGTGTTCACGTCAATGCCCCAACCGTCCTGAATCCTGCCCGCGGGAGAATAGGACCCGCTGTGGAACGCGTTCGCGTCGGATACCTGTGCGTCATCGGGCATTCCCAGACTCTTGAGGTCGGGGAGGGTGATGGTCTGCTCTGTTTTCAGGCTGTACTTCTGGGTGACCGGATAGGTGGTCAGCACGGGCGCGGCGGCCTTGTTGATGGTGAAGGTCGTGCCGGCCGTACCGAGGACATAGTTGCCGCCTTCCTTATCGGTGACGGTAACGGTGGCAGTACCCGCGTTTGTGTTATCGCTGTAGGAGACGTCGTATTCCTTCGGGTCAATGGTATTGCCGAGGTCGTCTGTGAGGGTAACGGTCGGCTGAACGGGATTTCCGCCGTTATAGGTGCCGTTCGCGACGGTGATCGTGGGTGTCACTTCTCTTGGCGTGATCGACCACGTGAACTTCATCTCGCCGGTGTAGTTACCCAGACCGCTGAGAGAAAAATCATCGTAGTATGTGCCGACCTGCGACGTTCTGTTGCAGGAAAAGCCATAATCTGTGCCTCCGCCAATGCCTGTCAGTGTTACGCCGTCCAGAACGACACTGATTATCCGGGGCCATTTTTCCGTCCCGTCATACACAAAGGTGTCTTCCAGCGTGACGACCGCGCCTACAATGGACTTGGGATTGACCGTGACCTGCACCTTTCCGGTGGCCGTCGCGTACTCCGGCGCGTCCGGGGTGAACGTCCATTCGGCCTTACGGCTGCCCGCGTTGAACATGAGCGTGCCGTCCGTCCATGTGAAGGTGCCGGGAACCTCTTCACCGGTGGTGGGGTCTTTCATCTTGCCCGTGATCGTGCTTGCATTCAGCGGCTGACCGTAGGTGATCTCGCTTGCGGTCACCTCGCCATCCGGAACGGGCGTGATCTTGTTCTTTGCGAAGATGTTGACGGTCAGGGTGATGTCCTCGTAGTTGCTGGTTGTGACAATCACCGTCACCGAGCCGACATTGCCCTCCGTATTGACCGGGTTTGCCAGAATGGGCAGAATCAGCTTGCCGTTTTCGATCTTCGCAGCGGCAGCGTCGCAGTAGCCGGCATCCACGGTGATGGTCGGCGCGCCATAGGCGATGTCGCCGTAGGACTTGGGGCTTTCCAGTGCAGACAGCAGCGCCGCCAGATCGACCTCGTAGGTTCTTTCCAGACCGTTGATGATGGTCAGCGTACCGTCTGTCGGCACGGGCGCGTCGGCCCTGGTGATGGTGAAACGGGTCGTATCGTCGGTTGCAAAAGTGTCACTGACCGTTTTGGTGCCTTCCGGCTTGCTCTCAAACACATAGTTGTCGTTCGCAAGCGTCATGGTGAAGGAAAGGGCCTTTCCGTTTCCGACGTCCGGCGAGGGCAGGTAGCTCCCGTCCGCCTGCTTCATGGTAAACTGGGCGTCAGAGAAGGTGAGCGCCGTATCGGGAAGTATAATGCCCGAACGACTGGCCGTCTTGCTGAAGAACGTCAGCCTGCTCGCGGTAAGCGTGACGTTTGCGGTGCCGTCGTAGGACTTGGAGATTCTTTCAACGGAGAGAAGGCTGATCGGCAGCGGGGCAATGGTTACGGTGAACGTACCGGTAGCCGTTTTGTGGTTTGCTGCTTCCGCTTTGTAGTAAACGGTGTACGTGCCTGCGTCGGTGAAAGCCGGTCCGTCCGAAGTATAGTCGCCGTCTACCTTGTCGCTGTAGGTGAACGTCACGGTAGTGCCGTCTACACTTTGCCCAAACGCGATTGTCGATGCGTGCTGCGGCTTGCCGGTGTAATACGTGCTGGGTGCCCTCACGGAAACTCCCGTCAGCTCTGCCGGTTCGACTGTGACGGTCACGGTGCCGGTCGCGGGGGCGTATTCTTCGTAGCCTTCCGCCGGGGTGAACGTCCATTCGGCATCATAGCTGCCCGCGTTGGGCTTGATGGTGCCGTCCTTCCACGCGAACGTACCCGGAATCACGGCCTGTGTGCGGGGGCAGATCATCGAACCCGTGGCCGTGAGTGTGCTCTCTGCCAGCGTCTGGCCGTAGGTGATATCCGTCGCGCTGACGCTGACGCCCGATTGATCGAGGGGGATCCTCTGGCCAATGACGACCTTGATGGTCAGCTCGAACGGCTGATAGTTCGTGCTTACAATCGGGACGGTCAAAGTGCCGATCTGATCGTTCACATTCGCGCTGTGCGCGGCCACGATGGGCAGAGTCAGAATGCCTTCGTTTGACACGAATATATGGTTGCTGCTGTCGAGGTAAGTACTATCCGTAAAGTGGTAATCGCAGCCCCGATTATGGATCTTGCCGTACTCGCAGCCTACAGGCAGCTCCGGCAGGAGCGTTCTCAAATCTATTTCGTAGGTCTTTGCCAAATCGTTGAAAACGTACTGCGTGATCTCGTTCGGGGTCACAGTGGCCTGATTGATCTTGAAAGTCTGCGACACATCCGCGCCGTTCAGCACAAAGTCCTTTTGCGTCGTGCCGTCTTCAAAGGTATAGTTCCTATCCGTCAGCTTAATGGTGAAGGAGACGGCCTTTTCGTCCTCACTTGCATTGGCGGAATCATAACTGGCATTGAGTATCTGGTAATCCTCACCAGCCACCAGAGGAAGTGGCCCGCCGGAAGGAGCATAGCGGGAATCCGCACTCTTAAGCTTTATCGACGCGTTTGCGGGCAGGTCTGTTGTGCCATCGTATGCCTTTATGATGTCGCCGACCGAGATCGTTGCTTTGTGAGCTGCGACCGTCCATTTGGCGGTTTTCTGGCCGGTGTAGTCGCCGTCGTCTGTCGCCTTGATGGTCAGAGTGGCGGTGCCGACAGTAGAATGGGAATCGCCGCGGACGACGGTGTAATCAACTCCCGCTTTCAGCTCGCTGCCGTTGTACGTTACAACATAGGGCGGCACGCCGGTGGTGTTATAAGGCTGATAGACACTTTCATTGCCGTTGGGGAATGTGATCTCGGCATTGCTGAGATTCGGCTTGGTGACGGTCAGCTTTTTGTGGCTGCTCGTCACCGAATAGCCGTCCTTGGTGGCGGTGAAATAAATGCTGTAGGTTCCGATCGTGTTAGCGTCGAGGTCTACAACATAGTACCACATGGTGCCGATCTTTTTATATTCAGCTTTCTTCTGGCTGTATGTGGGGATGCCGTCTCCCCCTATCTCTCCGACGTAGATGGCCACATCCGCATCCTTCGCGTTGCAGCTGGCGCAGAGCCGGACGGTCGTGCCGCGCTCCACCTTCGGCGAGTTGCCGGTCAGGTTCTTGCCATCGACCTTCAGATTCAAGGTCTTGGTGGTGATGGGCAGGCTATTGATAATAACGTTGTTCAACTGCGAGCCTTTGACATCATCCGGGGCGTACCACTTGTAAGTACCGTCTCCGTTCTTGACCTTGAAGCCAAGGCGGGTAGGCTGCTGCAGGATATCCTTCCACTGCGTGGTATCGGCTAATGTCAATGTGCCGATCACGGCGGGATATCCCGACCCGGCGAGTTTTGCTCCCCTGTAGGCAACGACCGCGTCAATACTGGCTGTGGTCGTGTTTTTCGTGTTGCTTAAGGTAGTAGTGTCCATGCCTGTGGCGGCCTTGACGGTTACCGTACCGTGGATTGAATGGCCGTTCAGATCTATGCCGGTGTCCCGGGTGCCGTCGATGGTGTAATCGCCGGTAACGTCGGTCAGCAGACTGAGGGTCGAGCCGCCGTCTCTGTCCGCATCAAGGGCAGTCTGCAAGTTGGCAAATCTCCGCCGCAGGCGGCCGCCCTCGCCATTGTACAAGGCTGTTTCAGCCACCGCGGGCGCGTTGCAGTAGGGACAGTTGGTGCCATCAAAGCCGTTCTTGCCGCCGTGGCTGCACAACTTTACCACCAGGTCGCAGGTCTGGGATGCGGCTTCCTCCAGCGTGAGCTGCGTGTCGCCACGGTAGTAAGCAAGCCCCGCTTTCTGGGGAAGCAGATTGCCCAATACGATGCCATTATGCAGCTGTAGACCTTTTCTCAAAATCCTTCCGCCGTACAGCTCGACTGTGCCGCCCCAAACCTCCAGCTGGAGCAGGGTGGTGCTGTCATTCTCCGGATTGAATACCAGTGTACCGCCGTCCCGCACGGTCACTCCCACCGCGCCGTTACCGCCGCTGCTGTCAATGACCGTCAAATTACCGGTGAGAACCTGGCTCGTGGCCGTAAGGCCGCCCACATTCAAGCCGTACCCACTCAGGCTGTGTCCGTTCAGATCCAGCGTGAGGGTCTTGCTGGCATATATGCCGTAAGGCAGCATCCCGTTTGCCAGCAGCCGGACGGTCTGACCGTCAGCTGCCGCATCCAGGGAGGACTTCACATCGGTATAATAGATTTCACCGATGCCAGCCGCAAACTGCGTCCCGCAGGTCGTGCACTTGCCGTCTTCGCCGATGGTGCTCGCGCCCTCGGCGTTCGTGTGGGTGCAGGAAAAGCCGCAAGCGCACTTGCTGTTCACCATGGTGTGGGTGTGTTCCTTGACCGTCACATCTTGCAGAAAATCGTGCCTGCTGCCGTCCTGCACGGCGTTGTCCTTATAGAAGGCATAGCCCGGCGCCAGCAGGGACATGGGCGCAATGGTGCTGCTTGCATCCGTATTTCCAATCGTAGAGAAGGTGCCGCCGCTGATGGCGATGGTTCCACCGTTATTACGGAAGTTTACATTACCGAACGTACCGTCTGTGATGTTCAGCGTACCATCGTTGTACCAGTTGCCCGCGTGCTCTGAGCCGCCGGAGACGGTGACGGCTGCGCCTTTGCCCACCGTGAGGCCAAGCACCGTGCCGCCGCTGATGGTCACAGTGCCGCTGTTCCCGTTACAGGTAAGGTTGCCTTCGTCAGAATCTCCAATCTGACCGCTCTGAATCGCCAGTGAACCATTTACAAATTGGAGGTCTTTGATTTTGCCGTGGGAGCCATCTTGAATGTTATTTACGATGGTCAGGTTGCCATCGGTGGATTCCAGGATTCCGCCTTCCTCGTCAGGAACCACCTCGCCCACTTCGAGATAATCCACCGTCCAGCCGTTCAGGTCGAGCGTCAAGGTTTTCTTGATGACAGCCAAAGTGGAATACTCGCCCGCTTCGACGTCGCTCCAATTTGTCGTATGGTTCGCCAGCAGCTTGACGGTGTCGCCGTCCTGCGCCGCGTTCAGCGCCGCCGGGAGGGATTCGTATGTGCCGCCATCCGTGCCGTCCGCTCTTGTTACCGAAGCGGCCTCAACGACAGGCTCGTTGACCGTGAGTTCCACGGTTGCTGACCTTTCCTCTTTGTAGTTCTTGGTCTCGCCGGTCTTGGCATAGACGTAATATGTGCCGGGTTCGCTGATTGCAGTGTTCTCGTCGATCTTGGGAACTGCCTCACTGCCTTCAAACTCCAAATATCCAGAATTGATCGGCGCATAGTAATATGTCACCTCGGCGTCTTCCGGAGCACCCTCGACAGACAGAAGCGGAAGAAGCTTTTCGCCCACCGTGCAGGTCGTCTTGGAAAGAGATACGGTCAAGTTAGGATAGGCCTTGTTGATGTTGCCGCCGATCTCAAATTTTTCTTCGCCCGCCTTGAGCTTGTACTTTACCGCGGCTTCGCCGATCAGCGCGATTTCCACAGTGACGGTATGCCATCCCGCGTCCGCGGAATCGAACGTCTTCTTGGCGGTAAAGCCCGTTCCTTCTTTGAGCTTGATTTCATTTGTGCCGTCTGTAAACGTCAAGTCGATTGGAATCGTGCCGCCGTCCGTCGTGCCGTCATAGCTGCGGCCAATGGAATCGGGCTTGCTCACGCACCAGATCTCCGTCCGCGTGTCTTCTTCGGGGATATACGTGCCGCCGCCCCCTTCTGCCGGACCACTTGGGGGCGTATAGATCCCACCACCTTCGCCGGTCGAACCGCCGGGTGGTACAAGGACTCCACCGCCCTCGCCACCGGTCTCGCCGCCGATGACACCGTCAGAAATGCTCACGTCCCCACCCTCGGCAAAAGCCGATGTCGGCAGGAGCGTCAGGCAGAGCGTGAGCGCCAGAAACAGACTAAAAATTCGTTTTTTCATAGATCCTCCTGTGTGAAAAAAGTGCGGTTTTCTATCGTCAGCCCGATAAAATCCGGGCGGGGGGTTACCGGTCTTCCGGGATGAGCCGCAGACGCTTCGCGGCGGTTTTCGCTTCGCTTCGCCGCCGGACGTCCAGCTTATCCAGAATGTGGCTTACATGGGTCTTTACCGTGGGCAGCTTGATGTCCATGATCTGCCCGATCTCCGCGTTGCTCTTGTCGGCGCAGATCAGGTGCAGAATTTGCAGCTCCGTGGGCGTCAGGGCTTCCCCCGGCGCGAGGCGCGGCTCCAGAAAGCGGGGGTAATACGCCGCCTGCAAGCGCACGTCGTCCATCAGCTGTTTTTTCCACCGGGCGCTTCCGCTCCAATCCAGCCGTTCCAGCAGGGGCAGCACCGCCGCGCCGTAGACGCTGACGGTTCGGATGAAGTGGTATTCCGCCGCGGCGTTCAATGCGCCAATCAGGCGCTGCCGCCATGCTTCGTCCCTGCTTCGGTACAGGGCGATGGCGGCGAGGATGTTCAGATGGATGCCGTCGATGTGCCGCCCGCAGCTGCGGACGTAATCTTCCAGCGGGGAGAGGGTCAGCATCGACGCCCCCGGCTTCCCGTCCGCCAGCTCCACCATGGCCTGCGTGAGATACTGGTAGCGCTTCATGACGTTTACCCGCATGGGGTCTCTGGGCGCTTTTTCCCGGTACCAGGTGTCCGCGTAATCCAGGTCGCCGGTGTGAAGGGCGATCCGGACGAGCATGGCGTCCATATTGGGCAGGAACCGCTCCTGCCCCTCCTCGGCAAATTTTGTCCGGAGAGATTCGATCGTCCGATAAGCGTCCTCGCTCTGCCCTGCCGCAAGAAGGCTTCGGGCCAGCAGACCGTTGATGGCGAATTCCATGTCCGGCGTGCCGCGCTGGCGTATCTCGCTGACGCGGGGGATGATGGTCAGCATCCGGCCGGTGATGTTTTCGCCCTTTTCAAATTTGCTTTCGGCAACGGCGCAGTCCGCAAGACCCACACCGTCCCGCCCCAGTATGGCCTCCACCGGGCTGCGGAGGGTCTGGTAGAGCAGATCGTCCCGCTTGCTCCAGGCGGAAAAATCCTTGCCGCCGTTCATGATGCTGGGCAGTGCACTGGTGACGGAGAAGGAGGGGAGTGAGACCTCCTTCTCCGTCACCAGCCGGAACACGGCGGGAATGGTTTCCGTCAGCCCCCCTACGCCCCGTTGGGGCAGGGAGATGTCCAGCCACGCTAAGCGGCTGCGGGCCTGCTTGCCTGCGGCGTCGTCCCTGCCGCACCGCTTTCCGAATTCCTGCAATTCGTGATACCAGCGCTCAGAGCCTTCGTAATCCATGGCCAGAGCGCAGAGCATACTCATGCCCTGCATCAGCGCGGGGGAAGCTGCGATCTCCGCTTCCGGGAGACTGCGGTAGTATTTTTCCATTTCGCTGTAGTGCCCCATGCCGGGGTGCAGCTCCGCGTTGCGGATGAGAAGCTCGGAGACCTTGGCGTGGTCGCCGCATCTTGTGTAGCATTCCAGCGCGTGGGCGTAATCCTCTTTCAGCTCGTAGTAGAGCGCGCCCCGGCTGAAAAGCGCCCGGCGCTTTTCCTCGCTGTATTCCCGCTCCATCTCCCACAGAAGGAAGCTGCGGAACTGCGGCCAGAAGCGGAAATGCTGCACGTCGTCATAGCGGAGCATGGTGGTGTGGCTCAGGAGCCAGTCCAGCCGGTCGCCCGCGTGGGGGTCGCCGCTGACCATCCGCGCCATTTCCAGATTGAACCGTTCAAAGGGCGCCAGCTCCAGCAGAAACCGCCGCACGGGAAGGTCGAACCGCCGGTAGATCGCAGCCTCAAAATAGGAGAACACCTCCCGGAATGCCCGCGCCACGACCTCCGGGCCGAAGGGCCTCCCGCCGGACATGCACCGGGCGGTGACGGCGACGCCCAGAGGGTAGCCGACGGATTCTCTCAGAATACCGCCGATCTCGCTGTCCGTCACGGCGACGCCGCAGCCGGAAAAGTATTTGCAGATATCCTCCCGGTCAAAGAGCAGGTCGTCGGCCTCCAGCGTGGTCATCAGGCCGGAATACTGGAACGCCGTCAGATATCCGGGCGGCGCGCCCCGGGAGAGAAGCAGGAAGCGTTTGCCCGGGTCGGAGCGGATCAGCTCGCACAGCGCCTGCCCGCCATCCTCCGCCGGTATCATCTGAAAATCGTCAATGAGCAGGATTTCCCACCCATCCGAAAGGGCGGGAAGGGCAAAATCCGCCGCGCCCGCGTTCAGCCGCAGCACATCCCGTCCGGAGAGCAGGGCGTCCGCCAGCGCGGTTTTTCCAAAGCCGCAGGGCGCGCTGAAAAAGAGGACGCGCCCGCGCTCCATAAAGCTGTCAAACCGCTGCCGGACAGACGGCTTCACGATAATATTCCCGGTCACGTTCTCCCTCCTTTTCGCCGGCAAAGGGACATACCCCGTGCCATACGCATTCCAACACCATTTTATCTTTATTATACATAACCGCCAGAAAATGTAAATCATGCCAAAGTATGATACGGGGTGATTTTTGCTGTTTCCTTTCCGCAGAAACGCAAAACAGACGGATACATTTTTGCCTTGAGAGGGCGAAAAACAGGAACCCCCGCCGGAAACTGTCAGACTTTGGCAGTCCCCGGCGGGGGTGAAGGTATGATGGATGTGATCTATGGAGCGATAATACCGCGCCCGCATCATGGCGGAAATGAGTCAGGAAATCATTTGCCGGAAAAGATGACCGGCCTGTTCTATCAGACTTCAGGTGCCGTATTTCGCAGGCGACCCATCATGCCTGCTCAAACAGCGGCTTTATCTTCTGGCGGTAGATTCTGGTGAAGCAGATAAACGTCACCGTGCCGCTGACGATTTCCGCGATGGGGAAGGCCAGCCAGACCCTCTGCACCTCCCCTGTCAGGCTCAGCAGATAGGCCACCGGGAGCAGTACCACCAGCTGACGGCACAGGGAGACGATGGTGGAGTAAATGCCGTTGCCCAGCGCCTGAAAGCTGGCGCCCAGCGCAATGCAGATGGCCGCAATGGGGAAGCTCCAGCTGATGGTGCGCAGAGCGACCCGGCCGATCTCCAGAAACGCCTGAGAGGGGTTGAACAGTCCCAGCAGCACATCCGGGAAGAACTGGAACACCAACAGACCCACCGTCATGAGACACAGCGCCGCGGTGCAGGAGATTTTCAACGTTTTTGTGATCCGCTGGGGCTTGCGGGCGCCGTAGTTGTAGGCGATGATGGAAATGGTGGCGTTGTTCAGGCCGAACAGGGGCATGAAGAAGAAGCTCTGGAGCTTGAAATACACGCCGAACACGCCGGTCGCCGTCTCGGCGAAGCCCTGCAAAATCTGGTTGATGCCGAAATTCATCACGGAGCCAATGCCATTCATAACGATGGAGGGAATGCCGACCGTCAGAATGGCGGCCACGGTCTTGCCCTCCAGCGGAAGATACTTCTTGTGCAGCTGTACCTCCGGGTTGAATTTCAGGTTGAAAATGATGACCATGATGCCGGACACCCACTGGCCGATCACCGTGGCAATGGCCGCACCGGCAATGCCCATGGCGGGTAGGCCGAACCATCCGTGGATGAGAATGGGGTCGAGAATGATGTTGATGATCGCGCCGATGGACTGGGTGATCATGGTATGCACCGTCCGGCCGGTGGATTGCAGTAGCCGCTCGCCCAGAATGGATGCGAAGCAGCCGACGCTGAACACGCAGCAGATGCTGGTGTAGACAATGCCGCCCTCCACGGTCTCCGGGTTGTCGGACTGAATGGCAAAATAGGGGCGCACGCCGAACAGACCGAACAGCACGAACAGCACCATGGCAATGGCCATCAGCACGATGCCGTTTCCGGCGGCGCGGTTGGCGGCCTCCTGATTTTTCTCACCCAGACTCTTGGAAAGCAGGGAGTTGACGCCCACGCCGATGCCCACGGCGAAGCCGATCAGCAGGTTCTGGATGGGGAAGGCCAGAGACAGCGCCGTCACCGCGCTCTCCGACACCTGAGAAACGTAGATGCTGTCCACCACGTTGTAAAGCGCCTGCACCAGCATGGATATGACCATGGGCAGCGCCATGTTGGCGATCAGCTTCCCGACGGGCATGACGCCCATTTTGTTTTCCTGTAAAGTAGCTGCAGTCATAATTCTCTCCAAATCAAAAATAATCGTTTGCAGTATAGTGTAGCAGAGTTTTGCCGATTACGCAAGTATCCGGAGTAATTCTGCCGATCAATATGCCCTGAACGCAAAGAAATGCCCCGCCGCTTGTAA
>ERZ773130.2660-NODE-2660-length-13071-cov-3.465197_pt1 | contig 13071 bp, 6 predicted proteins | sample MGYA00511919_ERZ773130 | MGnify/ENA primary metagenome ERZ773130 (study PRJEB29015, sample SAMEA2737851) | human gut metagenome | biome: human gut; feature: human-associated habitat; material: faeces | place: China | collected 2012 ...
CCAGACGGAACCCACGACGAAGACCAGCCTGGGCGAACGCTGGCGCAGGTTGTAGGCCAGGTCCTTCACGAAGTCGGGACGGCGGTCGGTCTGCGTGGCGAAAAGCTGCATGCCGTGACGCTCGGGCGTCGATGCGGCGATCTTGTCGGCCCACTGGGCCACCTGCTCGCGGCGCATCGACTCGACCTCCTTCGAGAGGGTCTCGTTGCTTTCGAGCATCTTCTTCACGGCCTGCACGACCTGCGAGTTATTGAGGTATTCGGCGATGTTGCGCATCGTGTCCTCGGCGGCATAGAGCACCTTCTCGGCCTGCTCGCCCGTGACAGCCTCGATACGGCGCACGCCGGCCGAAATGGCGCTCTCCGAGAGAATCTTGAAGAAGCCGATATTGCCCGTGGCGCCGGTGTGCGTACCGCCGCACAGTTCGACCGACGACCCGAAGCGGACCATGCGGACCTTGTCGCCGTATTTCTCGCCGAAGAGCATCATCGCACCGCACTTCTCGGCCTCCTCCTTCGTAGCCTCGCGGTTCTCCACGAGCGGATAGTTGGCGCGGATGGCCCGGTTGACGAGTTGCTCCACCTTGCGCAGCTCCTCGGGCGTCACCTTCTGGAAATGCGAGAAGTCGAAACGCAGGATTTCGGGCGTCACCAGCGAACCCTTCTGCTCGACATGCGCGCCGAGCACCTTGCGCAGCGCCTCGTGCATGAGGTGCGTGGCGGTGTGGTTGTTGGCTGCGGCCTGCCGTTTTTCAGGGTCCACCCGGGCCGTAAATTCGGCCGCGGGGTTCTCCGGGAGCTGGTTCACGATATGGATGATCAGGCCGTTCTCCTTCTCGGTGGCCACGACCGGAATGCGCTCGTTGGCGCTCTCGATCATACCGAAGTCGCCGACCTGGCCGCCCGAGTTGCCGTAGAACGGCGTGCGGTCGAAAACCAGCTGGTACGACGTCTTGCCCTTCGACGTGACGCGGCGGTAGCGTGCGATGCGGACCTTCTCGGTCAGCGTGTCGTAGCCCGTGAAGACGCTCTCGCGGATGGGGAACAGCTCCACCCAGTCGTCGGTGTCGACGGCGGCGGCGTTGCGCGAACGCTCCTTCTGGGCCTGCAACTCCTTCTCGAAGGCGGCGAGGTCCACGCCGACGCCCTGTTCGCGGGCGATCAGCTCCGTGAGGTCGATCGGGAAACCGAACGTATCGTAGAGTTCGAAGGCGTCCTTGCCCGAAATAAGCTCCTTGCCTTCGCCTTTGGTTCTGGAGATCACGCCGTCCAGCAGGTTGATGCCCGTGGCGAGCGTGCGCAGGAACGAGGACTCCTCCTCCTCGATCACTTTTTCGATCAGTCCCTGCTGGGCCTTCAGTTCGGGGAACTGGCCGCCCATCTGCCCGACCAGTCCGGGAACCAGGCGGCAGAGCGTCGGCTCGGTGAAGCCGAGGTAGGTGTAGCCGTAGCGCACGGCGCGGCGCAGGATGCGGCGGATGACATAGCCCGCCTTGACGTTCGACGGCAACTGGCCGTCGGCGATCGAGAAGGCGATGGCGCGCAGGTGGTCGGCGATCACGCGCATGGCCACGTCGGCCTTCCGGTCCTCGCCGTATTTCTTGCCCGACATCTCCGCGATGCGGCCGATCGTGGGCTGGAAAACGTCGGTGTCGTAGTTCGACTTCTTGCCCTGTAGGATCATGCAGAGGCGCTCGAAGCCCATGCCCGTGTCGACGTTGCGCGCGGGAAGTTCCTCCAGCGAGCCGTTTGCCTTGCGGTTGAACTGCATGAAGACGAGGTTCCAGATCTCGATCACCTGCGGATGGCTCGCGTTGACCATCTCGCGGCCCGGTTTGGCGGCGATCTCCGCCTCGTCGCGCAGGTCGAAGTGGATTTCCGAGCAGGGTCCGCAGGGTCCCGTCTCGCCCATCTCCCAGAAATTATCGTGCTTGTTGCCGCGGATGATATGGTCCGCGGGCAGGTACCGGAGCCAGTAGTCGTAAGCCTCCTGGTCGAACGGCACGCCGTCCTCCTCCGAACCTTCGAACACCGTGGCATACATCCGCTCGGCGGGCAGTCCGTAGACGCCGTGGAGCAGTTCCCAGGCCCACTCGATCGCCTCCTTCTTGAAGTAATCGCCGTAGGACCAGTTGCCCAGCATCTCGAACATCGTATGGTGGTAGGTGTCGTGGCCGACCTCCTCCAGGTCATTGTGCTTGCCCGAAACGCGCAGACATTTCTGCGTATCGGCCGCACGCGGATACTTGCGGGGGGCGTTGCCCAGGAAGATGTCCTTGAACTGGTTCATGCCCGCGTTGGTGAACATCAGCGTGGGGTCGCCCTTGACGACCATCGGGGCCGAAGGCACGATAGCATGCCCTTTCGACTCGAAGAAGTCGAGAAAGGCCTGACGAATTTTATTTGACTCCATGATATATTGATTTATCCTATTTTCACGTTCTTGATTTCGGGTTGCAAAATTACACATTTTAAACTAAATTTGCATCCTATTAAAGGAGATTTTTCCGCGATGGGCGAAAAAGGACACAGATTCGGAACCGAAACGCTTCGGACAGGCGCAGAGGAGCTGACACACGAGGCGCAGGTTCTCACGCACGGCGTGATGACGGCCCCGTTCCGGCTCCGCACCTACCGCCTGATCCGCAAGATCCTGATCGGATTCATCCTCGTGTCGATCGTCAACGTCCTCTTCTCCTACTTCTTTTACACGCCCAAGATGTACCGCATCCTGCGCGACAACCGCGAGACGGTGATCAAATACCGCATTCTTCAGGACCGCATCCGCACCGCCCAGCAGCGCGTCGACGAAATACGCCACCGCGACAACTACGTCTACCGCTCGCTCTTCTCGACCGACACGCTCTCGATCCCGGGCGTGTGGCAACCCTACCCCGATTCGAAATACGCCCCGCTCGCCGACGACGACTACGCCCCGCTGATGGTCGGGACATGGCGGCAGCTGGACGCGCTGGCCCGGACGATCTACCTCGAATCGGTGTCGTTCGACGAATTGCAGCAGTTCTCGAAGAACAAGGAGCAGCTCTCGGCAGCCGTCCCGGCCATCTGGCCCATCGACCGCTCGGCGCTGCACAACAACCACATCGGCGCCTTCAGCGCGCGCCGCATGCACCCCGTGCTGGGCTACATCCGCCCCCACACGGGCATCGACTTCGGCTGCGACCGCGGCACTCCGGTCTACGCCACGGGCGACGCCGTGGTCGAAACAGCCTCGGCCAGCGGCTTCAACGGCGGTGCTGCTCAACCACGAATTCGGTTACAAGACGCGCTACGCCCACCTGAACGAGGTGCTCGTGAAACCCGGCGAGCGCGTCACGCGCGGCCAGATCATCGCCCGGACGGGCAACACGGGGCGTTCGACGGGTCCCCACCTCCATTACGAGGTGATCCACAAGGGCGTGCCCGTCAACCCGATCAACTATTTCAACCGCAACATGACCCCCGAGGAGTACGAACGCCTGATGGAGAACATGCGCGAGACCAACTTCGAAAAGCTCTGACATGGCAGGTAAAAAGGATTTAGAGCGTCTGCGCAGGCGCAGGCGGCGCAAGCAGCGGATCATCCGCGCCACGGTCCACCTTTTCGTGTGGCTGGGGATGGCGGTGCTCTACTACGTGGGCTTCTCGGTCTTCTTCGACACGCCGTTCGAATACCAGATGAAGCACTCGACCGACCGCCTGCGCCGCGAATACGAGGCGCTGTCCGCCCGGTACGACTCGCTCTCGACCGTTCTGGGAAACCTTTCGGAACGCGACCGCAACGTTTTCCGCATCCTCTTCGAGTCGGAGCCGTACGATTTCGACTCGGAGCACGAACAGCGGCAGAGTTCGACCTACGAAAAGATCGTGGGCCGCTCGACGCGTCAGCTCAAACGCGAACTGCGCGAGAGGGTGAGCGAGATGGAACGACAGCTCGAAACGCTCAACGCCTCGTACCTCGAACTGCAGGCGCGCATCGACACGGCGGGCCGCAGGTGCGACAACATCCCCTCGATCCAGCCCGTGATCAACAAGCAGCTGACGCTGCTCACAGCCTCCTACGGCATGCGCATCCACCCCTTCTACAAGACGCTGCAATCGCATCAGGGCGTGGATTACACCATCCCCGAGGGTTCGCGCGTCTTCGCCACGGCCGACGGCGTGGTGCGCGACGCGGCGCAGCGCAACTCGACGCAGGGCCAGACCGTGGTGATCGACCACGGCAACGGCTACGAAACCTCGTACAGCCACCTCTCGAAGATCAACGTCCGCAAGGGCCAGACCGTGCGGCGGGGCGACATCATCGCCCTCTCGGGCGACACGGGCCTTTCGCTGGCCCCCCACCTCCACTACGAAGTGCGGCTCGACGGCATGCGCGTCGACCCGATCCACTATTTCTTCATGGAGCTGACCCCCACCGAGTACCAACGCCTGATGCGCATCGCCCAGACCGGCATGCAGTCGTTCGACTGACCCGGCCAAGAGCCGGGATTTAGGGGCGGCGGAATGAATGGACTCTTTCAATCCGGTTCTGCGCTTCTACGAAAAAGAGATATACACATACAGGCAAACATGAAAAGAATACTACTGACTACCCTGCTGACGCTTTTCGCCGCCGCGGCATTCGCCCAGAGGGGCGGCGTCACAGCCACGGTCGTCGACGCCGACACCGGGGAGAGCGTCGTCGGAGCGGTGCTGACGCTCACGCCTGTGAAAACCCCGGAGAAGAAACAGTATTTCACCTCGGCCTTCAAGGGCGCGGTGTCTATTCCGTCGCTCGCCTACGGCGAATATTCGCTTTCGGGGGCTTTCCTGGGCTACAACAACCTCGACACGACCTTCCGGGTCTCGGCTTCGAAGGTCAGCCTCGGACTGCTGAAACTCAAGCCGGGCGTGCAGATCGAAACGGTCGTCAAGGAGGCCAAGGCGCTGCGCACCTCGCAGAAGGGCGACACGGTGAGCTACAATGCCGGAGCGTTCAAGGTCGTGGCCGACGCCGATGTCGAAGGGCTGCTGAAGAAGATGCCCGGCATCACCGTCACCGACGGCACGGTCGAGGCGCAGGGCGAGACGGTCAAGAAGGTCTTCGTCGACGGCAAGGAGTTCTTCGGCGAGGATGTCACCACGGCCATCAAGTCGCTTCCGGCCGAGGCCGTCGACCGCGTGGAGGTCTACAACAAACTCTCCGACGCGGCCGAATTTTCGGGCATGGACGACGGCGAGGGCTACAAGGCGCTCAATATCGTCACCCGTCCGGGCATGCGGCAGGGCCAGTTCGGCAAGCTCTACGCCGGATTCGGCTACGACGCCGACACCGAGACCGAAGACAAGTTCAAATACATCGCCGGCGGCAATGCCAACGTGTTCAGCGGTGACAGCCGTATTTCATTCATCGGCCTGTTCAACAACGTCAACCAGCAGAATTTCTCGTTCGAGGACATTCTGGGCGTCTCGGGCGGCGGTGGCGGACGTCGCGGCGGCATGGGCAATTACATGGTGCGCCCGCAGAGCGGCGTGGCGTCGGTCAACGCCATCGGCGTCAACTACTCCGATACGTGGGGCAAGCGCAATCAGGTGACGTTCCAGGGCAGCTATTTCTTCAACAACACCAATACCGAGAACCGTTCGACGGTGGAGAAATGGTACGAGGCCCCGATGATCCCCGATACGCTGTCGACCAACGGCTATTCCGACACGAAGGGCTACAACCACCGGTTCAACGCCCGTCTGGAGTGGAAGATCTCCGAGAACCAGAACCTGATGATCCGCCCGCGCTTCAGCTACCAGTCCAACGATCCGTGGAGCCGCACGACCGGATGGCAGTACGGCGCACCGGCCGACGGCGGCAGCGGTTACAGCCGCACGGACAACTTCAGCGACGCCCTGCGCCACGGCTACAACGTCGGGACGAGCGCCGTCTACCGGGCCAAGCTGGGCAAGAACGGCCGCACGATCACCCTCGACGGATCGTTCAGCTACTCGGACAACACGAACAATTCGAACTCGTGGTCGAACATCCTCGCAACCCAGCCCGACCGGCCGGCGGTCGATCCGGTGACCGGCGTCTGGGACCCGGCGAACTACACCGAACTGCGTTACCTGCGCAACCTGGCGCCGTCGTCGTCGTACAGCCTGCGGGGCAGTTTCACCTACACCGAGCCGGTGGCCAAATACGCGCAGTTGAGCTTCCAGTACCGTGCGTCGTACAACTCGCAGGAGCGCGACAAGCGTTCCTATATCACGGGCGACGATTTCTCGACCGCCGGACTTACCCCCGACCGTTCGCTGTCGAACTCCTACGAGAGCGGCTACCTGACGCAGAGCGTAGGTCCCGGATTCCGTTTTTCGAAAGAGCGCAACACCTTCATCGCCAACGTCTACTACCAGCGTTCGGCCCTCGACGGACAGATCGTGCGCGACGATGCCGAGAAGATCAAGCACGCCTACAACAACGTGACCTATTTTATGATGGGCCAGCTGAACATCAACCGCGAGAACTCGCTGCGGCTCTTCGTCTCGTCCTACACCGACAGCCCGTCGATCACCGACCTGCAAAGCGTTTACGACGTATCGGACGCCCAAAACATCAGCCACGGTAATCCGAACCTGAAGCCGACCTACTCGCACCGGGTGAATTTCCACTACACCAACTCCAACGTCGAAAAGGGCCGAACCTTCATGTGGATGTTCTCGATGAACACGACGCTGGATTACACGGCCCAGCATCTGGTGCAAAGACCCGGTGACATCACCATCGACGGACAGGCCTATTCGCCCAATTTCTACTCGACGACCGAGAATCTCGACGGTTACTGGCAGTTGCGGACGCACTTGAGCTACGGCCTGCCGATCGGGTTCCTCAAATCGAATTTCAACGTCATGGCGGGCGTCATCTACACCAAGACCCCCAGCATGCTGGGCGGCACGGTGGACGCGGCGACGGGTATGATTTCGGGCGGCGAGCGCAACGACACCAAGAATATGGGATACGACTTCCGGGCCGTGCTGGGCAGCAACATTTCGGAGAACGTCGACTTCACCCTCTCGTGGAACGGCACCTACAACGAGGCCACCAACTCGCTGAACGCGGACAAGTCGAAGAACCGCTATTTCAACCACACGGCGCAGGGCAACCTGAAGGTGGTCTTCCCGCTGGGCTTCACCTTCACGGCGAGCGCGGCCTACTCGCAGTATATCGGCTTCACGAACGATTACTCGGAGGATTACCTCCTGTGCAACGTCTGGCTGGGCAAGAAGGTCTTCAGGAACAAGCGCGGCGAAGTGATGGTCGGCGTCAACGACCTCTTCAACCAGAACCGGGCCTTCTCGCGCACGACGGGTTCGGGCTACACGCAGAACTCGACCAACAGCGTCATCGGCCGCTACTATATGGTGCAGTTCAACTACAACCTGCGCCGTTTCGGCAAGAAGGGTTCGCGCAATATAAAGGATTACGACGGTGTCGAGTCCTCCTCCGGTTCCCGCCGCATGGGACCCGGCGGGCCGGGCGGACCTCCTCCGGGGATGTTCCACGGACCGCGGTAAACCGGTCCCGGGCCGGATTGAGCAGGTTGACGAGAGCGATCTTCGTCAACCTGCTTTTTTTCAGGTCTCCGGCAGCGGAAATGGAATCTTTATAAATTGCAGATTTTTTTTAAATTTTCGGTAAAATGCTTGTATATACTAAAAATTTTATCGATATTTGTATGTGACTGTATCTCCGCATGATGGCCTTTCGCGGTTGTTTTCCGCCAAATCGCTCTGGGCGAACAACATATGTGCTAACAGATTAAATGATGATGCCATGGAGAAAACAAGTACAATGAAACAGGCGGGGACCTCCGTATTGGTTGCCCTTGCTTTGATTTGTGTCGTTTCGTGTGCGAAAATCGACGACGAATCGTCCGCCGTCGCACCGGAACAGCCCGCTCGGCCTACTGTGCTCTTGCCGACGCGCAGTTATGAAGAGGCCCTTTCCCTTGCCCGGAAGAGCATCGCCCTTGTCGACCGGGGCCAGACCCGCTCGGCCACAGCCCGTTCGATCCGCAGCGAACGCGGCCAATGCGTCACTACCCCGTCCACGCGCAGCGGCGCCGGGAGCGACACTTTGATGTATGTTTTCAATTTTGAGAACAACGACGGATTTTCGGTCATTGCCGCCAACCGCGCCGTCGATCCCGTGCTGGCTGTCGCCGAAAAGGGAAACTACACCTACGGCGAGCCGACCGGCGTGGAGAATTTCGATTTCTATATGGACGCCATGGCGCAAAGTCTGGCCGTGATAAAGCCGCCGAAGTTCGACACGATACGCACTACGCCTAAATTCAAGACGGTGGAGGTCAATGAATCCCGGTCCTGCGACCCGCTTATTCCGGTCAGATGGGGGCAGGAATCTCCCTACGGAGACTATTGCAGCAATGGGTATTCCGGCTGCGTGGCGACAGCCATTGCACAGATTATGGCCTATTACCGTTTCCCGGCTTCGATCACGACGACCTACACCGATGCTCCGCATGCGGGAGAAACGATCGCTTTGAACTGGACTTCGATGATAAGTTATCCATACGTATACCAAGTGCCCGCACTGATGCGGGAAATCGGACAACGGGTCGGGATGAGATATTATCCAGAATATGAGAATGATAAAAGGACAGGAAGTGGTGCTGCTTCATCTAATGTGCCCAGTTGTATGATCTCTTTTGGCTATAGTTGCGCTTCGGGCCTTGCAAGCTATGAGATAGCTTCAATTAGAACCAATCTGGACGAAACACACCCCGTTTATGTAAGGGCGAATGATATTTCAGAAGGAGGCCACGCATGGATTGCCGATGGATATATCTATTCGCGTATCGGTACGGAATATTACGAAGAGAGGCTGGTAGATAACGATGAACCCGGTCTGATTCCTCACTATGAATATGTGCTGACAAGTTCCACCGTTCAGACAACCAATCTGGTCCATTATAATTGGGGCTGGGATGGCAGTTGTGATGGCTATTTTGCTCCTGGAAATGGAGTCGCTTCTGGCAATGGATATATCTTCGATGGATTGCAGATGATAACATCGATCCGTTTACCCCGTATTGATAGTAATTTAAATCATGATTTCTTATGAAAAAGTTGATAACAATTTTAGTCCTGTCGTCGGCGATGCTGTCGGCATGCGAAGGTGATCCCGAGTTTGTTCCTAAAACTTCGGTGGAGGCGAAAATCCACGAACTGATGATCGGTTACGATGGAAAAATCGATATGGCCGTATTCATAGCGGACGCACAGCGGGGTGTCTGGCTGATTGACGACATCGATATAACCTATACGAATGGAAAAACCGAGAGTGGCGTTATGGACGGAGCGGCTCTCATGAATAGCATGATGCTTCTTCCCACTGGTATATGCCGTACATTCTTTACGCTTATGCATATTCCCGGCCCGACGGTATATTCGGAAGGCGATCAATGGAGTGTCAGCGGTGAAATGAAGAATACATTGGCCCTTTATAATCCCGGGATCGAAGAGAGTGCGAAGACCGCCAACTATGATCAGTATGCTGCCCGGACGACGCTCGAACTGCTCTATTACAAGGACGGTGTATTCGTGATGAAAGGCCGGCAACCCTTTGCATACATGGGTGGACAGACTTCGAAGGGCGTTTACGAGGATTACTGCCGGGTTGTCGGGCATATCGCCACCGACAAGGCGACGGTGGATAGATACCTGTCGTATATCTCCTACAAGCAGTATAAGGAGGAAAATCCCGATAAATTTTAGACTGCCGTTTACTCACAAAAGAGACGCCGGACCAAAATCCGGCGTCTCTTTTTGCGTGTGTACGGAGCCGTTAGCACCCTTCGTCCCCGTTTTCCTTCCGGACGGGATGTTCCCGTTGTTCGCGGCCGATCACCTGGTGAATGCCGATGCAGGCCAGCCCTCCGTAAACGACCGTGAGGATGATGAGCCACTTGATTTCGGCGAAAACCTCGGGGATCGAGGCCCCCATGGTCTGGATACGGATGAAGCCGTTGACGCCGTGGCTGCTCGGGAACAGCTGTCCGAGGTTGAACAGCCAGTCGGGAATGCCCTGGCGCGGGTACGACACGCCGCTGAGCATCAGCACCGGGATCGAGGTCCACAGCAACAGCAGCAGCGAGTTTTCGCGGTAGCGGAACAGCGTCGAAACGGCGATGCCCATGGCGATGCAGGCCGCCAGATATGCCGCCATGAAGAGCATGACGGCTCCCGTCGCGCCGTTCATCGGGAAGTGGAACAGCCGGTAGTGCAGGCCGAGGATATAGGTGCAGGTCACGGCGTAGATCAGCGCGTAGACCAGTCCGCGTCCCAGGACGATGGGCAGCGTCGACATCCGCCGCCGCCCTGCGGGGCAGAGTTTGCGGTAAAGTCCGAATTCGCGCCACGTGCCGCCGATCATGCCGATGCCGATCAGCATCGTCTGCTGGATGATGACCATGATGATCGCCGGCATGACGAACGTGCCGTAGCCCAGATAGGGGTTGAACAGGTTGTGCGACTGGTAGATCACGGGCTGGGTGGTGGCCTGCGCCTGCGGGATGTTGGCCCCCTTGGCGATCAGGCGCTGGAATTCGACCATCGCCCCCGTCTTGCCGATCGAGGTCACGACCTCCTGGAAAACCTGGCGGTACATCAGGAAGTAGCTGGCGTCGGCGTAGATCGCCACGTTGGCCTGCTCGCCGCCGTAGAGTTTCTCCTCGTAGTCCGACGGAATGTAGACCACGCCGTAGATTTTGCGGCCGTAGAACAGCTCTTTGGCCTCTTCCATCGAGGTCGGATTGTAGGCCACATAGGTGTTCGGCCCGGCGTTGAAGGTGTCGATCAGACTGCGGCTGGTCGGCGTGCGGCATTCGTCCACCACGCCGATCGGCACGTTGCGGAGCACCTGCGATCCGTAGGCCAGCGAGTAGGCCGTGGCGTAGATGATCAGGGCGAAAATCAGAATCAGCATCACGCCACCGTCCTTGAAGATCGTCCGGAACTCGTTGCGGACGACCGATCCGAGCTGTTTCCAGTAAGAGGCTATTTGTTTCGTAAATCGGCTCATATCACAATCTCCCCCAGAATTTTTCCTCCGTGCAGACCCTTTTCAGGCGCGGCAGGCACAGGAGCGGTAAAACGATGAACAGCGACATGTAGCAGAGGTCGGGCAGCGAGTAGACCCACGGCGTGCCGCGGAGCATCTGGTCGACGAAAATATCGGTGTAGAAGGTGAACGGGAAGATCTTGCTCACCCACTGCATCGGCTCCCACATGGCCATGATCGGGAACGTCAGTCCCGAGAAGGTGAAGGCCAGCACCGAATATCCGCCGCCGATCGAGAGCGACAGGCGCAGGTTGGCCAGCAGCGAGACGATCAGCACCGAGATCGACTGGTAGCTCAAAATGAAGAGCAGCGTGCCGGCGAGAATCACCGCAAGACTGCCGTTCAGCGGCGTTCCCACGATTTTGAAGTTGATCACCAGCATCACCAGCGAGATCAGGAACATCACCGCCGTGATGGGCAGCACCTTGCCCGCGAGCGCCGCCGCGACCGAACCGTTTCCCGTGCCGAGCCATTCGCGGGCCGTGGCGTGCTTGAGTTCGGTGCCGATGGCGAAAACGGTCACCATCACCACGAAGATCATCAGCATCATGGGCATGAAACTCGGCGAGAGGTAGTATCCGTAATTGATGTGCGGATTGAAGAGCACGTGCTTGTCGAAACGCACGGGCATCAGCTGCGCCATGGCCTGCCGCTGCGTAAGCCCCTGCTTCATAAGCACCTGGAGCTGAATGCCGGCCGTGAAGGTCGTCACGGCGGTCTGGATGTCCTTCGACAGCAGTCCGTTGACCGTGATGTTCGTTCCCGAGACGTAGTTTTCGAGGCGGGTCTGGCTGTTGCTCAAAATGTTCTTCTCGAAGAAGGCCGGAATCTGCACGATGGCCATGATCCGCCCTTCGCGCATCAGCCGCTCGCCCTCGTCCATGCCCTGAATGCCGTAGGCCACCATCGCCGTCGGAGTGTCGTCGATCATCTGCACGGCCTTGCGCGAAAGCGTCGTGTTGTCCTGGTCCAGGACGGCGATCGGGATGTTGCGGATTGCACCCTGGTTGAACAGCAGGGCGAAAAACGCGAACGACACCACGGGCAGGACGATCATCAGCACGAAATACATCGGCTGACGGGTTATCCGGCCCGTCTCGCGGCGCATCACGGCGCAGGTGTTGTGCAGGAATCCGGGCATCGCTTACTTTCCGATTTGGTCCCAGTCGACGAGCACGCTCATGCCCGGGCGCATGTTCGCGGCCTCGGTGACGGCCTTGGCCTTGATGGCGAAGGTGCGGATGTCGAACCCGCCCTGCGTGCGGGTCGCCGACCACGTTGCGAAATCGGCCTGCGGGGAGATGTAGGTCACCTCGAACTCCACGTCGCTGTCCAGCGCCGGGACGTAGCCGTTCATGCGGGTCCCGATCCGAAGGCCCGGAAGCAGCGTCTCCTTCACGTTGAAGGTCACCCACAGGTCGCTCATGTCGAGGATGGCCACCACCGGATAGCCGCTGCTGACCAGTTCGCCCTCCTCGGCGATGATCGTCGAGATCTCGCCCGTGACGGGCGAATAGACCATCGCGTCGCTGATGTACGACTCCACCTCGCTGACAGCCCCTTCGGCCTGGCGGACGCGGGCCGCGGCGGCCTCCTTGTCCTCCTTGCGGGCGCCGTCCGTCGCCATGTCGTACTGCGCCTTGGCGGCCGAGGCGGTCGCGGTCATGGCGTTGTACTGCGCCTGCGCCTCGTCGAATTTCTGCGCCGGCACGACCCCTTGTTCGTAGAGCGCTTTCACGCGGTCGAAGGTCTTTTTGGCCAGTTCGCGTCCGGCCTGCGCCTGCTGCCACATGTTGAGCGCCGCTTCGATCTGCTGCACGCGGGCGCCGGAGAGCACTTTCTGGTCGATTGCCGACGCTGCGCTCCGCACCGCTTCGGCCTGTTGCAGTTTGGCGTCCAGTTCGGGCGTGGAAAGCGTGTATAACAGTTCGCCACGCTCGACGCGCTGCCCCTCCTCGA